>Ga0315298_1006606_pt1 | contig 15756 bp, 15 predicted proteins | sample WHS_1_MG_FD_203077 | JGI IMG/M metagenome (GOLD analysis project Ga0315298, IMG submission 203077) | Extremophilic microbial mat communities from Washburn Hot Springs, YNP, Wyoming, USA - WHS_1_MG | ecosystem: Environmental > Aquatic > Thermal springs > Hot (42-90C) | place: USA: Wyoming... | reverse complement strand
CTCTTCGCAATTGCGGTACAATATAAAAACCACACGTTTGCAGACGCAAACCCTGAACTATATAGCATTTCTAAAAACGTTTACCATGACATAACAACCGGCAACAACGGCTACTACACCGCAGGGCCAGGCTGGGACTATCCAACCGGATGGGGCGCACCAGATGCATACCAAGTGGTAACAAATCTACCATAAACGCCCATAGGCAATCCCTTTTTCTTTTTCCAGAAAAGGCAAACTTTTGTCTGCATTAAGAAGCCACAGACTTTGATTAGGTGGCAAGTGTACCGAACGAGAAGGTGGCCTAAAAAGTTGAGTGCAACCAAGCCGTTTCTCATCTTTGCAATGGCTTCTTTATTTTTTCAAGTCGCCGAGGATAATTGTAGATGTCGCAGTTTGTTGTTGCGGTCACACTCTCACATAAATTATAAGTTGCAGACCCTATATAAGCAAACGCAGATTTAAACGCGTTTTCTGGGTTAGGCACTAAGTCCGCAGTGGTGGTGCCGGGGGCGGGATTCGAGCCCGCGACCTCTGGACAGTTAGGCGCTAATGCCCTGTTTTGTTCTCCAGATTATGAGTCTGGCGCCCATTCCAGGCTAGGCTACCCCGGCGGATTTTTCCGGATTAGGTATGATTTTCGCCTTGATTTTAAGCGTTGCTTTTTTACTTGCGTTTTCTAAAGAATAGTAGCCCGTCTTTCTCGCAGACGTATTCGAATCCCACTTCTAGTAATGCTTTAATTTCTTCAGGCTTTGAGGCTACCTTGACGTGGAACTCGTCGTTTTGTGTTTGGTATAGGGCTTGTTCAACATCTATGTAGATTTCGGTGTTTTCCACTCTTTTATGTCCAAGCAGCTTTTTCACGTGAAGTATGTCTTTGGTTTTATGGTATTCAACTGTGGCTTTCCAGTGGCGGAAGGTGTGGAATCCTATGCGCATAAGCCTTGGATTTTGAAGTTTTGCTGCAAGAGCTTTCCTTTTCTGGAAGAATGACGCTTTAAGGGCGTTTGGTGATTCGCCGAATATTTTTGAAGTTTTCCTCGGCAATGCACTTAACATGTTTATGAACGTTTGGCTGAGGTTAAAAATCCTCGGGTTTCCACCCTTTTCAGGATCGTTTAATATTATTACGCGTTTTTGAAAGTCTACATCTGTCCAGTGAAGTCTTCTGGCTTCGCCCACACGCATACCTGTTTCTTTAATCAGCTGCAGAAGAGTTGAAAGCTTCTTTCCGCTGCCGGCTATGAGCGCGTCTAACTCCTGTTCTGTTGGAATAAAAGGGATTTTGCGCTCCGGTTGACATTTGGGTTTATCCCATCTGAGCCCACTGTGCTTTGCAAATAGGTCGTATGCATTTATGACATTTTTTCTTCTGTTTTGGCTCCAGCTTTGTTGGGCTATAACGCTTTTCACACTTTCTGGATTGTAAAGTTCAGCTCCTCTTTCCTGCAATATTCTTAAGGCTTTAACGTTCATTTCAATGGTTGAATCCGCGTACCCCTCTTTTCTCAGCCACCAAGCGAAATCTAAGATTTTGCCTTTGATTTCCGTTGTCTCCGACGTGGCCCCCGCAGCCCGCTTTTCGCGTTGCACTTTTTCGTTTAAGGCCATGACGAGGCCTCTTCCGGGCGGGTCCCATCCTTCCAGGGTTTTAGCCATGGTCAGGGGCTTTGTTTTTCTTGGCTCCGACACCGCCGAGCCCTCGGAGCCGCATCCACGATAATTTTCTGCGTCTTCGCCTTTTAAAATCAACGTATCAACAATTTCAACATGTTGAGTTCTGCTTGGACTGTTGAAGCTCCTTTTCGTCCGGTTGGGATCTGTGAACCTGTATGCGCATTCCCTGCAGAGCCAAGGTTGGACAGCGGTTCCATCAGCCAAATAGCGCATTCCATTCTTGTAAAGCCTTTTTGAGCCGCATTGTGGACATGCGATGTCGCTGTCTTCAGCGTTTTGCATTTTCACCCATCAGCCTTTCCGCGTGTTTGGGGTTGGGTCGGGGCTTTCAGAGGCTCCTCTCCGCTGTCTATTCGGAATCCGCCCTTTAAGGCGACACCTTTCAACCCCGAACTGTTTGAGAAGCTGAGGATAACCATCTTGGAATCGCGTTTCTGTGAGCCTACCAACCCAAACTCCCCCTTAAAGGCTCCTTTTAGCCTGTTTTCGGCTTGTACATGGAGCATTTCTCGGCGAAGAAAGGCTCAGCAAAGGATGGTAAAACCCTGTTTTTTGGACACTTGAACCATTCCGTTATTCTTCCGTTTGAATCCTCAGCAATTGTGCGCTCCAGGAATGTGCAACTTCCGCAGCGTGTAGCGTTTATTGGAATTAAAGCCTTCTTCTCACCCTTCATGGCTGGTTCTCCACAGTTTTCTCCCATTCCTCCTTGCAGTCGTCGCATAGCCATAGTTTTTCGTCTTTGAAGGTTTCGGCTTGCCAGCTTGTTAGCTTAGTATATCCGCATAGTGCGCATGTGTGCCATCCATAGGAGTCGTCGCTCCAGTAGACGCTTTTCAAGTCTTCAGGCTTGGCGGTAGGCTCTGCTGATGGTTTGGGAATGTTCTTTAAGTTAACTTCAGTTTGTTCAGTTTCTTCGGAAACTTCAGCGTTTGATGGCGATTTGGCTTGTGGGAGACTTATTGTTGCTGAAGGGTTATCTGCAGTTACTTCAGCAGTAAAAGGCGCTAATTGCGAGGTTGTGTTCATGGTTGCTGGGGTTTCTGAAGTTTCTGATGTTGCTGAAGTTGTTTTGTGAACTGGTGGAAAGTAGCGCATTTTCAGTCTTTGAACGAGTTTGTTGTCCCAGAAGAAGCCTGCTTGACCCCTGTTGCCGACTCTGCATTTTTCAAAGCCTAAGGCTCTTAGTTTGCGACCGATAAATCTGTTTGTTGCCTTTTCCTTTTCAGATAAGCCATCATTGAAAGCGTCTGTTACTGCTTGGGTTGTTAGTTTGCCGTCTTCGAGTTTGTTTTCGCATTTTAGAACAGCGTCAAAGATTCTTGCTTCAATGCTTGCTTGTTCTTCCTCTAATCTGCTTTGCGTGATTTGTTTCATGCATGTTAGAAGCTTTTGTTTGATCTCTTCTGAGGGTGCGACTTGGAGGAGGGTTATGAATAGTTCGATGACTCTGGCGTTTTGAAATGGACCATTAAGCTCTATGTTTTCTGCCGTTTTTCCAAGGTTTTTGAAGCGGTACATTAGCAGTTTGTTTCGTAGTTCTTGGGCTTCTTCTTCGTCGATGAAAAGATTTATGGGCCTTACGGCTCTGCTCATTGTGGTGATGATGCAGCGGCTTTGCAGGGTTGCTGCGAGCTCTTCGGTTCCGGCTAAAACTTTGAAGCCGAATGTGTCAAACATGGCGATCTGCGGGGTTCCTTGCTCGATTTTTTCTATGCGGATGGCGTACTGTCCTGCGCGCGCGGACTGTCTACGTCTTCGCTACGTTCGTAATTGCCTCGGCTGCCTTGTGCTTGTTCCCATTTTATTTTTGCTGGGTCCCATTGATAGGCTGGTTTTTCTGTTATTCCTTTTGCTTCTCGTATGATGTGTTTGGCTGCTGCGATTCCGGCTTCAACGGCATTTAGAAATTCGAGAAGGGCTGCTGTTGCTAAATCGTCTTCGTTCATTTGGGTTCCTCCATTGGTGTTTGTCCGAGAAGTTTGTCGATGAGTTCAGCTTTTTCGTGGAGTAGGTTTTCATGTGTTTTTGGAATAATTAGGAGGAGTGAGTCGTAGAGGATTGTTACGGTTTTTCCTAGTGTGAGGTTGTAGTAGTCTCTGTAGGGTTTGGGGATGGCGATTACGCCTGAGCTGCCGTGTTTCATTATTTTTTCGGTTTTCTTTTGCTGGCACCTGTTTTTCGCCTCTTTTTTCTTATTTTAAGTCTTATATGAAGTCTGATTTGGGTTCAGCGGGATGAACTGGCTGTTTTGGTTTTTAGGTTAAAATTGGATTTTTATGTGTATTTGATTAGAAAAACTGTAAAAAACTTAACAAATGGTTGTGAATTTTGAAGTTTATGGTGGTCTGTGAACTGAACTGGGAAGTGAACCATGCTTTTGTTTTGAAAACGATAAGTTATTCTGTTCTTTATTGGAAAAACGGTAGGGGGATAGGGGGTAGGGAAAATAAAGGGTGAGTTTAGCCTATTTTCTTCGTGAAGCAGAATAGATAAGCTATTTTCTCATTGCTTATCTAATAAGCACAAGCCTTATATTAGCTGGTTATGCTTATTCTACTTTGGAGTTGTCTGTCTTGAGTAGGGATGTTCCTGGTTGGGTTTTGCGGCGTTATGAGATTTTGTGGGATGCTTTTGGCGGTAAGCCTTTTCGTTTTGAGGACGCAGCCAAAGTTTTGATGGAGCGGAATAAGGATGCTTGGGAGCAGGTGCCCGTTTTCTTGAGTGAGTTGCGGAAGGCTGGTTGGCTTTTGGTTGAATCTGATGCGCGTGATGCACGTCAGAAGGTGTATAGGCTTAGGAGTAGGGAGGCGGAGTTTGAGGAGCGTTTGGGAAGAGGCGATGTTGAGGCTTTGTTGAAGCGGGCTGCGGATTTGATTAGGACGCGGGTTGATTACAAGTTTATTCTTATTCTTTTGTTTTTGAAGCGTATCAGCGACAAGTGGGATGTGGAGTTTGAGGAAGCTTATCGTGAGGCTTTGGCTCAGGGTTTAAGCGAGGAGGAGGCGAGGGATGAAGCTCGGCGGGATGAGTTTCACTGGTTTAATTTGCCTGAGGAGTTTCATTGGGAGAGTTTGCGGAAGGATGTGAGTGGGCTTACTGAGCGTTTGTCGAGGGGTTTGAAGGTTATTGCTGAGCGGAATCCTGAGTTGAAGGATGTTGTGGATAGTGTTGATTTTATTCAGTTTACGAGTAGCCGTGAGAATGCGGAGATTTTGCGTCAGCTTGTGGAGTTGTTTAGTGAGCGTAAGTTGAATCATGTTAGTGCTGATGTGCTTGGTGATGCTTATGAGTGGATTTTGCGGTATTTTGCGCCTACGAAAGCGAAGGAGGGTGAGATTTACACTCCGCGTGAAGTGATTAAGCTGTTGATTGAGATTTTGGACCCGAAGCCTTTGGAGAGCGTTTATGACCCTGCTTGTGGTTCTGGTGGTATGTTGATTTCCGCGTTTAAGCATGTTGAAGAAAAATATGGTAGGGAAGAGGCTGGTAAGGTGTTTTTGTTTGGGCAGGAGGCGAATCAGACGATTTTGGCTTTGGCTAAGATGAACATGTATATTCATGATATTCGGGATGCGCATTTGGAGTTTGGGGATACTTTCCTTTATCCTAAGTTTAAGGAGGGTGAAGGCTTAAAGCGGTTTGATGTGGTTGTTGCTAATCCGCCTTGGAATCAGGATGGCTATGGCGAGGATGTGCTAAAGAAGGGTGAGTTTTGGCGGGAGCGGTTTGGGTTTGGTTTTGTGCCGAGGCAATCGGCGGATTGGGCTTGGGTTCAGCATATGTTGGCTTCTGCTAAGGATGACACGGGCAGAGTAGGCGTTGTGATTGATAATGGTTGTTTGTTTCGTGGTGGCAAGGAGAGGGCTGTGCGTTCGGCGGTTTTGGAGCGGGATTGGGTTGAGTGTGTGATTTTGTTGCCTGAGAAGTTGTTTTATAATACTGGTGCGCCCGGTGCTATTCTGGTTTTTAGGAAGAATAAGCCTGCTGAGCGGAAGGGGAAAATCTTGTTTATTAATGCGTCCAAGGAGTTTGAGCAGCATCCTGAAGTGCGTAAGTTGAATATTCTTGGGAAGGGCAATATTGAGAAGATTGTTAATGTGTATAGGAGTTTTGGTGAGGAGAGGGGTTTTGCGCGGGTTGTTGGTTTGGATGAGATAAGGCAGAATGATTATAATTTGAATGTGACTTTGTATGTTATGGCGGATGAGGAAGGCGAACAAATAGACATAACAAAAGAATGGAAAGAACTAAAAGATTTAGAACGAGAAAAACAAGTAATCGCAGAGAAACTCGAACAACACTTAAGGGAAATTGCGTTTGCTGTGGGTGAAAAGAGTGGGTAATGAAGAGTTAGCGCTTGCAAAAATAGCTGCTTTTGCTGTTTCGCTTATCTCTCTTGCCATTTCATACAAGTTTTTCAATTTTACTGGCTGGGAACCTTATGCATATGTTGGTGGAGCCTTGCTTTTCTTTGTAATTGCGGTTATTATCGGAGCAGTTTTTGATATCGGTCTACTTGTTGCAATGCTTGTTTCTTCATTTATTACTGCATTAATAATGGGACCGATTCTTCTTGATTTTTCGCTGGTTATGATTATAATTGCTATGATTATTGGTCTTCTCATGGTCATAATGAAAGCCTATGAGGAAGGAGAATTATGGTGAGCTTTTATAGGGAAGAGATTTTTCAGCCAACACCCATAGGCGAAATTCCACAAGATTGGGAGATAAGGAAAATCGAAGATTTGTTTGTAGTCGAAACTGGCACTACACCATCTACAAAACGAGCGGATTATTGGGATGAGGGAACGATAAACTGGATTACGCCGACCGATTTGAGTAACTTGAATGGCAATATCCGAATAAAGAGCAGTGAAAGGAAAATAACCGAGAAGGCGCTGAAAGAAACTAATTTGACGCTCATGCCAAGCGATTCTATAATAGTTTCAACTCGGGCGCCTGTTGGATATGTAGCAGTGCTCGAAGATTCTGCCACTTTTAATCAAGGCTGTAAGGGACTTATACCAAAAAACAAGTCAGAGGTTTCGCCAGAGTTTTATTGCTACTATCTTTTGAGGAAAAAGCAAATGTTGCAGAATCTAAGCGGTGGTAGCACATTTAAGGAATTGTCAAAAGACAGACTTGAAAAATTTGTTGTTCCTTACTTATCTATTGGTGAGCAGAGGGCTATTGTTGGGGTTTTGGGTGTCGTTGATTCTGTTATTGCTAAGACTGGTGAGGTTATTGCGAAGGCTGAGCGTTTGAAGAAGGGTTTGATGCAGACGCTTCTAACACGGGGAATAGGGCATAAGGAATACAAACAAACACCAATAGGAACCATACCCAAAGAATGGGAAGTTAACAAGGTGTCAGATTTATTTGATGTTTTAACTGGCACTACTCCTTCGACAAGACAGAGTGAATATTGGAATGAGGGAACAGTAAACTGGCTAACTCCAACAGATTTAAGCAAACTGAATGGGAAAATTCACATAAAAAACAGCGAGAGAAAAATCACGGAAAGAGCGTTGCAAGAAACTAATTTAACACTCATGCCGAAAGGTTCGATTATAATCTCCACTCGAGCACCAGTCGGATACGTGGCTGTGCTTGAAGAACCTGCAGCTTTTAATCAAGGATGCAAGGGACTAATTCCTAAAAAGCATAATGGAATCCTATCAGAGTTTTATTGTTATTACTTGCTAAACAAAAAGCAGATGCTGGAAAATCTTAGTAGCGGAAGCACCTTCAAAGAACTATCAAAGGAAAGACTGCAGAATTTTAACATGCCTTCTCCATCTTTTACAGAACAGAAAAAAATCGCTGAGCTGCTCTTAACCATTGACAAAAAACTTGACATTGAAAGGAGTGAAAAAGTGAGGTTGGAGCACATCAAGCGGGGTTTGATGGATTTGCTTCTTACAGGAAAAATAAGGGTTAAGGTGTGATAAGTAAAAATGTTGAATGAATTATTGGATAAGGGAAAAGAGTTTGAGCGAAACAAAGATGTAATCCAGCGGATTGACGAAGGAAAACGACAACTCGAGCTTTTCCTCAAGAAATACCCTTTTAGAGAAAAACCAGAACTAATAGATGCTCTAACTCCAGAGAAAATATACGAACCAGGCTCAGAAGACTATTTTTTCCTATGGATAGAACACAAAACACGAAGTTTAGGGGCTATCTCCACCTATGGAGGAATAACGTATCCTAACGCAATAGAAAAAATAGACAAGTTCAAACAACTACTAAAGGTTCTCGTTGATGAAAACAAGGCAGTAAGCGAAAAAATAGACTATGACTGTGATATAAGAGGGTTCGGAGGGGATAAACTAATTATCAAAAAAATTTTGTACTGCTATTTTAGCGACACCATTCTTCCAATCTTCAAAACCGAACACTTAGAATTTTTCTGCAAAAACCTTAACCTCGACTATGAAAAAGAATCAATTTCAAAATATGACAAGCCATATGAAGACTTGACGGAGGGAGAAAAATACGAACTTCTTAATAATATTCTCTTAAAATTTAAAAACCAAAACTTCCCAGAATGGGAAAATCCCCTATTCACAAGATTCCTATATGAAACATTCAAAATAGAGAAAATAAAAACGGGAAAAGAAACCCTGTCGAAACCGCTACACAGACTTGGGTTACTCTTTGAACCACAGTCAGAACAAGAAGTCGTCTACCTATTTTCGCTACTACACAGAGAATTAGACTTTCCAAACATCATAAAATTCCAAGAAACATTCCCAGATGTAATAGTCTTGGATAAAGATAGAAAACAAAGGAAAGTCGAAATCGAGAAATTTGCAAGTGATTTCGTGGCTCACGGACACCCAGCAGAAGAATGCGACTTTATAGTATGCTGGGAAAACGACTTAACAGATATTCCTGAAAATTTTCCTAAAATAATTTCACTCAAAGACTACGTATCAGAATATTATGAGGTTTAAAAATGAATTTTTGGATTTTTTCATCAAAAAACATCGAAAACATCGAAGTAGCTAAAGAAAGATTGCTGTGGGGCTTCTGGGATAGGGAAGCAGGAGACAAGCAAAGACAAAACTGGAGGTCTTTCATAAGACTCTACAACAAAATCAAACCCTTCGACATCGTATTCTTCCAAATAGCCAAAACAGGCGAAATACACGCCTTCGGCATAGTCAAAGAAACATACTACGACGACCAAACACCAATATGGCCAAACGAAGAAAAACACATCCTTTTCCCATGGAAAGTTTCATTCTGCTCCTTAATCTTCTCCGACAAACCCTTCATAACCCACTTCGTAAAAATAGAAAGCTATGTTGATGGCTATGGAATCGGAGAATTACCCGAATTTGAATTCAGAAGAATTTTGACAAAGATACAGAAGCAAGTCAATATAGACCTTAACATAGGGTGAACCAAACCATGCCTCTTTTTAGTGAAAAATCTCTCGTTGAAGATTACATTATTCAAAAACTCCAAGAAGAAGGCTGGAAGTTTATCCCCGCTGATAATTTGGAGAGGGAGAGCCTTGAAGAGCCGTTGCTTACGCCTATGCTAATCCGAGCCTTAAAACGTTTAAACGCTAACATTGGCATAGGCGACGAAGAAACAAAACAAGTTCTAAACGAGTTAAAACTCAAAACAAGCGGAGCCGAACACTGCAAACAAATCCTCAACCACCTAAAATATGGCATTCCAATAAAATTCGAAAAAGAACGAGTAGTCAAATACGTCAAACTCTTCGACTACGACAACACAGCAAACAACAACTTCACAGTATCACGCCAAGTTATCCACCAAAGCGGCGACAAACAAATCCGTAACGATATTATCCTCTACATAAACGGCATACCAGTCGTCAATATCGAATGCAAAAACCCCACAAGCCTAACAGAAAACTGGTTCACAGCCTACAAACAAATAATAGACTACTGGAAAATCATCCCAGAACCATACAAATACATCCAAATAGGCATAGCCGCAGAACAAACAGCCCGCTATTTCCCAACAGCCCCATGGCAACAAGAAGACGTAAAAATCCACCAATGGCGCACACAAGACAAAACAGACCCATTAGACGCCATAACCGAAATGCTCACACCATCCGCGCTCTTAAACATAATCCGTAACTACCTATTCTTCCGCATAGAACATGGAACCACAACAAAAGTTATCGCACGCTACATGCAATACCGCGCAGCCGAACAAATATTCAACCGTGTAATAGGCTATTTAAAAGGCGAAACAGACAAAAACAAAGGCTTAATCTGGCACTGGCAAGGAAGCGGCAAAACCCTAACCATGATATTCGCAGCAAACAAACTCTACCGCCATCCGCTGCTGGAAAACCCAACAATATTCTTCATAGTAGACCGCGAAGAACTCCAAGAACAACTCTACCAAGAATTCACAGCCCTCGACATAACAAAACCCGAAACCATAGACACCATACAAGCCCTAAGACAAAATCTAAGACATGATGAAAACCGAGGAAAACGAGGCATATTCATAACCCTAATCCACAAATTCCGCCCAGAAGAAATCACCCAACTCCAAAACGAATTAAACGCCCTAAGCCAAAAACAAGAAACCATCCAAACCCGCAAAAACGTCATCCTCTTCATAGACGAAGCCCACCGCACACAATATGGCATACTCGCAGCCCAAATGAAACAAACCCTCAAAAACGCCTTCGCCTTCGCATTAACAGGCACACCCATCGCAAAACCCGGAAGAGACACCTACGACGAATTCAGCTACAAGCCAAAAGAACCCTACCTTGACAAATACTTCATCACAGACTCAATCGAAGACGGCTTCACCCTAAAAATCGCCTATCAACCCCACCTTGAAAAAGACGTCCACCTCAAAAAAGAACTCCTCGACACCTTCATCCAAGTGGAATTCGAAGAAATCCCAGAAGAATACCGAGAAAAAACAGAAGAAAAAATCAAACAACGCCTAAACGCCATAAAAATATTCCTCGAAAACCCAGAACGCATAAAACTCATAGCCCAAGACATCGCCCAACACTTCAAGGAAAACCTCGACGGAAAATTCAAAGCCATAGTCGTCGCCGTAAACCGCCTCGCATGCGTCCGCTACAAACGCGAACTCGACAAGCTACTACCAAAAGAATATTCTGAAGTTGTTATGACCTTCACCAGAACAGACCCACCAGAAATCCAAGACTACCTAAAAGAACTAACCAGCCGCTATCATGGCAAAGACATCGAAGACATCCGCAAACAAATCATAGACAAATACAAAGAAGAAGAATACCCAAAAATCCTCATCGTAACAGACATGCTCCTCACAGGCTTCGACGTCCCAATCCTCCAAACCATGTATTTAGACAAACCACTAAAAGAACACCGCCTACTCCAAGCCATAGCCCGCACAAACCGCCCCTACAAAGACCTCAAAACCGCAGGACTCATAATAGACTACATAGGCATACTAAAAGAATTCACACGAGCCTTCGAAAACTACACAAAAGAAGACATAACAGGCGTATTACTGCCCATAGACGAACTCGCCACAGAATTCACCCAAACCCTCGACCAAACTATGGCGTTATTCCAAGGCATACCCACAGACAAAGACGACAGACAAACCATGCTCAAAGCCTTCGAAACCATAACCGCAGACGAGCAAAACGCCAAAAAATTCCGCGACAACTACCGCCAACTCAGAAAACTCTTCGAACTCCTCGGAACCCACCCAATAAAACTTGAAAAACTAAAAGAATACACATGGCTGACGCAGGTCTACGGCTACTACATCCACTGGCTCAGACAAGAACAATACGAAGAATACAAATACGTCCAAAAATACTTCCCAAAAACCCTAAAATACGTCTACAAAACCACCCAGCTCTCAGACATAGAACGCCAATACCCAACAATCCAATTCGACGCAAACTACCTAAAAAACCTCCAAGAAAAAATCAAAACAAAAGAAGAAAAAGCCGCAAACATCCTCTTCACCTTAAACCGCTTCATAATAATAGACAAACACCGCAACCCCATATACGAAACCCTAACAGAACGCGTAGAACGCATCCTAAAACTCTGGAAAGAAAAAACCAAAGACTACGAAAAAATCTACAACGAAGCCGCCCAAATAGTAAACGAAATCCAACAACTCCAAACCCGCCAAAACCAATTAGCCTTCACAAACATGCAATACGCCATACTCCTAACCCTCGAACAAAAACTCGGACCAAACAAAAACCTCATCCAAGACGTCCAAGAACTCACAGCAATGCTTCAGCCCCTCATGTTCAAAGGCTGGCAAACCCAACAAACAACAAGAAAAACCATAGAACGCCAAACACGAAAATACCTAAGAAAATACATAAAACAACACAACCTCACACTCCAAGACATAAACCAACTACAACAAAAAATAATAGAAAACGTGAAAACCTATGGATAAAAACCCGCCAGAACACACCATAATCTACCGCAACATAAAACACCCAAGACTCGAATACAAAACAGGCACTCTAACGCTTATACTGCCAAAAACCCACAAAAACCCAGAGCAAATCCTCCAAAAATACCAAAAATGGATACAAACCAAACAAAAAGCCATAACCCAAGCCCTACAAGAAGCAAAAAACAAAACAATAATCCAAAACAGAACAGAAAAACAACTAAAAACCCTCGTCAACACGCTTGTCCAAACATACCAAAAAGAACTCAACACCAACATAAACAAAGTCTTCTACCGAAAAATGAAAACAAAATGGGCAAGCCACAGCCACAACAACAACCTAACTGTCAACACCCTCTTAAAATACCTACCACAAGACACCATCGAATACATCCTCTACCACGAAACAGCCCACTCCATAGAAAGAAAACATAATGAAAAATTCTGGAGCATCATAACCAAAAAATTCCCAGACTACCAAAACAAAGAAAAAGACCTATTAACCTACTGGTTTCTAATTCAACAAGAAATAAACCAACATCCTAATCTCTAACCGAAAAAGCCACCCCTCACTTTTAACAGCAAGACAACAACTACAAACAAAACCCTAATCGAACCTTCACTTAAGCCGAAGACATAGAACGTTTTTCCACAAGTTTTAATAGAACACGCAGCCCAAACCAGAAGCGACGATAAACTTGAAAACCTAAAAAATAGTCACCGCACTCGCACTTCTCACCGCCATACTCGCCGCATCAATGCTCGCCAGAGTCGACACGCCAGACGTACTAAACTGGATAAACGGATTCCTAAAGAAATAGCCACTCAAAAATCCCTCCCCTTCTTTTTAAAACAATCCCGGTAGACACCAGCAAAATTTGGAAAATCTTTTAAGCAAAGCAAATGCAAAGCTCAGCAGATATATTATGAGTAAGTGCCCGAACTGTGGAAACAGCAACAATAAACCCGTAAAAACCTGGAAACACGGAATATTCACAGCAAACGCCCACATTTGTGGCAACTTCAAAACAGAATACATTAACTACTTCGATAAAAAGGAAAAACACAAATTCACAATAAAAGTCCAAAAAGGAAAAAGCTATATCAAAGCATAAAAATCCTATGGCAACTTTAATGTTTATATGCACTTTTTATACTGCAGTACAACTGCTGAGCCACATATTCATGATTGGTGGCTCAAAACGTAACTTACGAAGGGCGACTAAATGAAAGATGTAGTCTTACAGGAAGCCAAAGTTTTCGACGGAGATGGAGCCATTAAACGGTCAGTTGATGAAGCTCTTAAGAAGCTGAAGGTCTTCAGAGAGAAATACCCTTTTGCTGAGAATCCAGAAGCCATAGAAACTCTAAGCCCAAATGACATTTTCAAAACAGATAAAGGCGAAGTCGGAGAATTCTTTCACTACATAGAATATTACCTTAAACCCCTTGGACACCTCAGAACATATCCGAAAGTCTACCTTCAAATACGAAAGCAAATAGAACTTTTCAAGGAGCTCCTCTACGTCGCGGTAGACAAGAACAAGTCTCTCGCTGAAAAAGTGGATGCCCCATGGAACGAGATTAAAGGCTTAGGCGGAGACAGCCACATCGCCAAGAAAATCATCTTCTGCTTCAACTACGAAACAGGCTCAGTAGCTCCAATCTTCAGCACAAGCCACCTTGAACACTTCCTAAACATAATCCAAGAAACACCATGGCTTCCCATACACTATGACGCACTAAGCCTCGGCGAAAAATACGAAACCCTCACAGAAGAACTCCTAAAAGCAAAAGAAAGCTCACAGGTAACTAAACCATGGGAAATAACCTACTTCTGCAGATTCCTATACGAAACCTACACACCACCAAAAATAATCACAGAAGCCCAACGGAAAAAACTACGAGAAAAAGCATTAATGGAACAAAGGCAACAATTCGCCAAATTCATCAGCCTACTAAACGAATTAAAAGTAAAAGGCAAAATCTCAGCTGAACAATGGAGAGCATATTCTGAACAGTGGCAGAAGAACCAGGAAAACAGACAAACACTAATCGACAAACTTAGACAACTGGAGTGAACGAAAGAAATCTGATAATGTCCAAAAATATTCTAATTATTATTTTAGTCTTTGGGCTTAAATGTCATTTCAAACGTCGAGTATACTTTTGACAACAAACTATATATATTGGCAAAAATATATTAAACACCATGTGACCAGAAGTGTCAGCACCCCAGAAAGTGGTTGAATATGTTTCCAAGCGTGAAACCATATCAATAGAAGAAATGATGCAAGACCTCAATGTATCCCGTACAACAGCAAAAAATTACCTGAGCCGCCTTGTAAAAATGGGCGTCGTCAAAAGAATTGGAAGAGGACTCTACATAAGAGGAGGGGGATCAACAGCTATTGTCAAGCTATCTCCAGAATTGTCTCAAATAGCCTATTACCTTAGACAACACTTTCCAATGGCACAATTCGTCATATGGTCAATAAACATGTTAGCAGAATACGCACATTACGCGGTAAGCCGCGACCTAATAGTGATCGAAACAAGCAAAATCCTTTCCCCAAGCATACGAGACGCCCTCATCGAGCAAGGATACCATGCAATACTAAACCCAGAAAAGAAAGACTTCCAAGACTACACATACTATCCAAATAAGACCATATACCTCTTGGAAAGAAGTGAAAAATACGGACTTATCGAAATCGAAAACCTGCTTATTCCCGCACCAGAACGGATATGGATAGACATATACTACCTTACTACAAGAAAAGAACTAAGCTTCTCGCCAGCTGAACTTGGAAGAATCTTTGCAAACATGTTACGCAGGGAAGGAATAAACTTCCACCGCCTATTAAGATACGCTCAGAGACGAAACATACGAGACGAAATAATAATATTACTTTACAATCTAAAACAACTCACGAAGTTTGCCATACCAGACAATTTATTTGTTGGAAAAAAAGAAGCCCTAAAAGTCATAGATGAAATTGTGGAAGGTGCAAAAGAATAACCCTTACAGACAAAACTGTTGGAACAAAAGAAACATTCGACTCAGATAAAATTCGTGAGCTATTGTCGCGCGCGTCTGTCCATTTCAGTCTTTTAGCTTCGCCACTTCGCATGGCTGTTTTTTAGCAGTTGAAGAAATGTTGCCAGTTTTTTGTTAGAGCTTGCAATTAATGCGTCAATTTCTTGTTCGGTTGGGATGAAGGGGATTTTGCTTGTGATTTTACATTTTGGTTTTTCCCATTGCATTTCGTTGACTTTGAGAAATAAGTTGTAGAAGTTTATGACGTTTTTGCGTAGGTTGTCGCTCCACGGCTGTTTCATAATGACCTCTTTGACTGAGTCGGTATCCAGTAGGTTAGCGCCTCGCTGTTTGAAGGATGCTAACGCGCCGTTTGTTGTGCGTATTGTTTCCTTGACGTAGTCACTATAGAAAAAGCTAATTATAGCCTGTTACTTATGGGGGGTAAGTACTTACGAGGGTTAAGTACGCCTCTATTCAACCTCAACCCTAAAGAATCTCCAAAAGAGCTGTTTGGACGAGAAAGGGAACTTAAAGAACTTATTCATCTAATCAAAGCTAAACGATGGGTTGCTGTCCTCGGTCCAAGAATGGTA
>Ga0315298_1006605_pt1 | contig 15757 bp, 10 predicted proteins | sample WHS_1_MG_FD_203077 | JGI IMG/M metagenome (GOLD analysis project Ga0315298, IMG submission 203077) | Extremophilic microbial mat communities from Washburn Hot Springs, YNP, Wyoming, USA - WHS_1_MG | ecosystem: Environmental > Aquatic > Thermal springs > Hot (42-90C) | place: USA: Wyoming... | reverse complement strand
ACTAGGAGAGTAGCATGGCCAATGCCAAGGAAATCCGCGGGCAGATCAAGAGCGTTAAAAACACGCGCAAGATCACCCGTGCCATGGAGATGGTGGCTGCGAGCAAGATGCGGCGCGCGCAGGAGCGGATGCGCGCCGCCCGTCCCTATGCGGAGAAAATTCGTGAGGTATTGGGACATCTGGCGCAGGCGCATCCCGAGTACGAACATCCGTTGATGCAGGTGCGTCCCATCAAAAAGGCGGGCTTTATCGTGGTGACCACGGATCGCGGCCTCTGTGGCGCGCTCAATGTGAACGTGCTGCGCAATGTCGTCCACAAGATGCACGACCTCCACGAGCAGGGCATCAGCTCTGATCTCGCGGTCATGGGTAACAAGGGGTTGGGCTTCCTGCGGCGCCACGGCGCCCATCTGGTCGCGGAGCTCAACGGCTTGGGTGACAAACCGCATCTGGCCGATATGATCGGACCCATCCGGGCGATGGCGGATGCTTACGCCAGGGGTGAGGTCGACGTGGTGTACCTGGTCTCCTCCCGCTTCGTGAATACGATGTTGCAGCGGGCTACGGTCGAACAGTTGTTGCCGGTGGAAAAGCCTGAGGTGCTCGCGGAACCTCGCGCGGAGATGTGGGATTACATCTACGAGCCCGAAGCCCGTCCGGTATTGGATCGCTTGTTGCAGCGCTATGTGGAATCAGTGGTGTATCAGGCGGTCATCGAGCATCTGGCCTGTGAGCAGAGCGCGCGTATGGTTGCCATGAAAAACGCCTCGGATAACGCCAAGCGCATGGTGGGCGACCTGCAGTTGGCTTACAACAAGGCGCGCCAGGCAGCCATTACTCAGGAAATCGCAGAGATCAGCGCCGGTGCGGCGGCGGTCTGACGATTGTGCACAGCATTTTTGGAATTTTTGAGGGTTAAATCATGAGCGAAGCGGTTGCTAAAGAAAACGCCGTCGGCCATATCGTCCAGGTGATCGGGCCGGTGATCGACGTGGCCTTTCCTCGCGGGCAGGTCCCGGAGATTATGGAGGCCATCGTGGTCAGCGACAAAAACCTGACCATCGAAGTGCAGGCCCAGTTGGGTGACGGCGTGGCGCGCGGTATTGCCATGGGTCCCAGCGAAGGCCTGAAGCGCGGTCTGGCCGTGAAACGTACCGGTGCGCCCATCAGCGTGCCGGTGGGTCACGGCACGTTGGGCCGCATCATGGACGTCCTCGGTGACCCCGTGGACGGCAAGGGTCCGGTACAGACGGAGGAGCGCAAGGCCATACATCGTCCGGCACCGGCATTTGATGAGTTGGCGGCGAGCACCGAGGTGCTGGAAACCGGCATCAAGGTCATCGACCTGGTCTGTCCTTTCGCCAAGGGCGGTAAGGTCGGCCTCTTCGGTGGCGCGGGTGTGGGCAAGACGGTGCTCATGATGGAGCTGATCCGCAACATCGCTATCGAGCACACCGGTTACTCGGTGTTCGCCGGCGTCGGTGAGCGCACCCGTGAAGGCAACGACTTCTACCATGAAATGACCGATTCCGGCGTGTTGGACAAGGTCGCGCTGGTTTACGGGCAGATGAATGAGCCGCCCGGCAACCGCCTGCGCGCCGGCCTGACCGGTCTGACCATGGCGGAGCATTTCCGTGATGAGGGCCGCGATATTCTGATGTTTATCGATAACATCTTCCGCTACACCCTGGCCGGTACCGAAGTGTCGGCGCTGCTTGGGCGTATGCCTTCCGCCGTGGGATATCAGCCGACGCTGGCCGAAGAAATGGGCAGGTTGCAGGAGCGTATCACCTCGACCAAGGTGGGCTCCATTACCTCTGTGCAGGCCGTTTACGTGCCTGCGGACGACCTCACCGATCCGTCCCCGGCGACGACCTTTGCCCACCTGGACGCCACGGTGGTACTGTCGCGGCAAATCGCGGAGCTGGGTATCTACCCCGCCCTTGATCCGCTCGACTCCTTCAGCCGTCAGCTCGACCCGGCGATTGTCGGTCAGGAGCACTACGATGTGGCCCGTTCCTGCCAGAAGACGCTGCAGCGTTACAAAGAGTTGCAGGATATCATCGCCATTCTCGGCATGGACGAGCTGTCGGAGGACGACAAGCTGCTGGTCTCCCGGGCGCGCAAAATCCAGCGCTTCCTGTCGCAGCCCTTCTTCGTCGCGGAAGTGTTCACCGGCAGCCCCGGTACCTATGCCTCATTGAAGGAGACGATCCGCGGCTTCAAGGCGATCGTGGCCGGTGAGTACGATCATCTGCCCGAGCAGGCCTTCTACATGGTAGGTACCATCGACGAAGCCATTGCCAAGGCCCAGAAGCTGCAACAGGGCTAAGCCATGGCGATGACCATAGATGTGCAGGTCGTCAGTGCCGAGGGCAGCATCTACTCGGGGGTCGCCGATATGGTGGTGGCCCCCGGCGAGATGGGCGAACTCGGCATTCTGCCGCGCCATGCACCGCTGCTGACCGGGCTGCGTCCAGGTGAGTTGCGGATTATACATGGCGCGGAGACGGAGTATCTCTTCGTCAACGGCGGCGTGCTGGAAATTCAACCGCACCTGGTGACGGTGCTGGCCGATTCGGCGGAGCGCGCGACGGACATCGATGAGGCCAAGGCCATGGCGGCCAAGCAGGCTGCTGAAGCCCGGATGGCCGGCCAGGCGGATCGGATGGAGTACGCGGCGGCTCAGGCGGAATTGCTTGAGCAGATCGCGCGTCTGAAGACGGTGCAACGTTTGCGGGAACAGGGGCTGCTGCGCTAACGCTCCGGCGAGATCGCATGCTGGTTCAGACGTATCATACAGACCCCGGTCGCCATCAGGCGGCTGGGGTTTATTTATGGTAAGGCAGTTGGGCCGGAATGTTGGCGGATTTTGCGGAGGTGAATAGCGCTATGTTGACGGATATCGTAATACTCGCCGCCGGGCAGGGGACGCGTATGCGCTCCGGCCTGCCCAAGGTGTTGCAAGCGCTCGGGGGCAAACCAATGCTCGCCCACGTGCTGGCTACAGCGGCGGAGTTGTCGCCACGGCGTATCCATGTAGTGACCGGTTTCGGCGGCGATGCCGTGCAGGCCGTCTTCCCTGACGCGCAGGCGATCTGGTGGACCCAGGCGCAGCAGCTCGGCACCGGCGATGCGCTGAAATCGGCGTTGCCGGGTCTCACGGGAGCGGACCGGGTACTGGTGCTGTACGGCGATGTACCGCTCTTAACGGTCGCGACACTGCGCGAATTTCTCCAGCAAACTCCGGCATCAGCACTTGGGCTGACGACCGCATCGCTCAGCGCACCCCACGGTTACGGGCGGATTCTCCGCGATGCGGACGGCCAGGTGCAGGGTATCCGTGAGCACAAGGACTGTCAGCCGGACGAAAGGGTCATCCGCGAAGTGAATCTTGGGATGATGATATTGCCGGTGGCGCCTCTGCAGGGCTGGTTGCAAGGACTGTCTGCACGCAATGCCCAGGGCGAGATGTACCTGACGGACGTGGTGCTGGCAGCACGGGCGGATGGCTACGCCGTCTGGCCCTTTACGCTGGTGGATGCGACCGAAGCCCTGGGGGTGAATGACCCCATGCAGTTGGCGGATCTGGAGCGCGTGTTTCAGCGGCAGCAACTGCGTGCTCTGCAAATGCAGGGATTACGGGTGGCGGATCCGGCGCGGATAGACATCCGTGGTGAGGTCACCTGCGGCCAGGACTGCTGGGTGGATCCCAACGTCTTGTTTGTTGGCGAGGTGCATCTGGGTGACCGCGTACGCGTGGGTAGCGGTGCGATTTTGCAGGATGCACAGATTGGCGACGACGTGGAGATTTTGCCCTACAGCCTCATCGAAGGTGCGCGAATTGCCGCCGGGGCGCGGATTGGACCTTTTGCGCGGATTCGCCCCGGAACGGAGATCGGCGAAGCCGCGCATATCGGTAACTATGTCGAGGTAAAGGCCTCAAAAATTGGTGCCGGCAGCAAAGCCAATCACCTGAGCTATATCGGCGATGCGGAGATCGGTACCGGAGTGAATGTGGGCGCGGGCACGATTACCTGCAATTATGACGGTGCCAACAAGTACCGCACCATTATCGGCAATGATGTGTTCATCGGTTCGGACAGTCAGTTGGTGGCGCCGGTGACCGTTGGCGATGGCGCCACCATCGGTGCGGGCAGCACCATCACCAAAGAGGTTCCAGCGGGTGGTTTGACGCTGAGTCGCAGTCCGCAGCGTACCATTCCGTATTGGCAGCGGCCACGGCGTGAGAAAAAATAGCGCCAGGTAGTACCGGCATCGTCTTCGATTACAGGGGAGCAGAATTATGTGCGGGATTGTCGGTGGAGTGAGCCAAACAGATTTGGTCCCCATGATTCTGGAGGGGCTGCGGCGTTTGGAGTATCGCGGCTATGACTCGGCCGGCTTGGCGATCCTGAAAGAGGGGACGCAAGGCGCGGATTTGCTGCGGGTGCGCAGCGTGGGGCGCGTCGCCGAATTGGCTGCCGCGGTTGCCGAGCGTGGCTTGCAGGGTCAGGTGGGCATCGGCCACACGCGCTGGGCCACCCATGGTGGCGTCGCCGAATGCAACGCACATCCCATGATCTCCCATGAGCAGATCGCTGTGGTCCATAACGGCATCATCGAGAACTTTCATGCCTTGCGCGCCCGTCTGGAAGCGGCGGGATACACCTTCACCTCCGAGACCGATACGGAGGTCATCGCGCATCTGGTACACCATTATCGGCGGAGCGCGTCAGACCTGTTCACGGCGACCCGCTTGGCGGTGGGTGAGCTGCGCGGCGCTTATGCCATCGCGGTGATTTCAAGCAGCGACCCGGAGAGCGTGTGCGTGGCACGGATGGGCTGCCCGCTGCTGCTGGGCATTGCCGATGACGGGCATTACTTCGCCTCGGATGTGGCGGCGTTGCTGCCGGTGACCCGGCGTGTGCTGTATCTGGAAGATGGCGATGTGGCCTTGCTGCGGCGGGAGGCCTTGCGGATTACTGATCAGGCCGGAGTGCCACGGCAGTGTGAAGAACATTGGAGTCAGCTCAGTGCGGCGGCTGTTGATCTGGGACCTTATCGTCACTTCATGCAGAAAGAAATCCACGAGCAACCCCGCGCCCTGGCCGACACCCTGGAGGGCGCGCTGAACAGCCAGCTCGATCTGGCGGATCTCTGGGGCGCGGACGCCGCGGACGTTTTCCGGGATGTGGATAGCGTACTGTTCCTGGCTTCCGGCACCAGTCACTACGCGACACTGGTGGGGCGCCAGTGGCTGGAAAGCATTGCCGGGATTCCGGCGCAGGCCGAGCTGGGGCACGAATATCGTTACCGGGATTCCATTCCGAACCCGCGCCAGTTGGTGGTGACTCTCTCGCAATCCGGCGAAACGCTGGATACTTTCGAGGCCTTGCGCCGTGCCAAGGATCTCGGCCATACCCGCACGTTGGCCATCTGCAATGTCGCGGAGAGCGCCATTCCGCGGGCGTCGGCGCTGCGCTTCCTGACCCGGGCCGGTCCCGAGATCGGCGTGGCCTCGACCAAGGCGTTCACCACCCAGCTGGCGGCACTTTATCTGCTGGCCCTGTCCCTGGCCAAGGCGCAGGGGTGTCTGCACGATGCGCAGCAGGCTGATCATCTGGATGCTTTGCGGCAATTGCCGGGCAGTGTCCAGCACGCCCTGAATCTGGAGCCGCAGATTCAGGGCTGGGCGGCGCGCTTTGCCAGCAAGGATCATGCACTTTTTCTGGGGCGCGGCTTGCACTACCCCATCGCGCTGGAAGGGGCGCTCAAACTCAAGGAAATCTCCTATATCCATGCCGAGGCTTATCCCGCGGGCGAGTTGAAGCACGGCCCCCTGGCCCTGGTGGACCGCGACATGCCGGTGGTAGTGATCGCGCCCAATGACCGCCTCCTCGAAAAGCTGGCCGCCAACATGCAGGAAGTCCACGCCCGTGGCGGTGAGCTTTATGTATTCGCTGATTCGGACAGCCACTTTAACGCCAGCGAGGGCGTGCATGTGCTGCGTCTGCCGCGTCATGCCGGTCTGCTCTCCCCCATCGTCCACGCTATCCCTGTGCAGTTGCTGGCCTATCACGCGGCGCTGGTGAAGGGTACCGATGTGGACCGGCCGCGTAACCTCGCGAAGAGCGTGACGGTGGAGTGATGCGGCATCCATCGGCGCGCAAATTGTTAACGGACAATAGAGTTTCATCCCGAACAATAAAGTATCATCCTCAACAATAGAGTGTCATCCTGGCCTTGCGCTCCAGAGGTAGCGGAGTATGTTTGCCTAATGATCAGCTAGGAGAGGATGCCTTGGTGTTAACGGACAATAGAGTTTCATCCCGAACAATAAAGTATCATCCTCGACAATAGAGTGTCATCCTGGCCTTGCGCTCCAGAGGTAGTGGAGTATGCTTGCCTAATGATCAGCTAGGAGAGGATGCCTTGGCACGCCAACGCTACGGTATCGACGAAGACCGGATCGCACGCCTCCAAAAGGAGGGACGTGGTCAGGGGCGTGGCGCAGACTACCACCCCTGGCTTACCATCCAAGACGTGCCCTCCCAAGGGCGGTCCCACCGACTCAAGGGCATCAAGACCGGGCGAGTGCATCACCTGCTCTCGGATATTGAGCGCGATACCTTCCACCTGTTCGATTGGGCAGACGCAGTCACGGACATCCGCGAACAGTTTCCGCTGGATCGCGACATCACTCGCCGTATTGCGGATGATCTTGGGGTTATCCATCCCCACGACGTTGGCAGCGGCACCCCTCTAGTCATGACCACGGACTTTCTTGTGGACACGGTCCACGATGGACGTGTGGTGCAACTGGCGCGAGCGGTAAAACCTGCGGAAGAACTTGAAAAGCCGCGGGTGGTCGAAAAACTGGAGATTGAACGCCGTTATTGGGCGCAGCAAGGCGTGGATTGGGGCGTCGTCACCGAGCGGGACATCCCGAAAGCGATGGTTCGCAATATCGCCTGGGTTCACAGTTATGCCGTAATTGACCAGATGCGCCAGCCCTACGACGACTACTACGATGAGAAAGCGAGGCTGGTGTTACGAGAACTTCCGTCGCACCCGGGGCCTACCCTCCGGCAATTCTGCACAGATATGGACCTGCAGTTTTCTATGTCTGCTGGTGACTGTCTCCTCCTAATTCGCCACTTGCTGGCCACGAAGGCAATCGTCTGTCCTATGGACGGGCCTACGGACGACTCCAAGCTTTTGCGTCAGTTTCGAGTGGCCGAAGGTGGATCCAGGAGGGCCAGCGGATGAGGGATCTGTCGGTCAACCAATTGCTGGAATACCCCGATGAAGGGAAGATCGAAAGGATCCTCTGGGTCGATCCCGCGATGAGCGGCCTCTACGCCATCGACATTCATGTGCCGACCGCCATGCCCGTTTTCCGCGAGGCGGAGGAAATGGAGCGGATGCGCGAGACGGGCGAGTGGCGCGTCACTGAGGCCGATCCCTGGCTGGCGTTCCTGGCCGACGAGGGCATCCCGGAAGCCTACCGGTCAAAGAGGGACCGCGCCTGGGCCATGATACGCGCTCTGATTTTTGACCAGCCCGCCATCTTCCAGTCCGTTTCCCGAAGCCGGACGGTCCAGGCAGCGATGGCGGAGACGGGAGCTACCAAGCAGACAATCTACCGCCTTCTGCGCCGCTACTGGCAGCGCGGCATGACGCCGAACACGCTGCTTCCCGATTACGACCGCTGCGGAGGTCGGGGTAACGAAAAGCCCTCTTCCGGGAAAAAGCGTGGCCGGACTGCGGATAGGGACGATTTGGGCGTCAACGTCACGCCACAAATGCGGGAACTGTTTCGTGCGGTGGTCACCGGGAAATTCGCGAAGAATGACCAGATGGATTTTCGGGCCGCCTACGACGAACTGATCGCAAGCGCCTTTTCTGAGCGGGTCATCAACGAGCGGACCGGGCGCCAGGAACTGGTGCCCCGCAAGGACGCCCCCACCCTGAGGCAGTTCCGCTACTGGTTCGACAAGGACAACGACGTTTTCCGGGTCGACCGCATCCGCCGCACGCCGCGGGTGTACGACAAGGACCGGCGCGCCCTCCTGGGATCGTCGACGGCGGAAACGGTCGGTCCCGCCTCCCGGTACCAGATCGACGCGACCATCGCGGACGTGTACCTGGTGTCGCGATATGACCGTGCAAAAATCGTCGGGCGACCGGTGCTGTATATCGTCATCGACGTGTTCAGCCGCATGATCACCGGCGTGTATGTGGGGTTCGAGGGCCCTTCCTGGGTCGGGGCGATGATGGCCCTGTCCAACACCGCCACGGAAAAGGTGGAATATTGCCGCCAGTTCGGCGTCGAGATCAGCGAGGCGGACTGGCCGTGCCAGGCTTTGCCAGACGCTTTGCTCGGCGACCGGGGAGAGATCGCCGGCAGCGCCATTGAGACCCTCATCAACAACTTCCAGGTGCGGGTGGAAAACGCCGCGCCCTACCGTGCGGACTGGAAGGGCATCGTCGAGCAGCGATTCCGTCTGATTCCCGCCCGTTTCAAGGCTTATGTGGCCGGCTATGTTGCCCCGGATTTCCAGGAGCGCGGGGCCAGGGACTACCGTCTCGACGCGACTCTGGATATCGACCAATTCACCCGTATCGTCCTCTACTGCATCCTGTACTATAACAACCAGCATCTCCTCCGGGATTACGAGAAATCGTCCGACATGATCGCCGACGGAGTCCAGGCGATCCCATCCGACCTATGGGACTGGGGGATTGCTCATCGAAGCGGTAGCCTGCGCGCCTTCCCGCCGGAACGGGTGCGATTGAGCCTGCTGCCGAGCGGCGAGGCGACCGTCACGGCCACCGGCATCCGCTATGCCGGCTGCTTCTACAGTTGCCAGAAGGCGATCGAGGAACACTGGTTCGAGCGCGCGCGACAACGCGCGCGATGGAAGGTGCGGATCTCCTACGAACCGCGCTGCATGGACGAGATATACCTGCAGGACGAGACGGGACGGGGCCGCTTCATTCCCTGCGCCCTGACCGAAAAGAGTCGGCATCACCAGGGCCGGACGCTATGGGAGATTGACCAAATCCGTCAGGAAGAAAGCCGGGCCGCGCGCAACCATGAGCGGCAGATTCTGCGCGGCCGCATCAACCTCGCCGAGAACATCAAAGGAATCGTTCAGGAAGCCCAGACCATGCGCGTGGACGCGCCCGATCCATCCGGCAGCAATCGCCAGCGAACGGGCAGCATCCGCGAAAACCGTCGCGTGGAAAAACGGGAGAACCAGGAACGGGAAGCCTTCCGCCCCGGTCGGCGCCGGGAGGATGCTTCGGTAAAAGGAGAAATCCTCCCCTTCCCCAAGGGGAATCCTGAGGACGACTACAGTCTGCCGGACATCACGGAGATTCTGCGCGGGCAGAACGAAGAGCATGGCGATGACGACACGGGATGATGTGACCGACTTGCCGGAATACCGCGACAACCCCTTCATCGCGAAGCTGCCGCCCCTCTCGTCGGCGCGCGAAGCTTTGCAGACCATGGCTGCGCCTCCGATCTTCAACGAAAAAGAGCGTGGCTACGCCGCCCACCTCCGGGCGCATTGCGTCCTGCGCCTGAAGAATTATTTCGAGCCGCTGGAGAACCATCTACAACTGGAAGCGAAGTTCGGCATGCTCCTCCGCCAGGGGTATCTGAGCCGCAATCCCAACACTACCGATTATATCCGCCGTCTCCAGGACGGCTACGAGCGGGTTGTCGGGAAGGATCTTGCCGCTGTTCGGCGCCCGGTTCGTTCGACGGCGAGCAGTTTTGCTCTGGTTGGTTGCTCCGGCATCGGCAAGAGCTACGGCATGGCCAGGGTCCTGGAACTGTATCCGCAAGTCGTCCACCATGCCGAGCCCTTCAGTCTCGACCAAGTGGTCTGGCTGAAATTGGATAGTCCCTACAAGGGGTCTCCCAAACAGCTCTGCATCAGCTTTTTCCAGGAGATGGACAATCTATTGGGCACCCGCTACCGCGCCCGGTACGGGGCCAGCCGAAGTTCCCTGGACGAGATGATGGTCCAAATGGCGCAAATCGCCAACCTGCACGCCCTGGGCGTACTGATCGTCGACGAGATTCAGCATATCAAGGAAGCTCCCGGCACTGGAGCCGACGCCTTGCTGAATTTTCTCGTAACATTGGTAAACACCATCGGCATCCCGGTGATTGTCATCGGCACGCTGGGCGCACTGCCGCTGCTGCAAGGGGACTTCCGCCAGGCGCGCCGCGCCAGTGGTCTGGGAAGTCTGGTCTGGGAGCGCCTGGAAGAAGGCGCGACCTGGAACCATTTTGTCGATCGCATGTGGAGCTATCAGTGGACGCGGGAAGTCTCGCCCCTGACCGGCGAGATCCGCCAAGCGCTCTACGAGGAAAGCCAGGGGATTGTGGACGTGCTGGTCAACCTTTTCATGATGGCGCAGTTGCGTGCCATCCAACTCGGAGTTCTACGGGGCAGGCCGGAGCGTATCGATGCGGGCTTGCTGCGCCAAGTCGCGCGCGAGCACCTCCGGCTGATCCATCCCATGATCGACGCCCTGAAGCGCAACGACCGGGAGGCGATCGCGAAGTACGACGACATCCGCCCCCTGCATGACCACATTAGGCAAGTATTCGGCGACTCCCTTGCGCGTCTATCCGATCTGCCCTCCACGGCAGCCCGCACGCCCGCCATTTCCGCGACGGAAGACGATACCCGTGTGAACGATGATGACGGCCTGATCCTGCGTGCCCTGGAGGATCTGGGACTGGCCCACGATATCGCCAAGGTGTTGTTGGCGGAAGTCCAAGCGGAAAACCAGGGGCTCTCGGCCCTGGATCTCGTGGCAGTCATCTCAACCAGATTGCGCGAACGAGGACCGGAGACACCGACCGCCAAGACGCGGCGGCCGACGGCGCGCGACAAAACCGCCAAGGCGCAAGGCCCGTCTGACAAACAAGATCTGAGGATTATTATCGCCGCCGGGAAGAAGGATGGGCTGCCCGCCTACGAAGCGCTGCTGGGGGCTGGAGCGATCAAACCACCCATGGTGGATCGCGCAGGGTGACGGTCCCCAAGTGCTCGCCTATTTCCCCGAAATCTACCCCGACGAACTGCTTTACAGCGTGCTCGCGCGCTATCACCTTCACGTTTGTTCCCGAAGCCCGAAACAAACCATGCGGGATTTATTTGGTACAAACGGTGTCCGGGCTACGGTTGATTTGCAAAGCCGCGTGGCGGCGTTGAGCCAAAGAATACCGGCCGATCGCGGACTCGGTCCGGAAAGGCTGACCAGGGATTTTACCCTCTACCGTTATTACACGGCATTCGAGCCGAAGTCAGTGGGACAATCCGTACTGGCGTCATTAGTGGACGGCCCGGCGGATGCCGTGCATGTGCGTCTGGGTATTGCGGCGAGCGCGATTTCGGCTCCGGCATACTTACGGTATTGTCCCATCTGCCTTGGCGAGATGTTGAGCCGCTATGGAGAAGGATATTGGAGGCGCAGCCATCAACTCCCCGGCGTTCTGGTTTGTCCGGAACATGGCGCGGCCCTGGCGGACAGTGCGGTCTCTCAAGGTGCCGGTAACCAGCACGAATTCATCGCCGCGGATCAAAAGAACTGTTCGCCGGTGGCGGCACTCCCTTCTTGGGCGAGTAGCCCGCGCCAAGTGACGCTGTTGCAAGAGATCGCCAAGCGGAGCGCGGCGTTGCTCGATCATCCGCCAGTGCGCTTTCGTGATTGGGGTGCGTATTATCGGAGCGCAGTGATTGATCGCGGCTTCGGCAAAGGCAAGGAGAATGTCGCGCAGAACCTTCTCAGGGAAGCAATTTTAAGCCTGTTTGAACCAGTAATCGACCTTATCCCCGGTGGTCTCGGCGGCGATTGGCCTACGGCCATGGTACGGAAACACAGAAAGGCATTTCATCCGTTGCGGCATGTTCTATTCCAGATTTTTTTGGACAAACGGTCGCCGCAACGGCGGACGGCACCCCCCTTCGGCAAGGGACCGTGGCCCTGCTTCAATCGTCTGGCAGACCACTATGGGCAGAATGTGATCCACGAGATCGCTGTTCGCCATGATCAGGATCGGGTGATTGGTCGATTTTCCTGCGCCTGCGGATTTGTGTACAGTCGAAAAATGGGATCAAAAAGTTCGCCACGCATTTTGGACTTTGGCCCCCTACTGGATGATCAAATCCGGCAGAAAGTGGCGGAGGGCCTGGGACTCAGGGCGGTAGCCGGATATCTTGCCATTGATCCGGGGACGGTGAGGTTGCACGCCTCCCGACTCGGGTTGAATGTGCCCTGGAAGCCCTTAGCCGCACGACATTCCCGAACATTGGTGCCAGACCGGGATGCCATAAGAACACGGTGGTTGGACATGCAGCAGAATTACGCTGATTTATCACGTCGGCAACTGGCGCTCCTGCTACCCAAAGAACACTCATGGTTGTACCGCCATGACAGGGAGTGGCTGGAGCAACACTCACCGACGGCACTGCACAAGAAATGGTCTGATCAGCGTGTGGACTGGGAGACGTTAGACCGTAGCACGGCGATCCAACTTCGTAAGGCTGCGCGGGAAATCACTCGGGAGGTTCCGCCGCAACGCGTTACCCAGGCGGCTTTGGAGCGCAAGTTGGGGCGGCCACTCCGGATGTCAGAACGACAGACAAAACTGCCTAAAAGTATCGGTGTACTTGGCGAGGTCACGGAGACTATTGATGCGTTTCGCCTGCGCCGTATTGCTTGGGCTGTCTCGGAATTGGATCGCCAGGCGTTGCCGACGCGGCCATGGCGTGTGCGTCGCTTAGCGGGGCTGCCCCCCAAGGCTTCACCGAGCGTAGAAACCGCCTTGGCCGCATTGGAAATAATGACTGGATCCTCTGAGGTATAAATTGATCAGAATAGACGTATTGCGCAAAGTGCCTGAAGATTTGACGCTACACTGGCTGGTTGGAGTCGAACAAGACGATAAAAAGGGGTGGCGGGTACGTATAGTCACCTGCGGCGTGTCGTCAGGCAAATTTGCCATGTGGAGCGTACCTATTGGGCTGTTCCCGGTGCTGGCACTCGGTTATCGCTTCTCCGAAGGTAGGTTGCTCCCGATAACCTACGGCGAATATTCGGAAGCGATTATTCCCAATCTGGCGGCGGGAGAGGAAATCAACTCGTCTGACATTCCGCCAGAATTATATTCGTTCGAAGGAAAATCACACGGGGTGCAGCGACTCTTGCGTTATCGAGTGGGTCAGGTGGAGTATTTGGTGCCGACCATGGAACTCATCCGTAGCCTGTTCCTGCATAATAAAACGCTTGCCAATCATATTATGCAGCCTGGAGGCATCATGACGCTCTTCAGGCCGGTCGAACCTGGGTTTCATCCTCGTCTGCAGCTCGATTATACCCAGCAAATGCCAGTGAGATCACTCAAGAGGTCATTTATCTTGGAATTTTCTTGGCTGGCGGTGGATCCTGATGGGCAACGCGCCTGGGACAGTGTTTACGAACGGACGTTCAAACAAAAGTATATGACCTTTGATCCTCCCGATCTGCATGACTGTGGAATTAAGTTTCGTGGAGTGCGGAAAGGAAATCAGTGGCTTATCTTAGAAATCTCCGAGTTCACGGGGAAAAGGGTACCCTGTGACATTTTGTATTTTTCTCATCCGTCGTTGGGGAAAACGATTACAGTGCGGATGCCAAAAAGTCAGCCCAAAAGGCGTAGACCAGACGGCCCACCGTCATCAGGTGACGTTCCTGTCATAGACATGGTAGGTTCGGGTAGTAGGACGGATGTTCATCAGCCAGCCCTGCCGATATTGACCAGAACCAGCATTTTTGACCGGGAAATCGAAGTGCGTCGGGTGGATAAAAAAGATCGGGTACGTGTTATCAGGCGTAGAAACAAGGGTGCCGCGGGTACCAGTGAAAATGAGGGAAAGACCCGAAAATATCGGGGAAGTGGAAAAACGCCACCGCCTAAAGTGAGCGTTTCCCCTGAGTCTCTGCACGACGATCTCCTGCCCATGGAGTTTCAGGTGCTTGCGGTCGAGAAAGGTGAAGGTACGGACGATCTAAGGCGATTGATGCAGGTGATCCGTACCATGGCGCACGGGTTAATAGATGTCCGTGTTTTGACGGCGCTGTGCCGACTTGAAACCGGGCAGGCCTTTTCCATGGTTGGAAGGCGCCAAAGATTATGCCTGGTTGCGGTATTTTTTCAGGAAAAGGCGTTCCCGGTGGTGTTGCTGGATGTGGAGCATAGTAACAAAATGGCTTTGTCTACGCTGCTGCTGCGGTTCAAGAGTGGTATCGGGCTTCGAGATATCGAAAACCATATCCTGTCGATTCTCCACCGGCTGGATTGTCGGGGAGGGCGTTGGGACGTTACAGAGAATGAAGACGACCAGCTTGCCCGATATGAGCGGCTGCGGAAGGTGATGAGACCTGATCCGGGAGGTAATGAGCAACAACAGAATGGCGTTTGGGCAGAAAAGCTGAAGAAAAAGATCTTTGAGTTTCCCGGCCCATCCGCTTCCACGTAGTGATGAGTATCGCGAGGCTTTCATGCCTCAGCCGTTGGTTACCGAAGAAGGCGGGCCGTGAAAAGTCTATATTGTCAGGCTACCTCAGCTCGCGCGCGGCCTTGTCGTTAGGACAATGGTCAGGGTTGTTCCAGAAGGGGCTCGAGATGTACTCGGATTTCTCTGTCTGTCAGGGTCCGAGAGGGTTTTCGCCATCGATGGTCAGCACAGATTGGCCGGTATCAAGAAAGCCATTGAAGAGGGAGTTGAGCTGGCGGGTGAGCAAGTGCCGGTTATCCTGTGTTAATCAGCGTTATCCGTTAGCCACCTGTCAGCATCAGGATTTTACCGCACTATGTCGTGGAAATTGGCTCCCTGCTGAAAACTGACCAATCACAAGCGCTGATTGACACACACAAAGCAGAACGATTGAATTACCTGGTTTTATCGGTAACATAGATAATTATCTATCATGGCAATAAAACTGGATAGAAATGGCCAAAGATCCCTGGCACTACCCGCGAACAGCGTTGGTCGATCAATACCTGAAAACGCTGGCTATCGGGCTCAGCAAGAGTCTGGTGCTCTTTGCCCAGCGGCGGATGGGGAAAACGGAATTTCTCCGTAAGGATTTGCTGCCGGCGGCCGAAAAGGCCGGGTATATCACCATTTACGTCTCCCTGTGGGAGTCCGGGGAGGACCCCAAATCGGTATTGCTCGATGCCATCCGAACGGCCGCGGAGGGAGAGGGCATTATTTCGGGCATATGGCGCCGGTTGGGCCGACCGGGATCAAAAGGTGTCGGAGCCAACGCGGGTACAGTAGGCGCACAGGCATCATGGGAGCAGGGGACGGCAGAGGCCAGCGACCGCATGCTGGATCTCCGGCAGTGGATGAACACGTTGGCCCAAAAGAAAAACCCCACACTGCTGCTCGTGGACGAAATTCAGACGCTGGCGGATGAGAAGCGGTATGGCGCACTGGTAGCTGCCCTGAGGAGCGCCCTCGACAAGCATGGAGACCAAATTAAAGCGATTTTCACTGGGTCATCAAGCGAAGGCCTGCGGCGGATGTTTCAGATGGAAAAGGCCCCGTTTTTCCAGTTTAGCCATCAGATACCCTTTCCCCAACTGGGGCCAGAGTTCGTGCAGCACATGCTTCGCGCCTTTGCGAATGCGACCCAGCGTCAGTTAAATGAAGCGGAGGCATGGCAGGCGTTTACCGAT
>Ga0315298_1006603_pt1 | contig 15759 bp, 14 predicted proteins | sample WHS_1_MG_FD_203077 | JGI IMG/M metagenome (GOLD analysis project Ga0315298, IMG submission 203077) | Extremophilic microbial mat communities from Washburn Hot Springs, YNP, Wyoming, USA - WHS_1_MG | ecosystem: Environmental > Aquatic > Thermal springs > Hot (42-90C) | place: USA: Wyoming... | reverse complement strand
GCCCCCTGGCAGTTGACTTGCGGAGTTACACAAGAAGACCACGGAACCTCTGCATCCTCGCGTGTAATTGGATCCGCTCCCTCCAGGGGATCCGCCACCGAAATCCAGCAGATTCAGCCATCCCTGCCCATTCTCGATGAAGCTTCCAGGCGGGGGACTATGAAATCCGTTCCACGAGTTACCGGTTCCCCAGTTATTTCCGGTCGCCGTGATACAGACTCCTGCTATGCTCTTCCCACCCGATATGTTCGAAATATCCGTCGGCCCGCTTATCGGACAGGACAAATCTCCGTCCCCAAATCCCGTGGGGTCAACATAAGTCAGCGGATCGTTTCGGGTATAGCTATATCGGTTGTAGCTCTGTGGGTCTGAGGGATGGGGTATCGTCGGATCCGCGGACATGAACCGCCCGATCCCCGCGTCCTCGACTCTCCCGACCATGTCGTTGAGGTTCATTTCCTGGCCAAGGGCCCGCTGGAACGTATACCCATGCTGCGTGATGCTGGCGCTCGTGGCCAGATCCGCACTCGAGGCGGCGCCCGACCAGGTCGTCGGGTCGCGGCGGCCCCCGTAGGCGCTGAAGCTCTCATTCACGAGCACCTGGCCGGCCGCGTTCGTGATTGCGTCAATGCCTCGCTGCGGACCGATCTCGAAGTACTGCAGGTTCTCCCCCGCGCCCGTGATTGTATCGACCGCGACTGGGTCATTCCCCGCGTAGATGTAATTACGATAGGCCAGGCCGCTGCCGGAGTTCACCATGCTCATGAGACGGCCTACGCGATACGTCTCGGTGGTCCCCGAGGGCTCCTGGGTCGCCTCGAGCCAGGGCGTGCGGTTCGGCCCGTAGCTGAACGTGACGCTCTCACCGCTCGCCCCATCCGCGATGAAACTTGGGTAATTGTAGCTGGTCCAGTTGACGGTATTGCCGTTCCAGGAGGTCATATTCCCATTGGCGTCATACGCGTACTGATAGGCCGTGCTGCCGGCCTCGATCACCTGATGCTTGCGGTTCGGGTCGTAGGTCCAGCTCGCTCCGTTCGCCACATCGCTGCGCGAGGTGATGTTCCCCATCGCGTCATAAGTCAGCGACAGGTTCCGCGTGCCGTTGAGCGTCGAGTAGCTGAGCCGATTGTCCCCATCGTAGTAGAAGTTCTCCGTCAGCCCGAGGTTATTGTTCTGCCGTTCGGTGAGATTCCCGTCGGCATCGTACAGATAGCTCTGATTCTGTACCGCGGTGCCGCCACCGGCCCCGGACTGCACCGCGGTCAGCAGGTGCGTCACCGCATCGTACGTCCGGGTGGTGGTCAGACCATTGCCGAGCGTCGCCTGCGTGATCTGCCCGGCCGGATTCATCCCGCCCGCACTCCACACGGTGATATTCGGCGAGGCCAGCGTGTCGGTGATCGACTGCAGGTAGCCGTACGCGTACCCGTACGTGAGCGTCAGGGCGTTCCCACTCGAAGTCATCGGATAGGTCAGGCTGCTCAGCAGCCCCGTGCTCGCACTGAACTGCCACGTATAGGTGTACGACCCCACCGATGGTAAGGCGATGGTTCGGGTGCTCAGCCGCCCATCCCCATCGTACGTCCATTGTTCCGATTCCCCATCGGTTGTGCATCCGCTCGGATTGGCCCCCGTCCCGGTGCACACCGCAGCAAGCCGCCCGATATTGTGCGCCGAGGCGCTCGAGCCCCAGGTCCATTCTGTGAATAGATCGGGTTCGGAGCGCGTTTCAAGTCTCGAGAGGGCGTCGTAGGAGGCTGAGAAGTGCTGCCCCTTCGCATCCGTCCAGGCAATGACCTCGCCCAGCGGATCGACCGTGTAGCCCCAGGAGCCCATGTCCATGTCCGTCGTGCCCACCAGGAACGGCCGGATGCCATACTGCCACGTGCCGCTCCAGAGGGCATTGCCCTCGTTATCGCTCACCGAGGTGCGGCTGCCGGCCGCGTCATACCCGAAGATGACCGTGTACCCCAGATCATCCGTGCTGCGCCGCAACCACCCGTTCGGATCATAGACCAGCGTTCGGGTATCGCCGTTCGGATCCGTGACCGTCATCGTGAGCCCACTGTACTGATAGCTCGTCGTCGCCGGCGTGCTGTCCGAGGCGCTCGTCGGCCGCTGCATCGCCGTCACGCGATTCAGCAGGTCGTACGAATACGTCACCGCACCGACCGTGCTGCCCTCATACGGCTCCTGCGCTGAGATCACCCGCCCGAGGGCATCGTAGCTCTTCTGCATCACCGTGGCCGTCGCGCCATTGAGCAGGTTCGTCTGCTCGAGATAGGGGCGGTCTTCCTGGTCAAACTCCTCGGTGGTCGTTCGAATGAGATTCCCGGACGTATCGTGAATCTCACTCGTAACCGTCATTCGCGGCTTCGGATCCGACCCCGAGTAGGGCGTATAGCCCCAGGTGCTGTACGTCCCATCGGGGCGTGTCTCCTGCGTGAGCCGGCAGAACCCCTCGCCGTACTGCCAGCTCGTGGTGTCGCCATTGGGATCCGTCATGCTGCTGACGCGCCCGCAACCGAAATCGTAATTGAAGGTCGTGGTCTGATTGAGCGCATTGGTGATCGAGAGCGGAAACTGTCCGGTCGCACCTCAGTTCATGCTGGTGGTGCGTCCCGCCATCCCCGTGCCCGTGACGGTCTCGGAATTGATATTGCCAAAGCTGTCGTATCCAAGACTGTCGGTCACCTGATCGGCCGTCCCGGGCGCCGTCACGATGCTGCTGTAGCGGCAGTTCGTCGTGTCCGGGGTAAAATTGCGTGTCTCGGAGACCGACGCATTATCGTAGGTATCGGTGTAGCTCACGGTCGAGGCCGAGAGCAACGACAGGCACCAGGTGCTCGTATTGGGGGCCGGGGTATTGCTGACCGACGTGCTCCAGGAGTCCCCGTAATACGGCGAGCTCGAGTCGTTGTCCGTCAGCGTCTGCGAGGACGTGGTCAGATCTCCGCTGGTGCCATCGTACGAAAAGCTGGCATTCTGGGTGGTGACGACACTCCCGTTGTCGCTGCCGCTGATGGCGTAGTTCTCGGTCGAGCTTTGAGATATGTACGGGAAGTACACCGTCTCATCGGTCGGACCCGAAACCTGATCGGTCAGAGAATCCGACCGATAGGAGACGCGCTGCCCGCCGGCGGACCCCTCCGTGACGATCTGGGATTGCACCATCCCGGTGTAGGGGAAGACGTGGTCGTAGTTCGTCGACGTGTAGAGATTGTTCCTCGAGTCGAGCACGTATCGCGCCCCGAATCCCGCAAAGCCTCGGCCGTTGAGGCTCTCCTCGGCTCCGTAATACGAATAGGTCCGTGTGTACGTGCCGCTCGGGGGATTCGACGGGTCGCTGAAGGTGACCTGGCGGACGACGTAGTAGGGCCCCATGTAGTCTTCATACCCGCTCGGCGCGCCCCCATCCACGCTATACGTCGCGCCGGCGTCTGCGAGGGACACGTAGGACGGCTCCGTCCAGTTGCCATAGCCGTCGGTGATCTTGGTCAAGAGATCCGGCGGCTCGTCCTGATTGTTGTGCGGGTAGTAGATGATCCCGCCGCTGGTCACCGCGCCGATAGCCTCGAGCCCGTCCCCGTACGGATCGAAAGTGAAGTAGCCGTAGGCGGAATCGTACGGAATCGAGGTCGAGATCAGGGAGGAGTCGAGCGCATTGCCTTCGGAGAGATACACCCCGATCGTGCTGCCGTTCTGCACCAGGATGTCCGTATGGCCGTCGCCATTCCAGTCCATGGCGCCGATCACATTTGTGCCGCTCGGCAGTGCGATCGTCTGCGGGGCGGCGCCATTGCAGCCGGAAATGTAGATCGTGCTCTCGACAGCGTAATCGGTACACTTGTCAGAATTGAAGTCTAGAAATTCTACCGGCAAAAATGAGCTGTTGCTGACGGACGCAATAGCCGTTGCCGAAAAGCTCGCGCTCCCAGAGATGAGCTCGTAATACGTCAGATTTGTGCTTGTACACGAGATGCACGACCGCACCGCCATTTCCAAGGCGAGGTCTTGACGCCCGTCACCATTGAAATCGAGGTGCCTTATGGGCCCTTCACCATAGGCCGAATTTGCATCGCTGATCATCTCGGCTGATATGCCGGACTCATTCGACAGCGAGTACCACGCGCTCTGGCTCCCCGCAAACGACGGAGTGCCGCCGGAGCTGGTATTCATGCGCACGTCGATGGTGTACGTGTACTGGTAGATCAGCGGCCGCCGCGAGATCAGGGTCTGTGTGAGATACCCCGCGATGAGATCCGGCAGCCCATCGCCATTGACGTCGGCCAGCACGTATTGCGACGCTGAGGAGTCGTAGGCGAGCCCGGTGTCCTGCCCAGTGAAACTGCTGCCATTCCACGAGTAATAGTACCAGTCCGTACCATTGGGCGCGAGAATGCCATCTTTGCCATCCCCGGTCAGATCACCAAATAGCCCGGTGCAGGGGATGCCGGTACTGACCGGCGCGCCATATCCATTAGGCGAGCCGAACACGACATTGAGGGTATTCGGGCTGCCGCCATTGCAGTAGGCAAGATCATCTGCCCCGTTGCCTGTGAAGTCGGTGTGTGCCGCGCTGACTTCGACCGCGGTAGCGGAGACCGCCGTCACAGCCCCTGCCGAATCCCCTTGCGGGACGCTCTGATACTGAAATGTCGTCGGCGCCAGGCAATTCGACTGCGCCGCATCGGCGCATTCCTGCAGGCTCGTCAGCTCCTCGCGACTCGTCGTCGCCGAAACCCCGTAGCTGAGAAAATAGTCCCTGACGGTCGAACCCTGATACTCGACATTGATAGAGGTCAGCCGATTGGTGTCATCGACCTGGGCTCCGGCGACGTAGCCATAGGTGGACGCCGCGGCACTGTCGGTGGTGTACGCAAACTGTATCGTATCGTCGTACGAGCTCGAACCATAGCTGCTGGGTGTCCACGAGATTGTCGCCGGCACCACCTCACCGCTGGCATTGGCGGTTTGGTAACTGATCGTCAGGGTGTTACCGGCCGGATCGGTGACTTTGTCGAGCCACCACTGCCAGGGGGTACCGGCGTTGGCCGGCGTGACTTGAGAATTCCCGCCGTTGCCGTACTCGTACGTCACCCCGTTGCGGTCTTTGACCTCGAAGTACGCCGGTCCATTTCCGGCCGAGCCGTACATGGTCACTTGCTCGAAATTCTCGACCTCGGTTTCGTAGACCGAGCCGCTCGCCCCATAGGTGCCGGAGACCAGCCGCAACCGCTCCCCATCGAGGCAGTATCCATCACTGCTCGCGAGCGTGATCGGCGCCGCCGCGCCGTCCTGGGCAACCGTTTTATTGCACCGGGTGATCGCGCTGATGCCCGTGATGCTCCAACCGACGCCGAGATCGCCATCGCCACCGTGGCTGTCGTATTGGAGCGCGATATGCGGCTCGAGACCGTTCGGCCCTGGAGGCGTCCAGATCGGGAGGGTGTATAGCGCCCCGCCGTCGGCCGACACCCCGAAGGTCGCCGGCGTCCGCCCGACATTGGCGTGGGAGAGTGCGGGCACGAGGAAGGCGCTCGCAAGAAAGCTGAGGACCGCGGTGGGTCGCCAGATTGATTTCCTCTGCGCTGCGGACGTTTTAGCGATGGTGGATAGAAGACCCGTGATCATGCACCGCTCTCCCCGTGATCAAGTGCAAGCCCCTGTGGCTGTGCGGATCGTGTCGGGTCACCACGTGAACCTGTGACCCGGTGATGTCGAGTTCGATGACGCCAGGACCCCGAAGCCCCCCGACCTTTCTGTGCCGCAGGGCGTGAATCTCCGTCAGTGCCACTACGGTGGCTTTGGCACGCAGGACCGCCGGGGGCGGCGCGGGCTCAAATTGGCCCGCGGGGGCACCCGGCGCATACGCCGTTGAACGGAATTCGAGCACGACCTGTGGCGTGAATACCGCGGGATTCGCAGGCGCGGACAACGGCGAGGCATCCTCGATGGCGCGCACGAGGGATGCCTGCCAAGCCCATGAGCCGTTGCACCGTTGCAACGTAATGTCACCAACCGCACCGTCGCGGCGCTGATCGATGCGTACTCTGCAACGAAAGAGATCGGCCCCGATGGCCGTTCGCGGTCGTAGCCACGCCCGCTCGATCCGCGCTTGGATCTGTCCGAGATAACGTCCGTAGAGCACCGCCAGCGCGGGTTGCCCCGCGATCGGCGCTGCACGCGGCATCGCAGAAAATGTGCGCGCAGGCGCGAGCGCATCGATACTCACAGCGCGCAACACCGGGGGAGAGAGCCTGGGCGGCGCGCCGGCCACACGAGGCGAGGCCACCTCGAGGATGACGCCGTGAATGACACTATCGGCACCCAAGAGAGTCCGTTCGGAGGGAACATTCGACTCCCCGAGCAGTACCAAGGCGAGCACCAGCGCATGGACTGAAATGACCAGCACCGCCACTGCAACGTGGCGCTGCGCCCGTTCATCGCTCCAGAATGCAGAGAAACGCTCACCGACTAGGGAACAGGGCCCACGAGCCACCCGGATCGCCACAGCCGGCACACGCTCACGGAACGAGCGAATCTGGATCCTCCCCCGCAACTCGGCTGCTTGCTGTTATATGCCCGATGTCGCCTGCACAGGCTAACTCCACCGCACGCGCGGCGCAAGACTCTAAGGATCAGGACGGGAAGCTTTCTCCGTCACGCGACACGAGCGTCTCGATTGCACGACCGCTCATAGCTCAGGCCCGTGATCGCGCGAGCGGGACCGCCCGCGCGAGTGCTGGGGGCGTTGGTCGGGTTCATGCCCCGGCTCGAACGGCTGGCCGCCCCGTGCGAGCGTCTGTTGATTCTGCTGCTGCGGGTGTTGCTCAGCCTTCAGAGCCTGGCGCTGCTCAAACGCCTGCCGGAACTTCTCCGCCCCCGCCTCGGCCTGCTGACGCAGTGCAAACTTCTCCTTGAACGCCTCGACGCCGGCGGCGACCCGCTCCGGATCGGGCCCCGACACGGACAGCCCGAGCGAGCGCCTCGCCGCCGCGATCTTCTCCAACACCCACTCGCCCACCCGCTCGAGCCGCTCGCGCAACCACTCCTGCATCCGCTTCGCCTGCGCGAGGAACGCCGGCGCGATCTGCCGATCACGAACCTTCCGCTCCCGCCGCTCCACGCGCCGCTCGGCGAGTGCCACCGCGTGCTCGAGCCGCTCGCGCCGATCGGCCTCGACCGCTCGCACCAGTCCCTCATCCTCGGGTTTCACCGCCAGCAGCGCTTGCCGCTCCCGCTGCTCGATGCGCTCCTGGTGCAGATCCCCTCTCGCCAACACCAGCGCTGCGCTCGCCTCCCGTTCGGCGCGCACCGCCCGGTTCCGATCCCCCCGCTCCGTCTCGACCCCGCGCCGCTCCTGCGCCGCAGCCGCCGGCCCCAGGTGTTGCGTGGGCGTGACCTCGAGCCCCCGGCGCTTGAAGCTCCGGTGATCCACCCGCGCCGCCTCCCGCGCCTGCTCGAGCGCCTGGTTCTGCAGCCCCGCCCACAGCCCCCGGATCGACTCGATCTCCTCGGCCGCTCGACCCAGGCCCCGGGTCTTGCGCTTCGTATCGGAGAGCTCGAGGTCCGACTTCTCCCCGAGTCTCACACCACCGCCCTCCTCCCTCCCCTCGACCCGCCGCGTCGTCATCAAGAGATGGGCGTGGTGATTGCGCTGATCCCCCCACGCATGCGGGGCATGGATCGCTACATCCACCGCCACCCCATAGCGCTCGACGAGCACGCGCCCAAACCCCACCGCCAGATCCCGCCGCTCCTGCGCGGATAACTCCGCCGGCAGCGCCACCTCCACCTCCCGCGCCGTGCGCGCGTCTTTGCGCGCCTCGGCCGCCTCGGCGGCATTCCACAGCACCGAGCGATCAAGGCTTCCACGGCCCTCTGCAGGACTGCCGGCCGCAGGCCCCGGCAGGCAGATCTCGGCGTGTACCACATCGCGCCGATGCGTGTAGTCGTGCACCACCCCATCGCGCTCGTTCACCAGCCGCTCGCCCGCCCGATAGGCAGCACTCGCCACCGCGCTGCGCCCCGAGGCACGCGCGATCGGTTTGACCGAGAGGTGGTAGCTGGCCATGGCTAACGGCTCCAAACGCTCAGGGCGTGGAACCGAGCAGCGCTCGCGTGCCGCAGGGACGAGACCGCGCCAGATGCAGCCAGCGTGCGGGGCGCAGTCCCTCTGGCCGGTGCCGCCGGCAGGCCGTGGCCGAGGCCCCGGAGCGCGGCGCGCGCAGGGGCCGCTGCCCACGGCTCGCACTTCCGGCGGCGCGTGGACCGCGCCGCTCCGCTCTTCGGCTTTGCGCACTCGGCCGGGACGGTCGGACTTGGGCGAAGGCGCGAAGCGCCGAAGACTAAGTCGTAAGTGCGCACTCTCTTTGTATGGATAGCTAGTGTGTCACTCATAATGGGCCAGAGTATACTCTTCTCCCACCGCTCGATTCACGCACTCAGAAGATCAAGACCGGATCAGGAGAGGACAATGGCCAGACTCACCCCAGCCCAGCGCATCGCCCGCGCTCAGGCTGAAATCGCCCGCGCCAAGGCCGCCCAGCGATCCCTCGAGACCGGCCAGAAGGTCGTCATCGGCGCAGCCCTCCTGGCCGAGGCCCGTGAGAACCGAGAGGTCAGAAAGCTCCTGATTCAGGTCCTCACCACCCGTGTCACGCGCAACGCTGACACCTCGCGCATCGCCGCGCTCCTGGCAGAACTGAACGCACTCCCATGAGCCCCGCCATGAGTCCCGAGGAACAGCTCTACGGTCTCATGGCCCTCGCCCAGGACCAGCAAAAAACCGCCCAGGCCGCCCTCGAGCGCCTCGCCACCGAACGCGCCGCGCTCGCCAAAGAACGCCAGGCGCTCGCGGAACTCGTCACCGAGTCCTACCGCATGAGCGCCACCTTCGGTGAGGTCGCGGAAAAGACCGCCCGCACCGCCCTGCGTCAGGCGGTGCACGAGAACCTTGCCAACCTCGGCGAGATCACCACGAAGTTCCTACAGGAAGCCACCGCCCCGGTCATCGCGCGGTTGAACGGCGCCGAGCGCATGGTGCGCCGGCTGCATACCGCCGCCCTCGTGCTCGGCGCGATCCTCAGCGTCATCCTGCTCGCAGGCGGGGTGCTCCTCTGGCGTCTCCACGACCTGCGCGTCACCGCTGCCACCCTCTCCACCCGGATTCAGCGCGAACAGGCTACTGTGACCGAACTCGACAAGCGCGGCGGCCGGGTCCGCTGGGGGTACTGTGGTCCGCACAATCGACTGTGCTTCGAGATCGCCCCCGATCAAGGCGGCCGCACGTCCGTGCCTTACCGGGGCGCGTGGCAAAACACCCAAACCGGCACGCAATTCGTCATCCCCAGAGGGTACTGAAGGCCACAACGCAGCTGCTCTGTCCCACCAGGATCCGTGCCGGACAACGATACTGGCGACACCCACCGCAAGATTCGACACACCACGGAAGGGAGCCCTGGGGTCTCAGAGGGCTGGACGGTGGTGGCCTCGGGAAAGCCCCTCTGAGGCCGCAGGAGCGGCCTTCCGGGCAGGAAGCCCTTCTTCCTCGCCCTGACGGAGATCGCGGCGCTGAGCCGTCCTAGAGCGCCCGGAGCGAAGTCGCGTGATTCAGCTCGCAGAACCGCTTGGGGGCGGCGGGACGGTTTGGATTGGAACTGAGACCGGTCACACGGCCGAGGATGCTTGGAGTGGCACCGCAAGGCAGGATGCCGCGCAGTAGGCCGGCGCGACGCGCCGGGGCGAAGGCAGGGATGCCGAAGGGTGGGAGCGGCGTTGGATCGTTCGGGTGGATTATCCACTGTGGGGTGGGCCCTACTACAGGTCTTTACTACAGGGAACTATAGGAAGGGGTGAAATTCTCCCATGGAATCAATGGTCAAAGCACCATATGCGTCACCGTTTATGCGTAAAAGCGTCACCGTTTATGCGCAAATCTCCGGGAAATGCGTCACCGCTTATGCGTGGATAAGTGTCGCCATCCGCAGGCTTATCCACAGACGGGATATCGGATCTACGTATTGTGCTATTGCGCCATTGCGCAATAGCACGTTAAGGCGTGGTGAGACGGCGAGACTCGCCGGCAACGTGAGGCGGACTGGGCTTCAGCTGCAGGCCGCTCTCAGCTTCCGAGACCCTGGCTTCGGGGTAGACAGCCACAACGGCGGCGAGTTGATGGAGGAACTTCGCCTTGAACTGGCGCGTAAGCCGATAATCGGAGCCGAACTGGGTCTGCAGTGCCCCCCAGGGGATGACCGTCGGTCGGCGCAGATAGCTCATCCGATGCGTGAGCCAGCAATAGATGTCGAGCGCCATGGGTGAGCGACGCAGCGCCTTCAGCGCCCGCATATCGATCGGGACCGGCGATTGGATAGCCTCTTCGTAAAACCGCTCCCCGAGAACGACCACCGATCGCCAGAGGGCAACCTGCTCGGGCGTCTTGGGACTCCACCAAAGATCCGCCCGCTCGGCCACCCGCACCGAATCCATACTCCAGCGATTCCCGTCCTCATACGTGCAACTCACCGAGGCAGCAAAAAGACGCTGCATCTGCTCGCGAAGGCGGGTGATCGTGCCCCATCGCCCTCCCGTGGGAACGAGATCCAGCTGCGTCATAAACTGCGACAAAGTATCCCCGAGCTCGATGCGTCGGTCCCGCGTGCGAACCGCTTCGGTCGTCAGCCAGGCCACGAGAAGCCGGGGCACGCTGCCATAGGGCAGTCCAACGCGGGATGGCGCCAGCATGGTGAGCGTGAAGGAGCCGTTGCGCCGCTCGAATTCATTCTCGAGAGTGCGCCTGTGGGGCATGGTCGCCAGCGTCAGCGCCCGGGCCATGTAACCAAGGGCACCGGCCTCGCGGGCCTCGCGGGCCTCTATCTCGAGAGCCTCGCTGATCAGGACATCGATGCGCTGGAGCGTCATGCGCTATTGCACAATAGTGCCATGGCACAACAATGCTACGGCCGTTTGGCCAGCCAGTCCGCTAGCGCCTCTCGCACCACCTCGGCGAGACGGGCATTGCGCTCGAAGGCAATACGTTTGAGCTGCCGGTACTGCTGCTGGGTCACCTGCACATGCAGCCGCTCGAACCCCTCGACGGTCCTTTTCTGCTCCACAAGGCGCGCATCTTCACCTGCGGCACCCTTGGTCGGTCTAACGGCCCGCATGAGCGAACTCCTCGACTTCCTGGGCAAGTGCACGGATCTCCCGGGCAGCGACACCGTCCGGTTCGGTGTCGAGCACCGTGCGTCCGTTGGACGAGGACTGGGCATAGGCGATGCGCTGGCTGGTATAGGCGTTGAGGATCGGGAAGCCGAGTTCGAGCAACGCCTGGCGGCTTTCGACCGCGAGCCGGGTATTGGTGATCTGGCGACTCACGATGAAGGCGGCCTTGGGGCGCCCCTCGGTAAGTTCGCGCCGCTGCTTGACGAGATCTACCACCGAATTGGCGGCCCAGAGATCGAAGCCCGAGGGCTGCACCGGGATCAGCACAACGTCGGCTACAGTAATGGTGGCGGCGATCATGCCGATCGACTTCGGACACCCATCAACGATCACAACGTCATGCTGGCCGGAGACGCTCTTGATGTCCTTAATCATTGCCGGCTTGTCCATGGCGATCATGGGAGGGTAGTCGCCGCCTTCGCCGGCCGCGGCGAGCCAGTCCCTGAGGCTCCCCTGGGGATCGGAATCAACTAGGAGCACCTTCTGCCCGGCTTTTTGGAAGGCCCGGGCAAGATTGGTGGCGAGGGTGGTTTTTCCGACCCCGCCCTTTTCGTTAAGAATGGCGATAATCATGCGCTATTGCACTATGGCTCAATAGTGTCATTGCACAATAGCATGGTAACGGCCTCGAATCCAAACGGGAAATGGACTATCTTTGATCCATGATTCAAGAATACACGGGCGTTGATGACAGCTTGCTCGAGTCCGCAGCGCGGTGCCTCGATGCCGAGAGCGTGCGCGCCCTCGGCGCGCTGCAGCTGACACGAGCCGACCAGTCGCGCCTGGATCTGCTGGCCCAGAAGGCCAACGATGGGCAGCTCAGCGCGGAGGAAGAGCGGGAATACGACCGCTTCATCGAGCTAGGCGACATCATCGCCACCTTGCGACTGAAGGCCGAGCGACAGATGCAGGTCGCGCGCGGCTGAGGTGAGCGAGGCGGTTCGCCAGCAGGTTCGCGAGCGTGCGGGCAGGCGCTGCGAGTACTGCCACCTGCCGGATTGGGCGCCTCCGCTCGAGCCGTTCCATCTCGAGCACATCGTCGCCCGCCAACATCGCGGCGAAACCGTCCTCGAGAACCTCGCATGGGCCTGTCATCGCTGCAACCGCCATAAAGGCCCGAACCTCACCGGCATCGACTCCGACACCCAAGAAATTGTTCTGCTGTTTCATCCTCGGCGCGCCGCCTGGACAGCGCATTTCGCATTGCGCGGCATAGAGCTCGTCGGATTGACTCCGACCGGCCGCGCCACCGTCGAGCTCCTGCAAATGAATGCGCCGCGCCGTATCGAGCGACGTGCAGAACTGATCCGGCTCGGCTGGTTCTGACGACCGAGAAGGGCATCCTCTCGAACAGGACAAGGTCGTTGGAAAATGTCCGGTTTCGGGGTATTCACGGGCCCGGCTCCCCGTCGCAGGGGGACGTTAACCCGAGAAGACAAGTCGGCGTATTTGGCTCCAATCGATGGATGGCGGCCCCACCGGGTGCGGCCAGGAGCAGGGCGCAAAGCCCGGCCAAGGCCTCAAGCTCGCGCACGAATGGTCGCGGGGGATGGCAGCCACGCAAAATGGCGAAGAGGGCAAACGAGTGAGTTTGCAGATCGCGCTCACGCCGGAACGGCTGATCACTCACATTCCGAGCCGCTGCAGCGCCCGATACAGCGTCACGCGCCCCACGCTGAGCAGCGCCGCCACATCCTGCACCCGCTGCCCGCCCTCGATCAGCTGCCGCGCGTGCGCGATCTGGGGCGCGGAGAGCTTCGGCTTGCGTCCGAACTTCACCCCGCGCCGCTGGGCCGCCTTGACGCCGGCGCGCGTGCGCTCGGTGATGAGCGAGCGCTCGAGCTCGGCGAGCACGCCGATCATCTGCCACATGGCGCGCCCCGTTGCGGTGTCCGTGTCGATCGCCTCGGTGAGCGAGCGGAACTTCACCCCCCGGTGCTTCAAGTCATCGAGCATGTGGATGAGATCCCGCAGACTCCGCCCCAGCCGATCGAGCTTCCAGACTATGAGCGTGTCGCCGGCCTGCAGCGTCTTCAGGCACTTGACGAGGGCAGGGCGCTGCGCCGTCGCCCCGGAGATTCCCTCGTCCTTGAACACGGTCCTGCAGCCGGCCTTCTTCAGGGCGGCGAGCTGCAGGGCCGGATTCTGATCCTCGGTCGAGACGCGCGCGTAGCCGTATTTCATGCGGGGTACTGTGCGGAGGAGGGGGTCACTTCCCGCCCCGCGGCCGCCCGAACAGTTCGTGCAGCAGCTGCTCGGATTTCAGCGCGCCCTCCTCGGTGAGCAACACCGAGTGCGCCTTGCTGACCGGGTCGGTGATATAGCCCTTCTCGTGCAGCCGGTTCATGACCGCCCAGTCGAAACCCTTCCAGACCCGGTATCCATCGTGCCGGCCGAGGGAGAGCAACGCCAGGACGGCCTGATCGATCTTGTCGGTATCGAGTTCCATGATGGACCTCACGAGGGATGCTCGGCGATGTCCCCGTTGTCCCAGAACGTGCCTTCCCACCCGGCGATGCGTCCCTCGTCATGGCAGCGGGGACAGAACCAGAGCACATCGTTGTTATCGATGTCGAAGAAGATAGTGAGCACAGTTCCACAAGGCTTGCGTCCGGGCCGTCGCCGGCAGCGCAGCGTCGTCGGATCGTCGTACTGCGTCGCCTGGGAGACGATTTCCGTCCAGTAGGCGAAGAGCCGCTCCGCCCGCGGCGGCAAGGGCGCCACCTTGCCATCCGGCAGCAGGAAATGGCGCAGATCGATGATCCAGGACTTGATCATGCGCCCCCCTCAGTGCACGACCCGGTCGCCGGACTCCGGGGCCCCACAGCAGCGCTTGTATTTCTTGCCACTGCCGCAGGGACAGGGATCGTTGCGGCCGACCTTGGGATCGGCACGCTCGTAGGGCTCGCGCTGTGAGCGGCGCGCGGCCGCCTGATGCGCGTACGTAGCCCGGTCCTCCTTGAAGTACCGGAACGCGCGCGCCGCGCCGGCGAGCATGTCCGTCCACATCGCATTCAACTGCTCCTCCGTGAGCGGCTCCTTCGGCCAGGCGGGATCGACCTCCCCGGCCACGATCGGAATGTAACGCACCAACTCCTCGCGCTCATCCTGGAGAATGCGATTCCACCCCTCCGGGGCGAGACGGATGCCGTGCATGTAGCCGCGCGCCCAGGCGCGGCCTGGAACACCGCCCTCGCCAGGTTCGTCACGGTGGGCGACGTGGAAGGTCTCGTGCTCGAACTCATGCGCGATGGCATTCCAGAGGCGCATCAGCAGCCCCATCATTTCCTGCACCCCCGCGAGGTCGCCGAGCATCCCGCCCTCCCCGAGGGTCCCGCCGAGAATCACCGGCAGGTACTCGTGCGGCATGACGAGGGCGGGGCTCGCGATCAGCGCGCAGAAGAGACCGTCGATCCCCTCGAGCGAGAGCGCGCCCGGGTTGCGATTCGCGGCGAGAAGCGCCGCCAGGCGCTCGGCCTCGGCGAGCGATGCAGACACGGTGCCGCTCATGACTCGCGCGGCAGGAGGTCGTAGCGCTCCAGCCAGCGATGGAGATCGCGATCGCCGTTCTTGAGGTGCTTGTGGACTTCCCGCTTGGCCAGCCGGTCGTAGTTCAGGTAATCGAGACAGGCATTCGCGAGTTCGGTGTCGAGCGCTCGCAGCTCACCCAGGTCGAACGGATAGTCCTCGCCGTTGTAGACCCCCGCCAGGAACTTCACCAGGCGGCGCGCCTGCCCGGTGCCGGGATGCGCTTCGATCGCCGTCTCGATCTGCTGCAGCGCGGCCATGGCGCGGCTGACGATCTCGCCTTCATCCCGGGCCAGGATGTCCATCCGCGGGCGCTCCCCGGCGGCGATCGCCGTGATGGTGCGCTCGAACTCACCGAGCTGGCTCGCCGGGATGTCGGCCTCGACATGGACCTTCTTTCCGGAAGGGGGCAGGCGGGTCACGTTGCTCATGGGATGCCGTCGTCCGAGGGCGGAAACCGGCATCAATTATGAAACCGACTTATGAAACACGCAAGCCCTTGATTCGAGCGGGGTAGGGCGATGTTTCAGAACTTACCCTTTGTGGGACAGAGCGTTCGCCGCTGAATCATTCCGAGCTCGATCAAGAGTCACGTGCACGGGTGGTGGATGTCCTCAGAACCCTCTCGACGATGATCAGCAAGAAGCTGCGCATCATCTGGGAGCGGCATCATCCCGCAGCGCCTTTGTTGAACAGGGCGTTGCCATGCTCTCATCGGGCTGAGGAGCCGCCGCGCGATAGCGGCCACGTGCAGATCATGCGCGCCTTCGTGCGCATGCGTGCGGAACTGCTAGGCGCCAACAACGTGCTCACTCAAAAATTCGATGAGCTCGAGTGCAAATGACCGCACGCTCAAATTCGCTCAACGCACCATTCCTGGAGCTCACATCAAGAGTCATCGTCTCATCGCGCCCCCTAATCCTGAGTGAGCACAGTCCTTTCTGCGACGGATCTGCATAATTGCCTTTACTTCACGGACGATATACTCCACACAGGCCG
>Ga0315298_1006602_pt1 | contig 15760 bp, 9 predicted proteins | sample WHS_1_MG_FD_203077 | JGI IMG/M metagenome (GOLD analysis project Ga0315298, IMG submission 203077) | Extremophilic microbial mat communities from Washburn Hot Springs, YNP, Wyoming, USA - WHS_1_MG | ecosystem: Environmental > Aquatic > Thermal springs > Hot (42-90C) | place: USA: Wyoming... | reverse complement strand
TCGGGCCGGTTGATGGCGCCGCGCCCCGGCGGAAAGAGGATGTTGATGAGCCGTTGCAGACGCTCCAGGCGGCTTACCTCGGTCTGGAAGACCTGCTGGCTGGCGAACTGGCCGAAGCCGGGCCGGCCCGTGTCCGGGGTCGGGATAGGGTCGAGGATCGCCAGACCCGTGGGATTGAATGCCTGGAACTCGAATTCGTCCACGGTCAGGCCCAGGGGATCCTGCATCGAGATCAGCCGGTCGAACGACGCCTGGTCCACCCAGCGGATCATGGCTTGCGTCACATACTGACCGGGAAACAGATTCTGTTGCTGGCCGGTCAGATGGTTGAGGGCTTCGATCATGCCGGCGTCGGCCAGCGCGATCGTGAAGCGTCCGGTCCCTCGCTCGACGAACATGCGGAAGCCCCAGGTTCCGCGCTTGGTCAAGGTGGCGACGGTGCTGTCGACGACGAAGCTGGAGCGCAGTCCGCCCTCGCTGACGCCGCCGCGGACGGCCCCGTAGTCGACGGTCACTTGCCCCACCTTCTCGGTGCCGGTCTTGTAGAGGGAGGCGATGCTGGCCAGGGTCATCCGCTCGACCATCACGACGGTGTAGGGCTCCTCGCTGCCGAATTGCAGGATGACGCGGCTGGCCAGGCCCGTGCGAATCAGCGTGCCGGCCGAGTAACGGTCGTTGAGCTGAACCGGCTGCCAGGCCTGGGCATCGGTGACCGCCGTGCCGACGGGGGCGTGCTGGGCGCGGCCTTTGACCTCAATGACCAGCGCCTCAATGGCGGTGCCCTCGGCCGGGACGGCGGGCTGCGATGTGGCAGCGCTGGCGGCGGCGGTGTCGCTCGTCTGGGCCGCCAGCGGACAAGCGGCCAGCAGCAGGCAGCCGAACAGGACCGCCGGAAACAGGTATCGCACCGTTATGCATCCAGTCATGGCACAACCTCACGAAAAGGCGAAGAAGGCGCGAGCGTTACGCTCATTATATTGGCCTCGACGGCCCGGTTTCTTTCATTGCGGTGCCGGGGCGGTTGCCGGTGCGGGAGCGACGGGTCGCTGCGGCAGCTCGGCCGCACCGCCCTTGTCCCGCCGCTCGTCCGCCCACGTCAAGAAGGTGACGAACTCGCCGCCGGTCAGTACCATGTACGGGGTGCCGACGTTCTGCCAGAGCCCCTCGTAGATGACCTCGCGGTACGCATACCGCCGGTCGCCCAGGTGCAAAGTCCGGCCGAACAGGTTCAGGTTGATGCCGCCCCGGAGTTTGGCTACCTGCACGGCCATGAAGGCGGCGGTGGCCTTGTCGATCGCCTGGTCGGGTTTGAGTTTCCACTCCGGCCGGGCGATGTCGCGGCGGAAGACCTCCTGCTGGTTGCTGGCGAAGTCGGAGCCGGGGTCCTGGTCGGTCTCGGCGATCAGCATCGCGCGATAGGCCTCGGCGGCGCTGACCATGGGCTGATCGGCCAGCCAGGACAGGAAGCTGTCGCGGTCCAGGGTCGCCGGGTCGATTTTGGGCTGCGGGCGGGTGACGGCGCAACCGGCCAGCAGCAGGACCAGCATTGCAGGTACGGTTCGTTTCATCTTCAGAGCCTCTGACGGCAACCAGCTGTTAAAAGCTATACGTAACGCCCAACAGGAAATAGGATCGCGAGTCCCGGTCGGAATACGCATCGCCCGGGAAGAACACGCCGCAGCGGGCCGTCGTCGCCAGTTCCTGGGTGATCTGGTAGTTGACGTAGTAGTCCATCTCCCATCCCAGGTAGTTCGAGGACTCGTCGGAGGTAAAGTCGCTGACGGCGCCGGTGGCCTTGTTTTTGGCGTACAGGAACCAGTTGGTGCCCACCCGCAGGCGGCGGAGGGCCCCACGATCGGCGAACGGCAGGACCGATGCCCCCGCCCGCCAGATGTGGATGTTGGTCAGCAGCGGGGCGAAGGCCATGCCCGTGTCACGGTAGCCGAAGGCGATGAACGAGGAATCCACGCCGCTGGTGTTGCCACCGACCGCGCTGATGGGGCTGCCGCGGCGGTCGCCGTCGCCGCTGGCGAACATATACTCCAGATCGAACGTCGGCCGGTACTTGTTCGGCATCAGGTAGGCGATCAGGGCGTCGAAGGCCATCGCGTTGATCGGATCGCGCCCGTACGTCGCGCCGTCGCCGTAGCTGCGGCCGCCCTCGTAGACGAGCTCGGTCGAGTACCGGAGGTTCGCGGCCAGCTGGCCCATCGAGCCGATGCCGGTGTAGAAGGAGTCGTAGCCGTGGGCCTGGCCGCCGGGCCAGTACGACCGCGGGTTGTCGTCCAGGTTCCACAGGACGAAGGCGAAGGGGGTATGCTTGCGGCCGTGGTACCTGGCCTCCAGGCCGACGAGGTGGCGGTCCATGTCCTCGCTGTCGGGCCGGCTCCAGTCGATGAGGTCATCCATGCCCTTTATGGTCTTGCTGATCAGGCCGCGGACCTCGACGTTGTTGACCTGGGTGGACAGCAGCACCGCATCCAGGGGCAGCGACAAGGTGTAGCCCGAGCCGAACTCGACGTATTGGCGGCCGACCTTGACCTGCATCCCGAAAGGCAGGTTGGTCTTGGCGTAGGTCTTGGCGGCCTGGCCGAGGTCGAACTGGTACCAGAGCCGATCGGCGTCCGGGCCGTCGAAGTCATCCTCGTTGCCGTTGTAGGCGTCGCCGTGGTTCCAGTCGGTGTACGTCATCTTCAGGCGTGCGTAGAACTGGTGGGTGCCCCAGTCGCCCGTGCCGGCGATCCAGGGCCGGTTGTCCCAGAGACGCATGGTGCGGCGGCGGACGCCGTCGTCGAAGTTCAGGAAATAGAAGGTCTGCCAGTCGCCGGCGTCGAACTGCCACGTCTGCGAGACCGGCACGGTCTCGCCGAGCTGCTGGCGGATCTGGTCTTCGATCTGGCGCTGTTGCTGAACATGCGTTTGCGACAGCGACAGGCCGCCTTGGCCGTAAGCGGGAACGGCCATGAAGGCGAAAGTCGAAGAAAGGACCGCGGCCGCGCCAGCCGGCCAACCGTGCCTCGCCAAAGGCCTCTTGCGGGGTGAGACGTTTTTGTTCACTGTGCCACCCTTACAGTTGCGCCAGGAGTTGCGGAACGAGCGTATCGTGCCAGCTGCTTCCGGGTTTTGCAAGGGGTCCTGAGCCCCGACCCCGGGTCGAATTCGTCTTCGGTAGAAGCAGCGTCTGTGCCAGCGCCGGACTATTGTACCGACGGGTACACCCGGCCGCCAGGGGGGTTTGACAGCGGGCGGAGTCAGTGACACAGTGCGGATCAGGCAGGGGGCTTTGCCCGTGGCGTCGTGCCGTTCGCCAGGGGGCGCCGGCCCCGGGAGATGTACCGGGTGGGGTCAGACAGAGCGGGCAGGGGGACCGCGGGAGGCCCGCGATGGCAGGGCGGTCGGCGGTCCACGTTTGTGCAGCGGGCCAGGCCAGGAGATGCGGGAAAATGGGTGAAACGATTACGCTTGCCGCTGTCGGTGACATCTGCATCTGCAAGTGCATCCGGGAAGGCATCCGCGAACACGGCCCGGTATGGCCGTTTGAGTTGTGCCGCGAGCCGCTGCGGGCGGACCTGGGGTTCGGCAACCTGGAGTGCGTGGCGTACAAGCCCGGGACGCCGGAACCGACCAGCCGGCTTCAGATGATCATGGACTGGAACGAGGGGGCGGGGCTGAAGGAGGCGGGCTTTTCGGTCCTGAACTTGGCGAACAATCACATCCTGGACTTCGGTGGCGAGCCGGGCTTGCAGACGGTCGCCTTCTGCGAGAACTACGGTATCGCCCACGTCGGGTTCGGGGGCGACCAGGCCCAGGCCCGCCAGCCGGTGCTGCTCGAACGAGCCGGCATCAAGGTCGGATTCCTGGGCTACGCGGAGGACGTGCCGGGGCTGAAGCGCCAGGTGGCGCCTGGGCCGGCGTACATCAGCGAGCCGAACATTCTCGAAGACATCGACGAGGTCAAGGAGGCGGGTGCGGACGTCGTGGTCGTCAGCCTGCACGCGGACGTGGAGTTCGTGGATTGGCCGGCCCCGCACCGCGTGGCCATGTCCCGCCGGCTGATCGACGCCGGGGCGGACGTCGTGCTGGAGCATCACCCGCACGTCACGCAGGGGATCGAGCGGTACGGCGGGGGCCTGATCGCCTACAGCCTGGGCAATTTCGTCTTCCCGGTTGTCGGAAGCGCCTACATGCAGCAGGGAAGCCCGTGGACGGACAAGTCGTTCATCCTGCGGGTGGTGCTGGGCAAGGAAGGTTACGTTTCACACGAAATTGTACCGGTGCAGATCGACGAGTCCGGGCGGCCCGCGCCGATTCCGGCCGACAGGGTCCAGGCCTTCCTGGAGCGGCACGAGCGGATCAGCCGTGACCTGCTGGACCCGGAGGCGCTGGATCGGGCGTGGCTGGCCACGGCGCGGCGGTACGTGCGGATCAACATCGAGTGGTTGATGAATGCGGTGCGGGACAAGGGGATGGACCACGCGGCCGGGGAGTTCATGCAGCGGTTGTTGTACGACGAGAACCTGCCGTGGCTGGGCCGGGCGATCGAGGACCTGATGGGGCGATTGCCGCCGCGGGCGTGGGAGGACGTCCGGCCGCCGGATTGATGGCGGGCACGGTGGGTTCGTCGTTCCTCGGCTTGTTTTGCCGTCGTGGCGCGGCTATCAGAACCGCGCATCCGGCTTGGGCTTGATCTCGACCTGCACGCCGAGTTCCTTGGCCGCCGCCTGGAGCGGTTTGGTCAGTTCGCCCTGGTCGATGAAGGACGGCAGCTCCACCTCGACCGTCATTACGTACAGGGGCTGGGCCCGCTGGATGACGCTGGTCCGCAGGTTGGTGATGTTGACGTTGCGCTCGGCCAGCAGCGACGTGAGCTTGGCGACGATGCCCGGCTTATCGGATCCGTAGACCAGGATCAGGTACCGGGCGGACTCGGCCTGGGGCTCGACCTCCTCCGGCGGGATATCGGTCACGTTGACGGTCAGCTGCAAACGGCGCTGGGTCTCGGTGAGCCGCTGGGCCAGCTGCTGGCTGGTAAAGCCGGCCGGCAGTCGGAGCATCAGCATGATGGCGAAGTCTCCGCCGAGCCGCGCCATCGTCGAGTCCTCGATATTGCAGCCGGCCTCGAAGAGCACGGCCGAGACGGCCGCGACGATGCCGGGTCTGTCTTTGCCGATCGCTGAAAGCAGAGCGTAATTGGCCATAATCTCTTTCCTTCCTCGTTGTGGCGCAACAGCTGCACACTTTTAGCACCGTCGGCGGCAGTTGACCAGGGAAGGGTTGACCTTTGCCACGCCCTTGGACATCGTTGTCACCGCATCGCCGGCTGCGGCGAGAGCACCTTGACCGTCGTCCAGGCGCGGTACTCGTGGCGGTCCCGGGTCTGGAGGATTACGCAAAGCACGTGATCGCCGGCGGTGGTGATGATTCGCTGGCCCGTGGGGCTGTTGCAGATCGGTTCATCGTTGTCGGTCCAGATACAGCTGCCGCCCTGGAGGATCTCCGTGGGCGCCTGTACGTCGAAGGACACATACAGCGGGGCCAGCCCGATCTTCGGGTTGGCCACCACGCGGATATTGACGGGGACGGGTTGGGCCGGTGAGGCCGGCGGCGCCGCCTTAGGGGCGTCCTTGGCCCCGGCCGCCGCAGCCTGTGGAACGTTGCCTGCCAGCAGCCGGGGTTTGACGGGGGCGCCACCGGCGGACGCTCCGGTGCCGCCTGCACTGCCGGCGCTATGCGCTGAGGCCAGCATCGGCCTGGCCAGTTCGTCGGCCGGACTGCGGTTGGACAGGGGCGGACCCGCCTTGACCAGTTCGTCGGCCGGGCTTCGGGCCGAGAGGGCCGGCTCGGCCAGCGGCAGGTCGCTGATGCCGGCGAACTCCGCCGGGACCAGACGCAGCTTGGCGAGGGTTTCCTGGGCCAGGGCCGGCCGGACGGGCAGGATCGGCGGCTTGCTGACGCGCGCGAAAAAGGCTGCTCCCGTCTGCGGTGTGCGCTCATGGCCCAGGCCGATGACCACGCGGCCGTCGACGAACTTGAAATTGTGTTCCTTGTACCAGCGGATCGCTTCGGTGGACTCTTTGCGGCAGACGTCGAAGTCGTTCTGCCCGAAGAACACGCCGATAGGCATGTCCTGATAGTAGGGGATGTTGGCCTCCTCAAGGATGCTGGCCGTGAAGTTGGACTGCCGCGGGGCCAGGCAGGTGAACAAATTGGGGTGGCGGTTGACCATGTAGTGGGCCATGTAACCGCCGCTGCTCCAGCTGCTGGCCAGCACGCGTGTGCCGTCGGCCTGGGTGGTGCGGAACACCTGCTCCATGATGTTCAGGACGGCCCTCTCGTCTTCCTTGACGTAGTTGTGCATCTTGCGGAGCGGAAACTCCATCATCAGGTCCGAGGTCTTCAATTCCGGAGCAATGACGATCAGGCCGTAGTTATCGGCCTCGTACTGCCATTCCCTGGCCTGGGAACTCGCGTTGTCGAAGGGCTTCATGCCGTGGAAGGTCACCACCACCGGCCAGCGGCGATTGGGGTTGGCCCGGATGCCTTGGGCGTAATCCTCGGGCAGGTAGAGCCAGTATCCGCGGCCGGTCTGCGGTTCGGTCTTGTGGAACTGTTGGCCGGCGCCTCGCGGCTGAGGAACTGCGCAGCCGGCGGTCAGGGCGGCGGCCAGTACGAGTGCGAGCCTCGCCAGCCCGGCGGATGGCGAGCGATATATCCAATATGCGATGTACTTTGTCGCTTCCATACTACGTCCACTATTCCAGCCACACACAAGCCAGCTTCAAAGCCGAGATTGTACACGGATTCCGATAAATTCCCAGGAGCAGGGCCCACACTTAGTATCAGCATTTGTGTCGGCATTTCTTCAACACTGCCAGATCATAAGCGTGCGGCCGGGAACGGCGTGGCCGGCGGCGTCAACAACAGCGCCACGTTACCGTGGCGTCTGCCTTGGCTGGTGATTCCGTTCCCGCTATCATCGCGGTCAGTTTCAGCGAGGGTCTTACGTGTCAGCGAGTCTGGTCCATCTACATAACCACACGCACTACAGCCTTTTGGATGGCGCAACTCGGATTCCCGATCTGGTCCAGGCCTGCAAGCAGATGGGCATGTCCGCCGTGGCCCTGACCGACCACGGCAACATGTTCGGGATCATCGAGTTCTATCAGCACGCCGTCAAGGCAGGCATCAAGCCGATCCTCGGCCTGGAAGCGTACATCGCCCCGGGCAGCCGAAAAGACCGCACCAGCAAGGGGGCCGGCGAGGCGGCTTACCATATCGTCCTCTTGGCCCAAGACCTGCAGGGGTACCGGAACCTGCTGAAGCTGTCCAGCATCGCCTATCTGGAGGGCTTTTACTACAAGCCGCGAATCGACAAAGAGGTTCTCGCCCAGTTCAACGCCGGGATTATCTGCACGACGGGCTGCATTGCAGGCGAGATCCCGCAGTTGCTGCTGGCCGGGGATGAGGCGGCGGCGGTGAAGGCGGCGGAAGAACTGGCCTCGATTTTCGGGCCGGAGCGTCTCTTTATCGAGATTCAGGACCACGGTCTGCCCGAGCAGAAGCAGACGAACCCGGTTCTGGCCGATATCGCGCGACGTAAAGGCCTCGGTCTGGTCGCCACGAACGACACCCACTACCTGCGGCATGAGGATGCGGAGGCCCAGGACATCCTGTTGTGCATTTCGACGGGCAAACAGCTGGATGACCCGCAGCGGATGCGGTTCGGTTCGGACCAGTTCTACCTGAAGACGCCGCAACAGATGCGGGACCTGTTCAAGGACTATCCGGAGGCGATCGACAACACGCTGCGGATCGCCGAGGCGTGCGACGTGCAACTGGAGTTCAAGCGGCAGACCCCGGTGTTTCCGTGTCCGGACGGCAAGCGCGATGCCGATTACCTTCGCGACCTGGTCTACCAGGGCGCGGCGGTCCGCTACGGCCGGCAAGTCGACGAGGTTCGCGAACGTATCGACTACGAATTGAAGGTCATCGAGTCCAAAGGATTTTCCAGTTTCTTCCTGATCGTGCACGACTTCATGGAGTGGGCCCGCCGGCATGGGATCCCATGCAGCGCCAGAGGCTCGGCCTGCTCGTCCGTCGCAGGCTACTGCCTGCGGATCAGCGATGTCGACCCGCTGCGCTACGGGCTGTACTTCGAGCGGTTCATGGATCCGGACCGCGACGAGATGCCCGACATCGACGTGGACATCTGCCAGGACGGTCGGCAGGCGGTGATCGACTACGTGCGCAGGAAGTACGGTCACGTGGCGCAGATCATCACGTTCGGGACGCTGAAGGCCCGCGCCGCCATCCGCGATATCTGCCGGGTGCTGGGTGTGTCGCTGGCGGACGCCGACCGCATCGCCAAGCTCGTGCCCGAGGCGCTGCACATGACGATCGATCTGGCGCTTCAGCAGGAGCCGGATCTGAAAGCCGAATATGACTCCAACCCCCAGGTCCGGAAGGTCCTGGAGATCGCCAGACGACTGGAAGGCCTCGCCCGCCATGCCTCCGTCCACGCGGCGGGCGTCGTGGTCGCGGACCGGCCGCTGGATGACTTCCTGCCGCTGTACAAGCCCCCGGACAGCGAGCACGTCATGACGCAGCTCCAGGGCCCGGAAGTCGAGAAGGTCGGCCTGCTGAAGATGGACTTTCTGGGCCTGCGGACCCTGACGGTCCTGGAGCGAGCCCGACAGTGGGTCAGGCAATTGCACGGCGTGGACATCGACCTTGAGACGCTCGATCTGGCCGACCAGAAGGTCTACGAGGTCTTCTCCCGCGGACTGACCAAGGGCATTTTCCAGTTCGAGTCCGGCGGGATGAAGGACGTATTGTCCAAGATGAAGCCCAGCCGGATCGAGGACCTGATTGCCGCCAACGCCCTGTACCGCCCCGGTCCGATGGTCAACATCGACGCGTACTGCGCCCGCAAGCACGGGCAGAAGTGGACGACGCCGCATCCGATCATGACGCAGGTTCTGGAAGAGACCTATGGCATCATGGTCTACCAGGAACAGGTGTCCAAGCTCGTTCACCTGCTCGGCGGGATCGAGCTGAAGCGGGCGTTCCGGCTGGCCAAGGCGATCAGCAAGAAGAAGACCGCCATGATCGAGGCCGAGAGGGAACCCTTCCTCTCCGGCGCGATGCAGCGCGGCCTGACCCGCAAGGCGGCCGAGGCGATCTTCGAGGATGTTCTTCGGTTCGGCGGCTACGCCTTCAACAAGGCCCACTCCGCTCGCTACGCCGTGGTGGCCTTTCAGACGGCGTACATGAAGACATACTACCCGGCCGAGTTCATGGCGGCCCTTCTCACGCTGGAGAGCGGGCAGATCGCCAAGGTGGGTGAGTACGTGGAGGAGTGTTCCCGCCGGATGGGCATCCCTGTGAATCCTCCGGACATCAACGTGTCGGCCGGCGATTTCACGCCGGTGCCGGACAAGGACGGCCGGGGGCACGTGTTGTTCGGTCTGGCCGCGATCAAAGGCGTCGGGGAGAAGGCGGTGGCGGAGATCGTCCGCGCCCGCGGCGAGGGAGGGCCGTTCAAGAGCATCTTCGACTTCTGTGAGCGTGTGGACCTGGGGCACGTGAACCGTTCCGTCATCGAGGCCCTGATCAAGGCGGGGGCGTTCGATAAGACCGGCGCGATGCGCAGGGCCCTGATCGAGGTCCTGGACAAGGCGATCGAGATCGGGCAGGCCGCACAGGCGGACAGGCGCGCCGGCCAGTTGAGCCTCTTGGAGGGTTTCGATTCGGGCGAAGCGGTCAGGCGGGTCGAACCGGCGATTCCCAGCAGCCAGTGGTCCGAGAGCCAGATGCTCAAGTACGAGAAGGAGGTGCTGGGCATCTACGTGACCAAGCACCCCTTGACGCAGTGCAGCAGCGAGATGGAGCGGTACAGTACGGTCTCGACGAGCGAACTCGGGGAGTACCAGGATGGGGCCGAAGTCACCGTGGGCGGGATCATCACGGGCATTCGGACGGTGATCACGAAGCAGGGCCGCAACGTCGGCAGCAAGATGGGGATCCTGCGGGTGGAGGACCTGAGCGGCGAGGTTGAGGCTATTGTCTTTCCCGACCAGCTCCGCGATCACGGGAGCGATCTGGCTCAGGACAGCATCGTTTTTCTGAAGGGCAAGGTGGATCGGAAGCGCGAACAGCCGAGCCTGCGGGTCATCGAGGTGATTCCGTTCAAGGACCGTTTCGCGAAGCTGGCGCCGGACCTGTGGATCCGGCTCCATTGCGTGGCGCTCGGCGAAGGTGTCCTCGACGAGGTGCACAAGACGATTCAGTCCTGCCCGGGCGACAAGCCGGTGTTTGTGGAGATCGTCACCCCCGACGGCCTGGTGGCCACGGTCCGCTCGAGCCAGCGGTGCGGCATCCGTCCGACGGAAGCCTTGATGGACCGGCTGCGGCTGCTGCTGGGCAGCGATGCGGTCAGGACCTCCGCCCTGCGGCGCCGTCGTGCGAACGGCTCCCCGAACAACAACGTTCCCAACGGCGTAAGCGACGGCGGCGTCGCGGGCAGGGCTGCGGGCGACGTTCGCGCGGCGGCCGCGGAGGCGATGGATGGTGACGGCGAAGATTGATGCGGCGTTCCGGAAGGATCGGCAGATGCGCGGGGAAGGGTACACCCGCGCCACCGCGAGGCGATGAGGAACTATGGCACCCAGGGCGGTCTGTCGGGCAGCCGGTCCTGGAATCGGGCGATCCTCTCGTCCTGGTAAGGGCCCACGTACCGCCCGGACGTGAATCGCTCGAAGGCCTCGGCCATCAGCTCCTGCCAGCAGGCGTCTTCCTCGCCCGGGACGGTGGGAAAGAACGGCACTCCGTTGGCCTTGGCGGCGTCCAGGTCCCCCGGGGCGTCACCGATCATCAGCACGTTGGGCGCCGGGTATCGCCCGGCCATGGCTGCTCGAAGTTGTTCCGCCTTGGTGCCCAGTTCCTGCCCGCCGAGCATCGCCGCGTACTCGGCCAGACCGTGCTCGGCCCACTCTGCGCGGCAGGAGGCCTGAGGCATCTGGGAGACGACGATCACGTCGGCCCGCCTGGCGATCGTGCGGAGGGCCCCCCGCACCGACGGGAAGGGCTTGACCTCCTGGGCGTGCTCGGCAACGGAGGCGTTGACGGCGTTGCTCCAGTCCAATACGAGGCGGAGTTCGTCGCTGGCGGTCTGGTCGATCGCGGCCTTCAGGCCGGCGTTGCTCTTGGGGTGCGCGGACCGGCAGAACGCCCTCAGGTCGGCCATCGGCGGGATCCGGACGCCGGCCGCTGCCACCTCGGGCCTGTCGCGAAGCAGGTCGAGCACCATCAGCAGGGCGGGAAACCGGTTCAGGCCGCGCCACTTGGAGTAGAGGTTCACGAACTGCTCGGTCTGGTCGACCAGCGGCCGAATGGCTTCGAGCCGCCAGAACCGGACGATCTGGGGCGTAAAGCAGTGGAGGTGCTTGAACGTCATTGTGTCCATTGCGCAGCCGTCGGAATCGACGGCGACGAGGAAGTCGTGTTTCCTGGGGAAGGCGGCGGGTGTGGGCGTGGCACTGCTCATGGTCCGATTTCTCCTGTCTCGGGGAGTATATCCATTTGGCGTGGGATTGGTACAATGCACGGCTCAGCAATGCTGTCGGCCTGATTGCCCTGGAGAGTGCAGCCGGGGGCATCCGCGATCGACGGCGAGCATGTCCGTCGCCCGCAAACGGCCGCGGGCCGGCTGGCATGGCGCCCGGTCGGCCGGGAGGTATGACATGGTGTCGGACAAGCAATCGTTCATCGACAACATCCTGGGTCAGATGTCGCTGGAGCAGAAGGTGGGTCAGTGCGTGACGTTTGAGTTCTGCGGCACTCGCGTCGACTCGCACGCCTACGACAAGATCCTGCGGCACCAGGTGGGCGGCCTGCGGGTGACCCCGCACATTTACACGGAGGAGCCTTACGGTTCTCGTCTGGTGGCGGGGGCCGAGATGCAGCGGCTCTCGCCGTACGCTCCGCCGAAGGAATACGCCAAGATCCTGAACAGGCTCCAGGAGATCGCCCTGTCGCGCAAGCCGGCCATTCCGCTGCACATCAGCTCGGACCAGGAGGGCGACTTCAGCCAGGATTACGCCCGCGGCGGGGTCCACCTGTTCCCCAGCCCGATGGGCATGGCCGCGACAGGCGATCCGGATCTGGTCTACCGTGCCTATCGCGTGGTGGCCCGCCAGCAGCGGGCCGTCGGCATCCGCCAGCTGCACACGCCGTGCCTGGACGTGAACATCGACCCGCGAAACCCGGAGATCTGCACGCGCAGCTTCAGCGACGACCCCGAGCGATGCATCCAGTTCGGTCTGGCCCAACTGCGGGCCTTCCGCGACGAAGGGCTCATCGGCACCGGCAAGCACTTTCCCGGGCGGGGAGACTCGGCCGTGGACGTGCACCATGAGGTGGATATCAACCGGGCCAGCCGCCAGCGGCTGTGGGACCTGGAACTGGCCCCGTTTCGGGCCCTGATCGCCGAGGGCCTGCCGTGCGTGATGGTCGGGCACAGCATCTATCCCGCGTTGGATGCATCGGAGCGGCCGGCGTCCGTGTCGCGACGGATCGTCACCGACCTGCTGCGTAATGAGATGGGTTTTACCGGCGTCATCACCACCGATGCGATGGGGATGAAGGGCGTAATGGCCTTGTTCAAGAGCTATGGCGAGGCCTGCGCCGAGGCCCTCGCGGCCGGCAACGATCTGATTCTCAGCAAGTGCGACGCGACCAAGCGCGACGAGGTGATTGCGTGCTGCTTGGCCTACGTCAAGGAAGGCAGGATCCGCGAGTCCGAACTCGACGAGCACGTCCGGCGGATCCTGGCGATGAAGTGGGACTACGGACTGTTCGCCGCGCCCATTGTCGACGCGGAGAATGCGATCGCTCCGATCCGGAGTCGGGGTTCCCTGGAGATCTGTCGGGAGGTGGCCCGTCGGGCGACGATCGTGGTCCGCGACAGGGCCGGCCTGCTGCCGCTGAAACCCGACACGCCCGTGCTGGTCACGGAGCAGCGGTATCCCATCTACCAGAACAAGGCGGACGATGTCTGGTACCATTCCAATATGCTCCAGGAGTTTGTCCGCACGCATGCCCGGACGGTTTACGATCGCGAGACCGACCTGGAGATCACCGACGAACAGGCGAAAGCGGTCCTGGCGACGGCCGAGAAGGTCGACGTGGTGATCGCGGTCAGTTTCTTCTTTCGCGGCAACCCGACCAACAGTCAGCTGGTTCGCGAGCTGGTGCGTCGCGGCAAGAAGGTGATCCAGGTCGCCGCCACGCCGTATGAGAACGTGTGCGTGGCCGAGGCGCCGACGCTGCTGGTGACGTTCTCCGCCATGCCGAGATCGCTGGAGGCGGCCGCGAATATCATCTACGGGAAGGCCCGGGCCGGCGGTCAGTGGCCGTTGAAGGATTACCCGGCGGCGAAATGACCGCCGGGCTGCCGGTGCCGAGGGGGCAGATTCTCGGCGTCGCGGTGGGATTGGTGCGGAGGTGCATTCGATGACACGGGAGCCGGCGGGCACGATCTTTCCGGCACCTGGTCCCGTCAAAGACTGGCGTTTGTCCGTCAGTCCGAACAGGAGATATCTGGTCAATCAGGCGGGACAGCCGTTCTTCTACTTGGCGGATACGGCGTGGACGCTCTTCAAGCGTCTCAACCACGAGGACATTGAGGTCTATTTCCGCAACCGCGCGGCCAAGGGGTTCACGGTTATTCAGGCTTACGTGCTGCGGGGGCTGGAGGTGCCCAATCTGTACGGACATCTTCCGCTGGTGGATCGCGACCCGACCCGGCTTGATCCTGGCTTTTTCGGGAATATCGACTACATCGTCAACCGGGCGAACGAACTGGGGCTGGTGCCGGCCCTTGTGACCACGATGGGAGAACATGTCAGGAGAGGCAAGCACATCGGGGAGCGCTACCAGAAGGATGAGCAGATATTCACGCGGGAGAATGCGTTCACGTACGGGCGGCTCCTGGGTGAACGCTACCGGAAGAACTGCGTGATATGGCTCCTCGGTGGAGACCGGACGCCCACGGAGGACATGGAAACCTGGGATGCCATGGGCAGGGGTCTTAAGGAGGGCGGCGAGGGCGTTCACCTGGTCTCCTATCACAGCGGCGGTGGGACGTCCTCCTCGACCTGGTTCCACAACCATGATTGGCTGGATTTCAACACGATCCAGTCCCGGCACCGCTCGGCGGATCCGAACTACGAGCTTGTAACGAAGGACTATGGACTGTCGCCCGTAAAGCCGACCCTGGACATGGAGTCGCGGTTTGAGAACCATCCCGACGGGGCGGACCCGACGCGGCGAATGGATGCCCATCAGACGCGGGAGGCGGCCTGGTGGGCGGTCCTGGCGGGCGCGGCCGGCCACGGGTACGGGTGCAACGACGTCTGGCAGATGCACGACGAGACGAAGGTCGACAGCACCCAGGACTATTCCTTTCCGCTGATCCCGCCGACGGCGAACTGGCGAACGGCCGTGGACTTTCAAGGCGCATTCGGCGTGGGCTACATGAGGAAACTGATGGAGCTCCGGCCCTGGTACAGGATGGTGCCGGACCAGTCCGTGATCGCCTCCGGCCAGGGCGAGGGCGAAGACCACGTGCAGGCAGCGCGGGCGACCGACGGCAGTTTCATCCTGGCGTATCTGACCTTCGGCAAGCCGGTGAGCGTGCACATGGACCAGATCACGGGCAGCAAGGTCAAGGTGCAGTGGTACGATCCGCGGCGAGGCACCTTCGTCCGGGTCGGGGAGTTTCCCAACACGGGCGTTCGGGGCTTCATCGCGCCGTCCCGGGGAAGAAACAACGACTGGGTCCTGGTGGTGGAGGACGCCGCCAAGGGGTATCGGAACGAACTGGCATGACCAGCCCAGGGAGGCGCCACGTGCGGCACGATATTCTACTCTTGGCCATCTTGCCTGCCATCGCAATAGCAGGGTGTGCACTTCATGTTGAGGCGACGCCCGGAGCGATAGCGGTGTCGCCGAATGGCCGATGGCTTGCCTACACCTGGGGGCGCCGAGGGCGAAACGGTATACTGGTCAACCTGGAAGCGAGACGGCTCGGCTGTTGTCACCGGTGCGGTTTCGCCCTCCCGCAAGTGCAGGGTATCACTGGTCGATCTATCGACATTCGCCAGCACCGATCTGACGCCCAAGTTCATGGCTACCCCTATGGGACTAGCCATTGATCTTGAGGCCCTGTGGACAGCGGATGGGCACTTTCTCGCCGGTTCGAGCCGGACGTACGGCGGCTGTCTGGTCCGCCTGTCGCCTTGGCAGGCCAGACCCTGGGGCGATTACTGCAAGACACTCTATCCCTCCACACCGACGGCGAAGTAGTTGCCGTATACGGGCAGCCGGCCGTAGGCAAGCTGGTGGCCACCTGGCCGGGGTCACAGGACGACTTGGTAGTCGATTACGATGGGCACGTACTGACGCATCTCGGTCCGCCGGAAGGATCTCCGTGGGTCGTGCTGCCGGATGGCAAACGGGCTGTTTGTGTGGACAAGCGAAACCGGTTCCGGGTCGTCTCGCTCGATTGAGTATGGTGCTATGCCGTTTGAGACCGACCCCGAACGCAGGAAGCCCTTGACGCGGTTGGGCGACGCCAAGGTCTCTCAGGCTACCCATCCTCGACTTGTTCCGGCGAATCGGTGATAATACGAATATCTGAATGTCTGACATTCAGATTTCCGGTAAACGGAGAAGTTGACATGATTTCCAGACGCACAGT
>Ga0315298_1006601_pt1 | contig 15760 bp, 13 predicted proteins | sample WHS_1_MG_FD_203077 | JGI IMG/M metagenome (GOLD analysis project Ga0315298, IMG submission 203077) | Extremophilic microbial mat communities from Washburn Hot Springs, YNP, Wyoming, USA - WHS_1_MG | ecosystem: Environmental > Aquatic > Thermal springs > Hot (42-90C) | place: USA: Wyoming... | reverse complement strand
CCTTGTCCGGAGACATCAGTGTCGGCGAACTGATCGCCTTTCAGATGATCTCCGGCCAGGTGACCGGCCCCATCCTCCGTCTGGCGCAGTTGTGGCAGCATTTTCAGCAGGTCGGGGTTTCCGTGAGTCGTATGGGCGATTTGATGAATACGCCGGCGGAGCCGGTAATCGATGTCGGCAAGGCCTCGCCGGCTTCGCTGCATGGCCGGGTCACCCTGGAAAATGTGCACTTTCGTTATACGGCGGACGCTGACGAGGTGCTCAAGGGCATCAGCTTTGATATCCCCGCGGGCTCCTTTGTCGGCATCGTCGGGCGCAGCGGTTCCGGCAAGAGCACCTTGGCGAAGATGTTGCAGCGTTTGTATCTGCCGGATTCCGGCAACGTGCTGATCGACGGCATCGATCTGCGCCATGTGGAGCCCAATTGGCTGCGCCGCCAGATCGGCGTGGTGCTTCAGGATAACTTTCTGTTTTCGGGGACCATCCGGGAAAATATCGCGATGGTTTATCCGGAGGCGCCTCTAGACAGGATCATCGCGGCGGCGGAACTCGCTGGTGCCCATGAGTTCATCAGCAAGCTCCCCGACGCCTACGACACCAAGGTAGGCGAACGGGGAGATTCGCTGTCGGGAGGCCAGAGGCAGCGCATCGCCATCGCCCGCGCGCTGCTGGGCGATCCGCGGATATTGATTTTTGATGAGGCCACCAGTGCGCTGGATTATGAATCGGAGCGCATCATCTGGAAAAACCTCTCCAAAATCTGCCAGGGGCGGACGGTGTTCATGGCGGCGCACCGCCTGGCGTCCATTCGCTCGGCGGATATCGTCCTCGTCTTGGACGACGGCCGGTTGGTGGAATATGGTGCGCATCAGGCGTTGATGGCCCAGAAAGGGATCTATGCCCTGTTGGCCCGCGATGAAGAGGGGGCCTGATATGGGACAGCTCAGCAACAACCTGCGCGGCGGCCTGGCGGAGGCTCGGGAACGGAACCGCCAGGCGGCCCTGAAAAAGCTCGAAAACGAGTTTCTGCCGCCATTGCTGGAAATTCAGGAGCAGCCGCCGGCGCCCTGGCAGCACTGGATACTCTGGACACTGCTGGCGCTGCTCTTCGTCGCGCTGCTGTGGTCTTATCTGGGCAAAATCAATATCGTGGCAACGGCGACCGGGCAGTTCATCCCCGACGGGCGGGTCAAGGTGGTACAGCCCCTGTCCACGGCTACCGTCGAACACATCTATGTGCATGACGGCGAGACGGTGCACAAGGGACAACTTCTGGTGTCGCTCAATCCGGCGATAACCCAGGCGAATCTGCAGGCCACCCAGCAGGAGCTGGCCTTCCGGAATCTGCAGCAGGCGCGCATACACGCGCAACTGAGCGGGCGAAGCGCCATGGCACCCGCATCGGGCACCAACCCTGAATACATACGGATGGAGAAGGCGTTACAGGCCGCCCAGGAGGCCGACTATCAAAGCCGTCTGCAGGCGGCGCAGTCGCGTGCCGACCAGAATGCCACGGCGCTGAACTCGGCACGGGCATTGGCCCAGAGTCTGCAAAATCAGGAGGCGCTGTTGCACCCCCAGGTCGTCGCCGATGCCTCCCTTGCGCAAAGCGGCGCCATCCCCCGCATGGAGTACGAAAATGCGCGGCAAAAGGAACTCGGCCTGCAAAGCCAGATCGCCCAGAATCAGGGAGATATCGCCCGTTATCTGCAAAGGCAGGTGGAATACCGCCAAGACATCGAAGGCATCAAGGCGAACTATCACGCCACCCTGTTGCATAGCCTCGGAGAAAATGCCCAGTCGCTGATTTCGTTGCAGGCGCAACAAACCCACGCCAGCCATGATTTATCCCTGCACGAATTACGCTCGCCAGTGGACGGCATCGTGCAGGACCTCGCGGTGCGCAACGTGGGCGAGGTGGTGACCGCCGCACAACCGGTGGTGAGTATCGTCCCCAGCGATACACCGCTGGTGGTGGAGGCATATCTGCCGGATGCCCATATGGCTTTCGTGCATGTCGGTCAGACAGCGCGGGTAAAAGTCTCCGCCTATCCCTTCGAGCAGTACGGCGCGCTGCAAGGGGTTGTCCAGAAAATCAGCCCCGATGCCGTTTCTCCGAGCGGGTCCGGTAAGGCCCTGGCTGGTGCGGGATTATCCTATCGGGTGCGCATCACCGTCCCCCACCCTTATCTGATGGTACACGGGGCTTCCGTGAAAATGCGTCCGGGCATGACCGTGTCCGCCAACATCAACACCGGCAGGCGTCGGATCATCCAATTTTTCCTGGGTCCCTTATTCCGCGACTGGGATGAAGGGCTGTCGGTTCGATGAAGAAGCGGACCTTACGCGGGCGGACCCTTGTGCGGCATCCGGGAAATACCCGTTGGGTGCTGGCCTGCTGGATGATGATCGGTATCCTGCCGGGGGCATGCGCGGGATCGCTGACGCAGAATGATGCGGATGGCGCCGGACTGGGTTCAGCGCTGATGAACGCATTGCCGGCATCACCGGAAACCGTCGCCCCTGGCCTGCTCCCACCGCCACCAGCACGGCCACAGGCTCAGGCACAGGCACAGGCTCAGGCTCAGGCTCAGGCTCAGGCTCAGGCTCAGGCTCAGGCTCAGCGGGCGGTTAAAAAGCGTTCGCCGGTCGGACCCACGCCAATGCCTCCGGCGCCGACAGTGATCCGGACACCAGCGGCGCCGCCCCACGCGGTCCCCTCGGCTACCGTTGCGCCGGCGCTGTCCTCCGGGCATGGGGCAACCAAGGCCCGAAACTCCGCCGCGGATGCGGACACCCATCCGGTGGATCATGCGGCCGCCGTAACCATTATGGCACCACCCGCATCCGCCCCCGTTCTGCCGGACCTCCATGCCACCGCCCATTCGTCAGGGGCGCCTGTGGGAGCCTGGGCGGCGGGTGGCGGTAGCAAACTGCACGAGTTGCTGGCTACCGCCCTGGCCAATAATTTCGATATCCGGCTGGCCGATCAGTCGCTGCGCGAGGCCCAGGCCGAGTCACTGGATGCCTTCGGGCAGTTTTTACCGCATCTGAATTTTCAGACGCAAACCCAGTTATACGGCAATCAGACCAACCAACCTTCGGTGTCGCTGATCGGCTCCACCATCGTGGTGACCCAGGGCAATAACTATTCCAATTATCTCAGCGTAATGGCCAGCCTGAATCTGTTCGAAGGCGGACAGGGGATTGCCAACCTGGCGGCTTCCCGTCAGGGTGTCCATGGCGGTCACGAGCAGGTGTCCGAGCGGCGCATGCGCACCGCTCTGAACGTGCTGGTTGGCTACGAAGGATTGCAAAGTCTGCAGTGGCAATTGCGGGCGATCAAGCGGTCTCTGGTGTTCATGCGACAGGATCTCGCCCTGGCCGAGCAGCGCGTGCGGCAGGGAAACGAAAGCCGGATCGATTTGAACCAGATGCGGAGTCAGGTCGCGAATCTGGAAGCACAGCGCCAGGATACGGAAAAGCGACTGGTCAAGGCGCAAACGAACCTCGCTCTGGTCACGGGCAAACCCGGCGCTTTCGATCTGCTGCAATCGGGCGTGCATGACAGCATACCCACCCCGCCGGAATTCGATGCCGCCACCGTGGAAGGGGCAGGCGTGGAAAACCTGCCGAGCGTGCAGGTCGCCCGCGCCGCACTGCACAAGGCGCGGGATCGGGTGGATGCGGTGCGCGGTTCCTTTCTCCCGAATGTGAATTTTCAGGCAGGGTACAACTGGATCGGCACATCCAGTCAGGGGTTTGGCCGGGCGATCGGCTCCACGTCGCCCAGTAATTATACGGTGGGCATTTCCATTACCCAGACTCTCGCACCGTTCACCGGCCATATGGCCAAGCTGGATACCGCGGAGGCGCAGTCGGAAGCGGCGCTGATTCGCTATCAGCGGGCGCTGCAGGAAGGGCGTCAGGAACTGCGAGTGAATCAGGAGGAGGTGCGCACCGGCACAGCCCGCCTGGCCGCGCTGGAGAGTGTCTATGCCCGTGCCCGGCAAAATCAGAAACTGATGGAAGATCTTTATGCACACGGGCGCATCAGTAAAACCGATCTGCACGCCGCGCAAATCAAAACCATGAATGCCGGGGATGCTTGTCGGGATGCCCGTGCGCAACTGCAAGTGGCTCGCTGGATGTTGTACGCCATGGTGGATCCGCGGCATGTCGCCGACAGCCTGCTCCAGAAAACGCAGGCTGAAGGGGCCGACAATGCCGCGCCGTCGTCTTCGGGAGCGGGCGCTGAACACGCTTGAACGGCTCGGGGTGGTTTTTTCCAGGGACCGGTTGACCTTGTGGTTGATCGGCGCGGCGGCCTGCGTCGCATCGCTGACCTTTCTGATGTATCGTACCATCCGCCATGAGGTCACCAGGACCGTTGCGGCGCCCTCGGCCTTCCGTATGGTCAGGACGCCGCCATCGCCTCCGGCTCCCGTCGCGGCGGTGCCCCTGGCAAAAATGTCCCCTGTCGACCTGCACGGAAAGGCATCCCGGCTGTCGTCCAGTAGTCCCTCCGCCCGCCAGACCGGGACGCTTCCGACAAAGCATGGCCTCCCAAAGCCCCCGCCCTTCCGGCCAGCAGCGCCGCCGGCCATGACCCATGCGGCCTATCCGCCGCCGGCATGGACGGTTTCCACGCCCCATAAGGCGAATCTCATCAGCCGTTACGTGACGTATTGGATACGGCAGGTGGAGAGTACGGGCGCGCGCGAGGGACCCATAGAAAGAGGGGGCGAGATCCAGGTACGGGTTACCGTATTCCGCAACGGCAATCTGGCACAGTTGTCCGTTGTCCGGTCGACCCTGCCGGCCAGCGCATCCGACAAAGCGGTTCGCATGATCCGTACCGCTTCTCCGTTTGCCCCTTTCCCCGAGGATCTGGCCCGTCAGGCCAATAAACTGGTAATCCGGTGTACGATGAGCTTCCTGAACGGCGATGTTGGAGCCCAATCTCGGCCCTCTGCATCGGGCGGCGCGGGCATCATGCCCACCCAAGGGTTGACAGGGAGCCTATCCCAGGCTTTGTTGGGTTCCGATTCCTGAAATTCAGTAAAAGAGTTGGCCGGAAATACCGGTCGGCATGACAACCGTCGGATAATTTCCGACCGCGTCGGCGATACTCTTGGCGACGTTCGCCGGCATCTGGCTGGCGTAATTGGCCACCATCATCCCGGCCTGTGCGCCGTCGGCGCTGAGGGTATTGAGTATATCTGTGGGATTGATGGCACTGGTGCCCTGCAGTATGGCGGGAATGGCCTCTTGCGTGGTCAAAATGCCATTCATCAACTTCGCCGACGCCTGCGTCAAGGTGGTGGTCAGTTCGCCGTTGGCGTAACCGACGCCGCCGCTGATCAGTCCGGCCGCCTGGTTGATGGATGCGGCTACCGCCTGATTCATTTCCGCGGTGGTGCTGGCCACCGTCTCCACCGTCGCAACGGGTTGACTGCTCCCACCCGAACCGCCCAAGCCTAGCGCGGCCAATATTCCCGAAAGGAGGCTGCTTAATAGGCCCATCTGTGGACTCCTTGTAATCAATCGACCTGATGATAAGACAACAGCGCGAGTTACCCCGCGCTGTCGCGTTACTTAACCGGCTTTGCTTTGTACGCCGATTATCCGAGCAAACCGCCCAGCAGGCCGGCGGGGGCGGCGGTGCTGCTGCCCACAACCGTGGCGCTGCCCAATACGGCGCCCAGGCCCGTTGCGGTCAGGGTGGACGCACCCAGGGAGCCGACGATGGAGGCAGTGGCCGCCGGGATGCTGGTGGCCATGTTCGCCATGGCGGTGCCCACGCCCGTGCCAACGCCGCTCAGCATGCCACCGATACCAGCGCCCACGCCTGCGGCCAAAGGACCGGCCACATCTGCGGTGTAAGCACTGGTAAGGGTACCACCTACGGCCGTGTTCAAGGACGTAATGGTCTTTGCAGAGTCAGACAAAAAGCTTTTGCTGAGTGCTGCGGCACCATTTACGGCCATGGACAGGGTGCCCTGCGCTGCAGTGGTGATATCGCTGGTCATATTGGCTGCGAGGGTGGAAGCATCGGTGGTAACCGCCTTGTCCAGATTGGTGGCAGCAGTAACGCCATTCGTCATCAGGGTGTTGACATCGCTGATGGAAAGGCCTTTTGGAGCGCCACCACCCAAGATGCCGCCCAACAATCCCGTTACCGTGCTAAGAAGACCGCCAACGTTAAGTCCCATAATAATCACTCCTAATTAGATGGTTGAAAATCGGTATCATTGCCAAGGCGGTATAGTCCAAAAAGGACGGTTGTCCGTCGGCACCTGGTAGAGGCAATATCCATGCCATGGCTTTGTGGAGATAAGTGTCTGTTTATAAGCATCACGTAATTAAAAGTGATACTTATCCGGTGTTGTTGTGTAACGGAGTAGGTAACATTGTTGGCCCGGGGTCGATGCGTTGCTGGCAAGGCGTCTTGTGGGCGATGCTGGACGCCGGGATATACGTAGAGCGACAATGAACCATTCAAAAAGCGGTGGAAAGGGAAGGGGTATGCGCATAGGCCATTTTTGGAAAAACCGTGTATTCATTGGCGGTGTTGTCGGTTTCTTTTGCACGTCGGCGCATCCGGAAGCATGGGCCGCCACGACCACCGTGGCGGTACCGTCGCAGAGTTTTCAGGAAGAACAGACCGATCCCGCTGCGCTCGCCCGACATGCTGCCGCCCGCGCAGATTACTGGCGCGGAATCTACTGGACGGCAAAGGGCGATGCCCGGAAGGCGGTTGCGTACTGGCGAAAAGCCGCCGTCGCCGGCGACGCTGCGGCGGAGTTCAATATGGGTGACGCCTGCTACACTGGACAAGGTACCGTTCGCAATCACCAGCAGGCCGCTTCCTGGTGGGAGAAATCGGCGTTGCAGGGAAACGCCCGGGCCGCTAACAATCTGGGATACGCCTATGCCCACGGTGAGGGTGTTCCGCAAAATCCGGAGCGTGCGGTTTTCTGGTGGAAGCGGGCCGCCGATGCTGGCGACGCACATGCGGAGCTCCTGCTGGGGCTGGCGTATTACTACGGCCGGGGGGTGCCAATAGGCTACGAGGAGGCCAACGCGTACTTTCGCCTGGCCGCCAAGCAAGGCAACGCCCTGGCGGAGTTTGCCCTGGGAAATGATTATGCCCACGGCTATGGAACGGCGCGCAACGACCAGACTGCCTACACCTGGTTTTTACGCGCCGCGGAACAAGGCAATGTCAAGGCTGAACTCCATCTGGGTGGCCTGTTGTATCAGGGGAAGGGCGTGGCCCAGAATTATCCGGAGGCGGTGTCCTGGTGGACGGATGCAGCATTGCAAAATGACCCCGATGCGGAATTGCTGTTGGGGATTGCCTATGCACACGGCAACGGCGTTGCGCAAAGCGATGATCGCGCGCGGTTCTGGTGGGATAAGGCCCGTTCGCACGGTGGTAGCGCCGCCCGGCTGGCCTCACAGTTGATCGGGAAGTTGCCGCAGCCCTGAAGCCGCCTGCCACAACCCTGGCTCCGCCTGCGCAGGAACCAGGGTCTCGGTCTGTCCTATGGTCAGGGCACGGATTTCCTGACCTTGATGCTGGTGTCGATGACCACGCGCTGGTTGAGGAAACGCCCTTCACGGGTCGCGTTACTGGCCACGGGATCTTCCCAGGAATAACCCCTGGTGATGATCCGATAATTGGGGACGCCCTGTCCCATGAGATAATGGGCGACGCTGGCCGCACGCTCCTGAGAAAGCCCCAGGTTGTATTTGTAGCTGCCTGTCTTGCTGCAATATCCCTTCACCAGAAGAATCGCGGTGGGGTGTTTCAGCGCAAACCGGGCGGCGCTGTCCAATACCGCAATATCGGCTGTCATCAGTTTGGACGAGTTGGTGGAGAAATTTACGCCGCGAATGGTGACCGGTTTGCTTTGCAGAACGAAATGCTCGACCGGCGCGATGATTTTCGCGGGCGGAGGCGGAGGCACGACCGGTTTGACCGGCACGGGCTTGGGCTTATGCCAGCAATTCAGATCACAGTAATGGTAATGTACCGGCGCACAGGCAGCCAGCCCGAAGCTCGCGCCCGCCAGCAACAGCAGTTGGTAAGCAGACTTTTTCATCATAAGCACCTTGGTTCGTGATCTTGTGAGAACGCAATAAATTCGGACGGGGGGCGGCAACAAAGACATGTCGCGACCACCCCTCCTGCCCGGCGTTTATCCTGCGAGACTTACCAACTGTAGGACGCTCCCGCGCCCACTTCGGTATTTTTGCCCGAACCGTTGCTACCCACCGTCAGCAGCGCCTGCCAGTTGCATTTGAAGCGGTGCTGGTACGTGAACGCGAATGCGCTCTGTCCATCATACTCACCATAACCACCGGCCACCGTGTTGGGTCCCTGACCGGATGCGGCGGATGCTGCGGCGTTCAGGGCGGCGGCATTGACGGAGCCGACTTGGGCCGCGTAATGCTGCGCCTGCCCGACGGCACCCTGCAACTGACCGACGGTGGCCACATCATTGGGTGTGGTGCCGGGCGCCACATTGGTGATCTGTCGCGTCAGCCCGGTAGAGGCGTTGCCCACGGAAACGGAATTGGCGCGATTGGCGGTGGAGCCTTGTCCCAGGGCAACGGAATTGATCCCGTTGGCCGTGCTGTTGGCACCGATAGCCGTACTATTGTTGGCATTGGCCTGGGCGTTGGAACCAATGGCGGTCGCGGGGTCGGCCACTGCGCGGGCACCATCACCGATGGCTACCGCTCCGTTGTAGGTCGCCGTGGCGTTGGTGCCGATGGCGATGCTGCTGGTCCCGTTGGCGAGCGCCCCGTTTCCTGCCGCCACGTCGTTCGTGCCCTTGGCCTGGGCGTAGGTACACTGCAGGCCGCCGTTGACGACCTGACAGGTGGCGACTTTACCGTTGACGATGGTTTGCAACTGACTGATATTACTGGTGTTCATGGCGATGTTGCTGACATCCGTAGCCTGTTGTGTCTTGACGTTCTTGATGTCATTGGTGTTGCTGGAGATATTGGTGACGTCGGTACCCTGCTGGGTTTTCAGGTTGCTGATGTCGGAGGTGTTGCTGGAGATTTCCTTTGCCGTCACCCCGTTCGGCGATCAGGTTCAGGACTTTGCCGACAGTGGCGCCATCCTCCAGCAACTCGATGTACTGATTTCAGTGGATACCTCGGTGGCGCATCTGGCCGGCGCCCTGGGCGTCAGCACCTATCTGCTGTTGCCGAATTCGCCGGACTGGCGCTGGTTGCTGGATCGGGACGATACACCCTGGTATCCGGGAATGCGTCTGTTCCGGCAGGCCAGGGCGGGCGTATGGGATGATGTGCTCGCCTCGGTGGCGGAGTCTGTCCGGTCTTTAAGCGCCGCCAGGAGATGACTCCGCTGCCCACCGATGCTTGTCCGGCCATTCGCAGCACGGAAAAATCGGGCAGTGGCCGCAGTGCGGCCGCCTGGCCGTGCAGGTATAGCGACCATGGAGAATCAGGAGATGGTGGGCATCCTGCCGGTATTCGGCGGGCACCGCCGCGAGCAGGGCCTGTTCTACGGCCAGGGGTGTCTTGCCGGGGGCGATGCCGGTCCGGTTGCCGACCCGGAAGATGTGGGTATCCACCGCAATGGTGGGTTGCCCGAACTCGGTATTGAGGACGACATTGGCGGTCTTACGGCCGACGCCGGGGAGCGCTTCCAGCGCCTTCCGGTCTGCGGGCACCTCGCCATCATGCAGGGCCAGCAGTTGCCGGGACAGGGCATGCACATGCCGGGCCTTGGCGTTGAACAGCCCCAGGCGATGGATGTGGGCCTTGATGCCGTCCTCACCGAGGATCACCATCGCCTCGGGAGTCGGTGCCGCCGCAAAGAGCGTCCGGGTGCAGGCGTTGACGGCTTTGTCCGTACTTTGCGCGGAGAGCACTACGGCGACCAGAAGCTGAAAGGGGGAGTCGTAATTCAGCTCGGTTTTGGGTTCAGGAATGGCGACGCGCAGGGCCGCAAAACAGCGATGAATATTCTGTGGGTCCACGCTGCGTCATCCACGGCGACGATGGAGGCTGCCGGGAAGCACGGCGGCGGTGTCGGAGATCGGGTATGCGACCCGCCCCGGCACCATTGCCGGGCATTCAGACGTGACGATAACGGCCGATCTCCGGCGCCTCAGGGCGGGGATGTTCTGTCGCAACGGCATTGGCCGCCGCAATCCACTCTTCATGATCATGTTCCAGGGCGTGGAGCATGTCGTGATTCAGTCGCGGCAGGATACTGCCCTTGATGAGTTCCCCAAGATCCAGCATGCGCGTGGCGACCGCGTAACCGTGCAGATGGAAATCATGGTCGGCGTGCGTTCCAAAATGGTCGCCGCTGAAGAGTACGCCTTTGGCGGCTTTCAGATCGGCGTCATTCATGACGTAGTCTTTCGTCCACTGGTACCACGCCTCAAAATATTTCTCTTGCGCTTCAAGGCTCCAGTCGTGGGCCTCAAAAAAGGCGTAGACCGAAACGCGGTTGGCCTTGCCGGAAAAAGGAAAGTGACCTGACATCGTACGACTCCTCCTGCATGCGGGTGTGAAAGCCTTCGGGGCATTGTAGCCGTTTATGGTCCCGGCGCAACGCAAAAGCTTTTTTAGAGGGAATAACGATCGCCAATGACCGGACAATCCACCTGCAAACCCCGAGCCCGCAGCACCTTGGCGATGCCTTCCCGGCCGTTATCCTCACCATGGACGAGAACGGTGCGCGTCGGGCGTTGGTCACCATACCAGGCGAGAAGTTCATCGTGGTCGGCATGGGCCGAGAAACCGCCGATGGTGTAAATGCTGGCGGCGACATGCACTTCTTCACCAAATATCCGCACCGTTTTGGCCCCGTCGATGATGCGCCGCGCCAGCGTCCCCTGGGCGGCATAACCGACGAAGATCACGCTGCTGTCCTCGCGCCAGATGTTATGCCGGAGATGGTGGGTGACCCGCCCTCCGGTCGCCATGCCCGACCCCGCCATGATCAGGGCGCCGCCCTTGATCAGGTTGATGCCCATGGATTCGCTGGTTTCGCGGGTGAAATGGAGGTTGCGCAGGGCGAAGGGGTCGGCGCCGTGCTGCAGGTTTTCGCGGGTACCGGGGTTGAAGCACTCCGGGTGACGGCGAAAAATCTCCGTGGCCGAAATGGCCATGGGCGAATCGAGAAAGACCGGCAGGTTGGCGGGGATCTGGTTGTCATTCATCATCTCCCGCAGGTAATACAGCAAATCCTGCGCGCGCTCCAGGGCGAAGGTGGGGATGATGGTATTGCCGCCACGTTTCAGGGTGTCGAGGATGGCATCGCGCAACTCGTCTACCGAGGGTCCGATGGCCTTATGCAGGCGGTCGCCGTAGGTGGTTTCCATGACGATGACGTCCGCTTGGGGGGCGGGGGTGGGCGGGTTGATGATCGGCTTGCCGCGGTTGCCCAGGTCGCCGGAGTAGACGATGCGCTGCTGCCTGCCCGCTTCGCTGGCTTCTACCAGTATCCAGGCGGAGCCAAGGATATGACCGGCGTCTCCGAAAGTCGCACTGACGCCGGGGCAGACTTCCATTTTTTGTCCGTAATCCGCGCTGCGCCCGAAGCGATCCATGGTATCGAGGACGTCGGTGATGTCATAGATGGGCGCGGATTCGGTCCCGCCCTGACGCTGGTGACGTCGGTTGGAGCGTCGCGCCTCTTCCGCCGCCAGCCCCGCCGCATCCATGAGCACCAGCCGCGCCAGTTCGCGGGTGGCTGACGTGGTGATGATCTCGCCGCGAAAGCCGCGTTTGACCAGCAAGGGAATGCGCCCGCAGTGGTCGAGATGGGCATGGGTCAGCAGCAGATAGTCGATATCTTTGGCGTCAAAGCCGAATTCGGTGCGATTTTCTTCTTCCAGGTCATGACCGCCCTGAAACATGCCGCAGTCGATGAGCAGCTTTTTGTCGCCCACGCGGAGAAAATGACAGGACCCGGTAACCCCTCCCGCCGCACCATAAAATTGCATTTCCATGTTGTTCTCCTATTTTTTTAGAGCGAATCGATGGCGGGCGGGAGACTCAGTGGCCGCCACTGTGCCGCACCAGCACCTCGTAATATAGCTGAAGATAGGCGCGTGCCGAGTGCTGCCAGCTATAGTCGCCCGCCATGGCCTGGTCCTGCAGGTGCGACCAGAGCGCGGGCTGGCGGAACAGCGCCTCTGCGCGCAGCACGGCATGGTGCAGGGCGTCGCTTTGCGGGCTGTCGAACACGAAGCCGTTGCGTTGCAGCGGGTGGCGGAAGTCGTCGGCATCGGTGACCGTGTCGGCCAGTCCGCCGGTGCGGTGGACGATAGGAATGGTACCGTAGCGCAGGCTATACATCTGGTTCAGGCCGCAGGGTTCGAAACGGGAAGGCATGAGAAAGGCATCTACGCCCGCCTCTATACGATGGGACAGCCCCTCGTCGAAGGCAATGCGCGTCGCCATTTGCGCGGGGTGCGCCGCTGCCATCTCCAGCAATTGCCGCTCGAAAGACTTGTCGCCGCTGCCCAGCACCACCACCTGCATACCGCGGCGCAACAGGTCCGGGAGAATGTCGAGCACCATATCCGTCCCCTTCTGCTCCACCAGACGGCTGATCATGCCCAGGAGGAATACGCCGGGATCGGGATAGAGGCCGAGACTGCTCTGCAGTTGCGATTTGCACTGGGCCTTGCCCATCTGCCGGTCCTGCGGCGAATAATGGGCGGCCAGATAGGGGTCCGCCCCGGGGTTCCAGTGGATGGTATCGATCCCGTTGAGAATGCCCGACAAATGCTCGGAACGGGACCGCAGCAGGCCATCCAGCCCCATACCGAAGGCGCTGGTCTGAATCTCTGCGGCATAGGTGGGGCTGACGGTGGTGATCTGGTCGCTGAACGCCAAGCCCGCCTTCATGAAGGAAAAGGCTCCGTAGTGTTCGGTCCCGAGCCAGTGAAAATCCGCCGCGGGCAGGTGTAGCGGCGCCATGGCGCGGGGCGGGAAGCGGCCTTGATAGGCCAGATTGTGAATGGTGAAAAGGACCGGCGGCCGCGCGGCGCCGATGCGCGCCTCCAGATCGAGGAGGTAAGGTATCAGCCCGGCCTGCCAGTCGTTGGCATGAACCATATCCGGACGCCAGTCGAGCCCCGACACGCGTCCCTGAGCAATTTCCACGGCTACCCGGTTGAGCAGGGCAAAGCGCCGGTCGTTGTCCGGCCAGTCTTCGCCCTGCGCGTTCTGGTAAGGGCCGCCGTCGCGTTCATAGTAAGGGGGATAGCGTAGGAAAAGAATCTGCGGCCGCTCCGTCAGCGACCATAACTCGGCCGTTTCATCGGTATAGGGCACGCTGACCGCGCAACGCCAGTCCAGCTCGCCTATGGCGGGACACCCGTAGTAGGGCACCAGCACGCGAGTATCGACGCCCAACTGCCCCAACGCCACGGGCAGGGCACCGCCGACATCCGCGAGGCCGCCCGTCTTGGAATAGGGCGCCATCTCCGAAAATACGAAAAGTGTTCGCAACATGGGTATATTCTTCTTGGGCAAACGATGTTGCTAATATAACACATAAGCGCAGCTTGATTCACAAGCGCCGACGCCACGCAAATTTTGAATGATGCCCCGGCGTCGCCTATCATCGGCGGATGGAAAAAACCCACAACTACCGCCACGGAGTGAGATGCATGGATTGGTGCGAACGTTTTAAGGAGTTCCGGGACCGGAACCGCTGCATAGTGTACTTCCCCAACCTGCACGAGGGCGAAGATGCAGAGGCCTATGGGATTTTTCTCTCCCTGATGCGGGTGAAGATGGGGATCATGGTGCTGGCGCCGGATCGGGAAGAACGCTACGAACCCGTTTATCGGGATGCGCTGAAATACCACCTGCAGACCATCCGCCACAGCCGACTGTTCACCAGCTTCGTGCCCATCAAGACGCGCGTCTACTTTGTGGAAACGGCAGAGCAGCGCGATGCCTTCTACGGTTGCGCGGATTTTTGTGTGCCCGGCGGCACCCTGACGGGTGGCACGGTGGATCTCGCCAAAGCCATCGCCGACGGCTGTCCCCTCATCCTCGGTCCGAAAATGCCGGATGACGCGGTACGTCAGGGCTTGTTGGCCGCTGGCGCTGCGGTATGGGCACAGGATAATGCGGAGATTATCGATCTGGCGAAGGACTGGCTGAACGATCCGGCAGCGGCCAGGGCAGCGGCGGAGAAGGCGAAGACATGGTGGGGACAGCGCGGGGCTTAGTACCATTCCCGCGACGCAAAAGCCCCGGACCACAAGGACCGGGGCTTTTTTGCGGGCGCTGGAAAATCAGCCCTGCTTCAGCGCCTTCAGGAAGATGGAGGCGAAGCGCACGGCAAACTTCAGTACGAACTGGGTGTCTTTGGCGAAGAAAATCTTCATCAGTCCGAAGATGCCTCCACCCTTGTTGTTCTCGTCCTTCATTCCGGCACGGGTCTGTTCCAGCGCCTGCATGGCCTTGTTGACGCCGCTGGCAAAGACCTCGTCAGAGGGGATCATAGGGACGACCTGGGCCATCACCATGTTCACCTTGCTGATCAGGCCAGCCTTTTGCAGGTTGCCGAGCAGTGCGAAGACGTCGGGCAGCATCTCCATGAGATGGGCATCGTGCAGACCCTGGACGATTTCCTTGATCCGGGCGTTGATGCTTTCCGCGTCGCCTTTTACAGTGGCGGTCGCAATTTTCGCGATTTCCAGCCACGCCATGGCGCCCTGGCTGACGGTGATGATGATGTGGCGGATGGTACCATCCTGCCAGAATTCGCCCACCATATCCGCAACCGTACCAAACGCGACACTGAGGTCGCCGTGCGGAGTGATCAGTTCCTGAAGATGGATGCCCCTATCCTCCAAGGCCTTGGCCGCAGCCTGTAGTGAGCCGCTGACGGTTTCCGCCATGCCCAGCAGGCTGCCGACTCGGTCAGCCAGACTTCCGGCATCACCTTGCGCCAGCAGCTTGGCACGCTTGGCGATTTTCAGCCACTTTTCCGCTTCTTCCGCGAGGTCATCCAGCTTTTCCGGGAGGTCGATATCCGTGAGCATATTGCGGACCGCACCCACGCCATCCTTGCCCGCCTGAATGAAGAAGCCCGCGCTCGCGGCATAGCCCGCGAGGTGGTCGATCTGATCCAGCAGACCTTCCACCCGCTGGGCGAGGTTTTCGGAGTTACCCTGTGCCAGGGCCTTGACCCGCAATGCGATGTGCATCCAGCGGCTGCCACCGGCACCGATCGTGGCGAGGGCGCCGCTCATGTCAGCGCTTTCCAACACTTCCGGCATGGTGTCGCGCAGGGTGCCAATGGCAATGTTCATTTGCCCGCCAAGGATCTCCGCCATATCGAGCATGCCGCTCAGACGCGCCTGCAGGCTGGGCGCGTCGCCCTGCACCAGGCGCTGCGCCCGCCGGGCCATCTGCATCCACTGGTCCGCCATTTCCTGAATTTCGTCGAGGCGATCGGGCAGGTCGAGTTGACCGACCATGTTGCCGATGACCCCGGCACCTTGCCGGGCGCTCTCCATCCAGTATTGCAGGCTTGCGGTGGCAGCGTGAATTTTCTGCACCATGTCTTCGGGGTTTTCGCCGATGATGGGGCATTTCAGCTCCGCACTGAGGGCGGTGACGGAGCTGAAGAAACCGGCGCGCTGCAGGTTGCCGAGCAGTTGCAGAACTTCTTTCAGGGTTTTGTCGAGTTCGGCGTTCTGGACCTCGGTCAGCATGGTGCGCAGGC
>Ga0315298_1006600_pt1 | contig 15761 bp, 15 predicted proteins | sample WHS_1_MG_FD_203077 | JGI IMG/M metagenome (GOLD analysis project Ga0315298, IMG submission 203077) | Extremophilic microbial mat communities from Washburn Hot Springs, YNP, Wyoming, USA - WHS_1_MG | ecosystem: Environmental > Aquatic > Thermal springs > Hot (42-90C) | place: USA: Wyoming... | reverse complement strand
AAGCACGGCTTCTGCGAAGCCGTGGCATACCGCACCTTAGCCGTACCCGTGTGCCACTGCTTGCCGCAGGCCCGTGTGCCACTGCTTGCCGCAAGGCAAGCAGTGCAGGGCATAGCAGCCGAAGCACGGCTTCTGCGAAGCCGTGGCACACCGCACCTTAGCCGTACCCGTGTGCCGCTGCTTGCCGCAGGCCCGTGTGCCACTGCTTGCCGCAAGGCAAGCAGTGCAGGGCATAGCAGCCGAAGCACGGCTTCTGCGAAGCCGTGGCACACGCACTCTACGCACGGACACCGCGATCAGCAAGCCGAGTGGCCGCACCAGGTTTCGGTCCAAGAGCAACCGGCCCACGACAAGCCTACCCCAAACCCCACCATCAGGGTTCGGACCCCGGGGCGCAGCCGGCCTGCAAGACGCAACTTGTGCATAAGGATAGGGATGGTGGATGACACCGTGTTGCCGCTCTCTTCGAGGTCGTTGGGCATCTTCTCACCATCCACATGCAGCCGCGACTGCAAATGTTGAAGCATGAAGGTGGTAGCTTGATGCATGAGGTACAGGTCAACCTGGTCGGGCGTCCAGCCTGCCTCGGCCAGCAGGCGTTCCACGGTGGCTGGCACCACGTCCAACGTGAATTTGACCAATTCCGGTCCGTCCATGTACAGGCTGCTGGGCCAACGTTTGCGCTTGCGGGGCTTGAGGGCGTATTCCGGGGGGCGCACGCAGCCCTCGGTAACCATGAGCATGTCCGCGCCGCTGCCGTCAGTGCCGAACACGAACGAGCCGAACGAGGGTCGGTCCGATGCCTCAATCAGCGTGGCCGCCGCCGCATCGCTGAAGATGGTCCTCAGCGAGCGGTCTGCGGGGTGAATGTATTTCGAGTAGGTCTCCGAGGTAATCAGGAGTACCCGGCGGGCCGCCTGGCTGCGGATCAGACCATCGGCCAGTGCCAACCCATACACAAAGCCGGAACACCCCAGATTGAAATCCAGGGCCCCGATCGATTTCGGCAGTCCCAGGCGGTGCTGCACCAGACACGCGGTAGTGGGCAAGGGGTAGTCGGGCGTCTGCGTGCAGAACAGCAAGAAATCGATCGTACGCCGGTCGATATCGTACTGGCGGAACAGCTTTTCGGCCGCGGCCACGCCCAGATCGGAGACGCATTCCCAAGGCTCGGCAATGTGCCGAACCCGTACCCCCGTCTTGGCATAGATCAGGTCCATATCCCACGACGGGAACTCCCGCCGGAGCATCTCGTTATCGACGACCCTCTCCGGGAAGTGGATCGCGATGGGCCCGACGGCGGCGTATTTCATCGACGCAATCCTCGGCAGCGGCTTCTCAACTCCCTGCGGCATCGATCGGTAGAGGTGGACCGGTGTGCGTAAAGAGGCCAACAGTATCAAACCGTCGCCCCTAGGGTCAAGCGCAGTTCTCTCCCACTTCTCCTAGACCAAAGCGCCCACGCCGGTCGAAAGCTATAAACGGACCATCGCAACTCCCGAGGGTAGGCATCGCGAGGGAGCACCGTGTTGAAACTGGCGAACCAGTTGAGGTTATTCTATCTCTTCCATCTTGCCAAGCCCGCCAGCGACCGGCCTATCTACCGCGCCGTTTACGAATCCCAGGCGCGAACTCTTATGGAAATCGGTATGGGGCAATGTCAGCGGGCCTTGCGGTTGATCGAGCTGGCGGGCCGGGCATCCCCCCTACTGGCCATACGCTATGTGGGAGTAGACCTCTTCGAACTGAGGTTGCCACCGGCGGCTCCCGGCTACTGCCTGAAAGATGCTTATCGCCTGCTGCGCAAGACTCAAGCTCAGATTCAGCTTCTTCCGGGAGACCCGTTCACCGTCCTGGCGAAAATGGGCAATTGGTTAAAACCAATTGACGTTCTGGTGATTTCTAGCAGCGTAGATCATCGCTCGATGGACCGAGCTTGGTTCTACGTCCCCCGCATTCTCCATGCTAACTCGTTAGTCTTTCAGGAGATACGTGTTCGGGGAACCAACCGCGTGGAGGTCCGCCGGTTAACGCCAAGCCAAGTCGAAAAGCTGGCGGTCGCCGCCCTCCCTCGGCGGGCTGCATGACGAGTGGCACGACACCCTCTGATAGACGGGTTCGCCTCCAGCGTCAAACGGGCCTAAGATAAGGGGAAACGATCCTGACGGGCGTTTCCCCCTATGAAGCTAGGCATCGATCCCCCACGGAATACGGATCCGCTCGAAGCCACTGTGGATGCGGCCGAGAGCACACCCTCCAAAGCCGCGAATTCTGCCGCCCCGCGGCATTCCGGGTGCGTCACATTTGTTACCGGGAGTTCTGCGGAGATCACTTGCGAACTGGAAGGGCTGCTCCGTCGGCGGCTACGCCTGGCGGCCATTCTGCTGTTCGTGGGGTTTTCGGTCTTCCTGCTATGGCACGTGGCCCGCTTCGGCCTTGAGGTGGACGAGCTGCTTGGCCCCGGCTTCGTGCTTTTTCACCTCATCGTAACTGCTGCGCTTGGGGGGGTTGCGGCCCTGCTGTGCCGCAAATGCGCACTGCCCGTTTACGTCCTCCGCCTGTCTGAGTGGCTGATTTTCGGATTGCCCGCCCTGTTCTTTCTGGCCGCGCAGTACGAAGCGGCGGCCGAGGTGGCCTCACGGGGGCACCTGATGCTGGAAGCCGGGCCATGGCTGGCCCTTATGTTTACCTACGCACTATTCATTCCGAACACCATGCGCCGGGCAGCCGTGGTGCTGGGCATCATGGCCGCGATGCCCATGGGACTGCTGTTGCTTTTGGATTTGACCGTCCCCCAAGCGGCGGACCTGATCAGCTTGGATCATGTGGTGCGCCTGGGCCTGCTGGTGGGGTGTGCAGCCATCGCCGGCGTGCTGGGCGTGGACACTATCGGTACCCTCCGGCGGGAAGCTTTCGAGGCCAAACAAGTGGGCCAGTACCACCTTCGCCAAAGACTGGGTTCAGGCGGAATGGGGGAGGTCTATCTGGCCGAGCACCAACTGCTCAAACGTCCCTGCGTGGTGAAGCTCATCCGTCCCGACAAGGCTGGCGACCCCCGGGTGCTGGCCCGCTTCCAGCGCGAGGTGCAGGCCACGGCCCAACTGAGCCACTGGAACACCGTCGAGATCTTCGATTACGGCATCGCCGACGACGGCACGTTTTACTATGTGATGGAGTACTTGCCTGGGATGAGTCTTGGCGAGCTGGTGGCCCGCTATGGGCCGATGCCGCCCGAACGCGTCATCTATCTGCTGCGCCAGGCGTGCGACGCCTTGCGCGAGGCGCACGCCGCCGGTTTGGTTCACCGCGACATCAAGCCGGCCAACATCTTTGCAGCCCAGCGCGGGGGCGTCTACGACGTGGTGAAGCTGCTGGACTTCGGCTTGGTGAAACCTTTGGCTGGCGAAGCCTCGCCCGAGCTAAGCCTCGAAGGCGCCATCACCGGTTCGCCTTTGTATATGTCGCCCGAGCAGGCCTTGGGAGACGTCGAGGTCGATGCCCGAAGCGACATCTACTCGCTGGGGGCGGTAGGATATTATTTGTTGACGGGGCGGCCGCCATTCGAGGGCGACCGGCCAATCAAAGTGATCCTCGCCCACGCCCACGAAGAGGTGACGCCTCCCTCGCGCCTGCGTCCCGAGGTTCCCGCGGACCTGGAGCAGGTGATCCTCCGTGCGCTGGCCAAGCGGCCGGAGGACCGCTACCCGGATGTGGTCGCGCTGTCCGAGGCCCTGGGCCAGTGCGAAGCGGCAGGACGCTGGTCCCGCGAAGAAGCCGCGCGATGGTGGGAGGCCGCGGCCCGCGGGGAACTTCTTCCCGCGGTGGCCGGAGTATGATGGCCACGTTTGTCCGCTGCACCCCGGCACCAAGCCCCCAACGCCTGAAAGATACGAGTTCGTCGAAGGACAAAGCATGAATTCGGCCCACGCCCCTCGGACCATGTTCCAGAAAATCTGGGACGACCACGTCGTGCACGCCGAGCCGGGGCGGCAGACCATCCTCTACATCGACCTCCATCTGGTCCACGAGGTGACCAGTCCCCAGGCGTTCGAGGGCCTGCGACTTTCCGGGCGGCGAGTCCGCCGGCCCGAGCGGACCGTGGCCACGGTGGACCACAACGTCCCCACGACCGACCGCACGCTGCCCATCGTGGATCCCATCGCCAAGCAGCAGATCGACACGCTCCGCGAGAACTGCCGGCAGTTCGGAATCCGATTCTTCGACCTGCACGACCCGAACCAGGGCATCGTCCACGTGATCGGCCCCGAGTTGGGTTTGACCCAGCCCGGCATGACCATTGTGTGCGGCGACAGCCACACGGCTACACACGGGGCGTTCGGGGCGTTGGCTTTTGGCATTGGGACCAGCGAGGTCGAGCACGTGCTGGCCACCCAAACCCTGTTGCAGTACCCCTCCCGGACCATGGAAATCCGGCTTGAGGGGCGGCTGGCGCCGGGGGTGACGGCCAAGGACGCCATTTTGTACATCATCGGCCGCATTTCGCCGCAGGGGGGCGCGGGCTATTGCATCGAGTACACAGGCGAAGCGGTCCGCCGCATGAGCATGGAAGAGCGGATGACGCTGTGCAACATGTCGATCGAGGCGGGCGCGCGGGCTGGCTTGGTGGCGCCCGATGAGACCACGTTCGCCTACCTCCGCGGCCGGCCTTTCGCTCCGGCCGACTTCGACGCGGCGGTGGCTCGGTGGAAGACGCTGCCCAGCGATCCGGGGGCTCGGTTCGACCGCGTGGAGGTGTTCGACGCCTGGCAGATCGAGCCGCAGGTCACTTGGGGCACCAATCCAGGCCAGGTGACAGGCATTACGGGCCGGGTGCCTCAACCGGCGGACTTTGCCGATGAATCGGAACGCAGGGCGGCCGCAGCGGCGCTGGAGTATATGGGCCTTCGGCCGGGCATGCCCATCACCGCGATTCGGGTGGACCGGGTGTTCATCGGCTCGTGCACCAATGGCCGAATCGAGGATTTGCGGGCCGCGGCGGCGGTGGTGCGAGGCCGGCGTGTTGCTGATGGCGTGTTGGCTATGGTGGTTCCGGGCAGCGGCGCGGTCAAGCGCCAGGCCGAGGCCGAAGGGTTGGACCGCATCTTCCGCGAGGCGGGCTTCCAATGGCGCGAGCCGGGTTGCAGCATGTGCCTGGCCATGAATCCCGATAAGCTCGAGCCGGGCCAGCGCTGTGCCTCGACGAGCAATCGCAATTTCGAGGGCCGGCAAGGCAAGGGCGGACGCACCCATTTGGTGTCGCCTGCCATGGCCGCTGCGGCTGCAATTGCCGGCCACTTCGTCGATGTCCGCCAGGAGCATTTGGCATGAAAGCGCTGAGTCGGCACACGGGATGGGTGGCGGCCATGGACCGCGCCAACGTCGATACCGATCAGATCATCCCCAAGCAGTTCCTCAAGCGGATTGAGCGCACGGGCTTCGGGCGGTACCTGTTTTTCGACTGGCGGTATCGGGCCGACGGCACCGAAAACCCCGATTTCGAACTGAACCGGCCCGAAGCGGCCGGCGCTACCATTCTGCTGGCGCGACGCAATTTCGGCTGCGGTTCCAGCCGCGAACACGCCCCCTGGGCCCTGGCCGACTACGGCTTCCGCGTCCTTATCGCACCCAGTTTTGCCGACATCTTCTACAACAACTGCCTGCAAAACGGCCTGTTGCCGGTGCGCTTGGACGAGGCCGCCGTGGAGGAGCTTTTCCGGCGGGTGGCCCGTTTCGGTCGATACGAGCTGACGGTCGATCTGGAGACCAAAACGGTGAGCGATGCCCACGGGCTGTCGCTGGACTTCGAGATTGACGACTTCCGCCGACAGTGTCTGCTCCAGGGGCTGGACGCCATCGACCTGACCTTAGCCCACGAGGCGGAGATTGCCGCTTACGAGCGGGCTCATGGGATCATTTGAGCAAGAGCCATCGCCCGGCCCCTGAGGGATCCCCTGCCTTGGGGGGGCCCCTTGCAGCCGCCCCCCGTCCATCGTCCATAATGGCTTCCCACAACCGATGACGCTCCTGCGTCGAAGATCACCCCAGATAGCGAGGAGTAACTTCATGCCGCGCGCATTGAACATGCTGGCCGCCGGGCTGTTGACCGCCATGCTCGTAAGCGGGATGCGCTTGGGCGTCCGGCCCGTCGCCGCCGCCGAAGGCCGCGTCCTGTTTGAAGACCAGTTCGAGGGCAAGCTGGCGGACGGCTGGACCTGGCTCCGCGAAACCCCCAAAAATTGGCGGATTCGCGAGGGCGCTCTGGAAATCCGCGTGGAACCCGGTGCAGGTCATGATGTCAAAAACGCCCTGCTCCGCAAAGCCCCGGACCGCGCGGCCGGCAAGGTAGCCATCGAGGTTACAGTGACTTTCACGGCTCCGCCCACCCGGCAGTTCGAACAGGCGGGCATCACGTGGTACCAGGGGGGCACGCCGCGGTTCAAGCTGGTGCACGAACTGGTTGATGGCCAGTTGCTAATCATCCCCGGCCGGGCACCCGCGCCCCAAAAAACCGTGGAGCTCCGCCTGGTGTTCGACGGCCCACAGTACACCGCCCAATTCCGGCCCGAAGGGCAAGAGCCGTTTCAAACTGTAGCAACCGGCACGCTGCCTATGGCGGCCGACGAACAGGTCAGCATCCAGTGCTATCATGGCCCGGCCGACGAGGAGCACTGGATCCGTTTCGACAATTTCCGAATCGTCCAGTTGCCGTGACGCGTGGCCCGGCCGCGACAAGTCGTCTTGGCCAACACCCGGAACGCCCAGCGACCGCGGGGGAGCGATTATCCGTCGCATTGGCCCGCGGCAAGCACTTCGGCGATATGCAGGGTGCGGATGTTCCGGCCCTGGGGATGCCGGCGGAGGATGCCCCCGAGATGCATGAGGCAACTCGCATCGGGCGAGACGACCACCTCGGCCCCGCTCTGCAGAATGCTTTGCACCTTGGCCTGCCCCATGGCCAGGGACATGCCCGGCATTTTGACGCTGAATGTGCCACCGAACCCGCAGCACTCTTCCACATTGGGCATCTCGCAGAACTCCAGCCCCCGTACCTTCTCCAAGAGCTGCATGGGCGGTTGCACCACGCCCAACTCCCTGCGGGTGTGGCAGCCGTTGTGCAGCGTAACCTTGTGCGGAAACGCCGCCCCGACGTCGGTTACACCCAGCACATTGACCAGAAACTCGGTGAGCTCGAACACCCGCTGGCTCACTTCTACCACTTGGGGCGAGGGATCCACGTGCCCAAAGAACACCCGGCACATGGCCGTACAGGAGCCCGACGGCGAAACGATCCATTTCTGCCCCTGCATGACTTCACAGAAATGGTGAATGACCGTCCGCGCCTCCTCCCAATAACCCGAATTGAAAGCGGGCTGGCCGCAGCACGTCTGCCGCTCGGGAAACACCACGGGAATCCCTAGGCGCCGCAACACCTGCACGGTGGCTTGCCCCACTTGGGGATAGAACTGGTCGACGTAACACGGGATGAACAGGGCTACCGGTTCCCCTGCGCTGTAACGAGGATACGTGCGGGACCCCGGCCCGTGCGAGCTGCTTTCCGACATGGTTGCACCAAAGGACGAACCCTTTCCGAACGCCGAGCCAGTCTACCGCAGCCCAGCTTGGGACGGAAGGGTCGGGCGACGGTTTTGACGTTTTCGGACCGCCGCGCGCGACAGCGCTGCATAAGCGTGCCTTTTTTTGAGGGTTGAGGTTCGGCGCTTGCCTCCGCGACGGGCAAAGGCTCCTTGGTAACGGTCCCGCGGGCCGCCAGCGGAACTGCTACGCTGATGCTGGGGTCGTCCAGCACGTTCGGGCACTAGCCCACGGGATACTGGCGGCAGTATTCATAGAGGGCGATGGCCACGGCGGTGGCCACATTGTGCGCATAAGGGAGGCCGTACACGGGGATTTCCACCACGTCGTCCAACAGTTCGAGGACCTCCGGCGCGATGCCCGTGCGCTCGTTGCCGATCACGAGCACCGTCTTACGGGCAAATACGTACTCGTACAGCCAGCGCGAGTTCTCGGTCTGTTCCAGCCCGACTAGTCGATAGCCTTCTGCCTTCAACTTGCGGAGCACAGGAGGCAATGTGCGGTGGCGCTCCAGCGTTACGAAGGTTGCGGCATCGCGGGCGATATCGGGCAGCAAGCGAGCCTGTCCGCAGCAGATGACTCGCGTGAGGCCTGCGCACCCGGCGGCACGCACAATCCGCGAGAGGTTGACGTTGCTCCGCAAGGGAGGGCAGGCCAACACCAGCTCCCGAGGTCGCTGGAGTGTCCAGGGCGGCTTGTGACGCTGCTGAACAAAGCGGGGCATGGCCGGAAAAACAAGGGGCCAGGCATCTTACTCGAGAAGGATTCGGTCGAGCAAGCCCTGGCCCGCGTGCGGCAGCTTGCTACGGTACCCTGCACGCACGTCGTTTTTCAGCAGCCGGTGTTCGCGCCAACGAGGGAGGGCGACGGGGACGCTACTTTTCGCCAGCCACCCCTTAGTGGCACCGGAGCGTTGTATGGCTCGAACGCCTCGCGCAATTGTAATGACTATTTGACAGATTGAAAAGAAAGTAAAACAGCAATGTGCGAGTTCATGTAGCTTTTTGCCACCAACAAGGGGGAACCTATGCCGGTGGGGCATCTATAGCAACCATTGGGGGTATCCCTGGCGAAGAAATGCCTTGGTGGAGGCAGGTTGAGGTCGCCGCCTTCCCTATGCGTGGGTCGGATGGCCCTGGCAAACCCTCGCAGACCGCTTTCGCCCGGTATGCCCAGTTTGCCCCGATTAGCGATTCGCAAGCAAAGCCCAGGGCGGGCGCCTGCCGATAGCTTTATCTGTCGGCAGTGGACCGACTCTTGAAAGCGGTAGCGGCTCGGCCGCAGTCTCGTTTGCCTGCCAGGAGTATTCACCCCAGATGAGGACTCGCTTTCAGAAGATTGAGAGTCTCGATGAGCTTCGCGCGTTCGTCAACCAGACCTTGTGCCGCCATCATGAACTGCAACCGGAGGCATTCCGAATGACCGAGCGGATTCTTCGCCGAGGCAATCGGCCGTGCGGGATTTATTTCTGCCTTCACGGCCCGCGCGCGGTGAAGTTCACGGCCATCTGGGAGACGGATCGCAATCAGGTGTTGTTCTACGATGCTAGCGGCGAGCGGTTCTTGACCACCCGATTGATGAAGCCCTTGAGCCTGGATCGCTCAGCTGCTTGACCCGCCCCGGCCCCAACCCCAGCCCACCTTGGGGGCCGCAGTCGCCTGCCACCAAGGAGACCATCGCATGCTTGTCCTCTCCCGAAGGGAACGAGAGCGCATTCAGCTCGGCGATTCCATCGTGATTACGGTGGTGCGGCTGGGGCGGGACCGTGTGCGTTTGGGTATCGAAGCCCCGCCCGAGGTGAAAGTCCTTCGCGGCGAACTGAAACCGCAGCAAGGCAGAGACGACTCGCCCTCGCCGTGAACGGTTGCTGCTGCGGCACCTCGCAGAAAGCTCATTTGCGACCATGCGGGGCTGGCTGGGCCCTTTGGTTGGTAAGGCCTTTCGCCAGGAGGGTCATTTAACCAGCACCATCGTGGCCGCTGGAGCCAGTTCCAGAGGCAAGCCGGCCGGGGGCGTAGCGTGGGCCCACCCGATTTTTCCGCTTGCCGGGTCAAGTGTAACCCACGTGCCGGGCGACGCACCTGCAAGGGTGCCCCGATACGCCGTTCGGCCCACGTTGACCAGAACGAGCAGCGTACGACCGTCGCGGGAGAAATGTCCCAGCGTGATGGCCTCGTGAGGCGGGCTGAGGCGGTAGCGAGGATTCAGCGTATGAAGCATCTCTGGAGCCGAGAGGGCACCTTTGTCGGCCGCATCGTGGACAAGCACCCCGCCGCGCTTTTGGAAGCTCGCTAGCGTGTCCCCTGCGGCGGCCGGCAGTTCCACGCCCGCAGGCAGCAGGATTGCTTTGAAATGTCGGCCGGCCAACGCCAGACGCCCGTCCGACGTTACGGCCGCCCCTGCAAGGCCCTCGTGGTCGGCCAGGGCAAACGGTATTTGGTGCCGTTGGAGCATCTGGCCCAGGCGGTTGAACGACTGCACGATACGTTGGGCCCGGAGCGACTGCGAGGCGAGCGAAAGCGGTTCGGCCACGGGGCGGTACTCCGCCCACAAGTCGTACACCGGGTAGTAAAGGAGCACCTCGGGTTCCCAGCGCGCAGACTTGAGGATGGCGTTCAGCCGGCCCACGAAGAGGCCGTAGGCACGCGACGCCTCGGCAGGGCGGTCTCCAAGCGCATAATAGAGCGTGAAATCGGTTACTCCCCAGGCGGCCTGCCAGCCGGCGGTGGCTTGCATGGCATCGAGGGGGGCTGGACCGGCGCCGCTCATCTTCTGGCTGAAATCGCTGACCTCGGTCATAACGCGGCGCCGGCCGTGCAGCAAAGCGGCCGAGGAAGGGAGCCCTGCCGTCAGCCAGCCGCTGTGCATGGCCGCGGCGGGATCCGAGGTAAGCATGTCCAGCCCGGGGATGTCCATCAGGCCGAGCACTTTCAGGGCATTGCCCTCCAGGGCGGGGTGATGCATCACCGCCTCTTCCCACAGGGTATGCCCGGAGGAGGCCAGACCGTACTTCTGGCACCAGCGCTGCAGGGCGCCGAAGTAGCGATCGGCCACCAGGTCGGCCATCAAGGCCCAGAACTGCCGGCGGACGCGACGATCCTCGGCCGAGTCGCCCACAAACAGGCTTTTGCGCCTCGGCAGCAGGTCTTCCCCGTATCGACGCCGATACTGATCGGCCAAGTCGTAGCTCCACGGGACCGAAGGCAGCGGCCGCACGTTGGGGTCCAGCGGGTCCACTACCCGCACCGTACGTCGGACCGGTTCGGACAACTGGCCCAGATTGATGGCAATCAGCGAGGGCTCGTCGGTAAACGTGGCCTGGATAGTACTGCCGAAATACGGACCCAGGCGTTGCCGGTACGCCTCGTGCGTCAGGCGGATGAACTCGGCAACCGCCCGATCGTCCAACAGATTGATGTATCTCCGGGCCGCGTGGTAATTGTTGCTGGCGTGGGTGTGTTCGTAAGCGGGCCGCAGCACGAACGGATCCGCCTGCGTGGGGTCGTAGGCCAGCGCCTGGGCCTCGTACTCGGGGTGGTTGGCCAGCACCAATCCGCCTGCCGCGCCGCTGGGATAGCCCTCCTCGTCATAGATCCAGACCACCATGCCCAGGCGGCGGCAGGCCTCGACGCCAGCCGTAAGGGTCTGCCAATGCTCTTCGGAACGGAGATACTGGTCGAAGGCCACGTTGCAGACGATGCCCCCCAGCCCGCGGTCTCGCAGCGCGGCCATCACGGCTTGGGCGACGACATCGCGCGGCTTCCCAGCAACATCGGCACTGCGGAAATCCACAACCCCCATGCCGGCGATGCCGGGCGGCCACCGTCCGTCCAGACGAATGCCATGCACGATCTGCAAAGGCCGGTCGGCCAGCGGAGGGGACCGCCATGCGCGCAGCCAGGTGCTGGGCAACAGGGCCTCGGGCTCAGTCTCCGCCGAGAGATCTTCTGTTGCAGCAAGCAATGCGGAGACCTTCAACCCCGCGGATTCGCTTGCCCAAGCGTTTCCGCCCTCGGTTGCTCCAATGCACGACATCCCGAAGGCTAACACCATCAAAAACCGTTTTTCGAGCATGGCGAGCTTACCCTTCCCTTTGCGAGGAGACTTCGGGGGTTGCAACCAGGCGCTCTAGCGGCGGGCGCGGGGATCAGGCAATGTCTTGGGCTCGTAGGAGTGCGGCCGCTTGCGCAGCACTTTGGCCTCGAGGATTTTGTCGGGCACCGGCGCTTCGTCATCTTGCGGATCGCGGCGCTGTATCTTGGATAAGACATCGAGGCCCCTGATGACGCGTCCGAAGACGGTATGCCGGCCATCGAGATGCCGGGCCGGTGCGAAGGTGAGAAAGAACTGCGAGCCGCCGGTGTCGCGTCCGGCGTGGGCCATGCTCAGGCTGCCTCGGAAATGAACGCGGTGGTCAGGCTGGTAGCATTCGCAGGCGATGGCGTAACCCGGCCCGCCGCGACCCGTCCCGGTAGGATCGCCTCCTTGGGCCATAAACCCCGGAATCACCCGGTGGAACGGCGTCCCATTGTAGAACCCCTTTTCCACTAAGGAGATGAAGTTGGCGGTCGTATTCGGGGCCTCGTTCTCGAACAGTTCTACTTCGATTTCGCCTTTGCTGGTCCGCAAGAGGACGCGGGGCAGGTCGTCGGCTTTGGCCTCGGCCTGGCGCAACTCCTGCTCGCGTCTCCACGCCTGACGGTAATATGGAATGTTGTCGAGGGACTCTCGAGCGGTCTCTTGCAAAGGCCCCGGGAGCTTGGCCAATGCCCCGAGTTCTTGGGCTTGACGGAGACGCTTTTCGGCCGCCTCGAAGTCGGCGACCATGAAGGCGGCCAGGCCCCCCCATGCATAGGCCCGGGCATCCCGATCGCCGTAGCCGGTGCGCAGCAGCAAGTCAGCCAGCCGGGCCGCCTCTTCGTGCTCGTCGGCTTGGAAGCGTTCGATGAGTACCGCCAGGAGAAGGTCGCCTTGGGCCGGGCGTTCGGCGGGCGCCTCGGCGTAAGAGGCTTCGGCCAGTTGCAGCAGTTTGGGGAGCATGGCTTCGCCTTTGGCGACCAGGGCAGAGTAGCGCCGCTCGATTTCCGCACGCCGCGGGGGCGGGGCATCGGGGTGTTCCCTGCGCAGGTCCCGCATCTCGGCCAGCAGTTTCTTCCACTGTTCGAATATCTGCTCGAACTCCGCGCCTTTCGTTCCAGCGGCCGGAGGTGCCGCCGCCGGAATGGCCTCGCGACCATAGGCGACCCAGACCGCGAAAACCCACGCTAAAATCGCAATTACAGTTCGTCTCACGCCAAAGCACTCCTTTGGGGCTGGGATGGGCCGAGCCGGCCGCGGCAGGGCGGCCGCCGACTTCTCGGCCGGCAAGCTGTACGATACCATACCCGGCGACATTTGTCCCCGCTCGGCTATGCGGTTCATGCGGATGGATATCCGCTGTTTCGATCCACGGCTTCACCATGGCTCGGCGAAAACGCAGTGCAGCGTCTGCTGATTCCCGGCGTTCGGGCCCCTCGGGAAAGCGGCGGCCGGTCGGGCTGCGGATCATCGGCGGCCTGTTCCGTGGCCGGCGGCTCAGCTATTCAGGCCAATGGTCCGTCAGGCCAATGAAAGACCGCCTCCGCGAGGCGGTATTCGACCTGCTCGGCCAGGCCGTCGAGGGCAAGCAAGCAATCGACCTGTTCGCGGGTACCGGGGCGCTGGGGCTGGAAGCGCTCAGCCGCGGCGCCGCAAAGGCTTTGTTCATCGAGCAGCATCATCCCACGGCCGCCGTCCTCCGCCAGAACATCGCCGCCCTGGGCGTGCAGTCCCAGGCCGACGTGTTCGTGGGCAATGCGTTCTTGATTGCCCGTTGGCAGGGGCGGCTGGGGGCCTACCCGTGGCTGGTGTTCTGCTCGCCTCCGTACGCCTACTACGTGGAGCGGGCCGCTGCCATGCAGGAGTTGCTGCACCGGCTGTGGCAGTGCGCTCCCGCAACCAGTGTGTTCGTAGTCGAAGCGGACGAGCGGTTCAATCCTCAGCTATTACCGGAACCCCAGGCCTGGGACATGCGGCGCTATCGGCCCGCGATTGTCGCCCTGGGCGAAAAGCACTCCGCGCCAGTTGCTCCCGCTTTGTCCGTAACCGGGTTGCGGCCCGCATGATCGCATCAGGAGCCAGCCGCGATGGACGTGCAGAACATCAATCAGGTGCCGGCCTTCATCACTAAGGATGGCTCGGAAATCCGCGAGCTTTTGGCGCACCGCAACTCGGTCATCCGCAACCAGACTCTGGCCGAGGCCCGGTTGCCCCCCGGCGCCGCCACCACCCCTCACCACCATGTGAAAACCGAGGAGATCTACTATATCCTCGAGGGCCAAGGGCTGATGCGCATCGGCAGCGAAACCCGGCCGGTGGGCGTGGGCGATGCCATTGCGATTCCCCCAGGGGCCATCCATCAGATCACTAACGTGGGTAGCACGGTACTGAAATTCCTTTGCTGTTGCGCGCCAGGTTACGAGCATGAGGACACCGTGCTGGCGCCGGAGTAGCGCCGCCCCGGCCGCCGGGGTAAGCATTTGCCTGTCCTCCAGCCCGGAGGTAGGCTAGCGGGGAATGTTCTTGGGCTCACATCTGCATTCGGTATGAGGAGTGTGCATCTATGGCTGCCGGGATGGGTGGCGAGTCGCCCGAGGAAAACCGTGCGGTAAGGCCTCGGACCAGGCTGCGCAAAACACAGGCCGGGTGGCAAGGGCTCGTGGGGTTGGTGTTGGTGGCCTGGGCCCTGGGGCTGGCGGCCGGGGCAGCGGAGCCACCGCGCCGCTACACTGGCCCGTGGAACCTGGAGAAGCTCAAACAGGTGCCACCGGCTTCGTTCGGAGTAACCCGCGGCCTGGTCCAAGAGGTGTACTACCAGGGCGAACCACTGCGCGGCAAGCCTACGCGAGTGTTCGCTTATCTGAGCCGGCCCGAAAAATCCTCGGGCCACGTGCCAGGCATGGTGCTGGTGCATGGGGGCGGCGGGACCGCCTTTGCCGAGTGGGCTACCCTTTGGGCCCAGCGCGGGTATGCGGCTATTGCCATGGACTTGGCGGGTTGCGGCCCCGACCGAAAACGTCTGCCGGACGGCGGTCCCGGCCAGGACGAGCACTCCAAGTTCCGCGAATTCTCTGAAGCCGAAACCGACCAGATGTGGACCTATCACGCGGTGGCCGCCGTGATCCGGGGCCACTCGCTATTGGCGGCCCAGCCGGGCGTCGACCCCCAGCGAACGGGGATTACCGGCATCAGTTGGGGCGGGTACTTGACCTGCATCGTGGCAGGCCTGGACGACCGCCTTAAAGTGGCTGTCCCGGTGTACGGATGCGGATTCCTCCACGAAAACAGCGCCTGGCTGCCGCAGTTTGCCCGCATGAGCCCCGAGCAGCGCCAACGGTGGGTGCGGCTGTTCGATCCGTCCCAGTATCTGCCCGGCGTGCGTATCCCCATCTTGTTTATCAACGGCACCAACGACTTCGCCTACCCGCTTGACAGCTACCAGAAGAGTTACCGCCTGGTGCCCGGCCCCGTAGATGTGCGGATCGAAGTGCGGATGCGCCACAGCCATCCCGACGGCTGGGCCCCGAAGGAAATCGGCCTCTTTGTGGATAGCGTGCTTTGCGGTGGCGATCCGCTGCCACGGCTGGGCCCCACGCAGCAAAGCGGTTCGAAAGTGTGGGCCTCGGTGACCGCCAAAGTCCCGCTGGTCAAGGCCGAACTCCATTACACCCTCGATCAGGGCCCCTGGCAGAAGAGGAGCTGGCAGAGCCAACCGGCTGCCCTGCACAATGGCATGGCCCATGCCGAACTGCCGCCGCAACGGCCCATCGTGTATTATCTCAGTGTGACGGACCAACGCGGGGCAATGGTGAGCACGCAGCACGCCGAGTTGCATGGCACGCCTTGAAAGGGGCGTCGCGTCGGCTGCGTCGCGGCCGCCAGACGCCGGCCGCTTGCGGTGCCGGGTCTATGTGCGGAGCTACGCCGCTGCTTTGCCGGAAGCAGTGCCCCCCGCCCGGAGATTCCACTGCTTGCCTGGCGGCAAGCAGTGGCACACTGGACGGGGTGTCAGGAGACCGGGTCTCGGCCGTGTGCCTGTGTGCCACTGCTTCGCCAGAAGCAGTGCCTTTGGCTCGCGGCTACACGGCACT
>Ga0315298_1006597_pt1 | contig 15766 bp, 15 predicted proteins | sample WHS_1_MG_FD_203077 | JGI IMG/M metagenome (GOLD analysis project Ga0315298, IMG submission 203077) | Extremophilic microbial mat communities from Washburn Hot Springs, YNP, Wyoming, USA - WHS_1_MG | ecosystem: Environmental > Aquatic > Thermal springs > Hot (42-90C) | place: USA: Wyoming... | reverse complement strand
CCTTCCCGCATCGGCCAGACCGGGTACCGCGTTACCACGCTGATGGGAAGCGATCCTTATTTCCAGCAGAAAACGCGTTTCCTCGGTCATATTAACGCAGCACGTGACGCAGATAACCTGGTCCGATCAGTCCCGGCTTTTCTCATCCACAGAGGACTTGTATATCCGCATATCGCAATAGAGGCATTCAGGAGATATAGCGGCTTAACTCCGGAACAGGTACAGATTCACACTTTTAATGGCATCTTTCCGGATAAGTCCTTTGTTCCACTTGACGAAAACGGATGTCTGCGCGTCCGTTTTCTACATCCCAGGATTATTGCTTCAGCCGTATATCCGATGGAAGATGTTCTTACCGGTAAGATTCCAGTTGAAACCTTCAAAGACAAGACAGTCGTTATCGGGTGGAATGTGCTGGGCGCAAAAAATGCTGACCTCATTCCGACCCCGTTCGGGATGGAATTCGGAGATACTGTACAGTATCAGGCACTTTACACACTGTATAGCGGGCAATATATCTATCCTGTTAGACGGACGCTCGTCCTGATTATATCTGTGGTATTTATGCTGTTGCTGGTATCCACTTTTTCGTTTTCTGTAAAACTTGCATCATGGACATTTACAACGCTTTTCACAGGAATAATCGCCGGTTCATTTATCCTGTTTTCAAGAACAGGGATATTTATTGACCCTGTTCTGCCTGCCCTTTCAGGTTTCCTTGCTTTCGGCTCTTTTCTGGTAGTAACCCTGAATGAAGCGCGCAGCGAACTTTCTCGCGGACACGAACTTCTTTCTGTGCTGGAAGGAACCCAGCGTGAAATTGCGCGCGTGCTACGAGCGCAGGAAATTCAGGGGATGAAACGGCGCACATATATGCCTGCGTTTCATGAACCGTTTTTTGAACGGACACCAGAAATCACCCTCCAGACAATCACTTCTATTCTTGGCATTGAATATGGCGTACTCTTCGGTGTTGAAAAACCTACTGGAGATGTTCGCATATTTGCCCGAACAAAAGGGCAGATGCCGCGTGAGATGCTCGCAAATCTTGCCCTTCTTCTTGGAGACAGGGAAAATCTGGTAGTAAACAGGAATGTTCCAGAATCATTGCGGGCGCATGGCGTGGAGAATATGCTTCTTCTTGCGGTTCTGCGCGAACCCATGATAACGCTTTATAGTTTCTTTGCCAACAAGAAGCCGACCGTTCTTTCCAGTACCCGTGGTTTCTCTGACAGTGATTATCAGTGGCTGGTTTCATTCAGTTTGCAGACGGTTGTTGCTCTCTTAAATACCCAGTTGAACATTGCGCTGCGCAAGTCCCAGATGGAAACAATCTTTCGGCTTGCAAGTTCAATTGAATACAGGGACAGGGAAACCGGCCAGCATATCACAAGGGTCAGTGAGTATGCCGGAGAGATTGCAGCAAATATCGGGTTGCCCAATTTTGAGGTAGAACTGATAAAAAGCGCTATGCCGCTCCACGACCTTGGAAAGATAGCCATTCCGGATAGCATTCTTCTTAAGCCAGAGGCGCTTGCATCACAGGAAAAGGAAGTAATCAAACAGCACACGATTATCGGTGCGAAAATGCTGGAAAATTCCGATTCGTTTATTCTTCAGGCAGCATATCTGATTGCAATTTCCCACCATGAAAAGTATGATGGTTCTGGCTATCCTTACGGACTTAAAGGCAATGCAATCCCCCTCTATGGCCGTATTGCCGCTATTGCAGATGTCTTTGACGCTTTCTGTTCAAAACGCGTGTACAAAAGCGCCCGGTCGTTTAACGAGGCATTAGAATATGTTTCGGCAATGTCTGGAAAGGACTTTGACCCGCAGATGGTTGAAGCATTCCTTCGCGACAGAGAAAAAATCTTCGCCATCTATTCAGAATACCAGGAAAAAGGATAGACAGTGCTACAGGTTATTATCCTCGGGATTGTAAGTTTTCTTGTGGATGTAAGCAGTGAAATGGTCTATCCGCTTCTTCCCATATTTCTTACCCAGATACTGAAGGCGAATGTTGCAATTCTCGGGATAGTAGAGGGGATTGCAGAAAGTATTGCCAGTTTATTGAAACTTGGGTCCGGCTATCTTTCAGACAGGATTCGTAAGCGTAAATTACTTGCGCTTATTGGTTATGGCCTCTCCTGGGCGGGTAAATTTTTCTTTGTTTTTGCAACCGGATGGCACTGGGTTTTTTCAGGACGCCTCTTTGACAGGATTGGTAAAGGCATTCGTACCAGTCCGCGCGACGCGCTTATCAGCGACCATACCCCGCGGGAGAAACGTGGTCAGGCGTATGGACTTCACCGCAGTTTGGATACCTTTGGCGCATTCGTTGGTGTTCTTATTGCATCATATTTCGTAAAGACAGCCCTTGACGGGACAAGTGCGGCAATATTCAGAAAGATATTCATTTTTTCCATAATGTTCGGTTTCACTGGCTGGCTGGTTCTGTTTCTTGTCAAGGAAAAAAAGGAGATACCTGATAATGTCAGCAAGAAACCATTTGTATTGTTGCAACTTCGCCTTCCAAGAAAACTTAAACTTTTTCTTGGATTCGCTTTTCTCTTTTCACTGGGCAACTCGTCAAACCAGTTTTTACTGCTCCGGATACAGGAACAGACCGGCTCCCTTTCTCTGGTGCTTCTCGCCTACCTTATGTACAACCTCTCGTATGGATTGCTCGCCTGGCCATGCGGGCGCCTTTCAGATATTATAGGCCACAAACAAATACTTGTTGCGGGTTACTTCATCTATGGCCTGGTATACTGGGCATTTGCATTCGGTGCTGGTTCTTCTTCATCGTACATCTGGATTCTTGCGCTTTACGGGTTCTACATGGCATTGACTGAAGGCGTGGAAAAATCCCTTGTGAGCAATCTTGCACCAGAGGATGCAAAAGCATCAGCACTGGGTTTGCATGCGGCGCTCGTAGGAATCGGGCTGTTGCCGGCATCACTGCTTGCAGGATTTCTGTGGAAATTTACAGGACCGTCCGCAACCTTTGCATTTGGCGGAACTATTGGAATCCTTGCGTCGGTTGGACTGCTCTTTATTCTATAAACAGCAGGCAACCAATCCCACCTTCCATGTCAAAATCCGTGTTGTTCAGGAAAGCCGATTTTCACTTGTTCTGTGCCTGTCTTCAAATTCTGCGCGCTTGCCCTTGTTCCATGAATTGATTTTTGAGAAATAACCTGTCACCCGGCTGATCCACTCCACATTTCTGCCATGGTGGGTATGCTTCAACAGGGTAACCAGTTCTCCCTCACTGATTGCCTTTTCTGAAAAAAAGGTGAGAGTATTATAATCCTTGTTCTTAACAAGAACACCGGAAGAACCATTCTGCCGCCTTTCTTCAAATTCATATATCCCTGGAAATTGACCAAGATACTCTACGAACTTCTGCCTTTCCATTTCTCCCCCTTGTTGGAATTGTTATTGGGCAACCTTGATAATTCCACCAACATTTTCAGAACACCACGGGCATGATTTATAGATACCGCGGTACACCTTGCCGCAATCAAGGCACGAGGTAAATTCAGGGCTGAATGCAATCTGAGCATTCGCCGTATTTGTGAACACCTTCAGAATAAACCTGGCAAGCGCTCTCGGGTCCGGCTTATTTTCACCAAGCCATACATGAGTCAGTGCGCCTGCTTCTATTAATGGATGAAAAACCCCCTCTTTTTTCACACGCTCAATCGCAGACATCGGTTCTGATACATTGAAATATGTGGAGTTGGTATAGTAGACCATATCCGGTGTCCGCCCTTTTACAACAAGAGAACTCTGGGTACCGTAATGCTCAAGGTCAAGCCGCGCAAACCTGTGGGCGGTTGATTCTGCCGGCGTCTGCTCAAGAACGAATCTGTAACCTGTTTCCTTCATTCTTTTCTCCGAGCCAACTTTTAACGCCGCGACTACCTTCAACCCGAACTTGAATGCCTCTTCACTTTCATGCAACTGCTGCCCGGTATGGTACTGCACAAGTTCATTCAGTCCGAGCAATCCGATAAGATGTGTAACCCTGTGCATCCGCAGGTACGGCTCGCCGTCAAGGTTCATCGTCAAAAGGGCAAGCGGTCCGCTTTGCCCTGCGGCAAGCAATGTTTCAATGAATCTTCGTTTTTCAATATGCGCCTGGACTGCAAGATTCAGATAATGGTCAAGAAGTGAAAACAGTTTTCCATCACTGCGCTCTGCCATGTATGCAATTCTTGGCAAATTCAGGGTCACATTCTGAAGTGCTGAAAAACGCATTTTCCATGGGAACTTCGCATCATTGATGTCTGATGCCTCAAGTTTAAATGATAGACGGCAGCACTCGCTTATGCGTGCGGTATTATCCCTGTCAAAGACAAAATAAGGGTTCCCCTTTTCAGCGGCGACAAGACAGACAAGCGCCAGGAAATCCTCCCAGCCATCTGTCTGGAAGAACCTGTTTGTAATGTGCAAAAGTGGCTTTGGGAAGAAAAACGGCCGTCCCATCCCGTCGCCTTCAAGGTACACCTCAAACAGAAGCCGCGCAAATTCCTGTGTTGCTTTTTGATACTCTCCGTAGGTCTTCCCTGTCTCCACGCCGCCAGGACCAAGCGCGGGAACATTCGCAAAATGTTCTGGCACTTCCCAGTAAATGTTGATGTCGCTAAAGATTGCCTGCCCGCCGCGTGCCACCGCCTGCTGGCTGTATTCATAAATCAACATCTGCGCAAGTTGCCTCATTTCTTTTTCCGACATACCTTCAAGGAACGGCGCAAAAAAGACATTAACTGCGTCCCATCCAATTGCGCCGTTGAAGTGACCCTGAAGAGCGGCTGAAAATTTTACCATATGGGCAAGGAGTGTCTCTGGATGCCGTGCCGGCTTTGCGATTGAAAGCGCATTTGGAAGGTGCAGCCCGAACTTTTTAACGTATTCCAGGGACTGGCCCGAGCAATAGGGTCTGTCTATGAATCCGAGGTCGTGCAGGTGCAAATCCCCGCGCAAATGCGCATCTGAAATCTCTGGCGAAAAGACCTCCAGAAGTGCGAATTCTTTTTTGATTTGTTCGGCAAGTGTAAGGTTTGTGGCTTCAGGATTGTGCGGGATATTTGCGTTTTCCTTGTTAGGATTAAAAATAATGTTGCGCACATCATAGAGCGGTAGTCCGAGCCGTGTGTATTTCCTGCGTTCCTGCTCCAGACCAAACTCAATGAGTTTTGAATTGACAATCTCCCGGATAAGAGGCGCTGTGAGGTTTTTCACCTTGGAAGAAACAATTTCCTTTTCCACTTCAAGAGCAATAATCTGTGCAATTTTTCGTTCAAGGCCTGTTTCCCTGATAAGCGAATCAATAATCCTTTCAATCTCCCACGAAACGATATTTTCGCCGCTGGTGCGCACAAAGAGGCTCAAATCCGTAGATTCCTTGATTTTCATTCCTGCTTCTGTAATCTCTTCCAGCATATCCCTTGGCGGTGCACCCTGCTTGACCTGTCTGATGCGCGAACGTTTTTCACGGTATAAGATATATGCTTTGGCTGTCTTTGCATGCCCTGTCTTAATCAGGACCTTTTCAACAATATCCTGAATATCTTCAACCGATGGGGTCTTTCCCTGGAATTCCTTGTTGATATAAAGAGTAACGGCTTCAGCAAGATCCTCTGCAAGGTACCTATCCTGCCCGCCGACGCTTTTGGCCGCCTTGAAAATTGCCTCAGTAATTTTCTCTTTTTCAAACGGCACGACTCTTCCATCGCGCTTCTTAATAAAGGATACTTTTTCAGTTGGTTTCACTTCCATCTGATCCTCCCCGGATTTCTTCTATTTCCTTCTGAAATTCAGATACGTCCCTGAACTGCCGATATACTGAAGCAAAGCGAACATAAGCAACCTCATCAAGTTTGCGCAGGCGGGAGATAATAAGACGGCCTATTTCCTTTGACGGGACTTCCTTCTCAAACCGTTGCTTCAGTTCCTGCTCTATCTCGTCAACGATTGCAGATATCTGCTCGGTGCTTACAGGCCTCTTTTCACATGCTTTCTGAATGCCATTGAAGACCTTTTCTCTCATGAATTTTTCTCGCCTTCCGTCATTTTTGACAACGATAAGAGGTTTTTCCTCAATCTCTTCGTAAGTGGTAAATCTTTTCCCGCAGCGGAGACATTCTCTGCGCCGTCTTACCTGAAACCCGTCTTCACTTTCACGCGAATCAATAACCTTATCTTCAATGAAACCGCAGAATGGGCATTTCATAGAAATATCCAATATATTGTATACGAATACAATTTTACATACTATATTTAGTTTGTCAAGTGGTACCAGGATGGATTGATTTTAGGGGCTTTCAAGGCACCTGGCAGGGGATGTAAATTACTTCATATAAGGTTAGGTTTCAAAATAATGTGCAATCAGAGGAGTATCAGAATCTGGAGAAGTTTCAGGCAGTGAATCTTACAATGTATGAAAAAGAAGCATCCTTAACAAAATCATTCTGCCTGAAAATATCCGATAGTATTGAAAGCAGTTCCCGCATGAGGTCAAATTTATTCAGTACTCTATAAGCGCCGTCTTTGATCAACTGCGTCAATTTATCCGGGGCAGCACCCGCTGTTATCACAACGACCGGGATTTCCGGCTTCTCTTTTTTTATCCTGCGGAGAAGCTCACGCCCATCCATCAACGGCATGTTCAAGTCGGTAATCACTATTCCAAAATCTTCTTTCCTGAATATTTCAAGCGCATCTTTACCATTTGACGCTGACACTATATCGTACCCTTCCTGCTTCAGGATTATTTCCAGCAACTTTAGAATCCCCTTATCATCATCCGCAATCAATATTTTCCTTTTCATCCCTCCACTCTCAGAATGAATAAAATAAAAACCGGTAGCAAATAAACCAACCCTTGCCAGATACTGCAAGCGAACCGTTACTTATTGCATACATATTATCTGAAGGTATTTTCTATTTGTCAAGTTTTTTTATTTACCTGTGGGCTATTAACTTATATCAGACAGTAAGGGATAATATGTCCGCACATGAAAAAAGAAAGTATTTATACGAGTTTGGGGAACCGAATCAGATGTCTGCGGAAGGAGTTGGGAATTACGCAGGAGGAATTGTCATTTAAGGCAAAGATTACCCCGAGTTTCCTCAGTCATATTGAGCGCGGCACAAAAAAAGCAAGCCTGGAAAGTATAGAGCGTATTGCCGCTGCTCTCGGAGTTGGGCTTGACAAACTCTTCCAGGAGAAGTCAGACAGACGGGTCTATCCATCAGAAAAGGAAGCGCTTTTTGCCAGAAGGATTGAAATGCTGGTAAAGGACAGAAATGAAGAATATAAAAAAGTTCTGCTGCGTGTTGCAAAACTTCTTGCATCCAGAAAATAACAGGCCACACAGGGCTCACTCAAACTCATAATCCATTTCATCAAGACGATAAATACGCCATGCCAACTGCTCTTTGCGCATTCTTAGAATAAAGCGGCCTGCCTCTTTGTAGAGTTCCCCATCTGTTGTCACGACATTTGCTGCAGCAAAAAATTTGATTACTGCCTGATTTTCTTTTACATCAATTTCCATCTGATTCAGTCCAACCGAAATGGATTTGCATTGATTAAGGTTATTCTTCAAATACAGAAAGAGCGTGCCGTATGTGTTATTGAAACTATCACGGTAATCAAGCGTAAAATGCCTGATGAACTTGCTCGGGTTTTTTCCCTCAATTTCTGAAACCGCAAGAGAAAGAGTCCTGCGAATTTTTGCTTTCTCATCAGGAAAAAAAATAAACTTTGCCGCGATGGCTGTGCCAGCAAGAAAAATCAGCAGGAAGAGTGCCTTGAAAATCTGTTTCCTGCGTTTCCCATTTCTCATCTGTGCCATTTTACCTTTCCTACAAGCGTATGAGATGTTATTTCAGGGTGAAAGTGATCATCCCATGCCATCACCCGGTTATCCCCGCAGACAAACATATGGCCGCTTCTTACCACAAATGGCGGCACATTCCAGTCCCCGCGTTCAATCAGGTACGGCTCAGAAATTTCTGCGCCGTTTATAAAAAGCACCCCGTTTCTAAATTCCACTGTCTCGCCGGAAAAAGCCAGAACCCGCTTCATAAAATATACATACGGCCTGTTGGATGTCCTGAAGACCACAATGTCGCCCCTTTGCGGCAGATGGAATTTATAGGCAAGTTTATTAACAAATACAACCGCACCATCGCGGACAGTTGGTTCCATGCTCATGCCGTACGTACGATACATCCCGAGACAGAATGCATTCACCAGTACAATCAAGATAATTACAGTTCCTGTGCGTACGGCTGCTTTCTTCCAGTTATCAGGATAAATTTTCATGATGCCCGTTCTTGCTTTCCAGCCGATTTATTAAGTTTTCCGTGTCAAATCAATTTAATAATTCCTTAATTCAGCGGCTGTCTCAACAAAAGCAGCATAATTTTCTATGTTGCGGGTTGATAACCTTGCTCTTGTGTCAGGTGATGATGTGGGACACAAGATGAAACATCCTCCGGGCTTGCCCTCAGAGATAACCTGCCTGGTGATGGTCCTTGTTTCTTCTGGCGTACACCTATCAAAAACACCATCTTCAATCCCACCATCCAGCGCCATTTTTTTTCCGCAGATTTCTTTCACCTGTTTAAGGGTGTATTTACCCACCGGCGGCCCTTCTACGGGATTCAAACAATCCAATCCCATCTCTATGAAATCTTTTAGAACCGTTGAGATGTCTCCGTGGCAATGAATCCATGCAAGTTTGCCCTTTTCATGGATAAGGTCAATGACTTTCTTATCGTAGAAAAAAACAAGTTCACGAAAGTCCCTTACAGAAGCAAGGGGTGGTATGCACAACTCAGGGCCCACCCAACCATAGGCATCCCCGAGATTGTTAAAAAGATAGTGTTTCACAATTTTTTCTATGTCCCTGAATGCCTTTTCAATCATTTCAAGCAGCATCTGCCTCTCATCATATAACCAGTATCCAAATGTTTCTGAACCCATCAGTGACTGGACTGAATACATTGCTTCTGACAACGCCACCATCAACATTGCCCTTTCTCCTGATTTTTCTTCAAGTTTCCGATAAGAGTCAACCTCTGGCATTTTTTCAATTCCAGGAATGGATAACCATCTTTTCGCATCCTGTACTGTTTCAATGAAATGTTTTTTCACATATCCGGGAGAGCCATCCAATGGTTGATAATATATGCTTGTGATAGGGCCAGAAGGAGTTACCAGGGTGGTTCTTATTTCCTTGATTCCTGATTTGTCAGAAATTGACTCTGAAACTTGTTTTTCGTAACCAGGGCGTGGCCATTCTTCCTGTTCTGGCGTCCAGGTTCTTATAATTTCAAGTTCATAGGTTTCTGTAAGGCGGTAAAGGTCTCCCCAATCCTGCCTTGGAAACATCGGGTCAACACCCCACAATCTTACTGGCATCCTGTCTGTCTCTTTTCTCTGAAAGACCCTTATTAAACGTTGCCTGCATGTCATAAAAGCACTCCTGTTCTTATCGCATTACGAGGACTTTGGCTCCTGGTAAACCGCCCTGTTTCAAATCCCAGAGTGCCTTGCTGGCTTCATGTAAATGATAAATGGTCACTTCTGGTTTTATCAAAATTTTTGCGGCTGTCTGAAGAAACTCTGAAATATCCCGGCGGCTGACATTTGCAACTGTCTTGATTTCTTTTTCAAGCCAGAGATGGCTTTCATACTCAATACCATAGAGCGCATTCTTATCCTTTGACTCCTTGCGTATGGCATTTATGATAAGCCGTCCAGCCCTGCCAAGGTTTTTAAGAGCACATATAACCGGGAACCACGCAGGGGTTGTGTCAATTGCGGCATCCAGTGGTTGGGGAGACCTGTCTGGTATGTTTCCAGCCCATGAGGCACCAAGACGGATGGCGAGTTTCTGTTCTTCCTGTGAGCGGGTAAATACATATATTTCGCTGTCAGGATAAAGGTATTTTGCGGCCTGGATTATTATATGTCCACTTGCGCCAAAACCATAAAGGCCAAGAATTTCCCCATTTTTCATTCCTGAAAGCCGCAGGCAGCGCCATCCAATCGCGCCTGCACATAACAGCGGCGCGGCTTCTGTATCAGAAAAAACACCGGGGACAGGATATGCGAAATTCTCATCCACGACCATATATTCAGCATAACCGCCATCTGCATCCCTGCCTGTTGCCATAAATGATTCACAAAGATTCTCATTACCGCCAAGGCAGTACTTACATCTGCCACAAGTCCTGAAAATCCATCCCACACCCACCCGATCGCCTTCTCTGAATATTCTTGCTGATTTGCCTGATTTTTCAACCCTGCCGATAACCTGATGGCCTGGTATTACAGGGAATTTCAAGGGAGGGGTTCTTCCTTCTATCTCATCAATATCAGTCCGGCATACTCCGCATGCCGAAATATGTATCAAGACCTGATTCTCAGATGGCTCTGGAACAGGAATATCAACTGCCTTTAGCGCTTCTTTATCTTTTGAAAGGTCTGATATCTTCTCAATTGCCATTGCCTTCATTTGAACTCCATTTTTTTCTGTGCTGTTACTCAGGCCAGGTTTTCTATGTAATCTGGCTGAACGTTAATTCCCCCTGGCTCTTATTATAACTTTTTTCTCTCGTTTCTGCCTTTTGGGTTATACTATTTCGCGGGTAATTCAAGGCAATTTGGCTTTCGGTCCGCAGTAAAGTTGCGTAGGGGGATAAATGAATACCAACCTTCTTGATAAAATCAGCAAAAAACAGGTTGCTCTTGGAGCATGGGTGAATTCCACAGACCCGATTATCGCTGAAATCTTTACGACTTTTGGATGCGACTGGGTTTTTATTGACACGGAGCATGAAGCGATTGGGAGGAGGGACCTGTTAAATCTCCTGCTGGCATTTAAGGGAACTTCATGCACAAGTATTGTGCGTGTGCCTGCAAATACGGCTGAGAATGTGAAATGGGTGCTTGACGCTGGCGCAGGCGGCATTGTCATCCCACAGATTCATACAGCCGATGATGTTAAGGCAGCCGTGCAGCATGCACGTTACTTCCCGATGGGGTCAAGGGGAATGGGCGCGCTCAGGGCATCGCAGTTTGGCAAGGACAGCGAATATTACACAAGAGCAAACAGAGAAACAGTCCTTATGATTGAAATAGAGCACATAGAAGCAGCGCAAAATATTGATGCTATCCTGCAGGTGCAGGGCTTTGATGCAATTTTTATCGGGTTCCTTGATCTTGCCCAATCAATGGGCAGGTTGAATAACCCAGAACATCCCGATGTCCAGAATAAAATTGCAGACATCATCGCGCGCTCAATAAAGGCAGGCAAACCTGCTGGAATAACAGCAAGAAATACTGATGAGCTCTCAATTCGGCTTAAGCAGGGTGCAACGCTCATTATACTGGGCTCTGACTACGGATTTATCAGGGAAAGTATCAAATCAAGAATTGAACAGGCAAGAAAAGTCATGGAGGAGAACAGGTAAATTCGCAGGGACCGTTGTAATATGTATTGTGCAAAAAAACCACAGGAACAGGCAAGATTTCCCTTGCACATTTGATTTTCAGATTGTATAAATACACAAAGTTCAGGAGGTACATGTGGAAATCAGGGAAATACCATTTCTTGCTATGGGTGGAATTTATGAAGAGGATGACCTTGCCGCAGTTACAAATGTAGTCCGCGCTGCGCTTGATGAGCGAGGAAGTTTTTTTCCGCTTCCTGAAGAGAGCGATTTTCAGAATGCGCTTGCCAGACATGAAGCAGCAGAGAAAGCAATCGTGGTTAATTCCTGCGGTACTGCGCTTGACTGCTGTATGATGGCGCTTGGAATTGGTCCTGGCGACGAGGTAATTACAACTGGCCTGACATTTGTGTGCACTGCAGGAACTGCCATTGCGCGCGGGGCAAAGGTTGTCTTTGCTGATATACTTCCCCAAACGCTTAATATCAACCCTGGCCAGGTACTGAAGAAAATAACAAAAAGAACGAAAGCAATTATACCTGTTCATTTTGCCGGTCTTCCATGCGACCTTGATGCTCTTGAAGCAATTTCTGCTGAAACGGGTGTGCCAATCATCTATGATGCGGCGCATGCAATCGGAGCAAAATATCGCGCCAGACCCATCGGGGGATACGGAAAGGCGTCCTGCTACAGTTTTCAGAGCAACAAGAATATGACCTGTCTTGGAGAAGGAGGAGCGGTTACAACAAACGACCCTGAATTTGCCGAGAAGATTCGGCAGTTGAAGACATTCGGATATGTTTATGGGAAACAACTGAAAGTGGCAAGCATCGGGTTCAACTACCGGATGACAAAGGCACAGTGTGCGGTCGGTATTACGCAACTGGCAAAAATTGACCGCGTCAACGAGATGAAGCGGAGATTGATGATTGAGATGAACCGACTGCTTTCAGACATACCTGAAATAATTGGCGCCCCTGAAATTGGACCTGAGCATGGATGCCATATTCATGTGGTGCGTCTTAATTCTTCACGCGTTAAATTTACTGCTTCAGCGTTCACTGAAAGATTGAAAAATGTTTACGGGGTCGCAACTGCAAAACATTATCCGGCTGTCTGGCAGTGGGACGCTATTGCGGAACTGGGATATAACGGAGTGGGATGTCCTGAAACAGAGAAAGCATGCTCCCAGGTATTCACGCTTCCGATCTTTCCGCGCACAAAAGTTGAAGACCTTGCTTATATCGCATGGGCAATAAAACAAACGATTTTTGACCTTAAGAAGTAATAGGGATACTGTCATGAAAATAAGATGGGCTCTTATTGGAGCAGGGATTATCGCAAACAAGCGAGTTGGCCCGGCGCTTGCAGCAGAGCCACGCAGCGAACTGGCTGCGGTTGTGGATTCAGATCCAAAAAAAGCCGAAACACTCTGCAGGGCACTTGGATGCGGCAGGCCAGTCGCAAATTTTGAACAGGTACTTGCGGATACATCCATTGATGCTGTTTATCTTGCGACTCCTGTATACCTTCACGCGCAGCAGGCGCTTGCTGCGCTTAAAGCAGGCAAGAATGTGATCTGTGAAAAACCGCTCGCATTAAATGCCAGTGAGGCGATGGAAGTTGCCCGCGCTGCAAAAAAAATTCCTGCCAAGGCCGCAACTGCATATTTTAGAAGGTTTACAATGAAGTATCGCCATGCAATGGAATTGCTGAAAAAGGGCGCATTCGGCAGAGTTATCCTTATACGGATTTGTTATCATACCTGGACTGAGATTTCCCCTGATAGCCCCATTGCGTGGCGAACGGATAGGTCGCTTGCAGGCGGTGGAGTGCTTGCAGATATGGGTTCGCATATGTTTGATGTAATGATTGGCCTTTTTGGCCTGCCGGCAAAAGTTTTTGCAAAGGTCAGGACTCTTACATTTCCATACAAGACAGAGGATTCAGCAGCGATGGTTATGGAGTATGAAAACGGATGCCTTGTAACAGCAAGTTTCAACTGGAACTCAAAGACATGGTCTCACGAATTTGAAATCATCGGTACTGAAGCAAAACTCAGGTGGCATCCTTTTGATGGAGACAAAGCGGTCTGGATAGCAGGAAAGGAAATCAAGGAACTGGATTTACCGAACCATCCAAATGTGCATTATCCGCTCATTGAGGATTTTGTTTCTGCGATTCTTGAAGATAAACAGCCGGCAGTTCCGATGGATGAGGCCGTAAAGACAAACCTTTTGCTTGATGCTATCTTCAGATCCTCTGAATCCGGGAAAGAAATAGACATAAGCAGGACTATTCCATGAAAAAACTTGCAATTCGATTTGCTCCTTGCCCGCAGAATGATTTTCCGCAGTTTATTGAGCGGTACTTCCGTGAATGCAGCAACCGCTTCCCGAAAATTGAAGCAATTTCCGGGAAATGGGAATTTGAAGATCTTATCCCTGGGATGAGCGATTTTGACACAAGATTTTTGTGCACTGACAGCATGACAGCGGATGACTGGTGCGAAATGTCTTCAATCGTTGGCCAGGTTCATCTTGATCTGTGCGACCAGTATCCAGAGTGGGCGCGGATTCTTGAGCATCTGCCCGGAATTAATCTTACATGGTCAGAGATGCAGGATGAATTGACATACTACCCCGAATACAAACAATGGTCTTTTTACCACTGTCTTAATCAACCGCTTCAGGCGCAGATAAAAAACTTTCTTGAGAAGAGGAACTGGGATTTCAAGGACGAATATTTCCACCTGAAGAAATTCCTTCTGTATTATGGACCTTATGATCGCTCAATAGACGTGCCGATTAACCTTGGAGTTTTTGAGAGCAAGTATCCGCTTCACAGCCGCCTGATGCACTATTTCACGCCACCGATTCAGTCGGCAGTTTCAATTGCCCTGCGCAAAACAGTGAGAGGGAAACTTGCTGCAATCAGAATGGCAAAGGATATCTTTCCTAAAATCAGTGTTTTTGACGAACTGCTTGAACTGGTTGCCTGTCATTATGAAAAACCGCATCTCTATGAAGAACCCGCGCTTTCTAAACTTGAGGACCGTCTTTTTGACGCACTCAAAACTGTTGCAGGAGAAATTGCGCCTTTGATTACCGTTATCCCGGACGCAGCAAAAACCCCGCCACAATTATGGAAGGAGAAAATTAAATCAGTGAAGATTGACCCGGCCATGATAATTTTTGAAAATGCAAGATTTTCTCGTCTTATGAAGGGACGGCTCTTTTTTTATGTCAATGCTCCGAGACACTTTGACCATCTTTTGTGCATAAGGGTAGAATTAAAACGGATTGGCGCCAATTTCTTCAGGGTTCCCTTTCGGTTTTCTGGCAGGTTATCCACGGCAAAAAGGTTGAAAATCCGGCTGAGATAGTTCAGCAACTGGCTTCTGATTTTCTTGATGAAGAAGAGGTCAGATGCACCCTTGAATTTGACCGGCTTACCCGGCTTGACTATCACGGCAGAGAAGAAGAAATTGCCCGTAAGATAATCCCGATTTTTGACGGATTTTACCGCGCTCTGCACAAAATCACGCTTGAAGTCAGGAAGCACGCCCTCATTAAGGAGATTGCAGATGAAGGTAAGGACTTTCCGATTGAATGATGCAAAATTCTCAAACTGGAAAGAAATTGAAAACCGCTGGAATTATGAGGATTTTATCAGGGACAAAACATGGCGGACAAAATGGACAAGTTTTGACTGCTGCCACTATGTCTGTGAAACAGGACTGTTATACCTCGGAGTTACTTCTTTCAACGGGGATATCTTCACCTGTTTTGACAGGAAGACAGAATCTTTTTTTGACTGCGGATACAGCAGAATACGCGCCCCGTATGATGCGAAATTTCATCGTTCGCTTGAATACTGGGAAAAGGATAGATGCATTTATGGCGCTGTGGCTCTTCTGCACGACATAGACCACTACTGGGATGCTCCTGGCGGCGCAATTGTCAGGTTTGACCCTGCATCTGGAGACATTGCAAAACTTTGTATTCCAATGCCGCACAACTATATCCAGACGATACGACTTGACCAGAAAACAGGCGTGATTTATGGGTTGACTTTAATCCCTGAACGGCTTTTCGCCTTTGACATAGCAAGCCACCACATAACAGACATAGGACCTGTCGGCAGTTGCGGCGCATTCGCACAGGGCGAGAACATAGAGATAGACGGGCTGGGCAGGGTATGGTTCGGATGGAATGTTTTGAGAGCATGGCAATCGTCGCCGGGTCCTGACAGCAACCGTCTCGCAAGGTATGATCCGGGTGAG
>Ga0315298_1006595_pt1 | contig 15773 bp, 9 predicted proteins | sample WHS_1_MG_FD_203077 | JGI IMG/M metagenome (GOLD analysis project Ga0315298, IMG submission 203077) | Extremophilic microbial mat communities from Washburn Hot Springs, YNP, Wyoming, USA - WHS_1_MG | ecosystem: Environmental > Aquatic > Thermal springs > Hot (42-90C) | place: USA: Wyoming... | reverse complement strand
ATGGTGATAATATTCCAGAGAATAATGAGTTTTCCTGGATTAATTTATTAAATAAAGAAGATGAGGATCTTCTTTTCCCTTCTTTCAGTAAATCAATATACCTAATACAATCTTTTTGGCCATCAACTTTTGATTATAAAAATGTTGAGTCAATTTCAAAATTAATTTTTTTAAGAGCAGGAGTTTCAATAATTGGAAATATAAGAAATTATTGGTTTAAATGTGGATGGCAAAAATTAAATGATGGGGGAAGTCTTTCTATATATTATAAAATTTTAGAAAATTTATCAAACTCGGAAACAATAGGTGAATCACTTTATGATTCACTATATTATTATTCAAATAATTTTATGTTCGAAAGTTGGGATTATGAAACATGGGAAAATCTTTATTCTCATGCTTCTCTTTTTGGAGATCCAACTTTATCACTCTATCCTAAGATTAAAATAACCCCGCCTTCAAAAGTTGAGAAAGTTTCAATTTCACTTACGAAAGAAAATTATGTTCTAATAAATTGGTTGCCTTCTATTCAGGGAACCTATACAATAAAAGGATATAATCTATTTAGAGGCGAAAATCCAAATAATTTTTTATTAATTGCAAAACTTAACCCAGATACACTTTCATATATAGATTATAGTGTAATTGAAGGCAAAACCTACTACTATTACATTCAATCCTTTGATGAACTAAATAACTATTCAGAAAAATCTGAAATAGTATCAATTTATATTCCAGTAAAAGATACAACTCCTCCAACAATAAATATCTATTCTCCAAAAGATCTATCATTCTTAAATAACAATATAGTTATAATTTCAGGAATAGTTACTGATAACAATAAAGTAAACAAATTACTCATAAATGGATTAGAAATCTCATTATCATCTTCTGGTCAATTTAACTATAACCTAACCCTAAATGAAGGTGAAAACAAAGTTCTAATTGAAGCATATGATGAATATCAAAATAAATCTTCATTAACATTAACCCTATATCTTGATACCAAACCTCCTCAAATATTTGTCTCTCTTCCAAATGAGACAACTCAAGAAACTCTTAACATCTCTGGCTATGTAAAAGATGAAGGTATTAGTGGAATTAAAGATAACATAATTTTAATTAATGATAATAGAGTTGAATTATCTAAAAGTTTATCATTTTCATACTCAATAAATCTTAAAGAAGGGGATAACACAATAACATTTGAAATAGAAGATAATGCTGGAAATAAGACAAATATGATATCTCATATAAAATATAAAAAGCAACAAAAAATATTTATTATTCTTCAAATAAACAACAAATATATTTATGTTAACGGGGCTTTAAAAGAGATAGATGTACCTCCACAAATAATTGAAGGAAGAACATATCTTCCAATTAAATACATAGTAGAACCCCTTGGTGGTCAAATTGCCTGGGATTCTACAGAAAAGAAAGTTACCATAGTTTTTAAAGATATATTTATAGAACTTTGGATTGAGAAAAATATTGCAAAAGTAAATAGTATTAATAAATTAATTGATCCTGATAATCCAAAAGTTGTTCCTCTTATTATTAATGGTAGAACTATGCTTCCAGTTAGGTTTGTTGCTGAAAATTTAGGTTGTCAAGTAGATTGGGATCCAAATTCAAAAACCATAACTATTACTTATTTAGGTAATTAAATAATATTAATAAAAAGTTATTATATAATATAATAAGAATTAAGGGGTCTTTAATGATAAATGAAATAGAATTAAAAAACATAAAAAGATTTTTAAATGGATTATTAATCCATAGTAAATTTCTATTTTATATTTTTCTAAAAACTATTTTCATAAAATTATATATTAGGAAGGAGGTAAAAGAATGAAAAAATTAATCTATTCAAAAATTATTCTTTTTATTTTATTAATTCTAATTTTAAACACTACACCAATAAAATTAAGTTCAAGTGTTGATAAAAATATAAATCAAAATGAAATTATTATAATTCTTCAAATCGGAAATAGGAATATTTATATTAATGAAAATCAAATAGAAATAGATACCACCCCTCAAATAATTGAAGGAAGAACACTTTTGCCAATTAGATATATAGTTGAACCCATTGGTGGAACAGTCTTTTGGGATTCAATTGAAGAGAAAGTCACTATAATTTTAAAAGATATAACAATTGAACAATGGATAGGGAAAAATTTAGCAAAAGTAAATGGATATTATAAATTAATAGATCCAAATAATCCAAAAGTTGTTCCTTTGATTATAAATGGTAGGACAATGCTCCCGGTTAGATTTGTAAGTGAAAACTTAGGGTGTGAAGTTCAATGGGAGAATATAAAAAAATTAGTTAAAATAATTTATAAAATATCAAATGAAAATATAGTTTTAAAAATGATAATCCCAGAATTAGGTGGTAATTTAATTTTAAAAAATGGTGCTAAATTAACTTTACCACCTGATTCAATTAATAATAAATCAATTATAACTATGAAAATAATTGATAATCCTAAAAACTATAACTTAGAGGAGATTTTTATTGGAAATGTATATAATATTTCTATAACAGGAGGCGATTTAATAAATTATGCAATTCTTGAAATACCTATACCTATTAATTTTCTAGATAAAAATTTAGCAGTTTGTACCTGGGATAATGTTTTAAAAACATGGATATTTGAAGGTGGTGAAAAATTAGGAAACTTTATTAGAATAAAATTAATAAATTTTTCAATAAAAACAATAATTGAAATTAAAGATTTAGATACTGGATTTTCAATTACTGATAATGCATGGAATTTTGTAAATGGTGGTTCTTTTGTCGGAAGTTTTGGCTTATGCTTTGGTATGACAGTAACTTCAGGAAAATTATTTGAACAGGGAATTAAGATACCAAAAGTTTGTAATCCATACTGTTTAACAAAAGAAGTTCAAGATTTTATTAAAGATGCTCAATGGGAATTTGAACAACTTTATTCTATCTATTGGGATATCTTCCCTCCTAAAAATAATTCAATTTTTAGTATAATATATGATCAATTATATAATAATATTCCTGTTATTATTATATTGGAAAATTCTGAAAATAAAAAACATGCTATACTTGCATATTCAATGGAAAATTATTTTTTAAATGATGAACTAAACTATAAAATTTTTGTATATGATCCTAATTATCCATGTGAAGAAAATTTTATTAATTTAAAAATAAAAAAAACTGAAGATCAGTATATATTTGAATTTGATAATTATGAAGATTTTAAAATTCTAGGTGCTATTAAATTATCATCTATAAAAGTAGCAATACCAAATGATTATAATTTTAATTATATTTCAGATTGCGAACCAAACTTTGAAATATCATCGGATACAAAAATTAATTTAATTGAAAAAAATAAGGAATATAAAATTTCTTTCTCTATTAAAAATAATTCAAATAGAAAAAATATTATATATGTAGATTGTAATTTAAAAGAAAAAAATAATAGTAAAATTTTATCTTGTGGTCATGTTCTTTTATCTTTTAAAGAATTTGAAGAGATAATTAGAGATTTTAAATTAAAAGTTAATGAAATACCAAAAAATGATTTAATTTTAGAAATTTCTTTGAAATATCCTTCTGCTTGTTGCAATTATAATCTTGTTAAAAATTTTGTTATTTACGAAATAAATAAGAAAGAATGGCAACATATAGGATTAGAGAATAAAGAAGTAAGATCAATTGCGATTGATCCTTATAATCCAGATATTATATATACAGCAACATTTGGGGATGGTGTTTATAAGTCAGTTGATAGAGGAAAAACATGGATTGAGAAAAATAATGGGATAGATTATAAAGTTCTTATGAAAATAACAATAGATCCTAACAATAGTAATGTAATTTATACTAATAGTTATAAATCATTAGATGGAGGAAATAAATGGTTTAATTTTACTTTTGATTTTAAATATTATAAACCTAAATTACCAGGAATTGATACTTTAGAAATTGACCCAAAAAATACAAATATTATATATTGTGGAACTGTAGATGGTTTATACAAAAGTATTGATTCTGCTACAAGTTTCTTTTTAATAGGGAATGGGTTAGAAAATTATAATTATTATACAGGAATATTAGAAATCGCAGTCGACTCTGTAAACACAAATACATTATATGTTTTTGTTGATCGTGCACCTAAATTTTCTGGAGGTGTAGTATTCGCAGATGGCATTTTTAAATCTAATAATGGTGGTTTAAATTTTCAAAAAATTTTAGATTTAGATAAAAGTGAATATGTTGAATCTATAATTATAGATCCTAAAAATAATAATATAATTTATATATCTACATCTTATCATATATACAAATCAATTGATGGTGGTAATACATGGAAAATAATAGATAAAAATATTATATATCGTATTGTACTTGATTATAATCAAAATGTTCTTTATGGTATTGGAAGATTAGGTGAATTCTATAAATCTTATGATAAAGGAGAAAGTTGGGTTATTGATAATAATTTTGAGAATATAAATTTTTATGAAATTACTATTTCAACAATAACTTATGACAATAAAAATAGAATTATTTACCTTGGAACATATAATGGTATTTATAAATTGGAATTGTAATTTTCTAACTAATAATTTTTAGAGATTTATTTTTTTAAGAAGAATCTTTATTTATATTAAATAAATTATTAGATAAAAAATTAAATAAAAATTTAGTATTTTCAAATAAATATTATTAGATAATTATAAGGTTCTATATTAAAATAGATGATAGAACTTTCGAAGGGACTATTCTTAAGAATAGACCTTTAATATTTAAATATTTAGATCTTTAAATTAAAAAACTAATCATCTTAATTTAAATAGATTATTATAACCCCAACTATTGATTGTTATGGATAAATTATTTTGAATATATATTTCTTAATTTCAGTTTTATAATATTTAACTCTTTAAGAGATTGATATTATTTCTTTTACCATTTATTTTCTATTTAATTATCTTATTAGAAGAAATATAAATCAACAGATATTATAACTGTATCTTTAAATGTATTTATTATTTATTTTCTAAATGTTTAACTCTCAAAATTTATAATATTTATTTTATCAATACTTATTAACATTTCCTCGTTAACTAGATAAATATTATAATCATTATTGAGGTTTAAAAGTTTAAGAATAAACTATTTTCTTATTAAGGTGACTTCTTTATTAAGATCTTTCTTGGGAGTACTTTAATTTTATATAATTAATCATTTATTCTATTATAAAACTATAGAATTATTGACAAACGAAAGACAATTCATTATAAATAAAAATATAGGAGTAAATTAAATGAAAAAAATAATAATATTTTATCTATTACTAAAAAATAAAGGAGTAAATTAAATGAAAAAAATAATAATATTTTATCTATTACTAACTTTTATAATTTTTAACTTCAATTGTATGACAAATCAGCCAATAATTAGTAATGGGAAATTAATTTTAAATTCTAATCCATCTGGTGCAAAAGTTTATATTAATGATGAATATAAAGGAGATACACCTTTAGAATTAGAACTTCAGCCAAAAACTTATTCTCTTAAATTAAAAAAAGAGGGTTATAAAGATTATTCAAAATCAATTAATATAGAAAGAAATAAAACTATTGAATTATCGATAGAATTAGAGAAAGAAGAATCAAAACAAAGTTCTATAATTGGTAAATGGGAAGCAATAAGTTGGAATAAAGAACCAAATTTCGATGAAAGCAAACTTTTCTTTCCATTTTATTCTGGTTCAACTATAAATTTTGTTGACAATAAAAATTTTATAATGCAATATATATGTGAATATTCTCCAGATGGATATGGAGATGCAAATGGAGAATATGAAATTTTAGGCGATAGTTATATTAAATTTATGTTTAGTGGATTAATTAATGTTCCTATGTTATATAAATATAATTTTCAAAATATAAATGATGAATATTGTCTAATTTTATCAAATGAAGACGAGAGTTATAAAGGAATTTTTTTACCATACAATAAATTAAATATTGATATTGATAATCTTGTAGGGCCATGGATTTTAGTTTATGATTATTCTTATGTATTTAGTAGAATGAATACATTTATTATTTCCTTTGATGACGAAAATGTTGAAATTTATTCAAATAGTGGTGATTTGGTAAATTCCGATTCTTATTCATTGCAAGATCAGTTTTTAATAATATTTAATAAAAAGTATAAAATTGTTGAATTTTCAAAAACAAGAATGCTTTTATCAGATGAAAATAATAATAAGATATTATTTGTTAGGTATATTGAATTTGAACACTTTTTCGGTTCAAATGTTCAAAGTGATTTAAGAACACTTGCCAATTGTTTAGAAGCATTCTATATGGATTGGGGTAAATATCCAATTCAGATGAATGCTGAAAGGCTTTCTGAATTTAACGCTGGTTCAGAATTATTAGGTAATAATTATGCAAAAATTAATAAAACTGGAGCAACATCGGCAACCAATGAAAAAGGTCCAATAAAATATATAGAATCTTTGCCAAAAGATCCATTTGATCCAAATGGTAATTCATATTATTATCAATCTAATAGTGATGGTTCAAAATATGTTATATATTCTTATAATAAAGAAAATGGCCTTTATATATATAGAGATTCAAAAGGAAATGTTGGTGAATTAAAAGAAAGGCCAAAACCTTGAAGATAATAATTTTATTTGTTGATAATTTCGCTGCAGATAATTTTTATTTTTTCTTCTTCTCGCTTTTCTTCCTCTTTTTCTATTTTTAAAAGATTATATTTTAAAATTATTTCATTTAAATTTTTTAAAAGTTCATCTCCTTTTAGTTCTTTCCTTTTTATATCTCTTAACTCTTTTTGAACTATAGGAATAAGTTCATTTTTAAAAATTTCAGAAAACAATTTAACCTTTTCTTTTATTTCAATATTCTCTGTTTTCTCATAAATAAGTTTTAATTCATTTAAAACATAATTTTGTTGAGGCGTTAACTTTTTAGAAGTTCCTCTCAAAGAGATTAATTTTTTCACTTCATCCTGAAAATTTCTTTTAATTTTTGGTATTAACTTAAAAATTGAGTTATCCATATTTCCAATTTTTTCATTAGATTCACATTTTATAATGCTTAAAATATCATCCAGATCATCACTTATAATATTTCCATTTTCATCTAATAAATATAATTTTTCATAATCGCCACATTTTAAAAATGTATATAAATATTTTTTATCACCAAACCCTTTTGCACTTCTTATCCCATTTGGTAATTTCTTTATTTTTTCTAAATATTGAGGATTATTTTTTTCTAAATCATTAATTATATTTTTTAATTCTTCTATAGTTAATGATTCTTCTTCATCTTCTTTATCTAAAATTTTTTCATCTCCAGAATAAATTGCATACATTGCCTCTTCATTTAATCTTTCAGTTTCATCTAAAATTTTTGTATCTTCGCCAATGGTATCATGAATTTCTTGAATTCTTCTGCTTAATCTTTCCTTTAAACCAAGATGTTTCTCAATCTCCTTTTCTGGTAAAAAGTTAAAACAATAAACTTTATCATTTATAGCACCAATTCTATCAATTCTTCCTATTCTTTGAATTAATCTCACAGGATTCCAATGTAAATCATAATTTATTACAATATAAGCATCTTGTAAATTTAACCCTTGACTTAATATATCTGTTGATATTAATATCTGAATCTCTTCTTCTCCATTTTTCAATTGATAATTATTAGATCTTGGAGCAAATCTTTTTATAACATTTAGCCAATCCTTTCTTTTGCTATCAACCTTTTCAACTCTTCCTAAATATTTTAAATTTTCATATAGATAATCTGCTGTGTCACTATATTCTGTAAAAATTAAAATTTTTTCATTTCTTAATTTTGATTCTATTAAATTTTTCAGAGTTTGAAATTTATCATCTTTTTTAACATCAATTTTTGAAATTATTTTATTAATATCCTCCAAAATTTTCATATCAATTTTTATATCATTCCTCAATTTATCAATATCAAAATCTGCTGTGTCATATTTTTCACTTAACTCCTCTAAATTTTCAAAAAAATCTTCCTCTTCTTTTGATTTATATAAATACATATATTTTTGCGCCTCTTCACCAGCAGGGATAAAACCTTCTTCTATTGATTCTAACATCAACCAATTTAACTCAATTAAATTACCTATAGTTTTTCTAAATGCTTCAACACTTGATTCAAATCTCTTAAACAAAATTACTCTCATTATCCCCTTTAAACTCTGTCCTGCCTGTTTTAACTCATCATAAGGAGATATATTTCTCAATTCTGGAAGAACATATTCATAAAGATTGTATCTTGCAAGAGTTAGTTCTTTAATTTTTTTTCTAATTTCATCATAAAGACCGTTATAAGTTTTTTCTATACTATAATTATTTGTTTCAAGAATTCTTTGTGGAAAATATTGTCTTTTATTACCAATTTCAACAAATTTTCTTCTATTTTCATCAACTTTGCCATACCATTTTAGAATAAAATTCCTTGTTCTTCTTATTAAAATATTTCTTAAAAAGTCCTTTAATTTCAACTTACCCTCTTCAACTTTTCTAAAAAATTCTCTCATATTTGGAGGATTTATAGAAAATTCATAAATTACATCTTCTGGATGAAATAGTTTTATTTGATTATAAATATCCCATGGAGTATTACATCTTGGTGTTGCTGTCAAAAAAATAACTTTTTTATCTTGAAGGAATGGTGATAAATTTCTATATCTTATTGTATTTGTATTTCTAAATTCATGACTTTCATCAATTAATACAATATTTCTATCTTTATATTTTTTCTCTTCAAATAAACTGAAATCTTTTTGACTTAACATTCCCATTGATAAAACATGAGAATTTAAATCGAATTCTTCAACTACACTTTCCCACATCTCTTTAAGGGATGCTGGACAAATTATGAAAGATCTTTCGCTTTTAACTTTATAATAATAATCAAGCAATGCTGCACCAATATAAGTTTTTCCCAATCCAACTACATCAGCAACAAATACACCACCAAATTTTTCAATTATATTTATTGCTTGTTTTAAAGCATCTTTTTGAAAAGATGTTAAAAATGGATAATCTATTATAGGTTGTGGGCGTTTTTCACTACCTGATAATGTATATATTGTTTTAATATAAATATCATATGGAGTTATACTTTCATTTAGAGCCCAACTATTTTCCAATATATTTATTAAATGTTCATCAAAATCTTTACTTTCATTCCATAAATCATCAAACCAATTTGATAATTGTTCGTGATTATTATTTCCATGAACAACAACATTTAATTCTGTATTATCTGTTAAACCAGATAATGTTAAATTGCTTGAACCAACAATTGCAATTCCTTTTTCATATCCTTTATCTTTTTTATAATCAAAAATATATGTTTTGGAATGAAGCCTTCCTTTTGTATAAACTCTAACTTTTAATTTATTTTCTTTAATTATTTTTGATAATGAATATAATAATTCATAATCATCATCTTTCTGGTCCATCAATTCTATATCTTCTTGAATATTTTTAATCACATTTTTTATTCTCTCTTCATTTTGTGTTTTATTAATAAATCTATCTTCTTCAATTTTTTCTTTTATCTTTTCTAAACTTTTATAACCTTCTATTAATTGGTCTAATGTTTCTTTGGTTGTTGTGTTTCCCATAATTAATCTTATTTCAGAAACATCTTTTAAATAAGGATATATTTCTTTAAAACCACTTAAGAAAAAATAACCAATAGCAAATTTTGCTTTTTCAGTTGAATTCAGAATTTCTTTTATCACATCAACCAATTTAATATTTCTATTATCAATAATATCTGCCAAAATTACCTCCTTTTTGTTTTTTTAATTGTTTTTTAGGTGCCTTTACAATTAGAGATTTAGTGGTTTTACTAACTATATGATTTTTGGGTGATACATAATTATATTTTGAGGTTCCTTTCAAATTATTTTCACTAACTTGATATTCTTTATTAAATATTAAATTATTATTTTTTTTTTCAAATATTTTCAATTGCTCTTTTATATTTTCTAATTCTTTTTTAATATTTAAAATTTGTTCACCCTGAATTAATAGAGTTTGAATATATTGATTTAAACTTATATTTTCTTTTTCAGCGCTTTCTACAAGTTTTTTATGGAGTGATTTTGATATTCTAACTATAAATTTTCCGCTATAATCTTTTAATGATTCAGGTAATGGAATTTCAAGTTTTTGTTTTATAACCTCAGATAGCCATATTTTCATCGATTCCTTTATATTTTTATATGCTTCATCAATAGTTTCACCAAAAGCATTACATCCTGGTAACTCTTTTACTTTTATTGAAAAACCACCACTTTCTTCTGGAATAAAAATATATTGATATGGTAAATTTAAATAATATTCAATATCTTTCTTTTCTTTAATTGTCTTTTCCATTAAATTCCTCCAAATTTAAATTTAAATCTAATTCAGTAATTAATCTTTTTATTTTTTCAATTAATTTTTCTATTTTAGACAATCATCCTCCTTATGATATCATATATAGTATCATTTGTCAATTATAAAATTAATTATCTTTTATTATCTCATTAGCCTTTTCATAATCTTTGCTTTTAAAATATTTTTCTCTTTCTTCGTCTAAACTACTAAATAAATTCTCAATTTCCTCAAGCAACATTTCAAAAGCAATGCTTACATTGTCTTTATTCATTAATACCTCCCAAAAAATTTATTTTATTTAAATACTTTTTGCCTTTTTTAATCTATTTTGAACAAGTTCTGCTACTGCCCAATAAACTTCTTTTCTTTCCTCTTCAGTTAACCCCAACGCATCAAAAACTATATCATCAAGTGCTTTTCTATCTGGTAAAGGATTGGGCTCTTGTTCGCGAATTGGTTTGTTAGGGTCAAATCCAAATTCAGTAAAAATTGATTTAATAGGTCGCGTAATAATTTTTTCTATTTTATCTTTTATTTCTTTATTAAAATTAAAAATTTTAGGATTCAACAAAAAAATGTAATTATCCACTTCATATACCATTATTTCTAAGAGAGGCAAACTACCAGTAAGAGCTCTTCCAAAAATTTCATAAATTATTGGTAGATAAGAATTATTAAACAAACTAACAAAATTTATGGAATTTATTTTTTCAAATTCTTTTTTAAAAGATATCACATATAAACAGTGATCTACAAGAATTAAGGATTCATTGTATAAAATTAAATATCTATCTCCATAAAATACATTAAAAACAAATGCACCAGAAAAGTCTTCTAAATTAAACCAATCTTTATTTTTGGAAATTCTTGACTTACAAGTTGACCTTTTATGAAATCCTTGCTTTTCTCCCCATTCTATATAATCTAAAATAAATGCATTTTCTTTTTTTAATTCAGATTTACTTTTATGGACCATTAAAACTTTATATTTTAAATCCTCAGGTTTAACCAAAATTGATTTGCATTCTTTTAAACTTTTTATCACTGGTTTTAAATATTCTTCTTCAATGAGCCAATAATCACCTGTTTTTGTATTTTTAACCATTCTTAATTTATTTTTTATAATTTCATCAAAAGTTTTAATATGTTTAATATTTATAATCTTATCTTTTATATCTGAAAATTTTATTTTATCTGTGATATCCTCAACATAGAAAAATTCATTTGCTCCAGTTTTAATTCCGAATCTAACCTTTGCAATATCACCAAGTTTTACAAATTTTCCTTTACCTTTTTCGAGAATAGTAAAATATATATCTGGTGCTCTTAAATATTTACCACCCCATTTATCTCCTTCATATTTTCCTCTAAGAAATTTAATTTCTTCTGAATCATCTCCTTCAATACCATCTAAAACAAGTTCTTTTTGAGTTTTTGGAAAAATTCTTAAATCATCATTTTTGAATATCTCTTCACTTTTTTCTATTAAAATTTCATTTTCAATTTTTATTGCATCTTCAAATGGCTTTTTATACATTACAAATTTAACTTTATTATTTAAATAATTTTTATTTGATGTGTTATTAATTAAAACTAAAACTGTATTTATATCTGCCTCTTTAAAACTTCTTTTAACCTGATTATCAATTATTCTTTTAACTTCAAAATTATTAAGTAAAAATTCTTGTAAATATTTACCAAAATCAACATCAAGCCATGAGTTTGAATTTATAAAACAGAATGTCCCCTTTTCATTTAATAGAGAAAGTGAAAGAAAATAGAAATAAACATATAGGTCGCACCTTCCACCAACTTTATATTTCCACAAATTATCAACCATATTTTGAAGTTTCTTTTTATATTCATCTTTATCTTCTCTTGTGGGATTATCCATTAAAGGTGGACCAATCATCTCTTGCCTAACATATGGAGGATTTCCAATTACAATATCAAAACCACCTTTTTCAGCAAAAACATCTGAAAAATCTATATCCCAGAGGAAATACTCCTTTTCTTCACTTTTAATTAAATTATTATAAAGTGTTTCTAACTCTTCCTTTTCTTTGTTATTTTTTTCTTTTTCTTCCTCCAATTTTTTAATACTATTTTCAAATTTTCTTTTTTCTTCCTCATTTTCACCAAACATTTTTAATCTATTTGAATATTCATCCCATAAATTTTTCATTTCTTTATCTATTTTCTTTTTATTTTCATTTAAAGAATTAACTTTTTCTTCAAAAATGTTTCTTAATAAATCTTTTTCTAATTTTTTAATTATATTTTCTCTATCACTTTCTCCATCAAAAAATCTCTTTTTTTCTTTTATAATTTCATCAATTAAATTTTTTATTTTTGATGATAATTTATCTCTGTCTCTTAAAGGAATTTCTTTTTCTAAAATTTCCTGAACCAATGAATCACCTTGTCTTATTTTAAAAGATAAATTTGGAAGAAGTGGTTTTGTGTAAATATCAATTTTATCTTTATCAATATCAATGAGTAGATTTAGCCATAATCTTAATTCTGCAACTTTTACTGCCCAATCCATTACATCAACACCAAAAAGTGAATTTTTTATTATACTTTTTCTTAAATCAAATTTATCAGTTTTATATCCAACTTTATTGAAAAGATTCATAAGTATATTCATTGTTCTAACAAGAAAAGAGCCTGAACCAACTGCTGGGTCAAGAATTTTTATTGTTTTAAGATGTTCTCTAATTTTATATTTTTCTTCTTCAGATATTGATATCTCTTCATCTTCAGAAAAAATAAACTTTATTAATTTTTCTTTATCAATTCCACAATTATTATGTAAGTTTTCAACTAATGACATCTTTACCATGTAATCAATTTCAATTCTTGGGGTATAGAAAATTCCTGCTTTTCTTCTCTCTTTTTCTTCTTCACCGTGAACCAAAGATTCATAAACTTTTCCTAACATTTCTGGGTCAACTGCAACTTCAATATCAAATGGAAGATCCTCTGAAATGGTGAAATTAAATCTTTCAAGAAGGTTTTCAAAAATATTTTCAAATATTTCGTCTTTTAACAAAACATTACATGCCTCATCATATTTATTTTTAGTGAATAGACCACCATTCAAATAGGGCATCAAAGAGTATGATATTTCTATTTCTTTTGGTAAAGATAAAATTTTATAAGATGAATTTTGATTGAAAGCATAGAAAAATAGAGGTTCAAGAAAATCTCTATAAAAGTTAGATTCTTTTGTTTTATATTTTTCTTTATATTTTTTGAAAAGATTATATAAATATTTTGGATCATGTTTGTTTTCTTCCCAAACAAGCCATTTCTTTTTCTGAATAAAATAGATAAATATCATTCTGTTGAGAAGTTGAATTGCAAAATGCCTTCCAATTTCTTTATCAATTTTATATTTTGACAGATAATCAGTTATATTTCCTAAAATCTCTTTATATTCATTAAAGAACTCTTCAGTTACTTTATCAACATCAAATGCTTCATCATGCAATTTTTGAATCTCTATTGATGGTAAATTTTCATCTTTTATTTCAATTAGTAATAATCTTTCGCTATAAGTTCTGAAACCGCCACCTTCTTCAATTACCATTCTTCTTATAATTTTTTGTCTTTCTTCTTTTTTCTCTTCATATTTAACATTTACAAAATGAAGAGTTCTTGGAGTGTTTTCATCTGAAAATATGAAAAGGCCATAGATATAACCATTAGATTCAAGTTTTTTAATTATTTCTCTTTCTAATGTATTTGTTATTTTGTCTAAATGAATAAAAAATATTTTGAAATCTTTATGTTCTGAAATAATTTTTATATCTTTGATTCTATTTTTTATGTTTTCAGAAAAAATATCTTTTGATATTTCAAATTTTTGATATTTATAATTTAAAACTTCTGTAAATAATTTAATTAAATTATTAACCCCTTTTGTTTTGGGTAGTTCTAATAAATTGTTATAAATTGAATTACAAACCCCAACATCCATTAGTTTCAATTATAACATAGTTTAAATAAAATTACTTAATAGAAATATTGTATTTTAAAATAAAAATTTCATATAATTTTATTTATGGTGAATAAATGGAGGTTAAATGGAGGAAGAGAGAGATTTTGGTTTTGATGAGTGGGCTGAAAGTTATGACAGAGATGTTAAGAATGATAAAACTATATTTTTAAAATATGATGATGTCTTAGATTATGTTGTTAAAATTTCTAAAGTAAATAAAGATAAATTGGTTTTAGACATTGGAACTGGAACAGGAAATCTTACAATAAGATGTGTTGATTTAGGTGCAAAAGTTATTGGTTTAGATCCATCAAGAAAAATGATTGAGAAAGCAAAAGAAAAATTTAAAGATAGGAAAAATGTTGAATTTTATTTAATTAAAGATCCATTTTTAAAAATTCCTTTTGATGATAATGTTTTTGATATTGTTTTATCAACTTATGCTTTTCATCATTTATCTCACAATAAAAAAGAAGATGGAATTTTAGAAATGTTCCGAGTTTTAAAAAGGGGTGGAATTTTGGCTATCGGAGATATTATGTTTAAAAATGAGATTGAAGAAAAAAAATTTTTGAATAAATATAATTTTCTTGACCCTGATGAGTATTACGAAAGAATAGATGAACTCAAGAAAATTTTCAATAAATTGAATGTAAAATTGAAAACAAAAAGATTCACTCCATATACATGGGTAATATGGGGTATTAAATCATAAATTTATAAAGTTTAATAAGAAAATATCATTGAAAATTGATATAATTACATTGTGGTGTAGAGATGAAAAATTTAAATGAGATAAAAAAGATTATAAATGAACATAGATTAATTTTAGAAGAAAGATTTAAAGTTAAAAATATAGGAATTTTTGGTTCATATGTAAGAGGTGAACAAAAAGAAAAAAGTGATGTTGATATTATTGTAGAATTTAAAGAACCAGTAAGCATTCTTCATATTGTTTCTCTCGAAAATTATCTTTCAGATATTCTTGGAATAAAGGCAGATGTAATTCCTAAAAAAAATATTAGAAAAGAGTTAGAAAATAATATTTTAAAGGAAACAATATTTGTATGAAGAGAAGTGTATTACTTTGATATATCTGGCATGAGGGATAAAATTATTCACAGTTATTTTAGTGTTGATTTTGAAGAAGTTTGGTTAACTGTTAAAAAAGATATTCCAAAATTAAAACCATTAATTAAAATTATCTTAGAGGATTTAAATATTTGATTTGACAAAGGGGGAAAATTTTCATAAAATTTTATGGATGATGGAGTTTGAGAATTATTTAATTATTA
>Ga0315298_1006593_pt1 | contig 15775 bp, 16 predicted proteins | sample WHS_1_MG_FD_203077 | JGI IMG/M metagenome (GOLD analysis project Ga0315298, IMG submission 203077) | Extremophilic microbial mat communities from Washburn Hot Springs, YNP, Wyoming, USA - WHS_1_MG | ecosystem: Environmental > Aquatic > Thermal springs > Hot (42-90C) | place: USA: Wyoming... | reverse complement strand
ACTGGCAGACTCTAGAGGTGCAGGGCAACCGGATTATGGGGCCGGTGCTCCTGGACCGGGTCGCTGGGGGCTGCTTCGACGTATACAAGAGGCTGGTGGATCATGCCTGCACTGAGCGAAGCGAACGCGTTGGTAGATAGATACAAAGCTGCACTGGGCAAATCCACGGGCCGCCAGAGCCTGTACGATCACTCTCTGGCCTGTGTGGACGTAGCGCTGCGGGTGGCCCGGCTGGCCGGCGAGGAGCCAGGCCCCCGGCTGGACCGGCTGATCTTTGCCACGTTTGTTCACGACGTGGGAAAACTGGACCCAAATTTCCAGGCCATGCTGGAGGCTGCAGCGAGCGGTCACGCTCTGCCGGGCAAGCGGGTGAAACACGAAGCCAGTACCTTTGACTATGACCACCCCCGGTTGGTGGAAAAGAACAAGGAAGCCATCCGGGAAGAATTGCGAGGGGCATGTGGATACGACCTGCATCTGGCAAGCCTGGAGGGGGCTATGGATCACATCTGGGCCTTTGCCGTGACCCATCACGGGTTGTTCTACCTGTCCTATGAACGGGATGGGGCCGGCTCCCTCCGCCCTTTGATCCGCCGTCAGTGGACCAGTTTCTACCCCCACGAAGAACGGCGCATTACCCTGGTGGATCTGCTGTTTGAGTACCATCCCCTTGGCGGGCTGTTGATACTCAGCGATTTGATAGCCTCATATTGTCATGAACAGGGTAGGGATTACACGTTTCTTTTCGGACGAGTTGCCACCATGGGACAACTCCTGGACACGTTGGTCGAGCGGGCTTCGGAGATCGAGGAAAGCCTGCAACGCTACGACCCGCGGGACTACAGCCTGCGGGAAATGCTGCGCCTTTTGGCGGGAGGAATCCAATAGGGCCAAAAATCGTATATGAGGAGGCAATCTATGGAAATCACACTCAAAACTCTGACACCGTTGTGGACCGGCGGCGTGGACCAGACCTGCGACCGCCTGCATGAGACGGGGCTGATCGGCTCGCTGCGCTGGTGGTATGAGGCGCTGGTGCGCGGACTGGGCGGGTATGCGTGCGACCCGACGAGTGAGGACCGCTGTCCTGATAAGGATGGCAACCTCTGCGTGGTATGCGAGCTATTCGGCTGCACCGGCTGGGCGCGCAAGTTTCGGCTAGAGGTGCTTGCACCGCCGAATGAGCAGGGCGTTATCGCAGCAGGACAATCCCTTGACATCGCCATCATTCCCTTGCGAAACATAGAGGATGAAGAATGGTGTTTACTGAATGCCACCTTCCGTCTAATTTCTGAATACGGTGCCATTGGGGGCAAAACAATTTTTAAGCCATCCGATGAACAGACCCGCCAAAATGCATTCCACCACTTAGACTTTGGGCTGGTGAGCATCCAGCCGGATGAAGAAAGGTGGTGCTGTTCCAGTGATATAGAGGCGTATGTGACCTCGGGGCGATGGCGCTCAGGCACTCACAAGTATGAAGAGCATGATTATTCCTGGGCTTCTTTGCAAAATTTCTGGTGTGTAAAAGGACGGTATCTGGCAAGGCAAGATGCCCGAAACAGCACATACAACCGTGTGCTTGGCAGAAAAGAGGATAAGCCTGTGAAAGAGCAACGCGGTACTCGTGTGATACGTTGGAGCGATCTTTTAGCAAATCCAAAGGATGATGTATCCTGCTGGCTTGCAGGAAGCCAGCAGGAAAGCAAAAAAATCTTTAGTTTCAACCATCCTGACCGGCGGCGAACCTTTGGCTTTATAAAGCCAGGTTTGGTGGACTTTGACGAAATAAAGAAGCGTCTCAAGCAGGTTTGGCCAGACTTTGACCCAAGCAAAGAATTTTTGACAGGCGAACAGATATTGAGAAACATTTTCCCGATGGAAGGAGGTGCTGCATGAATTATGACCTGTATGTAGAAAAACCCAAAGGCGACGTTGTCACACAGTTGCGCCTGCTGGCTCAAGAAGAAAGCAGCGCAAATGCCGCAAAAATTTTTGTTGAACTGGTGCATGGTCACTGTAAAAGAGATAGGAGATCACCCCCAAACAAATATGACCACTTCATTGCCGATGCAATGACGCGCATGCGGGGTTTAGGATTGATCACCTCCTCGCCTGTTCTTTCAGCCCTCCCTCCCGGCTCCTGGTTTCTGCAATTCCAATTTACTCTTGCCAAGCCGTGGATGAGCAAGGATGACGATCCCTTCTACGTCGCCGAGAGCGTCAACCCGGTGCGCAAGGATAAGGTCTTCAAAGTCCCGATGATGGCGGCGGCAAGTTGGAAAGGGCTGTTGCGTTGGACGGTCATGCACACCCGCCTGGTGGAAAAGAAGGACAGCCTTTCCCCAGAGCAATTCGCCCAGGAACGTTTTGCCCAAACTCTGCTCTTTGGCGACGAAAAAGGCGAAGAGCCAGGAGGGACAAAAGACTTTGCTGCATACCTGGACAACTTGGGCGGGGAAGAGGCGCGAAAACTGTACGTGCAAAAAGTGCGCCAGTATTTTCGCCTGGATGAAAAAGCAGAGATGCCCCATCACAGTGGCAGGCTGATGTCCTATCCCACGTTCTTCAACCAGATTGACGTGGAAGTCATCAATCCACACTCACGGAAGACCAAAGCCGGCACGCACCCGATTTACTTGGAATGCGTGCCACAGGGGGCGAAAGGCACATTCTCTCTGCTCTACGTTCCTTTTGACCTGATCGGCAAGGATGAAACCGAAATCACCAAGCAGGCATTGGCAGACCTGCAACTCGTCGTCGCTGGCTTGCAAGCCATGTTCCTCACCTACGGCTTTTCCGCCAAGCGCACCAGCGGCTATGGCATAGCGAAAGAGACCGTCAGCGGTGGCGTGGTTCAAATCCGCATCGAAGAGACGCAGGCGCCATCTTCGTCCACGCCATCCGTCTCGCCGCCGTCACTGCCCAAATACCTGCAAGCCCCCGGCAAACTCAAGGACGAATATCTCAACCCCGACGGGACGTTCCGCGAGCGCAGCGAAGCGGAGTTGAAAGCGATGAAGAAATCCGACCGCCAAGAATACGAGAAAGCCAAAAAGTGGTGGGAACGCGAAGGAAAGGCACTGGCATCCCAGCCACCCACCGAACCAGAAAAGCCTCAAGCTCCAGAACCAACCTGGCTGAAGCGCGAGTTTGGTTCGCTTGCCAAATTGAGCGCGATTGCAGAAACGCTATTGAAAGAACAAGGAGGCACGCAATGAGCAATTTGCAGATACTTGCCCAAAACCGCGACGCCCTGCTCCTGGCGGAGGTGGCCGCGTGGCTGCATGATATGGGAAAGTGCGCCGATGAGCACATCATCAATCAGGCGTCTGATAGGCCTCAAGGCTATTCGTACTCATACAAAACGGCGCAATCTCATCGTTTGCCATCGAGTTTGCCCAACGTTGATTTGTTGGGAGAGGCAATTTCGGTAAGAGACCTGGTTGAACGGGGAATGCCTAGAGTCATCAACGATGGTTCTCAGCCATGGCTTTTACGGGTGCTTGGGCGTTGCCATTCAGCCGCTCACGTGGAAAAGGAGCTTGATGACAGAGAGACTTCTACAAAACAACCCCAAAACAATACTCGTTTGAGCACCGCTTTTGGCTTTGAAGGTAATCCGGTAACAGGTCTAACGAACATCCTAGCTGGCTTGCCATTTAATTCGATGCAGAACAGGGTAACATTTGTCCCGCAAGTGGAAAAAGTGTTTGATGCCGCGCTCGGAGATACGCGACGCCCGATCAATGAGGTTACGCTAGCAGACTGGTCAGGCGTAGTAGCAGCGTTGTACAAATCCACATTGGCAGGAGCATTGCTGGGAATCAAGCCAGCCAACCCTGACGACCTCCGCTGGCGCCTTCTGCGCGTCAACTTCGACGTGCTCGGCCTCTACGCCAAAGCGGTCAAAATCAGCGACCTGCTCGGCTATCAGCGCGTTGTGGATGAGGCTTGCGAAGAAGTCAAAAAACTGGTGGAAGAAGAATACCCTCTCGGCAACGAAATCTACCGCGATAGCACCGGCATCTACTTCACCTTCCCCGACCTGGGTTTGCCTGCCGACTTGGCGCAGGAAATCCGCCGCCGCGTGGAAAAGGTGGAGATGGAACTCGCCCCGCGCGTTGCCGTGACGATGGGCGATGGCACAACCGCCGCCGAGCAACTCAAGGGCATTCTGGGCAACGCGCGCCGCGAAGCCCGGCAAGACCTGGCGCAGCCCTTCGACTCTCAAAACCTGAGCGCCTGCTGGCAGCAACAGTGGGAGATTGTTGGCGATGGGAAATGGGAAGTCTGCCCGGTTTGCCGTCTGCGCCCCATGCGGGAGGGCAAAGAAGCATGCGAAACTTGCCTGAAACGGCGTGTGTCTCGTATTGCAACCTGGGAGAGCAATCCCGCGCAAACGATCTGGATAGACGAAATCGCCGACCACAACGACCGCGTGGCGCTCATCGTCGGCAAATTCGGACTGGACGACTGGCTCTCCGGCGATCTGGTGCAGACGATGCTGGTCAAGGCTGTTGAAAATGCGCCTGAGCAATGCGTACCCAAAAACCCCTCACCTGCCCGCCTGCGCCGCGTCTGGGAGACCTGCCGGCGCTTCTGGACCGAGACGGTGGAGCAGGAGATTCTGGCTCAGCACGACTACAGCAAGGGCGACGTTAGGCGCTGCGCGCGCTGGTTGATCATCCCCGACAAAAAGACCGGTTGGAAAGAGCACGTCCCCTATGACGGCACGGTGGACGGCAAGGCCATCAGCCTGCTCTGGCGCGCAGAGGCCCAACATTTCGCCACCATCAGCAACCTGCAATTGAGCGGGGAGATCAGACCGGACCAGGTCGTCCGCCTTGACGATCCGGATAACCTAACACGCCAGGTCGCTTTTGTCGTCCAAGGAGCTATGCCAGCGCTGGGCGCCACGGGCGCTTATGCGCCCTATCTCCCGCTTTTGGCTTCGCCTGACCAATTCCTCGCCCTCGTCCCCGCCGCCGACGCGCTGGAGATCGCAGATAAAATCCGCCAGGAATACCAAAAGCAATTCGGCAAAGTCCAAAACCGCCTGCCGCTCTTCCTGGGCATCGTCTTCTTCCCGCGCAAAATGCCGCTGATGGCGGTGATGGATACCGCGCGGCGGCTGCTGGCAGCCCCCCTCGAAGAGGAATCGTGGACGGTGGCGCAGGACGTGACCAACGGTCAAATCACGTTCGCGAACGGCGTTCAATGGAACGTCCCAACCGTGATGGGCGATAGCACGACGCCGGATACCTGGTATCCGTACTTTCACGTCAAACAGTTCGCCGATAGTACGCCGGATAACTACCGGTATCGCTTCCAGCACAATGGCCGCTGGCTCGTGCACGCGAACGATCTGAAGCAAAACGACGTGGTTCAGGTCACCCCCTCGCGCTTTGCCTACCTCTTCCTGGAGAGCACCGCCCAGCGTTTCCGCTTTGATCCGCAGAAAGATGTGTTGCTGCTGGATGAACTGCCGCACCTGACGAAGACGTGGAAGGATATCTGTAAATCACCCGATATGACCGACACCAAACTACAGGCCATCCATGCTCTGTTTGAAAGCAGACTCCGGGAGTGGAAGCTAGGTGAACCCACCAGCGAGCACCCTATCACCGATGAAACCTTCCGCAAGCTTGTAGAGACCACACTGAAGCGGGATAACGTTCAAGGCATTACGGCGGGAGATGTATTGAACGGCCGCTTCCGCCACTGCATAAACTTGTATCTACACATTTTGAAGCGTCGCGTCAGCGATGAAAAGAAAAAGAAACAGGAGGAAGAGCATGAAAAACAAACCGTATGAATCACTGCGTTACTTCGCCATCGCCCTCGACCCAATCCACGTGGGCATGGGCGGGATGCGCCTGGGGCGCGTGGACATGAGCATCGTACGTGAGCCGGGGACGAATGTGCCCAAGATCCCGGGCACGAGTCTTTCGGGGGCATGCCGCACTTATACCGCCATGCAGGAAAACGGCAAATTCCCCCCATTGCGCAGGACAGGGGCAACCGCAGGGTAATTACCAAGGCCACTGCGGCGATCCCAATTGCCCTATCTGCGTCACTTTTGGCTTTGCCAAAGGCAGCGGCGCCAGTTTCCAGGGCCTAGCGCAGTTCTCCGATGCGCGGCTGCTCTTTTTCCCCGTCCATTCCCTGGCCGGACCGGTCTGGATCACCTGCCCAGGGGTGCTTAAGGACGTAGGCGTGACCGAAGCCGAGCCGTCGGATGAGCAGGTGCGCGTGGCGAGCGGCGTGAAACAGAGCGGCAAACTCAACCTGGGCTGGTTGATGCTGGAGGTCGCAGGCACCGACTTTGCGCCTCAAGTGTCCAACGTGCCGCAAGAGATCCTCAACCGCGCCGTGCTGGTCTCGGACAAGATGTTCGGCCAAATCGTCAACGACAACCTGGAGGTGCGCACCTCCGTGAGCATTGACCCGCAGACTGGCGCCGCCGCCGCAGGCGCGTTGTTTACCTACGAAGCCCTACCGCGCAGCAGCGTGCTCTATTTTGAGGTGGTGATCAGTGACCCGAAGTTTTACCAGATCAACGGGCAGCAACCGCTCAACAACGGTGGCAAGCAAAAGGTGGTTGAGACTGTTGAGAAAGGCCTTGCCCTCTTCGAGTCTCTCGGCGTGGGCGGGATGAACACCCGCGGCATGGGCCGGCTGCGCGTGTGGAATCTCAACACCGGAGGTGGGCAATGAGCAAGCAGAATTTGGATCGATTGTGCGCGCAGTTTGGCTACGACATGGCTCAAGGAGTGAACAGAGCGTTCTCGAAAGCACTAGACACAGAGAATCTCATTACCAAGTCTCTGGGCATCTTGCAGGAGGATGGCGTCTATGCCTTCTTCCTCTACCTGGCTTCTCAAATCAAGGGCGATAAGAAAGACAAAAGATCAGAGGGTGCCCGCACCCTGGCGAATCAGGCCACGGAACTCCTCAAACACGAATGGCTGAAGTTGATCCAGGTAGACGATGGGGAGGATGCGTACAAAAAGGCGATGGAGGAAATCCGACGTGAAGGCGGCCTCGCCTCCAACCTGGATCAACTCCTCCTCGCCAAGCGCTTGCTGGAACAAGCCCTCATCTATGCCCGCTACCACGCCAAGGCACTGGAATAGGAGGCGGCTATGGCTTGGACAATGTATGCGGCAACGTATGAACTGCGCAGCCCACTGCACATCGGCTACCACAAAGTGGGCAACGTACAGCGCACTCGCTATTACATTCCGGCGCGCAACCTCTGGGGCGCGGTAACCGAGGCGTTGACGCGACGCGGCTTCTCAATCAACGGTGTTGCGCAAGGCAACTATCAGCAAATAGGCGACTGGGTCAAGACCCATTGTACCTTCGGCTACTGGTTTGTATGCGAGAACCAGCAGTTCTTTGCACCTTGCTATGCCAAGGATAGCCTGAAATATGGCAACCTGACAGCCGCCGAATTCGAGCGCCGCTACTTGGATGCTCACGTGACCACAGCCCTCGACCCTGCCACCACCTCTGCCAAAGAGGGCAGCCTGCACGAGGTGGAATTCATTGCTCCATACAACCGGGATGGGATGCAGACGCGCGTGGGCGGCTGGGTCTTTCTGGACGAAATCGCCTCGCCTTTGCTGGGCGAAGAATCGAATTGGCGCGACTGGCTGGGTGATTTGCAGGTTGGCGGCGAGCGGCGCTACGGCTTTGGGATGCTTCGCCTGGTCAAAATGGAGCCCGTGAACGAGTCGCAAACAGATCAAACCGGCAAGCGTCCGCGCCAATCCGTCCCAAAAGACACACCGCTGCTCGCACACACTATGATCGCACCGCACATCCAAATGCGCGGGCAAATCGAGCCCCTCGTTGGGCGGATAACATCACAAAGTCACGCCTTTGGCTCTGATTTGACCCCCGGGATGATTTGCTGGACCCCGGGATCGGTGCCAATGGATAACGTACAGGTTCAGTTTGAACCCGAAGGCCATTGGCGCGTGGTCTGATGGCTGAGAAAGGAGTAACCCTATGGCTGATTTCGCTTTCGTGACCCAAGCCGCCGCGGACGTCTTGAGCCGCTGGGGTATGGCCAGAACGATCGGCAGCGACACCATTGCCTCGCTGGTCGCCGATGGCGCCGCTTACTGGCGGCACGACCTAGCCGACGGCTCCCACCTGGCTCTCATCCGCTTCTTCTCGCCGGTGGTACGACGGGAGGAGGTCTTCCTAGGCAATGTGCTCCTCAACGACTTCCTGAGCAAGGCCCTGCTCCAGTCGGTGGAGCAAAAGGACCTGGGCCGCATGGCCCTTCTCGTCAACGACCTGGAGAACTACTACTACCTCTACTACGGCCGAGTGGCTCTGGAGGAACTAGTCAAGGCGTTCCAGCAAGAGGTGCTCGACAGCCTGCTTGACCTATACTTTGGCGATGAGGACCTAGCCAGGGGTATCTATGGCGATTTGGGGCGGATGCTCACATTTTACAAGAGCAACATCGAGCCCTTCCCCGCCTTTGCCGTCCCCCGTCCCCTCTTGCCCGAACTGCTGGGCAGGGTCAACGAAAAACTGCGGCAGTTAGTGAAAGATAGAGAAACGAACATCAACGTCATCCTGGCTATCCTCAGTTTCTTCTACGCGAAAGACGGCACCGAGATGCAGAGCTTCTTCGCCTTCCTTCGTCGGGCTATGAATGACGGCTTGCTGCCGGCAGATGCCATGCGCGCCGTCTTTGCCTTGAGCGCGGGAGAAGATTTCGACAAGGACGTCTTCACCGAACGGAAGAAGGGCCAGGTAGTTGACCGGACCCAACTCCAGGAGGCTATCGAGGGTTTTCTGAGCAATGTTGAGCAGCAACTAGCCCAAGGGCAGGCGGAGAACCTGGCAGCCAATCTGGCGGGCAAGATGCCGGCGTTGAGCCTTGTCCAGGCGGCTGGTGTGCTGGCTCAAGGAGTGCAACTGGGCTTCTTGCCACTCGATAAGATGGGAGAAAGGCCAGACCTCAAGGAGAGGTTGCCTTGCCGCTTCTGTGGCACAGATGCCGCCATCATTGCGGAGAAGAACATCACCGGTGGGTTCGGGGCAGGCCGCTTTTACAACCAGTCACCCAAGCTGCGCCCCTTTGAGGAAGCCTTGTGCGGACGGTGTGGCATCAGTAGTTACCTGGTGACGAAACTCCTGGGGATGCACATTGCCCGGCCTCAGCCCAAAGGCAAGGACTATCCCGTCCCTAAGCAATACAACCTCGTCTTCCACTACGGCCACCACGACGAGGCCGGGGCACAGCGGCTCGCCGCCATGATTGACGACCTATTCGATTTGATCGGCTCCTTCCGGCGGAGAGCGCAGGAGGAGAAGCGGTTCTTCTCGGTGGAGTACATCCGCGAAGAAGTGTCCAGACGGGCAGCGGAACGCCAACAAGCGGGCGAAGCCCCCCGCTCTGAGGAAGAAGCCCTTGCCGCACTATTTGCCGACGATGCGGCGCTTCCTGGCCTGGAGACCCTGGGACAAATGCGCACGGACGTGCAGGCACAGGTCCTGCCCCTAGGGGTGGGCCCATACCGGCTACTGGCTTTCATCCTCCCCCAGCTCCAGCCGGGTCGGGACGAAGCGCTGGATTTCGTCCAGCGCCGCTTCTCCCGCAGCCGCCTGGCTGCCTTCACCCTGCTGGCCCTCCTGCGCAAACTGTGCGGCTGCGACGGGCCATATTACTTCCAATCGGTGCCCACCCTGGCTCCAGGGGGCGTTGACTCCAATACCTTCTATGTGCAGGGCAAGGCCGAGAATGCCGACGAAGCCTTGCGCCGCTACAGCGCCATCGTCAACTTTGCCCGGCGGGTAGCCAGGTGGCGGGAGGGGCACTCGCTCCTGGCAGATTGGATCCTGCTGGCAGAACGGCTGGAGGAGGACCCGCTGGGTATGTTCTCGGAAGTCCTGCGGGACTCGCCTCTGCGAGGTGGGGATGACTCACAAGGAGCCCGCTATAAACGCCTTTCCAACGAGTTCATCAAAGGAATGGGGGTGATTGATGGGATAGAGTACCTGAAACTCATAGAACGACTCAAACAGTCATGAGCCGCAGCAGTTCGCGGAAATATAATATAACGACTGAGGAGGTGAAACCATGCCAAGACAAGTCAACACAGCCGAACTGGACGAGTTCTGCGGGCTCCTCTTCCGCGCCCTGGATCGCCTGGGGGGCGACCTGCTGCCACTCTTCCTGAGCGAGCGGCCTACGGCTTACGAGAAGTACCCTCGCCTGCTCCTGGGGCACATCCGCTACTACGACAATGTGGAGGCAGGGTTCGAGGAGTGGAAGAGCAAGGTCCTGCGCGACGCCAGCGACCGCCGGCGGGAGGAAGAGTTCCCGGAACTCCTGGCCCTTAAGAAGTGGCTCCTGGAACACCGGGACCTCTTCGAGGGCCGCAAGGACAACTTGAACCATCTCAAGCGCAGCCTTTACGCCCGAGCCTACGAATACCTCTACCCCCGGCGGCTGCTCACCGGCGTCTATGCGGAAGCCAATCGGGGCAAACCGGATGCCCTGGAGGAAAACGCCATCCGGGACAACTTCCGCCAGGTTGTCCAGCCCCACATCGCCAAACTGGCCGAGGTCTACGGTGAGGGTGCGCGACTCCAGACTATCGTGGCTGAAGCCGAAGAGTTCCTCATCGCCAACCGCCAGCGCTACCGCTGGAGACTGCGGGAGATGGAAGCAGTGGAAGCGCCAGAAGAGATGGCTGAAGGCTAGAGATCAACACTTCAGGATTTGTGTACAAAAAGGAAAATAAGGAGGAAAGTACCATGAGCGACAAGATAGAGACCTTTGCTACCCAAATGACCGCCGTTGATGCCCTGGTCCCTAGAGAGGTGAACAAGCGAAAGGTTGCACAACCGATCTTCACCCGCCGGGTGGCGACGATTGCCGGCATCAAGACCGTAAAGACCCGTTTCCTGCCCGTGTCCCACGAGGGCTACGGCAACGAATCCTACGTGGACAAACTGGAACTCTTGGGCAAGACCCGCGCTGAGTTCATCGGCCGCAAACTGAAGGGCATCGAGCGCCGGGCTCACATGGGCCTCTTCAGGGAGATGGTGGAGCAGCGCACCGGAAATGGCTGGGAGGAGTACTTCCAGACCTACTTTGACAAGCCTTGCACCATCCCCGATGCACTTTGCATCGCCTGTTGGAATTGCTCCCTCTTCGGTGGCTTGGAAGCCGGCAAAGGCGCGACCTTCTCCCGCATCCGTTACTTTGATACCTATTCCATTGAGGCCGCAGAAGACTGCATCGCCATGGAGGGCAGCGAAGAGGGCATGGGCATCGGCAACCAGGTCTACGAGGACGTGAACAAGGCTCGGGGCGCCGAGACCTATCACCTCTACGAGTACGTCAAAGCCGGCACCCGTTTCCCCTTCATCACCCTCATCGAGAGCCCGACGCTGCTGGACGTGGCTGGCTACCTCCACGCCGTGCGCCGCGCCGACGAGCATGGCTATGGCAAGTACTCAGCCAACCACGGCAAGTTTGACACCCGCTTCCTGGTGGTGGCCACCGGCTACCCCCGCTTCTCGGTGCTGGACGTGCTCCAGTGGGCAGATGAGGGAACGTTGGAGAGCCGCTTCGCCAACGGAGAGGTACGCTTTGACGACCTGAACGGCAGTGTAGCCCTCTTTGGCGAGGAGATCGAGACCCTGGCCGGCAAACTCACGGAGGCCTTTGACGAGTACCTTCAAGCCCTTGGCTAGGAGGTGAGCCATGCTCTACGCCAGAGCCATCACTCTCCGCAATTGCGGGCGCTTCACGGTGATCGCCTCCGACTTTGGCTCGGACTATCGCACCCACACCCATGTCACCAGCGAGGCTCTCTACGCCAGCCTGACCCGAGGTGCTACCTGGCAGCCACGTCTGATCAACTTGAAAGATGACCCAGAGGACTTTACCCTAGCCTACGACGTGGCTGCCATGCCCATCTGGTTCCTGCCCGGCATCTTCGTGTCTGATGGGAGCCCTCGCCTGCCCGATGCCTACCTGGACACAACCGCCTTCAACGTGGTGCACGAGTTCTATCCCAGCACCAGCAAAGCCTATGTCCTCAAGAAGGGCAGTTTGGAGGAGAAGGAGAATCGGCCCTATCACGTCCCGACTTACGGCACGATTCAGGCAGTAAAACCAGATGGGCGGCTGATAACATATGCCTTCTCTCCTCGACGAGCACTCTTGGAACACTTTGTACCAGAACAATCCTTCCTCCTGGGTAAGAAGCGCACAATGTTCCAAATCGTTGCTCTTTCTGGAATAGCCGAAGGCAAATGGCTTCAAGGAACGTGCACAACAGGTTGGCTAGAGCTTTCACCGCAGTACGGTGGACGCTTCCAGCGCTTTGAGGTCTTAGCGGGCACCTTACGTTACCTCATTTTGCGGGGGGTTACCAGGGAAAGGGTAAATTATGTAGAGTTCCTCTTTCCCGACACCAGCCTCTGTTTGCCCGATTTCTACTCAGAACAAATACCGGCCTGCTGCCAGTTTTAAATCAGCCATGCCAACTCTCCTCGTCAGAAGAGAGATGAAGAGGTGAGTTCCCATGCACTGCGGCTGCTTCTCACCTCGGAGTACCTTGTGCGATAGAAATCGCTCTCAGGAGGCCATGTGACCGTTTCCAACGACCCATCCACCTTGTTCCAGGGCAAATACCGCATCCCTTCTGCACGGCTCAGCGGCTGGGATGACACCTCCGCCGGCCTGTATTTCGTCACCATCTGCACCCAAAACCGCGTGCCGTGGCTGGGGGATATCGTGGATGGCGAGGTGCGCCTTTCCGCCATCGGGGAAATTGTGGCGGAGGAATGGCAGAAAACCGCCCACATCCGCCCCTATGTAACCCTAGATGCCTGGGTCATCATGCCCAACCATCTGCACGGCATCATTGCCATCGCCCCCGTAGAGACGCCCCAGCGGGGCGTCTCTACATCCCGGCGGGGCGTCTTGCACCCCAATCCGTTGGGTTCCATCATTGGCCAATTCAAAGCGGTGTGCACCAAACGCATCTGGGCGATGGGATTTCACGATTTTGCCTGGCAGGCACGTTTCTATGACCGCATCGTCCGCGAGGAGGCTTCCCTGCAACGCATCCGCCAATACATTGTAGAAAACCCATCCCGCTGGGAACAGGACCAAAACAATCCGGTGAATCTATATGTAAAGTATACTTGGCGATTCGCACCCTCAACAATGGAAAGACGGTACGATCCACCGCTAGGATAACAGGAGGATTGCATGCACCATTTCACTGCCCACCGCCTGCGCTTTGTCGGAGAAGTGCAGACAACCATCGAATTGAATGAGCACCAGGGTTCAGCCATCCGTGGCGCCCTGTTCAACGTGCTGCGGCGCAATTTTTGCCTGGAGCAGCACTTTACCTCCTGCCAGCCCTGCCCGCTGCACGCCAGTTGCCCGGTCAGTTTCCTGCTCGCCACGGTAGATGATGCGGCGCAGCGCGGCGCTGACCTGCCCCGCCCCTACACCATCGAGCCGCCGCTGGGCGCCACGCCCTACTATGCCCCTGGCGACCGCCTGGAGTTCGGCTTGACCATGTTCGCGCGCGCCCTCAACCTCTTCCCCTACCTCGTCGTTGCTGCCACAGCCCTGCAACGCGATGGCATTGGCCGTAAGGTCGAAACCAACCGCTGGCAGCGAGGCACCTTTATCCTGCGCGAAATCTGGGCGGAAAACCCCCTCACAGGACAGCGCCAAGCCGTGTTGCAAGCCAAAGACCCCTTGGTCAACGTGCCTGACATTCCCATCACCCACGAACAAATCCTGGCTACGGTTAGGGGTTACATGGATAGGGGTTATGAATCAGGGGTTCACACTACCTCCCCAACCCCTACCTCCCTAACCCTTCACTTCCTCACCCCCACGCGGTTGGTAGACCAAGGACGCCTTGTGCCTCGGCCGGTGTTCCGGGTGGTCGTGCAGCGCCTCTTCGAGCGCCTCTCCGCGCTCGCACGCGCCTACTCCGACACGCCCCTGGAACTGGACTTTCATGCACTGCTACAGCAAGCCGAACAGGTGCAATTGGTAGAGGACGATACACACTGGGTGGAACTCGATAGCTATTCCACGCGCCGTCAAACCCATACACCGATGGGCGGCTTTATCGGGCAAGCAACCTATATTGGACCTATTGCCGCATTTCTGCCCTGGCTATTGTGGGGCCAGTTTACGCACGTAGGCAAGGACGCCGTCAAGGGCAATGGTTGGTATGAAATACGGGTTAGGGAAGAGATGCTCTCTGCCACCCGCTCTAGCCCCAGACAGAAAATCGCCGCAGAGCCAGCGAATACCAAGTACCTAAAGGAATACGAGGCCGACTATGACCCCAACCCCTAACCCCGCAACCCCTAACCCCGCCACCCCTTACCTCGTGGTTGACCAATTCGGTGCCTTTGTCGGCAGACACTCCGAGAGGCTACAAGTGCGCAAAGGAAATGAACTGCTGCAGGAGGCACCGCTGTTCAACCTGGAGGGGGTCATTATCGCTAGCCACGGTGTCGCCCTCTCCGCGGATGCCATCACCGCCTGTGCTGACGCGGGCATTCCCATTCACTTCGTCCACGTTTCAGGCCGCATCAGCGCCAGCATCTTCTCTGCTGGGTTGACAGGCACCATCCAGACCCGCCGTGCACAATTGGAAGCCGCGCATACTCGCCACGGCTTGACCTTGGCGAAAGCCTTTGCCCTCGGCAAAATCTCCAATCAAGCCGCTCTCATCCGCTATCTAGCCAAGTACCGCAAAGGGATCAAACCCGATTTGCACCGCGAACTCAAACAGCGCGCCGACGAGGTCATGGCTTGTGCCGCGCAATTGCGCGCTCTCTCCGGCCAAACTGCTGAGGAAATACGCCTGCAACTCCTTTCCATAGAAGGACATGCAGCCGAAAAATACTGGGAAGCAATCCGCCTCGTAGTCCATGTGCCATCCGATTGGAAAGGGCGCAGCGGACGAGGAGCCACGGATCCGGTGAATGCCGCCCTGAACTATGGCTACGGCATCCTGTACAGTCAGGTGGAACGGGCGATTGTTTTGGCTGGGCTGGATCCCTATGCCGGATTCATCCATGCCGACCGCCCCGGCAAACCAAGCCTGGTTCTGGATCTGGTGGAAGAATTCCGCGTCCCCGTGGTGGATCGCACGATTTTTGCGATGATTAACCGCGGCAGCAAGTTGGAAATGGACAGTGAAAACCTGCTGGTGCAAAAGACACGCCGCGCCATTGCGGAGAACATCCTGGCGCGCCTGGATAAGCCAGAGCGCTACGAGCGCAAAAAACTAGCCCTACGCCACATCATCCAATACCAGGCGCGTCATATCGCCACCTTCCTGCGTGGTGATCGGGCGGGCTACAAACCTTTTATCGTCAGGTGGTGAGGCTATGCATTGCGTCGTTGTCTATGACATCCCTGATGACCGCGTGCGTGCCAGAGTGGCAGATGTATGCCTGGACTATGGACTGGAACGCATCCAATTTTCTGCCTTCCAAGGCTCTTTGGAACCAGCCCACCAGGAGGAACTGCTGCTAAAGGCGAAGAAAAAGGTAGGCAACAAGGAAGCCAATATCCAAGTCTTTTCCATCTGCGAAAAGGATTGGGACAAGAGGCTGGTATGGATTCAAAAAGCGAAGCAGAAGAAAGAGTAGACGCCATCTCTTTTCGCGTCAGCGACCTGAAGCAGTACTTCTTCTGCCCACGCCTCGTCTACTACCACTACTGCCTACCCACCATACG
>Ga0315298_1006591_pt1 | contig 15776 bp, 13 predicted proteins | sample WHS_1_MG_FD_203077 | JGI IMG/M metagenome (GOLD analysis project Ga0315298, IMG submission 203077) | Extremophilic microbial mat communities from Washburn Hot Springs, YNP, Wyoming, USA - WHS_1_MG | ecosystem: Environmental > Aquatic > Thermal springs > Hot (42-90C) | place: USA: Wyoming... | reverse complement strand
ATCGGGCCGAAACGGCGGGTGGCGTTGTTACGCGCATTTGGCGGCTTACGCGGTATTCGTGACGCCGGTATGGAGGATTTGCAGCGCGTAGAGGGTATCCATCTGGAGCTCGCGCAGCGGATATATGATTTCTTTCACGTAGGACGTGCCTGATTGTGATAAAACGGCTGCCCAATTTCCTGACCATTCTGCGCATCGGGCTGGTGCCTATTTTCGTGGCGCTCTTCTATTGGGGGGGCGACATGCGCACTTTCGGTGCCACCGGAGTTTTTGCGGTGGCGGCGATTACCGATTGGGCCGATGGCTACCTCGCCCGGCGTTATCAGGGGGTATCGCCTTTCGGTACCTTTCTCGACCCGGTTGCAGATAAGGTCATGGTGGCTACCGCACTGGTGCTCATTGCCTCCTCCGGAGAGATACCGGCACTCCTGGCTGGTATCCTGATCAGCATCATCGTCGGCCGGGAAATTACCGTGTCAGCGTTGCGTGAGTGGATGGCCGAGGTGGGTGAGCGCAAAAAGGTGGCCGTCTCCTGGCTGGGTAAGGCGAAGGCAGCCACGCAGATGATTTCGATCCTGCTGCTGGTCTACGAGCGCCCGGTGCGGGGATTGTCCGTACGCACTTTGGGGACCGCTCTCCTGATCGTCGCAGCGGCGATGACACTCTGGAGTATGGTGGGCTACTTGCGCGCCGCCTGGCCCAGCCTACAGGGCAGTAGCGGGGCTCATCTTGACAGGGAGCGGTGACCCCGGTAACCTCTGTGGCCATGCGGGAATAGCTCAGTGGTAGAGCACAACCTTGCCAAGGTTGGGGTCGCGAGTTCGAGCCTCGTTTCCCGCTCCATAATCGAGGGAAAGCGTTCGGTCTTTCCCTTTTCTTTTAAGGCTGGGTGGCAGAATGGTCATGCAGCGGCCTGCAAAGCCGTGGAAGCCGGTTCGATTCCGGCCCCAGCCTCCAAACAAAAACAACAAACGGATTCGGCATTGAGCAGCAAGGAGGCATTGGATGCCGCCGCGCCTTGCAGTCCGAACATGAGCAGCACCGGAGCGATGACACCTCCGGCCAGTACGGAGGCCCCAAACCAGAGGGTGTCTGCACGCGATAAATGGGCGCGCGGACTGCGGCGCAGTAGTCGATATAAACTGAGTCACAGACCTGACCCCAAATAAAGAAGGGCCGCGAGCATCCAGGGACTGACTGAGGTTAGAAGAATTTTGACCAGAGGGGTGCTGGCACCAAAAAGGAGGCGGAGAAAATAGCTGCCGGGATTCCGGGACGCAGTAACTTTTGGAGAAAATTCATGGGATTATGCACGTGTCATGACCCAGTGTGAAATGAAAAGGAATCATAAAGAGCATTGTTATTGCAGGCAAGATCAATAATGCTGGCCAACTGTCTATTTGATCCTAAAAACGGCAGTCACTGTGGATGATTTGTCGTGATTAAGGGCGGATTGGGGTGAAATGTGATCCAGTGGATCTCTGCTAAGAGATCAAGAACTGCCTGCTTCGCCCACCGTAATTACCATTTCTGCAATTTCTCCTAGTTTTTTACCCTTGTCCATGGCGAGCCGCCGCATGCGCCGATAGGCTTCGGCTTCGTCAATCTGCAAGTCGCGCATGAGGATGCCCTTGGCTTTTTCAATTTGCTTGCGCTCGGCGAGGGCATTTTGGGTGTCTTTGAGTTCTTTGCGTAATTGCCGATATTCGGCATAGCGGAGCGCCGCCACCTTGAGAATAGGGGCAATATCCTGGGCGGAAATGCCGTGGGCAACATAGGCGGCAACACCAGCACGAATAGCCCGGCGCATGGTGTCTTCATCTTCAGGGGCGCCCAGCACGACGACCGGTAGTTCCAGGGTTTCGCTGAGGAACACGATGTGTTCGAGCACGTCTCGTTCGGGGCTGCCCGCTTCGGCGATGATGACATCGGGCTGCAGATTTTCCAGACGTTGCCAGGAAAGCGCTGACCAGCCAAAAATATCCACGACAATCTGCCCCTCACTGGCGAGGGCATCCCGGAGGATTTCTGCACGCTCCACATTATTGTCGATCAGGACGATGCGACGCATGGGCTCATTGTAGCGCTTGCAAGGCGGCCTGGATGATGATTTCTGATTCGCCGATGGGCCCCTCTACCTGGAAGAAGCAATTGGGTAAAACTTTCTGAACCTGTTCAATAAGTGTTGGTAGATCTTCCTGTAAATGACGACCGCTACTCCAGAACAAGGGGGAAATGCGAAAGTGGCGGAAGCCCAATACATAGGCCTCCCGTATGGCCTGATCCAGAGACGGTTCCCACATTTCCAGATAGCACAATACGATCCGTCGTTCTGGATGGGCGAGCTGTAGTCTTTCGGCGATCTGCTCAAAAGGTTTTCGCCACTGGGGATTACGGGAACCGTGTGCCAGCAGAAATTGCACGTCTGTCATGCGCGCTCCCTTAAGGTTGTTGCAGGCGCTGTGAGGATAAAGTCGGTTCTCCGGGAAACCACGCACAAATATCTGCTAATCCCACAACAGCGCCAATAATTAGAATTGCCGGGCTGCCCAGCTCCGCTGCCTGGATCGCTACACTGAATTGCTGCAAGGGCGCCTGTACCTGTTTTTGCGTGATGGTCGCCCATTGTACCGCAAGACAGGGGGTTTCGGCAGCCAAACCGCCCGCTATTAATCCCTGACAGATATCGGATATTCGTTCGATGCCCATGTAAATGACCAAGGTATCTGCCGCCCTGGCATAGCGTGACCAGTCTGGAGGGTGGCTGCCTCTAGCCTCGTGTCCCGTCAGGAAAATGACGGACTGACTACGATGGCGATGGGTGAGCGGTACGCCAGCATAAGCTGCTGCCGCCATTCCGCTGCTAATGCCGGGGATGATTTCGTAATCGATATGGGCGGCGCGCAGAGCCAGACATTCTTCACCTCCGCGCCCAAAGAGAAATGGATCTCCTCCCTTCAGACGGACAACCTTCAAGCCTTGTTGGGCAGAGCGGATCAAATGCTCATGAATACGCATCTGTGAGGTAGAGTCCTGCCCGCCCCGTTTACCCACTTCCACTTTTTTACACCCTGCTGACGCCATGTTGAGCAGACAGGGATTGGCGAGGGCATCATAAAAAATGATATCGGCAGCTGCAATGCGCCGTGCTGCTTTGAGGGTGAGGAGTTCCGGATCGCCGGGACCGGCACCCACGATGGAAACTGGGAATAGGGAGGTGATGAATGACATGGCAAGGCTCCGGCTCAGGCTGCGTAATGGGAAAAGTGGTGAGCAAGATGGTGATGGGCACTGTCCATATCTGTGCAGCGGCCACTAAGGCAAAGCAGGCACAATGCTTGATCGACCAAAGGAGAAGGAAGCGGCAATTGTCCGTCCAGTACGGCTTCCATATAGCGACAGGTAGACGAGATACCAGAGTTTTCGGGCAGCGCTGGAATTTGTTGCAAGGGCTGCGTGTCTTTTTCTATCCAGAGAACCGATTCGCCCTGCCGACAAACTTGCAAATCCGGGCGGCGCTTGGGATTGGCAAAACATTCCCCCTCGCTTCCCCGCAAAATGAGTGCCGTATTTTGTTCCTGCTGGAAGTATTCCTGCAGACGCAGCAGATAAGGCGGGTGGGTCACGCCGGCACAATGTACGGCGTGATCCTGGAAGGGGTTAAACAGCTTGACGATAGTGTGTACGCTGGATCGCACACCGAGCTGCTGTCGCAAGGCCAGCATCTTGCCCAGACCTGGATGGAGGGTGTCCACCGGCAGGTAACTGAGACCCTGAAGATGCAGAAGGGTGTTGGCCTGGTGGCTATTTTCCGCGCTGGCCAGTCCAAATTCACGGAGAATGTCGGCACTGTGTACTCGCCCGGATGGATCATGGTCAGTCCATGAGTACTTATTGGCATTATGGTCAACAGGGAACCCATGCATCAGTACCGGTACGCCGCAGCGGGTCAGGGTCATCGCCAGCAGCGGCAAGAGATTGGCCCCACGCAGGGTACCATTGTAACTGGGGAAAATGACCGGCTGGCAGTTGTGCTGGAAAGCGATGGGTTCAATATCTGCTTCCAGAGCATGTACAAAAGCGCGTAATTCTTCGACGCTCTCGCCCTTGATACGGTAGGCCGTCCATAGGGCGCCCATGGCCAGTTCCGGTAAGTCGCCGTGCAGCCAGTCCGTAAACAGGTTTTTGGCTTCTGCGTAGCTCAGGTCCTCCGCATGTTCACTCCCTCGGGCGACGCGGCCGATGATGCTGGTCATATTCAACTTCGCAGTCATGATGCCTCCTGATGGACCATGCGAATCATCGACATGATTTCCGGTTTGCAGGAACCACATTCACCGCCGGCGCCGCAATCCTGGGCGATCTGCTTCAAGGTGATATTGCCAGCCGCAATGCTTTGCCGCAGCTGTTCTTCATTCACCCCCGTGCAGGCGCAAATGCCGCGTGAACGCGACCAGGCCGCCACATCTGGGGGTACTTTGGGTGCCAAGAGGGCATGACGGAAAGCATCGACATTGGTACCACTGAGCAGCAGTTCGCGCAGCCAGTCGCGCGTGCCATCTTCACCAAAAAGACGTGCAGCCAGCAGTTGTTTGCCCTGCATACACAGGCGTTTGCGGACATGGCGACGGGCATCGTCATAATCCAGCACCTCCAGACCGTCCATTCCCAGGGCCCGGTCCCAGGCATGAATATCCCGAATGGCTGGAGCTTCTTCTCCGGCAAGGCGCAAAATGAAGCCTTCCCGTCGGTCCTGGCGTATTCGGCTAAGGCTAGCATAGGGAAAGTGTCTGGCAATACGCTGTGCGGCCTGGAAATGTGCTTCGTCGCTGTTTAGGCGCAGGAGCGTGCCCTGCCAGGGGAAAATTGCCGGTTCTATGCGAACCGCAGTGTGTTTGAACTCGGGCTCCCCGGAAACGGGATCAATGGCGGGCAAAGTGAGCTGGTTGCAAAGAGCAGCAGGCGCAAAGCGCCGACCAAAATGCATGGGGGCAAAAACCAGCCCTGGCTGCAGATTATGTTGAATACGGACCCGGAACACGTTATGACCACGCCGACTGATAACCCGGGCCAGATCCTCGTTTTTGAGTTGCAGCCGTTGCGCATCTTCCGGATGTATTTCCAGAAAAGCCTCCTCGTCACTGGCAAACAGTGCAGCAACCTTACCGGTACGACTCATGGAGTGCCATTGATCGCGCAAACGGCCGGTCGTGAGCCGGAGAGGGTAGCGGGCATCAATTTCTTCGGCAACTCCCTGAAACTCCGGAGCGTGAAAACGGGCGCGACCACTGGGAGTAGGAAAAATACCATCACTATAAAGGCGCTCTTGCCCACTCCTGGCTCCAGTCGGGAAGGGCCATTGCTGCGGCCCCTGGCTATCCAGAAGCGCAAAGTCCAGACCGCTGATGTCCAGATCCCGTCCTTGGGTACAGCGCTGATATTCGCGGAAAATACTGGCAGAGTCTGGAAAATCGAACAGACGCTGTGCCCGGTCATGCCAACTGCTATCCCGATGATCGGGGAGGGGATGCTGGAGTTGATCCAACGCTTCTCCCAGGGCAAAAGCGAAATCCCGATAAATCATCCAGTCGGGGCGCGCTTCTCCAGGAGCGGGTACGGCTGCGTGAAGATGACTGATGCGCCGTTCGGAATTGGTGATCAACGCTTCCCGTTCTCCCCAGCTGGCTGCGGGCAGGAGCAGATCACTATAGTCGGCGGTTTCGGTGCCCAGGTAACTATCTTGCAAAATGACTAGCCGGGCACGGTTCAGGGCCCTCTGAACTTGCTGTTGATCGGGCATGGACAATACCGGATTGGTGCAACTGATCCAGATACTCTCAATTTCGCCCCGCTCCATAGCCTGAAACAGGGGGACTGCGGTGTAGCCTGGTTGGGGATGAATGCTGGAAATCTCCCAGAGGGCGGTCATTTCGGAACGGTGCTCGGGATTGGCAACTTCCCGATGACCGGGAAGCAGCGCGGGCATACCGCCTGTTTCCCGGCCACCCATGGCATTGGGTTGTCCGGTGAGGCTGAAAGGCCCGGCTCCGGGACGACCAATTTGCCCGGTCGCCAGATGCAAATTGATGAGACTGACATTTTTGTCCGTACCATGACTGGATTGATTGAGTCCCTGACACCAAAGAGAGAGGACGCTGGAAGCTTTTCCAAAGGCCTGGGCAGCAGCGCGGAGCTCCGCTTCGGGAATATGGCAGGTTTCGGCGACCCGTTGCGGGGTATAATTCTGAACGCGGGCCTTGAGTTGTTCCCAGCCTTCGGTATGGGTTGTGATATAATCCCGGTCAATGTGATCCTCCCAAATCAGGATATGGAGCATGCTGTGGAACAGTGCGACATCCGTACCTGGTTGCAGGGGTAAAAAAATGTCAGCGATGGATGCCGTGGGGGTGCGACGTGGATCCGCGACGATAATTTTGAGTTCCGGGCGACGCAATTTGGCTGCTTCAATCCGCCGAAACAGAATGGGGTGAGCATAGGCTACATTGGCACCGACGATAAACAGACAATCGGTTTCCTCCAGATCTTCATAAGCACAGGGAACGGAATCCATCCCAAGGCTGAGTTTGTAACCTGTGACAGCGGAAGCCATACACAACCGGGAATTGGTATCAATATGATTGGTGCCAATAAATCCTTTGGCCAGTTTGTTGGCAACATAATAGTCTTCCGTGGGGAGTTGCCCCGAAACATAAAGGGCGACGGCCTGGGGTCCCTGCCGGTGAATGATTTCTGCCCAACTGCTCGCCATTTGTGCGAGCGCGTCCGACCAGGTAAGTGCTGTCCAGTCTCCGCTGAGACGGTCACGCCGAAGCGGCTCACCGGCTCGATCATTACCCTGACAGCTGAGATGCAGGGTGCTGCCCTTGCTGCAGAGCTGGCCAAAATTGGCAGGATGATCGGGATCGCCGCGTACGCCGGTAATTTGCTGACCATCATGTTCTATGATGACGCCGCAGCCAGTCCCACAGTAAGGGCAAACAGATTTGCTTTCCAGGCGCTGCAGGGAGGTTGATTGTTGCGCGCGCAATAGGCTCATGGCGCTATTTCCTGCAAGCCCAGCCAAATCTGCTCGCCTTCCATCCGGATGGGAAATCTTTTGACGCAGCCGGAATCCGGTGCCACAGCTTCGCCTTTTTCCAGATCAATTTGCCAGTTGTGCAAGGGGCAAAAAACCAGTTTTCCAGATACGAAGCCTTCGGACAGAGGACCGCCGCGATGGGGACATTGGTTGCTGACCGCGAAAACTTCATCATTTTCATTGCGCAGAATCGCTATCTGACCTTCCGGGGTTTCTACATAACGACCACCCCAAGCGGGAATTTCTTCAAGAGTGCCTAATGCCATCCATTCCATGTTGTTCTCCTCAGGCCGGGATACGGCGCAGGGGTGCCGCGTGAATATCCAGACGACCGGATACGGCCTCTTTCCAGGGATCTTTTTCCTGAGACAGGGCAAAATCCATGCGTTCTGCCAGGGTTTTGCGGGCATGGGTGTCGTCGACTATCGTGGCTTTGATCTGCTCCAGTCCGACCCGTTCTACCCAGGGCGCGGTGCGTTCCAGGTATTGGGCATTCTCTCGATACATCTGCAAAAAAGCCTTGGCCATTTCCAGAACCTCCTCGTGGGTTTTTACCTTGCAGAGCAGATCAGCAGCGCGCATTTTCATGCCGCCATTCCCACCCACATAGATTTCCCAGCCCGAATCCACGCCGATGATCCCCATGTCCTTGATGGTGCTTTCGGCGCAATTGCGCGGACAACCAGATGCTGCGAGCTTAACCTTGTGGGGTGCCCACATGCGTTCGAGATTTTTTTCCAGTTCAATGGCAAGGCGGGTACTATCCTGCACTCCAAAACGGCAAAACTCGCTGCCCACACAGGATTTGACGGTACGTAAAGTCTTACCGTAGGCATGGCCAGAAGGCATATCCAGCTCGGCCCAGATTTTGGGCAGATCCTCTTTTTTTACCCCAAGCAGATCCAGACGCTGTCCGCCGGTAAATTTCACCATGGGGACGTGATGGCGCTCAGCTACTTCCGCAATACGTTTCAGTTCCGCAGGACTGGTGACCCCCCCGTAAATGCGCGGAATGACAGAATAGGTACCGTCTTTCTGAATATTGGCATGGGCCCGCTCATTGATGAAGCGGGATTGGGGATCGTCCAGACCATCCATGGGCCAGGCTGTCCGCACATAGTAATTGACGGCTGGACGGCAGGTGGCGCAGCCGGCAGGATGGCGCCATTCCAGATAATCAAAGACCTGGCGAACCGAGAGGAGCTTTTCCTTGATGATGGCGTCGCGCAGTTCCTGATGACTGAGCTCTGTACAGTCACACAGGGCCTTTTTCTTCGGGGTGCTGTCATAAAAACCGCCGAGGGTACTGGCTAGTAGCTGTTCCACAAGGCCAGTACATGAACCACAGGAAGCACTGGCCTTGGTGCATTTACGTACATCGTCGAGAGTAAATAAACCCTGTTCACGGATGGCTTTGACAATGCTGCTTTTGGCTACCCCATTACAGCCACAAATTTCGGCGGTGTCCGGCAGGCGTGCAGCCTGGTTTTCTCCGGCATGACCGGCATCCCCCAGATGGGTTTCACCAAAAACAATATTGTCCCGAAAGGCCGATACATCAGTGCCATCTCGCATGAGTTGAAACAGCCAGGGACCGATGCTGGTATCTCCGTAGAGCAAGCTACCAACCACCTTGTTTTCCTGGAGAATGACCTTTTTGTATACGCCCTGACTGCCATCCAGCAAGGTAACTTCTTCGTAATCTTCGCCGCCCATGAAATTCCCTGCGGAAAACAGTTCGATGCCGGTAACCTTGAGCTTGGTGCTGGTGACAGAGCCCTGATAACGCATCCGTCCGTACTCTGCCAAATGATTGGCCGCCACTTTGGCCTGTTCAAAAAGGGGGGCTACCAGTCCATAGGTCTGACCGCGATGCTGGACACATTCTCCCACCGCATAAATGCGTGGATCGTAGGTTTGTAGGGTGTCATTGACCAAAATGCCGGTTTCACACTGTAAGCCTGCAGCCTGGGCCAGTTCGATGCGCGGTTTGATGCCAATGGTCATGACCAGCACATCCGCCTGCATTTCCGAGCCATCGGTGAAACGCAGCCCTGTGACATGTGTCGATCCCAGAATTTCTGCCGTTTCCTTACCCAGTAAAAACTGGACGCCCCGGGCTTCCATGGCTTTTTGCAAAAGAACGCCACCCCGTTGATCCAATTGTTTGTCCAAAGGCCAGGCCCGACGATGAATGACGGTGACTTCCATTCCCCTTGCCCGCAGACCATGGGCTACCTCCAGCCCCAACAGGCCGCCACCGATGACCACGGCCTGCCCGCCGAGCGCGCTGCTTTTCGTTAGTGCTTCCACATCGGCTATATCCCGATAACTCAGTACGCCCGGCAAATGATTTCCAGGTACGGGAGCCATGGCGGCGGCTGCACCGGTCGCCAGTAGCAATCGGTCATAGTGCGTGGCTTTGCCGTCGGCGCTGATAACCAGACGTTTGACCCGATCAATGCCGGTCACCGGATTGCCAGTATGCAGTGAAATATGGTGTTCGGCGTACCAGTCCAGAGGGTTGAGAATGGTCTCTTCCAGGGCCATTTCCCCTGCCAGCACCGGAGTCAGGAGAATCCGGTTGTAGTTGGGATGGGGTTCGGCACCGAACACGCTGATGTCATAAAGATCAGGTGCCATTTTCAAGAGTTCTTCGACCGCACGGATGCCGGCCATGCCATTGCCAACAACGACCAGGCGGGGTTTCTGTGAAACTGTAGTCAGACTGTGCATTGCTGGGCCCCCAAAATAGAAAAAAAGCGTCAGTCAGCTGAATTGCTGACGACGCCTTTGCCGTTTTGCATGGTGACGACTCTCGCGAATCGTTTTGCAATCTGTTAAGCAATATACATGCCTGGAATTGATCGTAATAAAAACAGTTTGTTAAGTTTTAGAACTTTAATCGGGTTGATAAATATCAGTGCAAGGCATGGTGCAGCTGCACCATATTGGTGCGTCGGATTGGGCTGCCCGACTAGAATTTCGCATCGACAAACACCCAGGCCCCTTCGGTATTGACCCCATAGGTACTCCGCCGATAGTCAGCATATTGAACCCCGGCACTCCAATGTCTGGAGAAGCCATGGGTTACGGATAGATCCAGCTCATTCCCGTAATGGGCAGTACCATGATCGGCCTGAAAATCGTAATAGATGGCCATCAGTTGGGTTTTCATGATTTTTCCGGCGACGCTAAAGTAGAGGCTACGCAGCCCCTTTGGGGGGGTGGTAAGGAATACCTCTGCCCAACCATTGAAGGCATGCTTAGTGGCCAATGGGGTCTGAAAGCCGTAGGCACCCTGAGGATTGGTGCCCATCACCATGTAATTGGCATGGACTGCAACTGATGGCAGCACCAATCCGGTACCCAGGTGATAGTAGGAGGCATGGACGTCGGCACTACCCCCATCATAGGGCAACTGGCGGGCATAGCTCAGATCGTAGGGAAGTTTTAAGCCATGGGCGAGAGGAATGGCGCCTTCGACCCGCAACCCCAGCGTTTGGCTGTTGCACACCTGAGCATTTCCAGACAAAAAACAGGCGGCGGCACCGGGTATGGCACTATGGGCCTGATTGCCATACCAATAGCCAAAAGCCTGTGTGTGAATCAACGAAGAGGGTGACCAGCTGATTTCGCTGAGCATGGTTTGTGATGGCACATTTTCATTCAGTATATTCTTGATGCGCCATATATAGGCGCCGTAAATCGCTAGGTCCTCCAAGGGTTTTCCAGAGATGGATACTGAATCAAAAGTTTGCGGAGTCTGGCGGAAACCCACAGCACCAACAAAACGTTCATCATCCAGATTGATTTCCTGCTGACCTGCACGCAGTTTCCATGCGGGAATACCGGCAAATTGCAGATAGGCCTGATTGATGTTGCTTTCACTCGGATCGGGAATGACAGAATACGCCGTTTTGTCATTGCGTAAGCTATTGTACTGATTGATGATGCCCGCTACGTTGATGAACTGCAAATCAGCACTGAAACCGGCAATGGGTTTGCTGCTGAGGCCCAGTAGCGTCTGTACGGTAAAGGCATTAGCATCTTTTTTCTCGGTTTGTGACATGAATTCATAACGAGGACGAAAATCCAGATGAACCTGACCTTGGGTAATGGCATCGCTCAGAGTGTCTGCGCCGGCCCAACTTCCTGCCAAAGTGATCAGTAGAGCGTTCATAACGGCGAGATGCACAGCAGTTTTTTTTAGAGAAGGCATGATCTGGTCTCCAGAATAAATTTAGCCATGAAATCATGGATAAAGAGCGCAGAACTCCCGATGCGTCAGCAAACGCATCTGGAAGAACCGCAAGTTGTGATGAGGGACTTTAGTGAAAACTCAGTCAGTAACGGCGTTAGCTTCGGATAAAGCTGAGGGCGTTTCCTCCATGGCTACAGCCATCGTTCCATGATGAGACCAGCTTAACCACTGCTGGCGCAGAACGAATACCAGCCCCAGTGCAATGCTCGTCAGCACGGCGAAGAAGGCAAAGCCCAGATGATAAGTGCCGGTTTCCTGCTTGGTGATACCCAGAATAACGGGCAGATAAAAGCCCCCCACTCCACCCGCAGCACCAATAATGCCGGTCATGATGCCCGTTTTTTCAGGCCAGCGCAGGGGAACCAGTTGAAACGTGGCACCATTTCCCAGACCGAAGCAGGCATATAGGATCAGTAAAAAAAAGATGGCCAGATTCAGAGGGGGTGTCCAGGTTGCAAACAGGATATCCATCAGGGCGATACCGCCTAAAAACCAGCGTAGCGCAGCTGCGCCCGAGATTCGGTCAGCAACCATGCCGCCCAGAGGCCGCAACATAGCTCCGGTAAAAGCAAATAATGCCATCAACATACCGGCATCAATTTTAGGCAAAAGGTAAAGAGCAACCAAAAGCAGGCTGACATAAGCAGACATACCGACAAATCCACCGAAGGTGATGGCGTATATGAGGATAATTACCCAGGTATCTCGTTCGCGGAGGGCCAGTCGATAGCGTCGCGGGAGAAAAATCCCCGTCAGCAGTACGCCATATACGGGTAGCATCAGGAGGGCGGATTTACCCTGCAATCCCAGCCATCCCATAGGTGTTGCTACGGCCAGAAGAGACAAGCCCGCTAGAGTAACCACAAAGCCCAACAATGCGGGTCCTGCCCGACCACTTTTGGCGGCGCTATCCTTACCCCAGAAAAACAGGCTCACAGCGGCCAGAGCCAGCAAGGGCAGGGCAGCAGCCGTTGCGTGTGCCCAGCCAAAATGCGCGGCCAAAGGCGGAAACAGAAATCCATCCAGAACCGCTCCAATGTTTCCAGCAGCAGCTATGCCCAATACGGTTCCCTGCACTTTAGCGGGATAATTGCTTCCGGCCATGGGCAGGGCAACTGCAAAACTGGCTCCGCCGACGCCCAGTAATACACCAAGCACTATGAGCAACGAGTAGCTGGGTACTCCAGGATGGATCAGCAGGAAGAGAGGCGGAATAGCAGATAGCGCGACACCACCCATCGCCAGCCAGCGGCCATCCATACTTTGGTAAAGATTGCCCATACCCACCCGCAAAATCGCTGCAGAGAGGATGGGTACCGCGACTAAAAAGCCTTGTTCCGCATCGGTCAGATGCAAGGAATGAATCATGTAGGGGGCCAGTGGGCCATACAACAACCAGACGGTAAAACCCGTATCGAAATACAGAAAGCTGGCGACCAAGGCGCGCCAGTTTCCACTACGGAGCATAGTCAAAAGTTCTTTCATGGTGCATCCCTCGAGCGCTGATAAAATTCAAAGAAAAAGGCGCTCCCGGCTCATCTGAGCCAGGAACGCCTTCGTCCCAAAACGCTGTTCATCGGTGAACAGTGCTTAATTGTGTTCAGCATTTTTCATGCCAGAATTTATTGGCTACCATGAATCAGTATGTTAAGGTCTTGGACAGGGTCTTTTTGCAATGGTCCTGCTGGCAATGAATGGGCGAATCTGGTGCATATTCCCTGAAACGGGGCACAATGATGGTGCGCCCCAGCTCAGGGTGTGACGGTGCTCCCATCAAAAATCAGGTTGGGGCCCATGGTAATAGGATGCCCTTCCTCACTCTGGACCTGCCAGGATTTGGCGTGGTTTCCCCAGTCGATAAAATCCGTTTTTGGAACAGGAATCTGCAGCACTTTTGCTGCTTGCCGATAGATATCGCAACGATATACCTGTGGAATCAATGTCTCGCTATCCACACCTTGAGGCCATTGACCAGCCGTCTGCATTTGTCGAGCCAGCCACATCGCATGGGAATGCCAGGGAAAATTGGCCGAGTAACGCGCAAATACATGAAAATCCTCCTGCTGAGTCAGGCCTGGTACGTTACCACTTAATGCCATGGCCACAACTTCCCGAGGAACCCCAATGGCTGCGGCAACCCAGGGTACCGCTTCTAAACGGTGTTGAGGGTTATCCAGCCAATGACTGGCGGTCAGGATGGCTCGAATCATTGCCAGATATAAGTCGGGCTCGCGCTGTGACCAGTCATTCCGTACGGCTAATACCTTTTCCATCAGGTTATTCCAGAGTGCGTAACTGCTGACAATCGGAATACCCACGTTTTCTGCAGCTGCCAGACTTCCCCAAGGCTCCCCCACGCAATAACCATCTATTTCTCCAGCGCGCAACGCGGCGACCATATAGCGAGGCGGAACCACGGTGATTTGAATATCCTGGTCCGGATCGATACCAGCTGCACGTAGCCAGTGCCGCAGTTGATAATGATGGTTGGACACCGGAGAAACGACGGCAACACGCAATTTTTTCGCAGGCTCTGTCTGAATAATGCGGCGCAATGCCCGGGCAGCGGCGAGGACATGCTCCTCTCCCGTATATCCCGTATCGCGGAGCCGTTGGTGCAAAGCATGACTGACGGTAATGGCATTTCCATTCAGGGAGAGCGTCAGCGCCGTACTCACCGGTATTCTGGGGGAAGCAATTCCCAGCGTTGCCGCCATAGGCAATGGCGCCAGAGCGTGGGCAGCAACCAGATCTCCAAAGAGCAGATGGTCACGTAAACTGGCCCAGGAAGGCTCCTGTTGCAAACTCACTGCGAGTCCTTCAGCCGCAAAAAAACCCAACTCACGAGCCACAATCAAGGGTGCGCTATCCGTCAGTGCGACAAAACCTATGTTGAGATTCTCACCGCTCATTTTTCCTCCCAGTACCCGATGTTATTACAAAAAAACCTCGCGCCCCATAGTGGGTGCGCGAGGACTTCATTGTCCAGACTGCAGGGTTATGAGGCAATTCTTGGGCCAGCCTTGTTGAGGTCGGAAGTGCCTGATCGGTGATTCTTGCACTTGCGGTGCCGCCAAGTGATGACTATCCTGCATTTTTTCCGATGAGAACACATTTTGATGGAAGCAATCGCAGACAATGCATCATCACTCCTGCGTGAAACTTCGCTTTTTTCGGCCTGGCCCGAAGCGTTGCTGAATACCTTACTGACACAAAGCAAAAAGGTCACTTTGGGCTCGGGCGATATTCTCTTTGTCGAAAAGGCGACCGCAAACGCGTTTTATCTGGTCCTTTCTGGTCGTATCCACCTGATTGCCGCCGCCGCCACCGGACAGGAAAAAATCGTCGAAATCATTCAGATAAACGATCTGTTTGCCGAAGCAGTTGCTTTTCTGGGTGGGTGTTATCCGGTCACTGCTGCAGCAGATGGGCCGACGACAGTTCTGGAAATTCCGCTCGCATTGTTTCTAGAAATTCTGGAGCAAAAGCCCCAGTTGATGCGGCAGATGCTGGCGCGGCTCAGTATGCGCCTGCATTTTTTGGTCAAGGAGCTGCGTCATCTGAGTGTGGAGTCGGCAGAGCAGCGCTTGGCCAGCTATCTGCTGGAGTTGTGTCCGGTAGTCAATAACCCCGCGGTCATTGAACTCCCCGCCAAGAAAGCGGCAGTCGCGGCGCGTTTGGGCTTGACGCCGGAGACGCTGTCGCGGGTGTTGTCCCGAATGCGTAAGGCAGGACTCATAGAAGTGGAACAACGGACGATCAGCATTCCCGATCCTCTTGCCTTACGGCGCTGGGCCGGCGGGCACTGAGACGATGGCATTCGTGTCCTTTCACTGCCCAAGCCGCATCGGGGGCGATTTCACCAAAGACTGTAAAAAATCGCGGAGCACCAACGCGCCGTTGTGTTCCTGGTCGTGGGCTGCATACAGCAGAATCAGGGGCGAGCCAGCGGCCTGAGTCAGGAGCGCGCGGGCAGTCTCCTGTTGCTCCGCCAGTTCCGCCAGATAACGTTTGCGGAACTCACCCCAGCGTACCGGATCATGGGCGAACCACTGACGCAGGGCGGTGCTGGGAGTGAGATCTTTGGGCCAGGCGTCCAGCGGGAGGTCGGCCTTGCGCAAGCCACGGGGCCAGAGGCGTTCCGCCAGGACGTGATAGCCTGCGGGGAGGGGATGCGCGTAAACGCGCCAGGTGGTGATGGAAATGCGCTGAGCGTGGTCCGGAGTCATTTTATGTCCCTGCCCGTTCATTCGGGCTGCCTTCCTTCTGCTTTCACCAGTCTCCTATTCGCCCGCGCAATTCCTGGAGATGCACCACGGCCTTTTGCGCGATCAAGTTGCGGGCCGTCTTTACCTGGTCCCAGACGTTCCAGAGGAGTATGCCGTGGATCTGGTCGTCCCGCAGATAATACAC
>Ga0315298_1006590_pt1 | contig 15777 bp, 15 predicted proteins | sample WHS_1_MG_FD_203077 | JGI IMG/M metagenome (GOLD analysis project Ga0315298, IMG submission 203077) | Extremophilic microbial mat communities from Washburn Hot Springs, YNP, Wyoming, USA - WHS_1_MG | ecosystem: Environmental > Aquatic > Thermal springs > Hot (42-90C) | place: USA: Wyoming... | reverse complement strand
GATCGGCTTCGAGGAGGCGCTTGAGAAGCTGTTGGTCGCGCCGGATTGACCAAGAGCATCGCCTCGTATATCAGGTGCTCGAGAAGAAAATCCGCATTCTCGCTTGCCGCTACCACTACTAGCCGGTGAGTGCGCATGCTTGTTAGGGTTGCTTGTCCAGGAGGGGGATGATCACGCCGATGGTTTCCTGGGCCATGGCGCGGGCTTGCCGGGCGTCGATTTCGCGGTAGAAGTCCATGGGGGTGAGGTCTTCGCTGCCATAGAAGGCCAGCTCGCGGTCGCGGCGGAGGCAGCGGGAGTATTCCGCCAGTTTCTCCACATGCGGGCGGACCGGATCCGGGATCAACTCCCGGTTATCGAGCAAAATCTGGCTGACATCGTGGATGCGGGGCGCGTCGATGCCCGCCATCCGGAGTAATCCTTTCAAAGCCAACTCCACCAGTTCCTGGGATTCGCGGACCACGTCCGCCCAACTGCCTGCCTCGTAGAGCGCGTCCAATACCTTCAGGCGGACGTGCGCCCGGCGGATGTAATCTTCAGCCAGTTTGGGATTGCGCATGGCTTTCCACCCAATAAGGCACTCCATAGGCCGAGCGGCGGATGCGCCCCCCGGCCAGCAGATAGCGGCGTACGGACGCCAGGAAGCGGGAAACGGCCAAGGTTCGCTCCCACAGCACGATGCCGTCGATAGCGACCTCAAACCACAAACTGCCGGCGTTTTCCGGAGCGGCAGGCAGCAGGCAGAAATGGGGCGAGAGCGCGGCGGGCATGGCCTCAGGGTGCGCTTCCACAAGCCGGTCCCATTCCGCGTACAGATCCCGCGTAAGCGCCACTCCGGGTTGGAGGCACAACAGCAGATCCGCATCCGAGGCGGCCGTGGCGTCGCCCCGCGCCTGGGAGCCGAACAAAGCCACCGCCTCCAATTTCGGACCGAGGCTGCTTTGGAGAATGCAAGCCAGAGGCTCGAAGGGCGCTTTCGGGGGAGCGGCAGAATCCCTCAAGTGGCGCTCGAGAGTCCGAAGGCACAGTTCATTGAGGGAAACACCCAGGCGTGCGGCTTCGGCCTTGAGTTCCGCATGCAACGGACGCGGGAGGCGGACCAGGATCTTGCTAGCGGATTTTGTACGATCGGGCATCCGTGCTAGCAATATGATAGCAGACTCAGAATGTGAGGGTGGAGCTAAAACAGGGGTTGGTTTTGGTTGGGTTAGCGCTGGCGGCGGAGGGCGAGGTACAAGCCACCCAGGCCGGCGGCGAGCATGCCATAGAAGCCGGGCTCAGGGACGACGGAGTCAGGAGCGGCGATGTAGTAGCTGGAGCCCGTTTTGCCGAACCCGGTGTTGTAAATGTAAGTCCAGCCGCCTTCGTATTTGCCGCTCTTGGCGTAAACATTCTGCCACACCGGGATACGGTTTGACAGAAAGGCGACTGAGAAAGTCGTGGGATGGTTTGAAGTATCGAACTTAATTCCCCACAGCAAATCAGGGATGCCGGGGTTGGACTTGCCTTGGTTGCCCCACACCTGAATGCCGGCGGAGGCAGGGTCGGGATCCCAGATGCATGTTTCGTCCTTGCAATTTTCGCTCAGGCCGATGATCACATGGCTAAGTGCTTTTTGGGGGTCGGTTGGGTCTGTGAAGGTGTACTGATACTGGTAGCCTCCGGACACAGACGTGATCTGCCAAGCAATGGTGAAATCCCCCCAAGCCGTAGGGTCTGGGTCTGGCGTTAAGCCTGTTCCGGCAGTTAGACACCCAGACAGGTTCGAGTTGCCGACCGGTTGCCCCAAAATCCCCTGTGGGTTCACATTATTCGTCGCGGTGCATACATCATACGACAAGAGATTTCCCACTGTGAAAGCGGCTAAAAGGCAATAGAGCCCGACTCCTCGAAGCATCATCCCTCCGTAAGACGTTGGTGGTTTGCACATGAGGGAACGGGTCCCCGTGCAGACGCCTACATAGAGTATAAACTTACATAGACTATAAGCGGTCTCCGCCCCCATAAAAGAAGTACCAGTACTCTCAAACTCAGCTAGCGGATCCGGGCGCTGACGGCGTTGGATGTTCCTACCTCGTTGGTGGCGGTGACCGAGAGGGAGTCGAGTTTTTCGAGCGGGGACGTCGTAAGCGACCCCTCCGTGCGGAGCGTGAACGGGACGGAGACCGAGAACTGCCCCCCGTAGGACTGCGAAGTCGGGCTCTTAAACCACAGCGAGGCTTCCGAGTCGAGGTTGATGGTGAGCTTCGCATTGGGGAATTGCACGTCGGAGGCGGCGGTGAAGGCAATGTCCAGTTTGCCGAGCGAGCGGGTGGTCGAATAGCCTGTCACCACCAGCACAAAGCCGGTGGCGGTTTGCGAGGTCACTTGGGCTGAGAACAACCGCGGCGCTTGCTTAGGAACCTGTAACCGTAAGCTAGCGGGAGCCTTGGGGGTGAGATCGAGCCCGGTATCTAAAGCGAAAGCCGGAGTGATCGTGATGGTTCCCGCCACCGTGCCGGTCTGAAGCCGGAGGTTGGGCGAACCGTTCTGGAAGATGGCTTGCGTGGAGTTGGCAGGGATCGTAAATGTGGCCTGCCGTCCGCCGAAAGCAAACTGCACCGCCGGGTCGGTGGCGGGCAACTCGGAGTCCACCGTAAGCGTCAGCGTGCCTCGCAGGGGTAAGGGATAAGGAGAAGCGAGGGTTAAGCCGATGGCGGGCTGGTCGAAGGGCTCCACCGTGCCGCTAGCGCCGGTGAAGCGGTAGGCGGGCAGCGCCGGCGGGTCCGTGCCGAAGCCGGAGAGGGTGAACGACAGCGCATCGACGAATAAAGAGGCGGTGGATTGCCCGGTGGTGGCGGGCGTAAAGCGGATCGTAAAGGTCACAGATTCTTCCGGTTGCAAGCTGAGGGGCAGCGCCGGCGGATCGACCAGGCGGAACGCCGCCCCGGCGGCCGCGCCGCCCGAAGCTGTGGCAATGCCGATACTGCCCACGGTAGCGCTGGTGGTGCCTTTGTTGCGTATGGTGAACTCGAGGGAAGACGACGCGCCGACGGTGACGGGCGTAAATGGGATCAAACCGGGCGAGTTGACGGCGCTGGAGACGCCGGCCGTGGCGTAAGCAAACGTCAGCTTGGGGCCAATGCCTGTTCCTACCAAGTCGAAGATTTCATTGCCGATCCTGAGGCGGGCGGAGTTGCGCCCGGGCTGCGTGGGGGCGAAGTTCACTACGAATGTCGTCAAGTCGTTGGGCGCGAGGGTCAAGGGGAAGATGGGGAGATCCGCAAGCGTGAAACCCGGGCCGGTCAAAGCGATGCCGGTTAGGGTTCCCTCAGCGTTGCCGGTGTTTTTGATTTGGATGATGACGCTCGTGGATTCGCCCAGCGCCGTGGCCGGCAAGTTGACGGGTTGACCGGGGGATAGGGGTGTGGATTGCTCACCGTTAAACAGTTCATAGACATAGCTCGGAGCAATGGCCGAGGCTTCGAGTCCAAGGGTGAGGGTCTTGTCCCCAATGGTGATTTTCACGGATCCACGGTCGTCGCCCCGGGCTTTGGGCGCATAACGGATGGCGAATCTCAAGGTGTCGCCTGCCGCCACCGAGGACGGCAAAAGCGGCAGGGCTAAAAGCTGAAAAGCGGATCCGGACAAAGAGACGGACTGCACCGAACCTGGGCCGCTTCCCTTATTCACCACCAAGACGGTGGCGCTGGTGGTGGTTCCTACCAAAGTGGGGGGGAAGGGAATGACGCCCCCATCGGACAGGGGCACGACGTTGGCGTCCGTTTGCAGGGCGTAGCTGGTGGAAAACTCCGGCGCAACCCCGTTGAAACTCACCGCAATGGAGCCGGTGGAGATGGGCTGATCCTTGGTGGGCGGCGCTTCGGCGTAGATAAAACTGATTTGCCCGTTGACGGAGCGGCTGCTGGAAGGGGTGAACCGGATCTGAACGCGGAAATGATCCCCCGGAGCGAAGTTGACCGGGGGCTCGGGAAGCGGGCTAATGATGGCGAAATCAGAGGAGCCGATAAGGAGAGGAATGGCCGTGAGAGCCGCCTGCGTGCGTCCCGTATAGGTAAGCGTCACCGACACCACCACGGCTTTCCCGATGCCTTCGGCGGGCAAGGTCAGGGTGGAGTAGTTGGGAACCGTCAGGGAAGTTTGATCCTGATCCACCCGGATCTGAAAAGGCAGATTCGCCAACTGGGCCGGCGAGGGCGTAACGACCAAGCCGCTGGAGATGATGAAAAGAAAAGACAGACAACGCGTATGCATGGGCGGCTTACTCTCCAGAGGGAATAAAAATCACCCGGGGCGCGGGTGACGTTTCCAGGATCCAAACTGGATCCCGCGCTTCGCGAAGCGGGTTCAGCAGGAACGAGGTGGGGGTGAAGGGCTCGAAGCCCGAAGGAAGATTGTCGATTTCCAGGTCTTCCAGGAAGCGCTGGGCGCTGAGGTCATAGGCGCGTATGCGGCGGCTGGAAGCGCCCGCCAGGAAAAGGAACTGCCCGTTGTTCGATACGGCAAGGGCAACCGGTTCGGGCAGCTCGGCGGCATTTTCCCACAAGGCCTCTGCGGCGGAGGGAGCAGAAAGGTCAGCTATGCGCCAGAGCGAGGAGGCGCCGGCGAGATACAAGGAACTTCCGGCAGGGGCGAAAGCGGCCGCCACAGGGGAAGGGAAGAGGCCCAGAAGCTGAGGCGGCGAACCCTCCCGGAGGAGGAAGACGGCGCTTTTTTCTTCCGCCGGAGCTGCTACGGCGGCGATGCGGGCAAACGGATCCGCAGCCAGAAGCCGCACGGGGGAGGGCAGGGAAGCCAGGTCGCAGGACGGCCCCGCCAGGATGTTTCCGCCATCTTGCCACAAGAACTGTAGCTGCTTTCCGGAAGCGGAAAACAGCACGGCGGAGGACGAATCGGCGGCCCAAAGGATTTGGCTCGGCGCGGCGATGGCCCCAGGCAAATTTTGTATCGAGGCGTAAGGATTGCGAAGGTCGAGAATCACCTGAAGCCCCGTCTCGGAAGCGAGAACGGCTTTACGCTGGTCCGGGGCTACGCCGGCCAAAGGGACGCCGGTAAGAATGGGGGGACCGAAATGGGATGCGCCCGGCAGACCGATCAGCGGGCGTAGGCTCCGGCTTGGGGCGTCAAAGAGGAACCCGCCTGCCGGTCCTTGGAGGGTCGAGGTCTGGGCCAAGCCCGAGAGCGCCAGCAAACACAGAGAGGAAATGCGTAACGCTGAGGGAACCGTGGTTTTCATGATCTGCGCCACCTCCTATCTTGGTCCGCCAAAGGTCGGGCTGCCCGGGCTGATGATGATGGTCGGCGGCGGCGCCGAGGCCGACGCAGGTTTGCTGCTTCCGCTGTCGCGAGTAACCAGCACGGCCACCAGGATGGCCGCTGCGGCGGCGGAGGAGAGCAGCACCAACTTCCTGGTGGTAAGCCAGCGGGATTTCTTCTTCTGGTTCTGGGCCGGCAGGGGCGGAGTCAGCGAGTTGGTCTGGGAAATCACCGCCCGGCCGATTTTGTCGCCGATGGTGGCGGTCACCTTAATCTGGAACGGACCGGCCTGCTGGTTGACCGTGAAGGGCGCGGCGGCTTGCCCTCCGGGGACGGTTTTGACCGTCATGGAGCGCCCGCCGCCGGGGAACTGACCGCCCGGTCCGGACTCGGGAAGCTCGAACACCACGCTTGCGCCTTCCACCGGCATATCGTTCTCATCCCGCACTTCGACCACCGGCGTGTGGGCGCGCTGGTCCGGAATGAAATTGACTGCGCCTTGCCCTTCAAGCACGAAAACCTTCAAACTCTCTTGCGGTTTGGCGGGGGCGGGAGCGGGAGCAGAACCTTGGGATGGGACTTGCGCTCCGAGCGGCGGGGGCGCAATCAAGGCCAGCGTCAATGTCAAACTCAGCAAAGACGAGGCGGAAGAGAGATGAAAAGACCGCATAACCGGGAAGTTGCCATGATAGCATTGCCGCATTTTTCGAAAATTCAGAAGCATATTCTTGTTCTCAGCCTTATTGAGCCGCTCCTCGACCTCTCGGTGGGAATTGTCGCTGGATATAGGGATAAGCAAGGCGTATGAATTCGGTTCCCATTGCCGTCGCCTCATCCAAATCTTCTTTGATGACCGGCACGACGACCCGGACCAGCGCAATATCGGTGCGGTTCTCCGCCACGGTATCCAAGATGCGCTGCACCCGGGCGGCTTGCTCGCGGGCGAAGGCGCGTTTGTAGGTCTGGTACCAGTAGAGCACCAAGCTGCGCCCCTCGCCTTTCGCCACCACATAGTAGTTGACGGGGATGGGGGTGGCGCTTCCGGGCACGGGGATTTCCACCACTTTTGACACCAGCGGGTTCCAACCCGAGCCCGGCAGGCAAACCTTAGGATCATGGGCGTTGGCGGCGCGGTGCTGCGTCTTGTAGTACGCCATAAAAAGGTTTACCTCCGCTGCTCGGCCGGCATGGACATAGGTTCTGTTTAGAGAATCGTCAGGAGCGAGCATTTCCAATACCCCTGGCTCCATGAGCTCGTCTTTTACGCGGCTCCATTCGCCGAGCCTCCAGGGGAACTGATCGAGCGGCGGAGGGCTGGGGAGGTACTCCGTGCGGGACAGGGCGCGGGATAGAGCGAATTGCACAGCCAGGACCGCTATAGCGCCGACCAGAATTTTGCGATGGAGCACAGCTTTTCCCCCTTTAGCCTACGCGCCTCTGAGCATACGCCTCCGCCCAGCGCGCGGCCAGCCTGTGGGTAAGCAACACCAATCCGAAGCCGAGCGCCAGGCACAGCCAGCCCAGAATGTCGTGGTAGATTCCGTGCGTCCACTCCGGTTTGTATTGCCCGAGGATGCCGGTGGTGACAATGCGGGCGACGTTGAGCAGAATGGCGGCCGGGAACGCCGCCGCCAAGATGATGGCGCGCAGCCAGCGCCTATCTTCGAGCAAGTGGGCGTAGACCAGGCAGAAAAACGCCAGGGTCAGCAGCGAGCGCAGCCCACTGCAAGCTTCCACTACGGAGAGGCGCTGCCGCGGAAGCTCGAGCACGTTGCCTTCCCGTATCACGCTGAAGCCCAGGAATTCGAGAGCCATCTCCGAAAGGCGGCTCGCCAGCAGTTGCAACGGCAGCGTAATCTCCCCATAGAGAACGGCAGGTATGGGGAAGGTAAACACCAACAGCGCCCAGGGGAACAACAGCGTGCGAAAGGCGCGGTAGCCGCCCACGGCCAGAATGGCGCCGGCAAGCGAGATCATAAAGGCGAAGCGGGAAAACGTGGTGGACCCGCCCAACGTGGCGGCGAGGGCTAGCGGGGCGCTCAGCGCCAGCACGACGATGCCCCAAACGCTCGGGGAAGCCGGCGGGGAAAAGGCGGCGGAGCGGCGATGCCAGGTAATATAGGCCGCGACGATCGGCGCAAAAAAGCCGTGCGCCATGTCATCGCTAAAGGCGAGCAGTTCGGCGGTGCGAACCAGGGTCGGCCAGTAATTCGCCAGCAGTAGGATGAAGAGCGCGAGCCACAAAACGGCGTCCCACGCCCGTTTTGTGCGCGCCAAGGGTTTGACGACTCCTGGTGAGGTGGCGTGGCGCAAGACCATATGTTATTTACGAAAGTTATCCCGGGGACTTGCCGCCCCCTCCCACTACCGTACCGTGAAACGGGTTGTTCGGGACTGAGTTCATTCTAGCCTGTAATGCAAGGAAAGTCACCAAGTCAGGGACGCGGAACGCATTAGATGGGATGCAAAACACACCGAGAATCAGTACCAGGACCTTCAGTTCATTGACATTTGTCAAGGATGGCCTATCATAAACATTGAGAGCCAGCCAAGGCCTCCCATCGAATTCGGAGGAATCTCTGGATGGGACTGAAGGGGCGGTAGCTTGTCCATGGGACAAGCCGGACGGAGGAAGATGGGCTGCGAGTGGAAGACATTTCCGGAGGGGGCGCCCGGAGGAGAGGAACATCCGTGGTTTGCCGTGCGGGTGCGCTCGAACTTCGAACACACCACGCATAGGTTGTTGACTCAGAAAGGGCTGACGTCGTTTCTGCCCTGTTACGCCACGCGGCGCCGCTGGTCGGACCGAGTGAAAGTGATAGAGCGCCCGTTATTTCCGGGCTATGTATTTTGCCGTTTTGATCCCCGCGACTGGCTGCCGGTGGTGCGCACGCCGGGCGTGGTGCAAATCCTGGGCAATGAGAAGTCCTTCACGCCCATCGACGAAAGCGAGATGGAATCGGTGCGCCGTTTGGTGGCTTCCGGCATTCCGCCCATGGCGCATGTGTTTTTGCGCATGGGGCAGAGGGTATACATCGAGCGCGGACCGCTGCGCGGCGTGGAAGGCATTCTAGTGGCGGACAAAGGCGGGTTTCGCTTAGTGGTGTCCATTACGCTGCTGCAACGTTCGGTGGCGGTGGAGGTCGACGCCGAATGGGTGCGTCCGGTGGCGAACGCCCGGTATGAAATGCCGCTGCGAGCGACGGCGTAATTACGGTATGTGGCGCGGAGTTTTGTTGTTAGCCACGCTGGCGGGATGGCCCATGCGGGCGGCGGCGCCTCCGCAAAGCGCCGAAGAAGAAGCGGCCGCCAATCTGACCAACTGCTTAAAGGGCCTTCCATCGTGCGATTTGTCGCGGCTGTCGCCGGCGGAGATGGCGAAGGTTTCCGCCGCGGCGAAGATGCGAAATTACGATCGCTGCATGAATTTTTCCGCCAATTGCGATCCCTTGCTGCTAACTCCGGAGCAAGCGAAGCTGTGGAACGAGCGGGCCCGGCAGCGAAATCTCGAACGTTGTCTAGAGGGGCATCCCCAGTGCGACTCGCTGGCGCTTTCCGAAGGGCAGTGGAAAGCCGTGCGGGAGGCCGCAAAGCGGCGCAATTTGGAGGCGTGTTTGCGAGGTTCTGCGAAGTGCGACCCGCTGGAGCTCACGCCGGAGGAGATGCGCCGCGTACGCGCCGCAAGCCGGCAGCGGAATTTGGAAGAGTGCCGGCAAGGAACGGCGCTGTGCAACCCGCTGGATTTGACCGCCGAGCAAGCTGCATCTGTGCGCTTGGCGGCGCGCCGGAGGAATCTAGATAGTTGTTTGGAAGGGCGGGCGAATTGCGACCCCGCGTTACTGAGCGCGGAAGAAGCCACGGCTGCGCATAACGCATTAAAAAAGAGGAACCTGCAACGCTGCCTGGACGGGCTGCCCTCGTGCGATCCGTTGTTGCTCACGGCGCCCGAGTCCGCCGCCGTGGCGGCTGCGTACCGGAAACGGCAGCGCCCCAAGGGCCGGTAAGCGCCAGGCTGGTACTAGTACTTCTTGCCATTGACAAATGTCAACGAATCATGTTACGTTCAGCGCAGACGACTTTCTTGCCAACCGGAGGCCTTGACCATGGGGCCGAAAGGGCGGTAGCGTGTCCAACTCCCTGCCAGCCGCCCTGCGAAACAGTGTTGCAAGCAGGGCCGGAGAAATCGGATGTCAGTGTTAAAGCCGCGAACGCGTGTTGTATATTTCCGGGTGTCTGAAGAAGAATTCCGGCAACTGCACGCACTGTGTGAGTTGCGGGGAGAGAGAAGCTTGTCGGATCTTGCGCGCTCGGCGATGCAGCAAATGCTGCAAGGCAACGGAGGATCCGGCGAGCAGAGTGTGGCGCAGAAACTAAGCCAACTGGACGCCACGCTGGCGGAGTTGAGTCGGGCGTTGAAGCGCTTCGGTTCCGCCGGCAAGGCGGCGAGCCGAAAAGCGTCTGTAACGAAAGGAGACCGTAGCTGATGGTGAGGCTGGTCTTTACGTCTGTCTTGGTAGGGATGGCGACTCTGTTTTGCAGCGCGCTGGAAGCGGCGGAGTCTTTGCCGCAGGCGCAAACGCCGTCGGTGACGCCGGCGGGCGCGGAAAGTCCCGGCCCGCAGGCCTTCGGCGCGTCGGTGGAGCGCTTGCGGCCTAACTATGTGTTGGGTCCTGGCGACCAGATTTTGATCCGCGCTTTCGAGGCGGAAGAAATCAGCGAGCGCCCGTTCCGGATTGACGGCGATGGGTACTTGAACCTACCGATGGTGGGCAAAGTCAAAGCCGGCGGGCTGACCGTGGAGCAACTCGAAAATACGCTCATCGAGCTTTTGCGCAAATACATCCGGCAGCCGCAGGTCACGGTGACGGTGGTGCAGTTTCGCAGCGAACCGGTGTTTTTCGTGGGCGCCTTCAAAGCCCCGGGCATTTATCCGCTGCAAGGGCGGCGGACCTTAGTGGAGATGCTGTCGGCCATCGGAGGGCTGCAACCCAACGCCAGCCGCCGGATCAAAGTGACGCGGCGCAAGGAATTTGGACCCATCCCCCTGCCGAATGCGGTGGAATCGAACGACGGCAAGGTGACGACGGTGACCATCAGTATAGGAAGCCTGCGGGAGAACGTGAACCCTGCGGAAGACATCGTGCTTCAGCCATTTGACGTGATCAGCGTGGAACGCGCGGAAATGGTTTACGTCAATGGGGAAGTGGGGCGGATCGGCGCTTTTGAACTGGGCGAGCGCGATTCGGTGTCGGTGGTGCAGTTGCTTACCATGGCGGGCGGCTTGAGCCGGGACGCCAACCCGACGAAAGCCCGTGTGCTGCGTCCCGTGCTGAACACCTCCCGCCGCGCCGAAATTCCGTTGAACGTGAAGCGCATCTTTGAGGGCAAAGACAGCGACTTCCCCTTGTTGCCGAATGATCTGCTCTACATCCCGAAAGCTTCTTCCTGGAAGCGGAACTTAGGGCGCGGCATGTTGATTGCAATGCCCATTATCACGACCATTATTTACATAGCGATTCGCTAGACAGGAGCCTATGTACGATCCCGACCGCAAGCCGGATCTCAGCCCCGCGCCATGGCGGCAGCCTCAGGTAGGCGTCACGCCGGCTGCCGCTTATGACATCCCTTATGCGGAGGCGGCGCCGGCGCCCGGGCCTTCCGCGCATCTGAACTACCTGACGCTGCTGTGGCGCCGGAAATATTGGGTGCTGGCGGCGGCGCTGGTGGGGCTGGTCGCCGGCGTGGCGTATGTGGTTTTCACGCCGCCCATTTACCGCGCCAGCGCCATGCTCGAAGTGGTGGGCTTCAACGAAAGCTTCATGGGGTTGAACCAGTTTGACCCGCAAGCGGGCACGGGCAGCTACTCGGCTACGGCGGCCAACATTCAGACGCAGATCCGCATTCTGCAAAGCACGAATTTGATCAACCGGGCGGTGGAGCGGGTGAACCTAGAGCTCACACCCATGCCGCCAGGCAGCTCGAGCATCTTCGGCAAGGCGCGCGCCCTTTTACATGTGGTTCCGCAAGAGCCGGTTGAGTTCATGCGGCAAGCGGTGTATATGGCGTCGCATAACGTATCGGCGCGGGGCGTCGGCGCTTCGCGGCTGATCGAGGTAAGTTGCCAGTCCACCGCGCCCGATATCGCCGCCAGCTTCATCAACGCGCTGGCCACCGAATATGTAACGCAAAACTCCCAGTTCCGCAGCAGCTCCGCCACGCGCACGGCGCAGTGGCTGGAGAGCCAGTTGGAAGAGGCCCGCAACAAGCTCGAGCAGGCGGACGCCAAGCTCCAAGACTTCATACGCAAAGAGGGCATCGCGTTTGTGCTGGATCAGAATACGCTCGCCGACAGCAAACTGCGGCAACTCCAAGCGGACCTGTCGGCCCTGCAAGCGGACCGGATCACGAAACAGAGCAAGTATGAGCTGGCCAAATCGAGCCCCATTGATTCCCTGCCGGAGATTTTGGACGACGGGACGCTGCGCGGGCTGCGCGACCGGCTGACGGAATTGCGGCGGGAAAGAGCGCAACTGACGGCTACGCTGACGCCGGAGCACTACCGGGTAAAGCGGATCGACGCCCAAATTCAGGAAGTCGAGCAGACCATGCAGCGGGAAAAAGCCAACCTGGTGAAGCGCATTCAGAACGATTATGAAGCCGCCCTGACCCGGGAAAAGCTGATGGCCAACGCCTACGCCACGCAGTCGCGCGCCGTGGCGGGCCAGGCGGACAAAGCGGGCCAGTATAACTTGCTGAAACGCGAGGCGGAAATGGCGCGCCAGGTTTACAACCTGCTGCTCCAGCAATACAACCAGTCGGCGGTTGTGGCGGCGGTTCCCACCAATACGGTGCGGGTGGTGGAGACCGCTTTGCCGCTCAGCCAGCCGAGCAAGCCAATCCCGTTGCGGGATATTCCTTTATCCGCGGGGCTGGGAGCCGCATTAGGGTACGGCGTGGCGGTGCTGGTGGAAATGATCCGGTTGCGGCGCTTGAGCCGCGTGTTTGTGGCGCCGGGGCATGCGGGTTCGGCGTTGAACGTGCCGGAGTTGGGCGTGATACCCGCGCTGGAGGTAGGCCCCAACCGGCGTTTGGTGTGGCCGAAGCCTTCCTCCTCGAATGGGAACGGCGATCTGAGCGGCGGCGGAGGCGGCGCGGACGTGGTGGGATGGAGGGAAAAGCCTTCGTTCTTAGCCGAGTCGTTTCGCTATGTGCTGACCTCGCTGCTTGCGCAGCAAAGAGAGAGATGGCGCGTGGTTTTGGTGGTGACGAGCGCAGGCGCCGCGGAAGGGAAGTCGACGCTGGCCAGCAACCTGGCCATCGCCACGGCGGAAACGGGGCGCAAGGTGCTCATAGTGGACGGCGATTTGCGCAAGGGACAACTTCACAAACGGTTCCGCCTGGAAGAACACCCGGGACTTGCGGAGCTGATCGTCAGCGAGACGCCCGTAGATCAGATCGACCTGAGCGAATATATACGCCCGACGGGATTCCCGGGGCTCTCGCTACTCAGCTGTGGCGTAACGCTGCCGGAACAGGTAGGCGCAACGCTGTTCTCGCAACGCATTCCTTTGCTGTTTTCGCGCCTGCGGGCGGAATATGACGTGGTGCTGGTGGATACGCCGCCGGTGCTGAGCCTGCCCGATGCGCGCCTTTTGGGGCGCGTGACGGACGGAGCGATTCTGGTGGTGCGCTCCGGCGTGACGCTGCGGGAAGACGCCATGGCGGCGGCGCAGCGGATCCTTTCCGACGGCATCCCGATTTTGGGGACGATTCTCAACGACTGGGATCCGTCGAAAGCCTCGCAGTACGACTACTATGGCGGCCGTTATGGCGGCTATAGCGCCTACAAAAGCGACGAGGGATAAAGCTTGAACTTGGCGATACGAGAAACACGAAGCGCGGCCGCGCCCGTGATCCGCATCACTCCGTCCAAGGGGTGGGTGGATCTGCGCCTGAGAGACTTGTGGGAATACCGCGAGCTGCTGTATTTTCTGGTGTGGCGAGACATCAAGGTTCGCTACAAGCAGACCGCGTTAGGGGCGGCTTGGGCGATCTTGCAGCCGCTGTTCACGATGCTGATTTTCAGCATCTTTTTCGGCCGCCTGGCGAAGATGCCTTCGGACGGAATTCCGTATCCGGTGTTTGCCTTCACGGGGCTGGCGCCGTGGACGTTTTTCGCCAACGGGCTGAGCCAGTCCTCCAATAGCTTGGTGCAAAACGCCAATCTGCTGACCAAAGTGTATTTCCCGCGGCTGGCGCTGCCGCTGGCGACGGTGCTTTCCGGGGTGGTGGATTTCGCGCTGGCCATGGTGGTGCTCGGCGGGATCATGATGTATTACGGCGTGCGGATCACGGCCGCCATTTTGTGGCTGCCGGCGCTGCTGCTGCTAGCGCTGGTGACGGCGCTGGGCGTTGGATTGTGGCTGTCGGCGCTGAACGTGGAATACCGGGACGTGCGCTACACGATTCCGTTCTTGACGCAGGTGTGGCTGTTTGCGACGCCGATCGCCTACCCGAGCAGCCTGCTGCCTGAGCCGTGGCGAACGCTGTACGGCCTGAACCCGATGGTAGGCGTGGTGGAAGGCTTCCGCTGGGCGCTGCTTGGAACAGCGACCGCACCGGGCTGGATGATCGTAGCCTCCTCGCTAGCGGCGCTGCTGATCCTGGTCACAGGGGCGTATTATTTCCGGCGGATGGAGTGCTCCTTTGCGGATGTGGTGTAGGCGAGCTCGGAACAATAATGGATATCGCGGTTAGGGCCGAGGGGTTAGGCAAGCAATATCAGTTAGGCGCTCGACAGGCGTCTTACAAGACCATACGGGAGTCGCTGACGGCGGCAGTGCGCCGGCTTGGGCGGCGATCGAGAGAGCAGCGGACGGTGACGCGCTGGGCCTTGAAGGACGTTTCGTTTGAGATCCGCCGAGGAGAAGCCGTGGGCATCATAGGCCGCAACGGCGCGGGGAAAACTACGCTGTTAAAATTGCTGTCGCGGATCACGGCTCCGACCGAAGGATGGGTGGAAATCTGCGGACGGGTGGGGTCGCTATTGGAAGTCGGCACGGGTTTTCATCCCGAGCTCACTGGACGGGAAAACATTTATCTCAGCGCGGCCATCCTGGGCATGAACAAGGCGGAGATCGGCCGGAGGTTTGAGGAAATTGTCGAGTTCGCCGAGATCGAGGATTTCCTGGACACGCCGTTCAAACGATATTCGACCGGGATGCAGCTCCGGCTCGGCTTTGCGGTGGCGGCCCATCTGCAACCCGAGATCCTCATTGTGGACGAAGTGCTTGCGGTGGGCGACGCAGGATTTCAACGTAAGTGCCTGGGCAAGATGGAGGACGTGGCCAAGTCAGAGCGCACGATCCTTTTTGTCAGTCACAATATGGCGGCGGTTCAGAATCTTTGCACGCGGGTGATTGTGCTGGATGGCGGGCGCGTATGTTTCGATGGCGATTCCAGCCGTGGCATTGAACACTACCTTCGCTTGCAGGATGTCGTTCGGCAAACCTCTCTTGCCGACCGCACGGACCGGCAGGGCAACCAGCGTTTGAAGTTCGTCGGCGTCCAGTTGTTGGATAGCAGCTTGCGCCCCCTGAGTGTGGCGCACAGTGGGCAGGGAGTTACACTTTGCCTCAAATACGAATGTGATGGCAGCCGTCCCATGCGGAACGTTCAAATCGGCATTGACATTGTAGGCGCATTTGACCACCGGCTCTTGAACCTTTCGACGACCTGGAAAAACGGCGATTTTGCTTGTGTGGCTGAGGCTGGCGAGATCCTCTGTCATATACCCCGGCTCCCCTTGCTTCCAGGGCGCTACAGCTTAGACCTGTTTGCCGCTGCATCTGGCGAAATGGCTGACTACATTCGCGATGCAGCAACCATCGAGGTGGAAGCTGGCGACTTTTTCGGTTCTGGGAAATTACCCACACTTGGCTATTTTTTGACAGAGCATTCTTGGAGCCTGGAAGGCTCCTGCAAAGCTGCTCCTAGTTGAGACACCGCTGTGCTCTATCAACTCCTAGCAAAGCTCACTCGAAAGGTTTTACCTGCACCGGCGACTTCAGTCTTGCAAGCGAAGGTTCACGCCCGACGTAACGCCCGTAACCAGGCAGAGCGAGCAGCAAGAGAGGCGTACTGGCGAGAGCGCGCCGGCACGAACGGTTATGTTTGCGACGAAATTTCGGCCGGCGTGCGCATCCACTTGCCCTTCGACTCAGAACTGGGGCGGCTGATTTATTTGGGCGGCTATGAAGAAAATGAAAGATCCTTTGTTCAGCGCGTGCTTCGTAAGGGAGACATTTTTGTTGACGTCGGAGCAAACATTGGCCTGTACACGTTGATTGCAGCCCGGATTGTGGGTTCTAAGGGGGCTGTCCACGCGTTCGAACCGGTCAGCAAGACCTACCAACGCCTGGTGCAAAACGTTCGGTTAAACGGCTTTCGCAATGTGGAATGCCACCAACTGGGGCTCTCGAGCGCGGAAGGTTGGAGTGAGATCACCACCTGCACGGATGG
>Ga0315298_1006587_pt1 | contig 15784 bp, 14 predicted proteins | sample WHS_1_MG_FD_203077 | JGI IMG/M metagenome (GOLD analysis project Ga0315298, IMG submission 203077) | Extremophilic microbial mat communities from Washburn Hot Springs, YNP, Wyoming, USA - WHS_1_MG | ecosystem: Environmental > Aquatic > Thermal springs > Hot (42-90C) | place: USA: Wyoming... | reverse complement strand
CGAACTGGGGATGCCCTTTTCCGACCCCATGGCCGATGGTCCCAGCATCCAGCGCGCCAGTGAGCGGGCGCTGGCGCGGGGGGTGAAGCTGCGCATGGTCCTGGAGTGGGTGCGCGAATTTCGCATGACCAACAGCCACACGCCCATCATCCTTATGGGGTATTTGAATCCGGTAGAAGCCATGGGCATAACCCCGTTCGCTGAGGCTGCTGCGACGGCGGGGGTGGACGGGGTCATTCTGGTGGATCTGACCCCGGAGGAGGGGCGCGGCGAAGCCGGCGTTCTCCAGCAGCACGGTATTGATCCCATTTTCCTGCTGGCGCCGACCAGCGGCCCGGAACGGGCGGCGACCGTCCGCAGTATGGGCAGCGGTTTTGTGTACTATGTTTCTCTGCGCGGTATTACCGGCGCAACCCAGGCGGACTGGGCGGAAGTCTTGCAACGGGTACAGGACCTGCGTCAGCAACTAGGCCTGCCCGTGGCCATCGGCTTTGGCATTCGTGATGCGGCGACGGTGGCGCAGGTGGCGGCTGGCGCCGACGCAGTGGTCGTAGGCAGCGCACTGGTCGACCAACTGGCGGAGTGCACGACGGATCAGGAAGCTATTGCGGTGGCCACCCGCTTTATCGAGCCGCTGGCCCAGGCCGTGCGAACAACGGAAAGGAGGGGCGTATGAGTTGGTTCGATCGGGTGCTGCCGCCCAAAATAAAAAAGGCGCCCATAGAGGCCCCCAGCGCAACCGAAAATAAGCGTACCGTACCCGAGGGCCTGTGGTCCAAGTGCCCCACCTGTCAGGTGGTGCTCTACCGCACGGAGTTGGAGGAGAACCTTTTCGTCTGCCCCCACTGCGGACACCATCAGCGGGTTAGTGCCCGGCAGCGTCTGGATTTCTTCCTCGATGCGGAGCCTCGCCTGGAGATCGCGAAGGAATACGTCCCGGTGGACCCTCTGCGCTTCAAGGATCAGAAGCGCTATAAGGATCGACTGCAGGAAGCCCAAGCCAAGTCCGGAGAGAAAGATGCCCTGGTGGTGATGCGGGGTCTCCTCAAAGGGCGCCCGGTGGTGGCCGCCGCCTTTGCCTTTGAGTTTATGGGCGGGAGTATGGGCTCGGTGGTGGGGGCCCGCTTTGCCAAAGCGGCGGAGACGGCGCTGACGGAACGTTGTCCACTGGTCTGCTTCAGTGCCAGCGGTGGGGCACGGATGCAGGAAGGACTTTTTTCCCTGATGCAGATGGCCAAGACTTCAGCCGCTGTGGAGCGACTGGCCAAGGCGGGGATCCCTTTCATCTCGGTGCTCACCGACCCGACTATGGGCGGTGTTTCTGCCAGTCTGGCCACTTTGGGGGATATCCTGATTGCGGAGCCCAAGGCCCTGATCGGCTTCGCCGGACCGCGGGTGATCGAGCAGACCATCCGTGAAAAGCTGCCGGAGGGTTTTCAGCGCTCAGAATATTTGCTTGAGCACGGCGCCATTGACCAGATTGTCGATCGTCGCCAGATGCGCACGGTAGTGAGCGAGATGCTGAGGATGCTGACCCATGCCGAGAGTGCGCATTAAGCGCTGTGCACGGGGCGGGCGTAGCCGGTGATGTCTTTGCCAGATACCCTCAGTGATCGGGTCGCTGAACTGGCCGGGCCACCCGAGCAAATCGTCATGGGTCTGGAGCGGATGCGGGCTGCTTTGGCGGCGCTGAAGATTCCCGCGCGTTTGCCCATGCCGGCAATTTTGGTGGGGGGCACCAATGGCAAGGGCTCCACGGTGGCTTATCTGGAGGCCTTCTATCGCCAGGCGGGCTATCGCGTTGGCGCTTATACCAGCCCACACCTCTGGCAGTTTACTGAGCGTCTGCGGCTGGATGGTCGGCTGGCACCTGAGTCCCTCTGGTGCCAGCAACTCAAGGAACTGGCCGACACAGTACGCCAGATTCCGCTCACCTATTTTGAGATCGCGACCCTCGCTGCTGTGCGGATGATGTTGGCCACCGGGGTCGATGTGGCGATTCTGGAGGTCGGCCTGGGGGGACGTCTGGATGCGGTCAATGCGTTCGTGCCGGATTGTAGTGTCGTGACCACCGTGGACCTGGATCATCAGGACTGGCTGGGGTCCGATCGTGCATCCATCGGCAGGGAAAAGGCGGGTATCTTCCGTCGTGCGGTGCCTGCCCTCTATGGGGATGCCGAAGAGCCCTGCGCTTCGGTATTGGAAGCGGCGTCACGTGCTGAGGTGCCCTTGCAGCAGTTGGGGCGGGACTTTCATATTGATCCTCCATCCGGGAAATGGTCAGGATTCGGGCAAGAGAAACAGGTGTCTGCGCCTTTGTGGGCAGGGTCGGCACAATGGGCCAATCTGGCGGTGGCGGTGGCGGCGGTGTCGCTGTTGCAGGAGAAATTGCCGGTGCCCGATACGGCGATCTCCGCTTGGACGCTACCGCCGGAGTTGCCGGGACGTTGCCAGTGGCTCCAGCCCTGGGGTAAGGAGGATCCTGATCTGCTAGTGGATGTCGCCCATAATCCGCAGGCTACTCGGCAATTGGCGGCATTGCTGGCGGCGCGAAAAGGTGCCGCGCGTTGTCACGCCATTGTCGGTATGCTTGCTGACAAAGATATGGCCGGGACACTCGCGCCACTGTTGCACTGGGTGGATGCCTGGCATGTGCTGGAGATCACCGATACGCCGCGTGCAGCGATGGCGGCGCAACTCTGCGATATGCTTGAGGAAATGGGCGCGGCAGAGGTATCCGCGGATGCCAGCATGGAGCAGGCCCTGGAGAGGGCAAGAATGACCTTGGCGGGCGGGGATATTCTGCTCTGTTTCGGCTCCTTTCATCTCGTCAAGCAGTTGCCCATGGCCTGGCTACTGCGTGATCCGGCATGATGTTCTGGGTAAATGCCGCTACCGTGGGTCTGGTGGTGCTGTCCGCGCTCTGGGGGCTTTTTCGCGGGATGGTACGCGAGTTTTTTTCCCTGGCGGCATGGATTGGCGGGTTTTACGTGGCGTGGAACTGGGGCGGGAGTTGGCTGGCGCCCCGGCTGTCGTCGCAGATCCCCGCCGGCTGGAAGGTGCCGCTGGCTTCTTTTATCCTCTTTTTTGCCTGCCTGATCGTCGGGACCCTGTGCGCTTTTGTCGTTCGTAAGCTATTATACGGCATTGGTTTCGGGGCGACGGATCGCTTTTTGGGGGCGTTCTTTGGTTTCTTGCGGGGACTGGTGTTGATTGCCATTGCGGTTACTCTGGTGCAGTCCTCAGACCTGTCCCGGTCTCCCTGGTGGGAGAGTTCCTGGCTGGGACAGGAGCCGGTGAAACACTGGTCGCAATCATTGACGGCACCTGCCGTGTCCTATTTGGAGTCGCAAAAAATTGCAAAATGACAATATGATGCAGCATATCGTGGATGACGATCATTTTCATGATGAATGCGGGGTAATTGGCGTATTTGGTCATCCGGAAGCCGCCAACCTGACCTATCTCGGCCTCTATGCCTTGCAACACCGGGGCCAGGAGTCGGCGGGTATTGTTTCTGGCGATCAGGGCAAGCTTTATGTGCAGCGCGGTATGGGGCGGGTGGCCGATGTCTTCGGACTGGAGCAGATCGGCAAGCTGCCCGGTGAACAGGCGATCGGCCACGTGCGCTATTCCACTGCAGGGGATTCCGTACTGCGGAATACCCAACCGGTATTTATCAATTATCGCCATGGCGCCTTTGCCGTCGGTCATAATGGTAATCTGGTCAACGCGGCTGAACTCCGCACCCGGCTGGAGCGGGAAGGGGCCATATTCCACACGGATATGGACACCGAGGTCATCGTCCATCTGCTGGCGCGGGTACCGGGCGACGATGCGGGGACCCGGCTCGCGGCGGCGCTACAGCAGGTTTCCGGTGCCTACTCGCTGGTTTGTCTGACGGAAAGCCGACTGATTGGGGTGCGTGATCCCATGGGCTTTCGTCCGTTGGTGCTGGGGCGCCTGATTGATTCCGGGGGCTTTGTGCTGGCCTCCGAGACCTGTGCCCTCGACCTGATGGGGGCGGAGTTCGTCCGCGACATTGAGCCGGGGGAACTGATCGTCATTTCCAAAGAAGGGATCGAGAGCCGCAAGCCTTTTGCGCCCGTCGGCCGGCGCATGTGCGTCTTTGAATATATCTATTTCGCCCGTCCGGACAGTGTGCTCGATGGTATCCACGTATACTCGGCGCGCAAACGCATTGGTCAGGCGCTGGCACGTCTGCATCCGCGAGAGGCGGATCTGGTGGTGCCCGTCCCCGATTCCGGCGTTGCGGCGGCCATGGGCTATGCGGAGGCCTCTGGTCTGCCCTTCGAGCTGGGGCTGATCCGCAATCACTATGTGGGCCGCACCTTCATTCAACCGGCACAGCGCGGTCGTGATTTCGGGGTTAAGGTCAAGCTCAATGCCCAGCCCAACATCCTGCGTGGTAAACGGGTGGTCCTGGTGGATGATTCTATCGTCCGGGGCACGACCAGCGCTAAAATTGTCAGTCTGGTGCGGGCTGCTGGCGCGCGCGAGGTGCATTTTGTGGTCAGCGCGCCACCCACGACCGGGCCCTGCTATTATGGCATCGATACCCCGGATCGCTCCCAGCTCATCGCGGCCCAGCACAGTATTGAAGAGGTGCGTAAAATCATTGGTGCCGACAGCCTGGGCTACATTAGTCTGGAGGCGCTTTATGAGGCCGTGGGCGGGCGTGGGCAGGGTTTCTGCGACGCCTGTTTTAGTGATGACTATCCGTTGCCAACGCCGGAAGGACATGGCTCGCGTCAATTGCATCTGATCGAGGAGCTGCGATGAACTCTCAGGATTCCAACCCGGACTGGGCGGCACATCTCCGCCCGGAGACCCTCGCCATCCGCGCCGGTATTCACCGCACCCAGGAGCAGGAGCACAGCGAGGCCATCTTCCCGACTTCCAGTTTTGTTTTCGACTCGGCAGAAGAGGCCGCGGAGCGCTTTGCCGGACGGGCGCCGGGGAATATCTATGCGCGCTTCACCAATCCCACCGTACGTACTTTTGAAGAGCGGCTTGCCGCGCTGGAGGGTGCAGAATCCTGTGTCGCCACGGCCTCCGGCATGGCCGCCTGCCTGACCGCCTTCATGGGGATGCTCAAGGCGGGCGATCATATCGTCGCCTCCCGCTCTATTTTTGGTACGACGGTGCAACTGCTCAGTAATATTCTCGGCCGCTTCGGGGTGGAGACCAGTTTTGTGCCGCTGGCGGACGTGGCGGCGTGGCACGCGGCACTGCGTCCCAATACCCGGATGCTCTTCCTTGAAACGCCTTCTAATCCGCTTACCGAGATTGGCGACATGCAGGCACTGGCGGATCTGGCCCATGCCCATGATGCCTGGCTAGTGGTGGACAACTGTTTTTGTACCCCGGCCTTGCAGCAGCCCCTCAGGTTTGGCGCCGATCTGGTCATTCACTCCGCCACCAAGTACCTGGACGGGCAGGGGAGAACCCTGGGCGGTGCGGTTTGCGGCAGTACCGAACTGCTCAACAGCGGGCCACGCAATTTCGTGCGCACGGCGGGCCCAAGTCTCAGCCCCTTCAACGCCTGGGTGCAGCTCAAAGGTCTGGAGACCCTCGGACTGCGCATGACGCGTCACTGCGCCAATGCCCAGCAGATTGCCGAATGGCTGGAAGCACGGCCGGAAGTGGCGCGGGTTTATTATCCGGGCCTCAAGAGTCATCCACAGCAGGCCCTCGCGGCGCGTCAGCAACGCCTGCCGGGTGCTATTCTGTCCTTTGACCTGCATGGTGGGCAGATGGCGGCCTGGGCCTTTGTGGACGCCCTGCGCCTGCTCTCCCTGACCGCCAATCTCGGCGATGCCAAGACCACCATTACGCACCCTGCCAGCACGACCCACAGCCGGGTCGGTCCTGAAGCACGGGCAGCGGCGGGGATTGGCGATGGTTTGCTGCGGATCAGTGTCGGACTGGAGCATGCTGACGACCTGCGCGATGATTTGGAGCGCGGCTTTGCCGCTCTTGCAAGCCGCTGATTTGCGCTATCCTTGGACAGGAGCGAGTTTTCCAGCCACTTTTCCAACTGCGGAGATAATGAAATGACAAGATTCCGTGCATTACAACGTCATGGACTCAAGCCGGACACGCGTATCTGCGTGCTTGATAATGGGATGCCGTTGACAGTGACGCCCAGCGACATGGCGATCAAAAGTATGACCGACCTCAGGCGGGTGCCCGCTGCGACGACGAAGCCGGAAACCACCATTGATCAGGCCATGCAGCGCATGATTCATGTGGGTGTCCGTATGCTTTTTGTGCTGGATGACTTCGGTACGCTGATCGGTCTGGCCACTGCCCGTGACATCATGGGTGAAAAGCCCGTCAAACTGGCGGCCAAAAACCATGTCGCGCGGGACTCCATCAAGGTGCAGGATGTCATGGTGCCTCTGGGTCAGATTGATGTGCTCGACTTCGCTGAGGTGGAGCGGTCTACCGTGGGGGATGTCGTCCTGACCCTGCGCAAGGCGGGGCGTCAGCACGCCCTGGTGCGCGAGGAAACGCCCCGCGGTGAAGAGATTCGCGGTGTTTTTTCCATCAGCCAGATAGCGCGACAACTGGGGGTGTCTATTCAGACCAATGATGTGGTGCAGAGTTTTGCCGGGCTGGAGCAACTCATCACCAGTGATGACTGAACGAGACCCCCGCCACGCGCGGGCGGGAGTGGTCTCCCGTGCATGAGATCAACGGGCTGCTGCTGGCAGCCTTGCTGATTCTGCTGAATGGTTTTTTTGTTGCGGCAGAATTTGCGCTGGTGCGATTACGCAGTACCCATGCCCGTACCCTTGCCCAGGAGCATGGGCTGCGCGGGCGCATTCTCATGCGGATGCACCATCGTCTCGACGCCTATCTTTCCGCTACCCAACTCGGCATTACTATTGCCTCTCTGGGTATCGGCTGGGTGGGCGAACCCACCGTAGCGCGTTTGCTCCAACCTCTTTTCCGGGCTGTTGGGGTGACCGATCCGACGGCCTTGCGATCAGTTTCTTTTGCAATCGGCTTTGCCCTGATCTCCTTCATCGTCATTGTGATCGGCGAGCTGGTACCCAAGTCACTAGCCATCCGCAAGGTGGAGGCAGTGTCCCTGTGGACCGGTGCGCCCCTTTACGCTTTTTACTGGCTCATGTACCCGGCGATCTGGGTGCTCAATGGCGCGACCCGCATCGTGTTGCGCCTCTTTGCGCTGCGCGTGGATCAGCATGCCGGCGATGCACCCCATTCCCGCGATGAACTGGCGATGATCCTGGCCCTCAGTCAGGCGCAGGGCACCCTCGGCCAGCGCACCGGAGATATCCTCGATCGCACCCTCGATTTTACGGAACTGACGGCCGGGGACCTGATGCGTCCCGCCGCCGAGATGGTCTGTCTGATGTTGGAAGACAGCCCGGAAGAGATCCGCCAGGTGATGATGCGCCATCGCTTTACCCGTTATCCGGTGTGCGAAGGGGACCGCCAGCATGTGGTCGGCCTGCTCCACGTCAAGGATGCTTTTGCGACCCTGTCAAAGCACCCGGACCTGGGTGACCTGAAAACACTCCTGCGCCCGCTACCTTCCGTAGGCAGGGCGTTACCGGCCATGGACTTGCTTACCCATTTTCGTTCCGGCCACCCGCATTTTGCGCTGGTGGTGGATGATCTGGGCACCATCACCGGTTTTGTCACGCTGGATCACGTGCTGGAAAGTCTGCTCGGCGCTATCCCCGATGAGTTCCGGCACCAGCGGCGGGAGTGGCGGCGGCGCCTTGACGGCAGTTGGGTAGGTTCTGGCAGCCTCTCGCTGTATTCCCTGGAGCGCAGCCTGCACATCGACATTGACGAGGAGACTGCGGATACCATCGGCGGTCTGGTCATGCATCAGCTCGAAAGGGTTCCGGAAGAGGGAGAGCGGATCGCTTTTCCCAACTTCGACGTGGTGGTCTTGCGTAAAAAAGGTCCACGCATCACACTGGTGCAAGTGATCCCGCACCCCGACCAACCTGAATCCGACTGGTTTTCCTGATACGCTCCATGCAGAAAAGTGATTTTTATTATGAATTGCCTGATGCGCTGATCGCCCAGGCACCTCTCGCGGAACGCAGTGCCGCGCGCATGCTCATCGTTGATGGCCGCCAAGGCACTTGGGAAGATGCGCGGATATGCGATCTGCCCGACCTCCTCCAGCCCGGAGACCTGCTGGTCCTCAATGATACCCGTGTGCTTCCCGCGCGTTTGCAGGCCCGCAAAGCGACGGGTGGCGCGGTCGAACTGCTGCTCGACCGACTGGTCGATGCCCGGGAGGGCTGGTTTCTGGCGAAATCGTCCAAGGCGTTGCGACCGGGCATGTCCATTCATTTGCCGGGTGGTGCCGTTGCCACGGTAGAGGAAAAGGATGGCATGGACGTCCGTCTTATCCTGTCTGCGGACGCCCAGTGGTTACCCATTCTCGAAGCCGAAGGGAGTATGCCCCTGCCGCCTTACATCCGGCGGGTGCCGGAGGCCAGTGATCGGGAGCGCTATCAGACCATCTATGCGGCCCATCCCGGTGCGGTGGCCGCACCCACCGCCGGTTTGCATTTCGACGCGAACCTGCTGGCCGCCCTCGCGGCGCGCGGTGTCGAGCGGACCTTCGTGACCTTGCACGTCGGTGCCGGGACTTTCCTCCCGGTGCGCAGTGACGACATTACCGAGCACCCCATGCATGCCGAAACCATGGAGGTCAGTGCGACGACGGTGGCAGCTGTTGCCGCCGCGAAGGCACGGGGCGGGCGGGTGATTGCCGTGGGGACCACGGCTTGCCGGGCGCTGGAGACGGCGGCGCAGGATGGGGCGCTACGCCCTTACACCGGAGAGACCCGCCTGTTCATCTATCCCGGTAAGGCCTTTCGGGTGACTGACGGGCTGTTGACCAATTTTCACCTCCCGGAATCCACCCTGCTCATGCTGGTCTGTGCCTTTGCCGGCATGGAGTGCATGCTCGCTGCCTATCGCCACGCGGTGGCAGAGCGCTATCGGTTTTTCAGTTATGGAGATGCCATGTTGATTTCCCCTCAGGCCGGATGCCGATGAGTATTTATCAGTTGCTGGCCCGTGATGGTGCGGCACGGCGCGGCGTTTTGCACCTGCCCCGCGGCAATATTCAGACGCCCGCCTTTATGCCGGTGGGTACCTATGGCACCGTCAAGGCCATGTCTCCCGAGGAGTTGAAGACGCTGGGGACCGAGATTATCCTAGGTAACACCTTTCATCTCTTTCTGCGTCCCGGCCTGGAGGTAATCAGCGCGGTAGGCGGCCTGCATAAGATGATGCACTGGGATCGGCCCATCCTCACTGATTCGGGCGGTTTCCAGGTCTTCAGTCTGGGCGCGCTACGCAAGCTGACGGAGGCCGGGGTGCAGTTTCGTGCGCCCACCGATGGCCACAAGGTCTTTCTGGGGCCGGAAGAGTCCATGCAGATTCAGGCGGCGTTGGGTTCGGACATCGCTATGGTCTTTGATGAATGTACGCCCCATCCGGCCACCTACGAAGAAGCCCGTGTCAGCATGGAGCTTTCTCTGCGCTGGGCGGCGCGCTCCCATGCCTCTTACGCCGGGCCGGGTCAGCTCTTCGGCATCGTCCAGGGCGGAATGTATGGAGACTTACGTCAGCGTTCTTTAGCGGGTTTGCAGCGACTGGATTTTCCTGGTCTTGCTATCGGCGGACTTTCGGTAGGGGAGAGCAAGGTGGAGATGATGCAGGTGCTGGAGGGTCTCATGCCACAGATGCCCGCAGATCGGCCCCGTTACCTGATGGGAGTCGGCACACCGGAGGATCTGGTCGAGGGCGTACGTCGTGGTATCGACATGTTCGATTGTGTGATGCCCACCCGCAATGCCCGCAATGGCTGGCTTTTTACCCGTGATGGCATCCTCAAGCTGCGTAACGCCCGTTATGAGAAAGACGCACTGCCGCCGGACCCGGCTTGTGCCTGTTACACCTGTCAGAACTACAGCAGGGCTTATCTGCGCCACTTGCAGCGCAGTCATGAGATCCTCGGCGCACGCCTGAACACCCTGCACAATCTGCACTACTACCAGGAGCTGATGGCAGGGCTGCGGGAGGCCATTGCTGCCGGTCACCTGGACGCTTTTGCAGACGATTTCTACCGCCGCCGTCGCGCTGGTTCCCTAGTCGACGCCTAAAGGCTACAATGGCGGCCCTCAGACCTGACCTGGAGTGCTTATGAACTTTTCGCCTATCGCCAACGCTTATGCCGGAACCGCGGCGGGGGCAGGTCCGGACTCCGTCTTTATGCAGGTCATCCCGCTGGTTATCATTTTCGCTATTTTCTATTTTCTGCTGATTCGTCCGCAGATGAAAAAAGCGAAAGAACAACGCCAGTTGATTGCGGCGATTTCCAAGGGGGATGAAGTGGTTACTCAGGGTGGTCTGGCCGGGCGGATCATGCAAGTGGGTGAGGATTATGTGCAACTTGAAATTGCTGAAGGGGTCATTGTAAAAGTTCAGCGGGCCTCAGTGACGTTACTGTTGCCCAAAGGGACATTGAAAAAACTGTAAAGGCTCGTTCATGACCCGTTATCCATGGTGGAAGTACCTGATTATCCTCGCCGTCGTATTGCCCTCCCTGTTTTACGCACTGCCTAACTTTTATGGCTGGCACTCTGCGGTGGAGGTGCGCGCTCCCGCCGGGACTATCCTGCCGCCGGTGACCACGCTGGAGGGCTGGCTGCAAGCGGCCAAAATTCCGGTCACCCGCGTCAGCTCGGATGAGAAGGGCAGCACCTTCTTTTTCCCGAACGACGATGCCCAGGGTCTGGCCGAGACCTTACTGCAAAACAAACTCCCGGCCAATGCCCAGGTCATTCTTTCGCAGATGTCTGCAGAGCCGGACTGGCTAAGCAGTCTCGGTGGCAAGCCCGTCAATCTGGGCCTTGACTTGCGCGGCGGCGTGTATCTTCTGCTGCGTGTCGATACCGATGCCGTTATCAAGCATGCCCTGGAGCAGGACAGCGGCAGCTTGCGCACTTTCCTCCGTCACCAAAATCTGCAATATCTGGCGGTCAACATGACCGGGCCGCAAAGCCTTGCCGTTGAAATGGAAAACGCCGCAGTCGCGGCGCAGGCGCAAAAGGTTGTCGCCGGGCATTATCCCGATTATGCCGTCACCCTGCAGCCTAACGCGGTGTTAGGCGTAAGTATCACCCCCGATGCCGCCAGAAAAATGAAGAATGATGCGCTGCAGCAGGCCATTGTCGTTATTCGCAATCGTATCGATGAACTGGGCGTTTCGGAGCCGGTCATCCAGCGTCAGGGCGCTGAGCATATCGCCGTGCAATTGCCCGGTGTGCAGGACACCCAGCGCGCTAAATCCATTATTGGTTCTACCGCCCAACTCGAATTCAAGATGGTGGATGACCAGGCCAACATGGCGACCGCCCTCAAAGGTGATCTGCCACCCGGCACAGCCCTGTTTTACGGCGTTCATGGTGCGCCTTATGTGCTTTACACGGATACGGTGCTCACGGGCCGCTATCTCAGTAATGCCAGTGCGGGGGTGGACAACAATAGCGGCCAGTCCATTGTTAATGTCAGTTTCAACAATGAGGGGACCCGCATCTTCGGTGATCTGACTACCAAAAATGTGGGCAAGCGCATGGCTATTCTGCTGGATAACAAGGTGGTCACTGCTCCGGTGATACGTGAAGCCATTACGGGAGGCCGGGCCCAGATTACCGGATTCTCCGGTTTGAAGGACGCCAGTAATGCCGCGATTGAATTGCGGGCTGGCGCGTTACCCGCGCCCGTTCATATTTCGGAAGAGCGCACTGTTGGCCCGACTCTGGGCCAGGACTCCATCCACGACGGGGTGATGGCAGTGGTCTTCGGCATGCTCTTTGTCGTGCTCTTCATGACGCTTTATTACCGGGCTTTCGGCCTGATTGCCGACCTCGCTATCCTGGTGAATATTCTGGCGATTCTGGCGGTGCTTTCGATAATGGGCGGGACGCTGACTCTGCCGGGTATTGCCGGTATCGTACTGAAGATCGGCCTGGCAGTGGATGCGAATGTGCTGGTATTCGAGCGTATTCGCGAGGAACTGCGTCTTGGCATGAGCACCCGCGCCGCCATTGACGCCGGTTTCAAGAAGGCCTTTGCCACTATTGTGGACTCCAATATCACCGTGTTGATTGCGGCACTGGTGCTATTCCAGTTTGGTACCGGGGCCATCAAGGGCTTCGCGCTGGTGCTGACTATCGGTGTGATTACGTCCATGTTTACCGCGACCATGATGAGTCGTGGCATCATCGAACTCGCCCTCGGTAAGCGGCGCGTGCAAAAGCTTTATATCTGAGGCCGCAATGGAACTGTTCAAAGCCCGTACCCATGTAGACTTCATGTCCAGACGCTGGATTTTTCTGGGTGTGTCCGCTCTGCTGATTGTTGCTTCAGTCGCCGTTTTTCTGGTGCGCGGGCTGAACTACAGCATCGATTTTACCGGTGGCACGTTGGTGGAGTTGGCCTTCAGTAAGGCGCCGGATTTGGGGGCCGTACGTGGGACGCTCGCGCAGGCGGGTTTTCACGATGCGGTGGTGCAGACCTTTGGTGGGGATCGCGATCTGCTGATCCGCTTGCGCACCGTACCCGGTGAGAGCAGCGCGGTGAGTAATAAGATTTTGCAGGTGTTTCAGAAAGATCAGATGAAGTACCCGGACGTACAGTTGCGTCGCACGGAATATGTTGGCCCGGAGGTGGGTAAGGAATTGCGGAATAAGGGGATCATGGCGCTCATCATCGTGACCCTGGGCATCCTGATTTATGTGGGGTTTCGCTTCGAATGGCGTTTTGCTGTGGGCGGTGTGCTCGCCATGCTCCACGACCCGATCCTGGTAGTGGGCTTTTTCGCCATCAGTCAGGAAGAGTTCTCCCTGACCGTGATTGCGGCTTTGCTGGTCATCATGGGCTATTCGCTCAACGACACGGTGGTGGTTTTCGACCGCATGCGTGAGGACCTGCGGGCGTCCCGCAGCGGCGATGTGGCGCAGATTTTCAACGTCGCTATCAATGAGACCCTGTCACGAACGGTGATTACCAGTTTCATCACCTTCATGGTCGCCCTGTCGCTCTTCCTCTTCGGCGGACCGGTGATTCACGGGTTTGCCACAGCGCTGGTTATCGGTGTGGTGGTGGGTACTTATTCCTCAATTTTTGTCGCGAGCCCGATTGCGCTGTGGCTGGGCCTCAAGCGGGAGCACGTCCTCAAACGCCAGTTTATCAGTGCTAAGGATCGTAACGACGGCGCTACTTTATAGTTGCGTATAGTCTTATCGGCGCTGCGGGCTTGCTGCCAGCGTCAAGAAAGATTAAGGTATGCTTCCACGGAGAGGTACCGAAGTGGCCATAACGGCGCCGACTCGAAATCGGATGGGGGGCAACCCCACGTGGGTTCGAATCCCACCCTCTCCGCCATATTAAACAGATAGTTACCCAGCATCTCTCTCCTGAATCGCCCTGCCTGATTTTGCGCCGCATAGCCCTGAGTGACTAAAAGTGGTATTTCAAATCCGCAGCAGTAATGGTGTTAAATTTTTTATAATAACTGATCACGGGAAACTCATTGTATGAGGCGGTATAAGATAGTTGTAAGGCTAATGGACCATACAGCCGGGATTGAAGGCTGGTAACCGACTCATAGGTATTGTTGTTGGCTGTTGATAGCAGGGCGGTTATGGATTCCTTGAAAGTTGCATGACGGGTCAGGTGCCACTGATAACCCACCGCCAAACGAGCGGCTGGGTTGGTTTGACGTTTCATGCCTATAGGCTGGTCTTCCTGAGCACCGATGCCTCCCTGGTAATCTATGGACATGGTTTTGTCGATAGGTACGATATTGCCTTCGCCTATGGTTTCTATCAGATGGTAATAATATCCATTAAATTGATTGCGGTCATAACGTATATCACCGAAAACATAGTGAACATTTGGTTTGAAGTAATATCGAAATTGATTCTCCAGAACGAGGCGATTGGCATAAACCGCCGTCGATGCGGCAGTATAATTGTAGCTCACATGCGCACGATTTTCCCAACGGTGATATTGCCAGCGTGCCCAGTCGTTACTGTGGAGATTTAAGGATGGGTATGTTCCCGTGGCGCTGGAAAATCCGAATGCCACGCTCCCTGACCAGAGTTTTGGCTTTTTAGCTGTGTTGGCGAAGGCGCATGTGAATGGTGTGAGCCCGGTAATAAAAATGAAAGTTATAGTAACTATAATGTATGCACGGTATTTCTGATGGGATGGTATTTGAGACGTCGACAGCAATGTCATAGGCTCTCCTGTTCAGTATGTTGAGGGTGATTTTCCATGCATCAGAATCATGGCAGCCTGGACATGACTGCTATGCGCGCTATCTCGCGGTGGCACCTAAAAGTGGTAAGCCACCCAGGAATACGCATGGTCTGGACCCTTTGATACTGGTTGTCACCGTGCCATTAGGGGGGCGATGGCGGCTACGGGCGCGCTCAAGCGGTGGCAAACTCAACCCCGGGCCACCCCGATCTCCGAGAGGGCAGGATACCTGCCGGACGAGATGGGGTAAACCAGCAGTTGATCCGATACAGGCTGTCTCTCCTTTCTGATAACCATTTGGCAACAAACCTAGAAAAGGCAGTAAGGTTGCCGGTCAAATTCGTTATACGGTCGCGAAGTCATCTGACGCCCTGCATGGTCTCGCAGTGGTACCGTGGCATTGATCATCGCGGAACCCGACGTGCCGCCACTGGATGCCCCCCTGTACTGCTCGTCACCAGCAAGCTGGTCGAGGAAATAGTGCGGGAGGCGGCCCCTTCCGCAGATTTATAATGCCTTGTAGACTACGGCCCTGCTTCGACTGCGTTTGTCTGGAAATATGGGGATCAGACGTCGCGAAGCGCTTCTTCATGTTTGGGATGAAAAATGGAAATAGAGAATAACGACGTTAACATTTTGACGTTCTGCAATATAAGCGGCCTCAGCAAAGAGGACCAAGATATGCTTATCCGTGTCGGGGAATGGATCACCCCGGCCATCCCGGCGCTGACCGGGCGCTTTTATGAGGTGTTGCAGGAAGACCCGCAAACGGCGCCTTATCTGGATGGCCGTCTGGATGTACTCCAAAAAACGCACATCGCCTGGATGAAAGAACTGTTTGCGGGCGATTACGGTGAAGATTTCATTCGCCGTCAGGAAAAAATCGGCGAGGCGCATGTCAGGGTCCGGGTGCCACCGCTGTTTGTGGCGGCAAGCATGAGCTTCCTGAGGGCCGCGTTGCCAGAAGTAGTCTCCAGAAATATGCAGGATACACAGGTGGCAGGCAAGGCCATCGCATCCCTCCTGCGCTTGATGGACCTTTGTCAGTATCTCATTGATCGTGCCTATAACCATTCATTGATGGATAATCTGGGCATTAATCCGGCTCTTTTATTGCGTCTGCAGACTATTGGCAGCAAGACGAAGTAAACAGTTATTTTCCCTTAATGGATACAGTACGCGTCGACGTTCAGGGGATCTGCATCCTGGCATCAGGCAAGCGTTGTAATTCGCCTCTGATTAGCGTGAAAATCGCCATTTTCCGACACGGGCAGCCCATGATCTGAAGGACGGGTACTGTATAGGGAAGTTCGAAAAACTCCTCATTTCCAGTAAAATGTAGGGAGCCGATTGGAAGGGAGAGCAACCATGGCAGGACTGGTAGGGCAAACAGGATTCTTCCCCGGAGACCGCCGGTTGCGGGAAC
>Ga0315298_1006584_pt1 | contig 15790 bp, 9 predicted proteins | sample WHS_1_MG_FD_203077 | JGI IMG/M metagenome (GOLD analysis project Ga0315298, IMG submission 203077) | Extremophilic microbial mat communities from Washburn Hot Springs, YNP, Wyoming, USA - WHS_1_MG | ecosystem: Environmental > Aquatic > Thermal springs > Hot (42-90C) | place: USA: Wyoming... | reverse complement strand
TCCAATACGGCCACCACGTCTGGCGCGAGAGGGACGGTCTTCCCCAGAACTCCATCCAGGCCATGGTGCAGTCCGACCGAGGCTACCTCTGGCTCGGTACGCAGGAGGGGCTCGTCCGCTTCGACGGGGTGCGATTCACGATCTACGACCAGGACAGGGCGCCCATCCTCTCGGGCAGCAACGTGGTGGCGCTGTGCAAGGATCCCGGCGGGGGGGTGTGGGTCTGCCTGGACAGCGGCGGCCTTTACAAAATGAGCGGCGGGGATATCAGCATTCCCGAGCGAGTACGCCCCCTGCAGGGCTACCGGTTCATGTCGGTGATGGAGGACAAGGAGCGCCGGCTGTGGCTCGGCACGGACAACCGCGGCCTCGTCCTCCTCGACGGCTCGTCGGTGCGCACCTACACCACCAGCGACGGCCTGCCGGGAAACGTTGTTTACGCCACCTACGAGGCTCCCGGCGGCACGGTCTGGATCGGCACCAACCACGGGCTGGCGAGATGGACAGCGGGCCGCCTGTCGGCTTTCCCGGTGCCGGTGAAGAAGCGGAACTGGTACTACGCTCTCGCGGGCGACGGCCGGGGCGGCGTCTGGGTGGGGAGCTTTCGGGCGCTCCTCCACATCTTCCCCGACGACTCCGTCAAGCTCTACACGACGAAAGAGGGGCTGCCTCACGACACGGTCAACGCGCTGCTCGACGTACCGAAGGAGAATAGCCTCTGGATCGGTACCAAGAACGGCCTCTGCCGCTACCGCCAGGGGCGGTTCGAGTCGTATGGCCCCCAGGAGGGCCTCTCCAACGGCCAGGTCCTCTCGATCCTGGAAGACCGGGAGGGGAACCTCTGGGTGGGCACGGCGGACGGCCTCAACCGATTCAGGGACGACAAATTCTTTTCGCTCACCAAGGCCAACGGTCTGCTGAACGACCTGGTCCTGAACGTCCTCCAGGCAAAGGACGGGAGCCTGTGGATGGGAACCGACGGGGGCGGTGCCTCCCGGTGGAGCCAGGCGGGCGTCACGAACCTGACCAAGGCGCAGGGCCTGCCGAGCGACACGGTGGACACCCTGATGGAGGATTCGGACGGCTCCATCCTGCTGGCCCTCGACGCGGGCGGCATCGTTCGATGGAGGGACGGGCGCCTCACGCGCCTGCTCCCCAAGGACCGCTTGCTGGCCAATACGGGCTTCACCTGCATGCTCCGGGACCGGGCGGGAACCCTGTGGGTCGGCTGCGCCAACGGCGTCTTTCGCATCCGGGATGGCCATGCCGGTCTCTTGGAGAAGAAGGACGGACTCTCCGGCCAGTCAGTGGATTGCCTCCTCGAAGATCGCGGCGGGGGCATCTGGATGGGCACCGACACGGGAGGGCTGGACTTCTACAAGGATGGCCGATTCACCGCCTACACGACCCGGCAGGGCCTGGCCAGCGACAGCGTGCTCTCCCTCTATCAGGACAAGGACGGAACCCTGTGGATCGGCACCACCGAAGGGCTCAGCCGGCTGCGGAACGGCCGCTTCGCCAACATCACGCGCCGGCAGGGCCTTTTCAACAACACGATCTTCGTGATCCTGGACGACGGCGCCGGCCGACTCTGGATGAGCTGCAACAAGGGAGTCTTCAGCGCCCTTAAGAGCCAGCTCGACGCGGTGGCCGACGGCAGGGCCGCCGAACTCCACTGCGATGCCTACGGCCGTTCGGACGGTATGGGAAGCAGCGAGTGCAACGGCGGCCTCCAGCCCGCCGGCTGCCGCACCCTCGGGGGATGGCTCTGCTTTCCCACGGTTCGGGGGTTGGCCGTACTCAACCCCAAGGAAATTCGCCTCAACCGCCAGCCGCCCCCGGTGGTCATCGAGGGGATGAAAGTGGACGGCCGCTCCGTTCCCCTCAAGAGCGGTTTGCAGTTGACGCCCGGACGGCACCGCGTGGAATTTCTCTACACGGCGCTCAGCCTCGTGGCGCCCGAGAAGGAGCGCTTCCGGTACCGCCTCATCGGGTACGACCGCGACTGGATCCGCGCGGGCACCCACCGCGAGGCGGTCTACACGGGACTGCCTCCGGGCCGTTACGTCTTCCAGGTGATCGCCTGCAACAACGACGGCTTCTGGAACGAGAAGGGCGACACCTTCGCGTTCGTGCACCTCCCCTACTTCTACCAAACGTGGTGGTTCGTGCTGCTGTGCCTCCTGGTGGCCGGAGCCGTCGTGTACGGGGCGGTCACGCTGAGGCTCAAGGCCGCGGCGCGGCGCGAAGCGGCCCTGACCCTGCTGGTCGAAGAGCGAACCTCGCAGCTCGCCAAAGTCAACGAGGCCTTGTTGGAACGAGGCCGCCAGCTCGAATCCGCCAACGCCCAACTCCAGGAGCTTTCCAACCGCGACGACCTCACCGGCGTGGCGAACCGGCGCCGCTTCGAGGAGATACTGGACGCGGAATGGCGCCGCGCCGCGCGCACGAACGCTCCCCTGGCGCTCCTCATGGCCGACATCGATCACTTCAAGCCCTACAACGACGCTTACGGCCACCAGACGGGCGACCTCTGCCTCAAACGGGCGGCCGAGGCCATGGCGGGCTCCCTCCAACGCGCCGGCGATCTTCTGGCGAGATACGGCGGTGAGGAGTTCGTGGTCATTCTGCCCGCCCACGATCTGGCCGAAGCGGCCGAAGTGGCCGAACGCCTGCGCGCCCGCGTCGAGGCCTTGGCCATCCCCACCGAAGTTTCGGACGTCTCGCCTTACGTCACCATCAGCATCGGCGTGGCCGTCGCCAAAGCGGGGAAGCTGGCCCGGCCGGAGGAGCTCGTGGCGGCCGCCGACGCCGCCCTCTACCGCGCCAAGCGCGAGGGCCGCAACCGCGTGCGTTTGGCCGAACGGGGGTGAGGGCGCCCGTTGGAACCGCGGCCTCGATGAGGCAGCCCCTCCCCCGTTTCGCCCAAAGAGTGCTAGGATAGAAACACGATACGGCCTGCCGCCTGTGGATTCTCCACCCTGAGGGAGAGAGCCGCTTTTCAAGGCCGAAGAAAAAGGAATTTCGGGAGAGGGGGGCGGGCAGGCGGCGGCGAGGCGATCCAGAGGGGGTTGGGGGCTCCCGGTGGAGGAGGCCGCCGATGGACGGGAAACACACGCCTCGTTCCAAGAGAAGCGGAGGGCGCGAGCCCCGGAGCGCCCCGTCTCAAGTCCCGAATGGCCGACGGAGCTTTCTGCCGGCGCTCCTGGAGGAGTGCCGGGATGCGGTCCTGCTGCTGGACGACAAGGGGCTCATCTTGGACGCCAACCGGGCCGCCGAGCATATGTACGGCGGGAACGGGAGGGAGCTGAAGCGGAAGTCTCTGGCCGATCTTCAGGCCGAGGGAACGGCCGCCTTGGCAGAGGAGTGGCTGCGAACTGGCGGCGAATTCCCCATTCCCCCCTTCGAGACGTTGCACCGGCACAGCCGGGGCGCTTCCTTCCCCGTGGAAATGACCATCGGGCCCCTGGCCGCGGACGGCGCTCCCGTGCGGATCGCCCTGGTGCGGGACATCACCGAGCGGAAACTGGCCGAGAGGCGATTCCAAGAGCTGGAGGCCCATTTTCACGGCCTCGTGGACGCGGCGGCCGCGACCATCTTCATCCTTCAGGATGAGCACTTCGTGGAGGTCAACCGGGCCGCGGAGGAGCTCACGGGATACAGCCGCGAGGAGCTCCTCTCCATGCATTTCCTTCAGGTGGTCCACCCCGATTTCAGAGAGCTCGTGGGCTCCCGTACGGCCTCCCGCTTTCGCGGCGCGGACCCACCCCGCAGGTACGAGTTCAAGATTCTTCGCAAGGACGGGCAGGAGCGCTGGATCGACCTCACCGTCGGGCGGACCCTTTTCAACGGAAGGCCGGCGCTGATCGATTCGGTTTGGGATATCACCGAGAAAAAAGCGGCCGAAGCCCGCCTCGCCCAGCAGAACCGGCTCTACCGCACCCTTTCGGCCATCAACCAGATGCTCGTTCGGACCGGGACCTCCGAGGCCGTGCTCAGGGAAAGCTGCCGCATTCTCGCCCGGGAGGCTGGGTATCCGCTCGCCTGCGCGCTGCTCCGGGACACGGCCACCGGGCGCTGGCAGGCCGTTGTTCAGGCCGGGACGGCCTCGGCCTTCTGTTCGCTCGCGGGTTGCAGCGGAGCGGGCTGCCCCGTCATGGAGGCCCTTCTCCCCCGCGAGGATCCCATAGTGATCATCCAGGACTCCCAGACCGACCCTCTCTACGCGCCCTGGAGAGAGGCCGCGCGGGCCAGCGCTCTCGGAGCGGTGGCCATCCTCCCCCTGCGCCAGCAGGGAGAGCTTTGCGGCGTCTTCACCCTGTACACCAGCCAGGGAGAGACCCTGGGGCCGGAGGAGAGGGTTCTGCTCGCCGAGCTCGCGGGCGACCTGGAATACGCTCTGGCGGCCTTCTCCGAGCGGCAGAAACGGGAGGAGGCGGAGGCGGCCCTGCGCGAGCGCCAGGAGCGGCTTCGGCTTCTCTTCGAGCGGAATGTGGCGGGGGTCTTCCGCACCACACCTTCCGGCAGAATCCTCGAGTGCAACGATGGGTTGGCCAAGATCTTCGGCGCGGCTTCGGCGGAGGAGATGATGCGCCACTCGGCTCAGGAGATCTTTTTCCACCCCGAAGATCGTACGGCCTTCCTGGCCGAGCTGCGGGAAAAGGGGCAGGTGACCAATCTGCAGTGGCTATGCCGCAGGCTGGATGGTTCTCCCGTTTGGATCCTCGAAAACGCCAGCCTGGTCGAGGACCCCCGTTACGATGAACCGGTTCTGGAAGGGACCATGATCGACATTACGGCCCTGAAGGCGGCGGAGGAGGAGATCCGGGAGAGCGAAGCCCGCTTCAAGACCCTCGCGGAGACGAGTGCAGCCGGCATCCTCGTCTTCCAGGAGGACCACTTCATCTACGCCAATGGTTCAGCACTGGAGATCGCGGAGGCCAGCTTCGACGAGATCCGGTCGATGCCATTCTGGGAGGCGGTCCATCCGCGGTTTCGGGACCAGGTGCGGGAGCTGGGGCGAGCCTGCCTCGCGGGCGAGTTCGCCCCCCGGCGCTTCGATCTGAAGATCATCACGAAGCGCGGCCAACGCCGGTGGATGGATTGCACCCTAGCCAGGGCCTTCATGAACGGCAAACCCTCCGGGGTGGTAACCCTGGTGGACATCACCGAACAACGGCGCAGCGAGCGCCTCCAGTCGGCCCTCTACACCATCACCCGAGCCTCCCTTGCTTCAGACTCCCTGGAGCGCTTCCTACCTACGGTTCACGAGGCGCTGCAGCACCTCCTTCCGGCGCGCAACTTTGCCGTCGCCTTGGCGCAGGAGGGGTCTGGATTGAACTGGGCCTATTTCGCCGATGAGACCACCCAGACCCCTCCCTCACTCTTGGCGGAACAGGGGCCCGAGGAGTGGGTGTGGAGAACGGGACACCCTTTGCTGACCGGCGGGCGGGCGCCGGACCAGCTCCCCGAGAGGGGCTCGCCCCCTCCCGATCCCCTCGGTTCCACCGGCTGGCTGGGCGTGCCCCTCAAGCTGAAAGATCACGTATTGGGTGTGATCGTTGCGCGTTCGTATAACCCGGATCTGCGATTTGAACCCCGCCACCTCGATTCCCTGGCCCTCGTGGCCGGTCAAGTGGCCATGGCCATCCAGAGAATGAGGGGCGAAGAGGTCCTGCGGGAGAGCGAGCACAAATTCCGCATGCTCACCGAGAGCAGCGCTGCCGGCATTCTCATCTACCAGGGCGAGCGGATCATCTATGGCAACTCGGCCGCCCTGGCCATGTCCGGTTATAGCCGCGAGGAGTTCCTGCGTCTCCGCTTCTGGGACCTGGTCCACCCCGACCACCGGGAGTTGATCAAGGAACGGGGCATGGCCCGCCAGAGGGGAGAGAAGATTCCCTCCCACTACGAGTTCAAGATCATCACCAAGAGCGGGCAATCCCGCTGGATCGACTTTACCGCGAGTGTGATCCCATACGAGGGACAGAGTGCGGTGGTGGTCATGGCCTTCGACATCACGGACCGCAAACAGGCCGAAGAGCAGCTCGCCTACATCGCCCACTACGACAGCCTGACCGGTCTCCCCAACCGCCTCCTCCTCGAGGACCGCCTCTCCAAACATCTCGCCGTCTGCGCTCGCGACCGGGAGCGACTCGCGCTCATTCTCCTGGATCTGGACCGCTTCAAGGAACTCAACGACACGGCCGGGCAGGAAGTGGGGGACGAGCTCCTGCGCGAAACGGCGCGCCGCCTCGTTCGCCAACCGAACGGTGAAGCGGCCCGCCTGGGAAGCGACCAGTTCGTCCTCGTGCTGGCTGGGGAGGAACGGTCGCGCCGGGTGGATGACTCCCTCAACTCCCTCGAGGAGGCGTTCCGGCAGCCCATGAGCGTTGGCTCCCATGACTTTCACCTGGGCTTCTCGGCCGGGGTCAGCTTCTACCCGGAGGACGGAACCACGCCCGAGGCTCTGATCCGCTGCGCCGACATCGCCCTGGCCCGTGCCAAAAGTTTCGGCGGCGGCGCCGTGGAGTTCTACACGGAGAGCATGAGCCGGATGGTCTCCGAGAAGGCCGGCCTGCGCCAGCAGCTGCGCCGAGCCCTCAAGAGGGGCGAACTCGAAGCCGCTTACCAGCTCATTTACGCGAGCACGAGCGGCAGCGTGGTGGGCATGGAGGCCCTCGTGCGGTGGAAACGGGACGGAGAAGATCTCTTGCTGCCGGGAAGCTTCATCGGGGTGGCCGAGGAGAGCGACCTCATCCTCGCCATCGACCAATGGATGCTGAGGACCGCTTGCTCCCAACGGAGATCCTGGAACGACGCTGGCTACGCCCCCGTACCCGTCTCCGTCAACCTCTCGGCGCGCCAGTTCTTGAAGCCCGGATTGGCCTCGCTGATTCAGGCAATCCTCGAAGAGACGGGGCTGCCTCCCGCCCAGCTCGTGCTCGAAATCACCGAAGCCACCGCCATGTGGGACATGGCGAGCACCATACCCATTCTTCAGCAGCTCGATGCAATGGGGGTGACCATGGCCATCGACGACTTCGGCTCGGGCTACTCCTCTCTGATGTACCTGAAGCAGCTTCCCATCCACATCCTCAAGATTCCCCAGGCCTTTATCCAAGGCCTGCCCCTCGACCTACGAGACGTGGCCATCGTCCGGGCCATCATCGACCTCGCCCACGGCCTGCACCTGCTGGTGGTCGCCGAAGGGGTCGAGACGGCCGAACAGCTCCATTTCCTCGCGGGTATCGGATGCGACGCCATCCAGGGCTTCCACTGCGCGCGCCCCATGCCCGCCTCCCAGGCGGCCGCCCTGCTATCGCGTTAGGATCGGCGCACTGCCCCCCGAGCCCACCGCTGTCCTCGCTGCGCTCGCTTTCATCCGAGGCGGACTCGGCCCCGGCCCTCCGCCTTCGCGCGGTACATCAGCGCATCGGCTCGGCGCATGAGGGTTTCCGCCGTATCCTGCGGAGCAGCGAGGGAAGCCCCTACGGAGACGGTCACGCTGACCGTCTCGGCGGGGAGGTCGAGGGTGGTCTGCGCCACCAGCATCTTGAACCTATCGGCGATCTGCAGGAGCTTATCTCCTTCCACATTGGCGACGATGGCCAGGAACTCCTCTCCCCCCCAGCGCCCGATGAAGTCCATGGTCCGCGTGTTGGCCAGAAGCGTTTTACCCACGATGCGTAGGATCGCGTCCCCGACGTCGTGGCCCAACCGGTCGTTGACCGACTTGAAGTTGTCCAGGTCCATGAAGAGGACCCCGAAGCTCCACCCGAACCGGCCCATCTCGGCGAACTTGTCCGCAAGCGCTATCTCGCAGTAGCGGCGATTGCCGACCCCCGTGAGCGGGTCCAGGAGGGCCACCTCCTGCAGCTCCTCGATTTTCCGCAGGGCCGCCACCTTGGAGGAGTTGTCGCTGAAGACCTCCACCGCCCCTACCACCCTCCCGCCTTCGTCCAGTAAAGGCGAAATTCGCACGAGAACGGGCACCCTGTGGCCGTCCCTGTGGTGCAGGAACACCTCCTTTTCCCTCGTCCTGCCGTCCTGGATGGTGCGGGCGAGCGGGCACAGCCCCTGGCAGAGGCTGCACCACCCATCCTGGGAGACGTGTTTGAGGATATTGTCGAAGCAGAGATGGCCTACCACCTCTTCGGCCCGGTAGCCGCTGATGCGTTCTGCGCCATGGTTCCAGTAGAGAATGCGCCGCTCTCGGTCCACGAAGTAGACCCCGTCCGACAGGTTGTCCAGCAGACCCTTGAAGAATCCATCTCGGTAGGGCATGCAAGCTCCTCTCCGGAACCTTCCGCCGGTGACCCTCTCCACTTTGTCCCAAACAAGGACCAGTGGGAAGAGGGTCCATAGGAAACAAACCCTCCCGTCCTTCACACTGTTCCCAGCCAAATTCCCTGATCGAGCGCTGCTCCCCTCGCCAGCGTAGGTGGCTCATGGGAAGAAGGGGTGCGGGGAAACGGGGAGGTTCCCCCGCTCAGAGGGCTGCCTCCGCAAGGGCAGGCAAGAGCAGCTCCCCTGGCCTGCGCCAGGGGAGCGCCGAGGAGGGGCGGCCGAGCCCCTCCTCGGGGAGCGCTCCCGCGTGACGCTCCGGAAGGCAAGGCGCTTTGGGGTGTGCTGGAAATGTTTTGGACAGCCATGAGCTATGCCGATCAGCAAGAACCATGCGGATGTGCACCGCCATCTCGGCGTCCGTCGCGCAATCGGCTTTCACACCGCATGCCAGCCTTCACCCGACAGCGGTAGAATCGGGTTGGCAGCGAAAGGCCGCCTCCGCGCCCGGCGCGCGGGATAGGAGGCGGCCCCTGATCAGGGAGAGCCTTCCATGAAGCACCTTTCGTCCATCATCGCCTCAATCCTGCTGGCCTGCATGGCTCCCGCCGCGCTGGCCGCCGCGGGCGCGGCCCAGTGCCCCCCGCCGACGCCCAAGAAGCCCGTCACCTCCACTTTCTTTGGAGTAAAGGTGACGGAAGACTACCGCTGGCTGGAGAACTGGGCGGACCCCGCCGTGAGAGCCTGGAGCGATGCCCAGAACACTTGCGCGAAGAAGTACTTGGATACCCTTCCCTACAGGGCCGAAATCCAAGGCCGGCTGGAGGATCTCCTCGGCGGCGCCTCGCCCAGCTATTTCGACCTGCGCGAGGTGCACGGGGTCCTCTTCGCCATGAAGCGGCAGCCTCCGAAGCAGCAACCCCTCCTGGTCACGCTCAAATCGCTAGATGATCCGGCCGCCAAGCCCGTGGTGGACCCAAACACCATCGATCCGCGGGGCATCACCGCCATCGACTGGTACGTCCCGTCGCCCGACGCCAAGCTCGTGGCCGTTTCTCTCTCGGTGGGCGGGAGTGAGGACGGGACCGTGCACGTTTACGACGCCGCAACGGGCAAGGAGATCTACGAACCCATTCCCCGGGTGAACGAGGGAACGGCCGGAGGCGGCCTCGCCTGGAACAAGGACGGCACCGGTTTCTACTACACCCGCTACCCTCGCGGCAAGGAACGGCCGCCGCAGGACCTGGACTTCTACCAGGAGGTCTACTTTCACAAGCTCGGCACCCCCACGGAGAAGGACGTCTACGCCGTGGGCAAGGGCTGGCCGCGCATCGCGGAGACGACTCTGAAGAGCAGCGAGGACGGCAGGTACATCCTCGCCACGGTGGCCAACGGAGACGGCGGCCAGTTCGCCTTCTACCTCCTTGGCCCCTCAGGCGGCTGGAAACAGGTGGCCGCCTTCGCGGACAAGATCACGGCGGCTGAGTTCGGCCCGAAAGACACCCTGTACCTGCTATCCCTGAAGGGCTCCCCCATGGGTAAGGTGTTGCGGCTCTCGTGCGCAGAGCCTCTCCTCACCCACGCCAAGCTCGTGGTACCCGAGTCCAAGGCTGCGGTGGTGGAATCCTTCACCCCCGTAGGCGACCGCCTCTTCGTGAACGAGATGGTGGGCGGCCCCTCCACGATCCGCGTCTACAACCTTGAGGGCAAGGCCCTCGGCGAGGTGGCCGTCCCGCCCGTGAGCGCCGTGGGCGAGATGCTCGCCGTGGGGGGCGATCTCTGCTTCCGCGACGAGAGCTACGTGACACCCCCCGCTTGGTACCGCTACGCGCCAGCCACGGGCAAGGTGACCGAGACGGCCCTGCGCGAAACGTCGCCCGCCGATTACTCGGACACCGAGGTGATCCGCACCGAGGCCGTCTCGAAGGACGGCACGCGCGTGCCCTTGACCATCCTCATGCGGAAGGGGACGCAGTTGAACGGCCAGAATCCCACCTTGCTTACGGGTTACGGCGGCTTCGGCATATCCATGACCCCCCGCTTCTCCCCCCTCACCCGCCTCTGGATCGAGCAGGGCGGCGTGTGGGCCGAGGGCAGCATGCGCGGCGGCGGGGAGTTTGGCGAGGCTTGGCACCAGGCCGGCATGCTCACGAAGAAGCAGAACGTCTTCGACGACTTCGCCGCCTGCGCCGAGGCGCTCATCGCCAAGAAGTACACCAACCCCCAGAAGCTCGCCATCGAGGGGGGCAGCAACGGCGGTCTCCTCATGGGCGCCGAGCTGACGCAACATCCCGGCCTCTTCAAGGCCGTCGTGAGCTTCGTGGGGATCTACGACATGCTCCGCGTGGAGCTGAGCCCCAACGGCTCCTTCAACGTCACCGAGTTCGGCACGGTCAAGAACGAGGCCGACTTCAAGGCGCTCTACGCCTACTCTCCCTACTACCGCGTGAAGGATGGCACGGCCTACCCCGCCTGCCTGTTCCTCACGGGCGCCAACGACCCTCGCGTGGATCCCATGCAGTCGCGCAAAATGGTAGCCCGTCTCCAGGCGGCCAACGCGGCCAAGACCCCCATCCTCCTACGCACGAGCAGCAAGAGCGGCCACGGCATCGACCTCTCGCTCTCCCAGCGCATCGGCCAGGAGACTGACGTCTACGCCTTCCTCTTCCACGCCCTCGGCATGACTTACCAGCCGCTGCCCGGCGCCAAGAAGTAGGAGGCTCGCAGAGGCACCGATATTTCGGCGACCAGAATCGAGCACCAAGAGACGCCCCGAGGAAAGGCCGCCCCGGCCCATCCCTCGGGGCGTTTTGCACATCGGTCGGAGTACCAGCCTCACCGAAACGCGTAGCGAAGGCTGAAGAGGCTCCCCAATCCCGCGATGGAAGGCGAAATGGCGGTGCAAATCCCTATGGATCGTCATGGCTGTCCAAAACATTTTCAGCTCGCGTGTGTGCGTCTTGCCTTCCGGAGCGAAGCGAAGGAAGGCGCGTCCCGGCGCCGCTCTTCGAAGCGGGCCTTCCGGGCCAGGCCGGACCGTCGCCGCCGGCGCACCCGTGGAGGGTGGAGGGACCGCTTACCCTAGGCAAGGCTGGGTCTGGCGCCCGAAGGGCGGCGGAGGGCCTGTGGACGGAGCGCGGCCACGCTGGCGTGGACGCGCCCGTCGAAGGCCCCCATCGCCGCGCCAAAGGCGCGGCCGAGACCCAGCCGTGGTTCGAAGCCAGCAGGGCAGTCTATTTTGGACAGGCATGATGGATCGTAATGACCGGCATACCTGCCCGATCACCCGCCAAGGGATTGGGGGCATTCGACCGCGGACTGGATCCGGGGGAAGAATGCGCCAAGGGTGGGGTAAGGGCTCCGCGGGCCAAGCCCCTGGAGCGGGGAGGGACCCGAAAGGCAAACCGAGCGCCCCTCTGGCTTCGCCAGCGGAACGCGAAAGAGAAGGCCCTCCCCGTTCAGGAGATGAAGCTATTTAGCCGTGTGCCACCTGCGCCGCCGAAGGAAGGACCATTCGATCGCGGAATTTGCGGGCTCGCTTGGCCGAAATTCCGCGATGCAAGCGGGGTGCCTTCGGCGACGGTTGCGCCACGCCCAAAGAAAAGAAGTTATGGATGAAGAGGGAGGGCCATTCCCTCCCCCTCCGCTGGCAAAGCCAGAGGGAGGGACCCCCACCCTTGGATGCCTTTTTCGCCTTCGGCTCAAAGGCCCCTAATCCCTTACCAGGTGAAAGAGCATTGGAGCCAAACCACGTGTTCATCAACATTTGGTGGCTCCGTTCCAGTTCCATCGCGGGATTGGGGCTTGGGCTTTCCCTTTCAACCTTGTGGCCGTAATCTAAAGCATCGAAGAACGCGGCAGGGGTCGACGAAGGGGCGACCCCGTTTCCCACGGAGGAGGGATGGGCAAGAAGGTGACCGTTTTGGACGGATCCGAGCGGGGTGATGCGGAGCTGGCCCGCATTCGCGACTGTCTGCTCGGCGAGCTGGCATCGGCGGGAGCAGAGGCCCGGGTCCTCGACCTCTGCGATCTGGACCTGGCCTACTGCTGCGGCTGCTTCGGCTGCTGGGTCAAGACGCCGGGCGCGTGCGTGGTGCGGGACTCGGGCGCGGAGGTGGCAAAGGCCGTCATCGAGAGCAAAGCCGCGCTCTACCTCACGCGCGTGACCTTCGGGGGATACTCCTCCCGTCTCAAAAGGGCCGTGGACCGGATCATCTGCCTCGGCTCCCCCTTCTTCCGAAAGGTCGGCGGCGAGGTACACCACGAAAAGCGTTACGACCAATACCCCAACCTGATCGGCGTGGGACTCTTGCCCGAACCCGACGAGGAGGCGGAGGCCATCTTCACGGCCCTCGTCGGACGCAATGCCATCAACATCGGCTCGGTGCACCACGCCGCCGCCGTGCTGAATGCGCGGATGGCGCCCGAGGAGATGCGGGTGAGCCTTCGCGAAGCCCTGGCCCGCGCGGGAGTCGCGCCGTGAGCGGGCAGAGCAGGGCCCTGTTGCTCATCGGCAGCGGGAAGCCGGTCCACAGCAACTCCGAATCCCTGGGCGGTTATCTCCTCTCCGGTTTGGCCCGGCGGGGTTTCGACACACGGACTGTGAAGATACCCCACACCTTACGGGCCCCAGGCGGCGCGGCCGCGATCACCGAGGCGGTCCGGCAGGCCTCCATGGTGGTGCTTGCCACACCACTCTATTGGGACAGCCTGCCGGCGGCCGTCGTCGAGGCCATGGAGGCCCTGGCCGAGGACAGGCGCAGCCGCCCGCCGGGAAACCGCCAGCGGATGGTCGCCATCCTCAACAGCGGCTTCCCCGAGGCCCGCCAGAGCGACACGGCCCTGGCCATCTGCCGCCGGTTCGCGAAGGAAACGGGGTTCGAGTGGGCCGGCGGCCTCGCCATGGGCGCCGGCGGCGCGGTCGCGGAGCGGCCGCTTGATCAGGCGGGCCGCCGCGTCCGGCACGTGGCCCGTGCGCTGGATCTCGCGGCGGAGGCCCTGGCGCGCGGTGAGAGCGTGCCCGAGGCGGCGGTGCGCCTCATGGCCAAGCCGATCCTGCCCGCGTGGGCCTTCGTCCTCTACGGCCGCTGGCTTTGGCCGCGCTGGGCACGGCGGTTCGGCGCTCAGAAGAGGCTGCGGGACAAACCCTACGCGGCATGACCCCCAGTGCCGCCGCGGTGTCCAGAGGCGGGGCTCGCGGCCTGTGGTCCGCCCTATGGGGAGGCCCTGGTGCCATGGCGGTCTACCGACTAGAACGGGAGCAGATCATCCCGAGACCGCTGGAAGAGGTCTTCCGCTATTTTTCGGGGGCGGAGAATCTGGAGACGCTCACTCCCCCCTTCCTGCGGTTCCGCATCCTCACCGAGCTCCCCATCCCCATGCGGGAGGGGACCCACATAGAGTATTCGCTCCGCCTCTATGGCTTTCCGATCCGATGGAGGACCCTGATCGAGGCGTGGGAGCCTGGACGGCGCTTCGTGGACGTGCAGGTGAGGGGGCCATACAAACTCTGGCGCCACACCCACAGCTTCGAGGCGGTGCCGGCCGGAACGCTCATGCGCGACACGGTGGACTACGCCCTTCCCTTCGGCCCCCTGGGCACCCTCATGCATGCCCTCCTGGTTCGACGCACCCTGGATCGGATCTTCACCTACCGGCGGCAGAAGATCCGCGCTCTCATGGGGTAGCTTGCAGAGGCCGGAGAATCGGGCCTCTTCTTGTAAGGAAGGGGGAAGTCCCGTGTGCTACTGACTCCCCCCCATTATGGGGTCCAGTTGACTCCCCCCCATTTTGTGGTCCAGTCAGGATGAGAGGATGGCATGGGTGTTGTTGGGCGGCAAGGCCGCGGGGGACCATGTCCTCGTCACTGGCAGTTTCGAGTCCCCTCCCCGCGTCAAGGGCGAATTGCCCGCGGAAAGGCGGCCCATCGAGCTGGTGGCTCAGAAGGTCGTGCTGATTGGGAATAGCGGCTCCCCATGCGAATTCGCGGGGGAACAACATGATGGCCTAGCCGGCGACGGCCGGGGCCGACCCTGAGCGTCGCGGGGCAAGGGGGGCATGGACCCACAATGGGGGAGGCGCACCTTCGGCCTCCCTCGAATGCTTTCTGCCGGTGGGACCAACAGACTTCTCATCCCGAGGGTGGTTGAGACTTGGTGGTCCGGGGCAGTGCCGCGGAGCCTATATCGGGTCGGCGGCATAGACGAAGGTGCTATCATAGTGTACACTATGACCAGGAGGTACCTCATGACCACTATTTCCGCGGTGAAGGCCCGAGCGAAGTTCTCAGACCTTATCACCAAGGCGGCCTTCGAGAAAGACCGTATCGTGCTGACCCGCAACGGGAAGGAGCTGGCCGCCCTGGTCCCCATCGAGGACGTGCTCCTCCTCGAAGAGCTGGAGAACAAGTCGGACCTCCGGGCCGCGCGCAAGGCCCTTAAGGAGAAAGGCTCCGTGCCCTGGGAAAAGCTCAAGGCGGACCTGAGGCTTTAGACCGTGGCCTACCGGCTAGAACTCAAGCCCTCCGCGGCCAAGAGTCTCTCCAAATTACCCAGGGTAGCCCAGCGGGCAATTGCCGACGCCCTGGAGGGGCTTTCCGAAAACCCACGCCCTCACGGGGTCACCAAGCTCACTGGCGAAGACAACCTCTACCGAGTCCGGGCCGGGGACTACCGGGTGGTCTACACCATCCAGGACAACATCCTCCTCGTCCTCGTCCTCCGCATCGCCCACCGCAGAGACGCTTACAGGTAAAGCCCCATTGTGACTTCGCGTTCGTCCCGAGGCCCCTTCCATGCTGGCCCGTTAAATGCCGGGGAAATGTCCAGGAGACCACATATGGGCATTTTCCCAGGGGGGAGCCCAGCTGGCCGACCCGTCCCCCCCTACCCAGGAGCATCCCCGCCGCGTCTCTGGCTCCTCCCGCATGAGAGGTCACGAGCTGAAGGGCGACGACTTCCTTGTCCTGCCCCCACTGCTTGGCTCCCGCTTCGCGCACTAGCGGACTCCGAGCCCGTTCACTCTGGCCCCGGCACCCCTCTCGCCAGGATCGGGTAAGGGACAGCTCATGGCCCCAATTTCGCTCTGACTGTGACACAGCTGTGACGCAACACGAAGGCCGCCATTCGGCGGCCTCGTAAGTCCTTGATTTTTCTGGAGCCGACGGCCAGATTTGAACTGGCGACCTGATGATTACGAAGAGCTAACCCCATGAAAACAAAGGAGTTGAGTCAATTCGAGGGAACCCCAAAGGAGTCTTATGCCATCAGGCTACTACGGGGTCCGCCTTCTTTAAGGGAGGCGAAGGAAATTGCATCGAACGTGATTCCAAACTTGCGATTTACTTGCAATTTTTTCGGGAACCGAACGAGGGTACAAGAAGGCCGGGCGAACTGCCCGGCCTTCTTTTTCGTGTGCCGGGCATGTTCAGCAGCTTGGGGGTGGAAGTCCCCTGCCCAACCTGATGGAGGTGAAGGGTTAGCGAAGCGCAAGGGCGTCACCGCGA
>Ga0315298_1006583_pt1 | contig 15790 bp, 12 predicted proteins | sample WHS_1_MG_FD_203077 | JGI IMG/M metagenome (GOLD analysis project Ga0315298, IMG submission 203077) | Extremophilic microbial mat communities from Washburn Hot Springs, YNP, Wyoming, USA - WHS_1_MG | ecosystem: Environmental > Aquatic > Thermal springs > Hot (42-90C) | place: USA: Wyoming... | reverse complement strand
TTAAGCCGCGCCTCCAGGAATTGCGGCGAAAACTTTCTTCCGTCGCTGAGGATCATGATATCCTTGGATCGGTCAAAAACGACCAGGTGGCCATCTTCATCTATGAAACCGGTATCGCCGGAGTGCAGCCAGCCGTCCTTCAGCGTCTTTGCCGTTTCTTCAGGCATCTTGTAATATCCCACAAACACTGACGGGCTGCGGGACAGAATCTCGTCGTTTTCGCCTATACGGACCTCTGTTTCAGGTATTGGGGTTCCCACGGTGTCGAATTTCACGTCCCCATCCCGATGCACCACCGAAATACCCGCAATCTCGGTTTGGCCATAGATCTGCTTGAGGTTCACGCCGATGGCATGAAAGAAGCGAAAATGGTCAGGCCCCATAGCAGCGCCGCCCGTGTAGGCATGCCGCACCCTGCTGAGACCGAGGTGATCGCGTATCTTTGCAAACAGAGTTATATCTGCCAGGAACCCCAGTATTTTCCATAAAACCGGCACAGGCTTCTTCTCGAATTTGAGATCGGCTATATGGTACCCTATCTTCATGCCGATCTCATAGACCTTACGTTTCAGCCATGTGGCGTCAAGGTATTTCACCTGCACTGTCCGCGTGAACTGTTCATAAAGTCTCGGCGGGGCAAACATGACATGAGGGCCGATTTCCCGCACGTTTTGCTGGGCAGTTTCAGGTTCTTCAGGAAAATTGAGGGTGTAGCCTACCTGTAGGCCGCATGAGATGGACATCATCTGCTCGCCGATCCAGGCAAAGGGCAGGTACGACACGAAGTCGTCATCCGGTGTACACGGGTCCACTCTCATGAGATTTCGGCCCATGGTAAGCATGTTATAGTGAGTCAGCAACGCGCCCTTGGGTTTGGCGGTCGTCCCCGAGGTATAAAACAAGAGACAGACATCGTCACCCTTACCCTTTTCTACAAGTCGATCGAACAACCCTGGGTCCTCGGCGTCCTTTTCCCGACCTATCCGCATAACCTCTTCCAGGCTCATAAGCATCGGATCGTCATAATGTCGCAGACCCTTGGGATCGTCCCAAATAATCTTTTTCAACTTGGGGCACCTGTCCCGAATGGCAAGCCCCTTGTCCACTTCTTCTTGGCCCTCTGCGATGTAGAACTTGGAATCCGAATGATCGACGATGTATTGGACTTCCTCCATGAGGCAATCTTGGAACAGCCACACCCCTACGCCGCCAGCGCACATGGCCGCCATCTCGGTCCACAGGGCCTGCGGTCTGTTGTCGCCAATCATGATGACCTTGTCTCCCGGTTCGAGCCCGAGACTGACGAGACCGAGGGTGATATATTTCACATTGTCCAAATACTGCTGCCAGGTAACCGGCCTCCAAATACCATACTCCTTCTCCCTCATGGCGACCTTCTTTGCGCCGAACTTGCGGCACTGTTGCACCAGCAGCTTGGGTAAGGTCAGGTCCTTGGTAATAACTATTTCCCCGGCAGTACTCGTCTCAGCGGCGGCTAACATATAGATCCTCCACCTCACCCAAATAGGCTTTTATCACTTCAGGATTCTCCTGGACCTCTGACGGGGTCCCGTCTGCGATCTTTACACCGAAATTCAGCGCCATGACGCGGTCTGAGAGATCCATGACCACTCCCATGTCATGCTCCACCAACACACAGGTAACCTGCCAGCGCTTCTCCTCGTTGATATCGAGAATAAACCTCGCCATGTCTTCCACTTCTTCAAGGTTCAAACCAGCAAGCGGCTCGTCGAGAAGAATGACCTCCGGTTGCAAGGCAAGCGCTCGCGCCAACTCTATCCTCTTCTGCATTCCGTACGGGAGCATCCCCGTCACTTCATTGCGGATGGCTTCTATCTCGAGCAAGTCTATGATCTCTTCCTCTATAAATTTTCGGGCTTCGACTTCTTCCCTTGCTGTCTTGCCCCAATATATCGAGGAACTCAGGAGTCCTGATTTGAGGTGAAGATGGCGGCCCAACCGGATGTTGTCGAGAACCGTCATGCCTCCAAACAATTCGATTTTCTGAAACGTCCTCGAAATGCCCAGCGCTGCGCGTCTATGAGGCGACATCCTGGTGATTTCTGTACCTTTGAAGTACAGGCTCCCCTTCTGCGGATGGTAAAGCCCATTGATGCAGTTCATCATGCAGGTTTTTCCGGCGCCATTCGGGCCAATGATCGAGAAAATCTCTCCTTTCATCACCTGAAAACTTACGTTGGTAAGCGCAGCCACCCCATGAAAGGAGAGAAAGACGTTTTTTGCCTCCAAAATAACTTCCGACATTCAGCATCCCCTTTTGCCCGAGCTACTGCCGAAGCTGGCACGTCTGACCTTGTAGAACAAGATTTTCCTTATTTATTCTCACACTTAGGGAATATATATCTTGAGGGCTTTCCCCTGATTCACTGACCCGGGTACCCATTGACGGATTAGTACCGCATAACATATCGAACAGCTCTATAGACGTCAAGCTCTTATTTTAGGCTGGTCAAACAATATGACGGCCAAAAGAAACTACAGTTGAAAAATCGCGCAAAGAAATGCTATGAGCTTATACGGGAGTATATGCAAAGCGACGGCCTCGTGAGATCAGCGAGGTCGCACATTTCCCAGGCTGATACATAAAAATCCGCGCTGTGAAATCTTTGAAGGTACGAATCTCTCGTAGAGAAAGCTGAACGTGAGCGTTGCCCGTAGCTCTGGAACGCGAATGCCTGCGGGCGTGAACCAGCATAACGTAGGAGACTTTGGCATTCTATCAAGCGCGCAGCAATGCGAAAGTCATTTCAGACTCACATGGAACAATGATGGTCTCGCTTCCAATGAGGCGCAAGACCTCACGAGCGAGGCTTGAGCAGCCTATATCATAGGCCGATCTTAATGGAGAAAAGGCCCCCTCTGCAGCGACGACGGTGATCAAGGGAAAGGAACGTACCATGAAGGAAGAACAGACCCTCTTAAAAGAAACCAAAGATGGTGTACTAGTCCTCACCATCAACCGACCTGACGCTCTCAATTGTTTTAACATGCCGCTGCTGACTATCTTGGGTGACACCCTGAAAGACGTGGCCATCGACCGGAAGGTGCGCGTTGTGGTGATCACGGGTTCCACTCAAGGCAAAAATGCCTTCAGCACTGGCGCAGACTTAAAAGAGCGCGCAGGCATGACCCCGGATCAGGTTCGCCTGTACATTCAAACAATCCGGAATGTGTTCACCATGGTCGAGGAACTGCCTCAGCCCGTTATCGCGGCTGTGAATGGATACGCTTTCGGCGGTGGGCTGGAGTTGGCGCTGGCTTGTGACATCCGTCTGGCGTCGTCCACGGCTATCGTCGGATTGACGGAAACAAGCCTTGCCATTATCCCCGGCGCCGGCGGAACCCAGCGGCTTCCACGCGTGGTGGGGCTTGCCCGGGCAAAGGAGATGATACTCCGAGCTCGTCGCATCTCTGCGCAAGAGGGACTCCAGTATGGATTGTTCCTCGAAGTTGTTGAACCGGACCGTTTGCTTTCAAGGAGCCTCGAAATCGCCGCAGAAATTGCTGCGAACGGCCCCGTTGCCTTGGCGCAGGCCAAATTTGCCCTGAACAAAGGCTTCGAGGTAAGTCTGCCTGTGGGTCTTGCCATCGAATCAAACGCATACGCGGTCACCATCCCTACCAGGGACAGAATAGAGGGTCTCACCGCGTTCAAAGAAAAGAGAAAACCAGTTTATACTGGGGAATAACACCGAGGAGGAATCCCTATATGGCGCCGAAAGAACTAATCTATCCCAAGAAAGTCCAGATCAACGACATCACCGTGAGGGATGGTTTCCAACACGAAGAGATCTGGATCCCTACTGATGCGAAGCTCTTCTACCTCGAGGAGCTCATATTGTGCGGCATAAAACACCTGGAGGTCACCAATCTCGGCAATCCCACGCTCATGCCGCAGTTCAAAGACGCCGATGAACTCTTCAAACGATTGCGCAACTCCAAAAAGCTCTCCCGCGCAGGAATCAATTGGGACGACATTACCCTCACCGCGATCACCATCAGAGAAAGAGCGGTCGATAGAGCTATCCAGGCCAAGAAGGAAGGCTGGGGGCCTGACAGGATCCTGATGATGGTCTCGACGGACGAAGAACATCACTTCGCAAACTCTGGGACCACCTTGCCCAACTATTGGGAAGAAGCAGCCCGGTGTATCCAAAAGGCCAACGATGTAGGGATAAAGGTGAATGGAACCGTATCGACGATCTGGGGATCGCCTATATCCGGACCCACCCGTTTGGAAGAAGCGGTTGAATTTGCACAAAAATGGTTGGCCATCGGCGCGTACGATATTGAACATGCCGACCACGACGGGAGCGCCCCCCCCAACCAGGTGTACAAGTATTTCTCGATGGTGTTGGAAGCCATGCCAGAAAAAAAACTGCACATAGCCCATTTTCATGTCACTCGAGGATGGGGTACCGCCAATTGCCTCGCCGCGTTACAAGCCGGCGTTGAAATTTTTGAGGGGACGCTTGGCGGTCTTGGTGGACAGCCCGCCAATTTCCTCGACCGCGTTCCCGTCGGCGGCACTGGCGCCTATTACTACAGGGACCCCAATGTCGTTGGTCTCCAGAGCATTGAAGACATGGTGGTCATGATGGACGAAATGGGCATTGATACCGGCATCGATGTGGACCGTCTGCTGGACCTAGGAACGATGATGGAAAAGACGATTGGGAGGCGGCTGAGGTCCGAGTCGATCCTGAACAGGAGAATACCAAAACAGCCCCGAGAGGAATTCAAGCGCAAGGGCCTTGCCGAACTGAAGCAGAAACTCGGGGAAAAACCCGGACAAAAATATCCGGCAAGCTGGATCACGGAATAAATACCTTTTGACAACCGTTGCGGTTGTATATCTTTTTTTCTTAAGGGAAGGAGAAGACACATGGAGCCTCTTTGGAGACCTTCAGCAGATCGGGTACAGAATGCCAATATCACGCGGTTCATCAAGGTGGTAAACGAGAAATATGGGCTGCAGCTGAGTGACTACGAATCGCTCTATCAATGGTCGATCTCCCACCGAGAGGATTTCTGGGCGTCGGTGTGGGACTTTGGCGGCGTTTTATACTCCCAGCCCTACAAAGAGGTTCTCCAAGATTCTCCCACCATGATAGGGGCGAAATGGTTTATCGATGCGCGCCTCAATTTTGCTGAAAATCTTCTTCGCTTTCGAGATGACCGGGAAGCGCTGGTGTTCAAGGGCGAAGGTCAGCCGACAGTCCGGATGACGTACGCCCAATTGTATTCCGAGGTCGCAGGCATGGCGGCGTCCTTGCGCAAAGCCGGCGTACGCGTAGGCGACCGAGTTGCGGGCTATGTGCCCAATATGATGGAGACGGTAGTCGCCATGCTAGCCGCGACCAGCATCGGAGCCATCTGGTCCTCGTGCTCTCCCGACTTTGGCATAAAGGGCGTGCTGGACAGGTTCGGGCAGATAGAACCCAAGATTCTCTTCACCGCGGATGGGTACTTCTATAATGGGAAGACCCACGATTCCCTGGAACGTATCAGCGGCATCATCAAGGAACTGCCCAGCATCGAGCATGTGGTGGTCATCCCATATACCCGAAAAAGGGCTGACATCGCGCATGTCCCAAGGGCGATCCACTACGAAGACTTCATATCGAGAGGCGTCCAAGGTATTGAGTTCGAGCAGCTCCCCTTCGATCACCCCGTGTATATCATGTATTCGTCAGGAACCACGGGCCTGCCGAAGTGTATGGTCCACGGCGCGGGCGGCACGCTCATCCAGCACCTCAAGGAACACATTCTCCACTGCGATCTCAAGAGAGAAGACAAGATCTACTATTTCACGACATGCGGCTGGATGATGTGGAACTGGCTCGTCAGCGCGCTCGCGGTGGGGGCGACCGTCCTTCTCTATGACGGGTCGCCGTTTTATCCGGACGCAGGCGCGATTTTCCAATTGGCCGAAGACGAAAAGATGACAATATTTGGGACGAGCGCAAGATACATAGCGGCCGTGGAAAAGGCGGGCCTGAAGCCCAAGGAAAAATACGATCTCTCTCCCCTTAAGACAATGTGTTCCACAGGATCGCCGCTTTCAGAGGAGAGTTTCCGATTCGTGTATCGGGACGTGAAAGAAGACATAGATTTGGCGTCTATCTCCGGCGGCACTGACATCATATCGTGTTTCGCGCTGGGCTGTCCCATATTGCCCGTGTATGAAGGCGAGCTGCAGTGTAGGGGGCTTGGCATGAAAGTCGAAGCCTATGACCCTGAAGGGAAACCCGTCATAGGACAGCAGGGCGAGCTGGTGTGCACCGCGACGTTTCCGTCCCAACCAATCTATTTTTGGAATGACCCTGATTTCGCAAAATATAAGGCTGCGTACTTCGATGTGTACCCCAACGTTTGGCATCACGGCGATTTTATAGAGATCACGGAGCATGGAGGCGTCAAAATCTACGGCCGCTCAGATGCGACGCTCAATCCATCCGGCGTCCGAATCGGCACCGCTGAGATTTACCGACAGGTAGAAGCCCTGGATGAAGTGGCTGACAGCATCGTCGTGGGACAGAGCTGGGAAAATGATGTGCGCGTTATCCTCTTTGTGAAAACAGCCCCGGGCTATGTGCTCGATGACGCCCTGAAAAACAAAATCAAGAAGACCATCCGTGAAAATACCACCCCGCGTCACGTCCCAGCGCTCATTCTCCCTATCGCAGACATCCCTGTTACCTTGAATGGCAAAAAGGTGGAACTCGCAGTAAGGAACGTCATCGAAGGAAAACCGGTCACCAACAGGGATGCGTTGCTCAATCCAGAGGCCCTTGAATTGTTCGCCAATATCCCCGAGCTCAAGGCCTGATCCCACAGTTGTAATCGCAGTCCGGAGCGGCGGTGAGATGTCGCCGCCGCTCCTTACTTCGCTCCTCGTTCCTCCGAAATGACAACAGCGCTGCTCTTCTGCCTGCCGTCGCGTTATCCCACAGCACTGAAGAACTCGATAAGGGAGGCCTCGTCCCGGCCGCAATTTCGCCTACTATACGGGTTCTCGAAATTTCTGTCGGAATGAGGACCGCCCAGTCGAGCGTGTGGTCGCTTTCGGAACCTCCCTGACAGCCGCAAAAGGTCAACCTTTGTCATTTCGAAGGAGCGAGTCTCGAACGAAGTGAGAGGCTGCGACTGAGAAATCTTGGTTTTCTGACCAGGATTTCTCGCTTCGCTAGAGATGACAGGGACAATGCATTCAAAATGACCGGCGCCTCATTGAATTCGTGATTACTTTCGAGATCAGTTCTATGACACCTGAAGTGGAACGGCATGCCATTTGGACCACGAGCTTCACGACGCCGGCGCCGGACAATTCGGCCGTATCCCGCACGTGGGACAACGAGCCCCCATCCATATCTCGTCGAAATACTCCACGAATGGCCTGGTCTCTTGCTCGCCCTCGAAAAGAAAGCCCAGCTCGAAATTCCGCTTGTCAGCAGATTTCGCCCCAATGCCCGCTCCCGTGAGATTGGCGCTGCCTACCAGGGCTGTGCGGCCGTCAACCACAAAGATTTTCGCGTGATTCCGCTCGCAAAACAGAAACTCGACGCCCGCGCTGAGCATGCCCCCTTTGTCCAGTTGCTCGTAGCGTTCTCGAAATGGACCTGATGGGAGTTCCGAATGGATGATGCGGAACGTCACTCCTCTGTGAACCATCGCTGCCATGAAATCAGGGAATGACATAAATGTGTTGCCAAACAGCAACCTCGTGGCTTTTATGTTCGCGGTGGCTATCCAAATAAAATGCCGTGCCCGCGTCAAATGGGTTCGAGTGAACCCTTCATAGATGCCGCGATCCAAAAGCGTTTTCATTCGTCATTAACGTAGCTTTCTGCCTTGGCCCACGCTCCGCGTCGTTCAAGATCCTCGTCCAATTTGAAGCCGGGTCTCGCAGCCGCGAGAATGGCGTCGCCCCCATCGAAGAGGATGAGCTTCCAAAGTTGAACCAAACCACGTGCGGCCATGGCCTTCATCACCGCTTCTATGGCCGCGCATTCCTCCTCCGAAGAAGCCGCGTCAGCGGGATCACTCACCAACCCCCGTGTGGCCACCCACCCTGGCCGCGTGATGCGCCGTAGGATTTCAGCCTCGATTTCCTCATTTGATGATGTCGTCATATGGTTTCGCTTTCCTCCGCAACCTTCGAGAGGTCATATACTATTTTTTCTCCCTCCATACAAAGGATTGATTTTTGCCATGGATGAGACGCGTATCATGAATATTCGCCTAATCTCCGAGTCCGAATAGGGGAATATGTTCTTGACACCGACGACGGCAAATAGTATTCTTCCTCACTGTCCATTAGCAGACTGCGAGCCGAACGGCACTCATAACATCAGAAGTCCCCAAAGGCCCTGTCACGCCATGCCCCTTATGAGGAATGGCGGGCATCACTCAATGAGGCGAGCCCTTGCAAGGAGCATCGCTGCGGATGGGTGTATCTGATGATTTGACAAAACCGATCAAGAGGAACCATGGCTGGATTCACATTTCCCAAGGGCGGGATACATCCCGCAGAACATAAGGAGTTGACCGAACACCTGGCCATCGAGGAGATGCCAGCGCCAGACCAGGTCGTTATACCGCTTTCCATGCACTTTGGCGCGCCAGCAAAGCCCCTGGTGAAGAAGAAACAAGAGGTACAAGAAGGCGAGTTGATCGCCGTGGTCGAGAAGGCCCTCGGCGCCTCTATTCACAGCAGCGTCAACGGCGTCGTCAAGGCGATCGAGGTGCACCCGCATCCCACCATGGTACGGTGCGAAGCCATCGTCATCGAGAGGGACAAGTCTGCCTCTCCCAAGACGTATGAACCCGTGGAATGGGAAAAACTCACGAGAGAGCAATTGCTGGCTAAGGTGAAGGAAGCTGGCATCGTGGGTTTGGGAGGCGCAGGGTTCCCAACTCATGTCAAGCTGTCCCCACCGCCTTCCGCCAAGATCGATACCCTTATACTCAACGGGGCAGAATGTGAACCATACTTGACCACTGATCATCGCCTCATGTTGGAATACCCCGAAAAGATCGTGCAGGGAGCGCGAATTATCCTCAAGATTCTGGGTATCAAGAACTGCGTGATTGGCATCGAGCTCAACAAGGCAGACGCCATCAACGCCATGAACAAGGCCGTGCGTGAAGCGCCGCGCGATGACAACGCGTCCATTAAGGTGCAGGGACTCACCGTCAAATACCCACAGGGTTCCGAAAAGCAGCTCATCTTTTCGCTGCTGCGTCGTGCAGTGCCGGGAGGCGGACTGCCCTTCGATGTGGGCGTCATCGTGCAAAACATTTCCACCACATTGGCCATTTACGAAGCCGTTGCCTTGAATAAGCCGCTTTACGAGAAGGTGGTCACATTCTCAGGCCGGGCCCTTGCAAGGCCGGCGAACCTGAAGGTGAAGGTAGGGACGCTGGTATCCGATGTGGTGAAATTTCTCGGCGGCGTGAAGGACCTCGTGAAGATCGTAGCAGGCGGCCCCATGATGGGGTTTGCCGTGTCTTCAATGGACATCCCCATCGTGAAAACGACCTCGGGTATGCTCTTCCTGAATAGCTCAGAAACTGATTTGGACGAACAAGGGCCCTGCATCCATTGCGGGTGGTGCATGGAAGCGTGCCCCATGGGGCTGTCGCCTAAAGAAGTGGGCATATATGTAGAGGCCGGCAAAGGGCACCTTACGGAAAAATTTGGCATTTTTGATTGCTTTGAATGCGGGTGCTGCGCCTACGTGTGCCCGGCAAAAAGGCCCCTAGTACAATACGCCAGAATGGCTAAAATCCTGGTCAAGAAACATGGCTAGAACCGTCGCATAGCACGGGGCTTGTGTGCAAAGCTGGCCCCTGGTCGCCAGTTTGCAGGCAGCGGCCGTGCACGAATTCTTTTTATGTGAAAACACGGAGGATGGGACAATCGAAACGCTAGAAAAAACTGAGGCTGGTTTAGGAGATCAATGGTCCGTCTCTGTGTCTCCCCATATACGAAAGGGGAGAACCACGGCTGGGATCATGTGGACGGTTTCGGCTTCGCTGGTTCCAGTGATGCTTCTGTCCATTTATACATTTGGTTTCAGAGGATTACTCATAACCGTCGTGAGTGTGGCGTCGTGCGTCGTTGTCGAAGCGCTTTCCCAGAAGGCGCTTGGTCGCCGGGTAACGGTGGGCGACGGCAGCGCGGTCCTCACAGGCATTCTCATGGCCTTCGTTATACCGCCTGGCGTGCCCTATTGGCTGCCGATTATAGGAGCTGTTGCGGCGATCTTTATTGACAAACAACTTATGGGCGGGCTCGGGTACAACGTCTGGAATCCTGCGTTGGTGGGAAGGGCCTTCATGATGGCGGCGTTCCCCGTCGCCATGACGTCCGCCTGGATTCCCCCCGTGGATTGGGCCAAGTCTTCGCTCGGCGTCTATTTGGCCGGCGGCTCAGTTGACGCCGTGTCCACGGCCACGCCTTTGTATGTGTTGAAGCACTACGGCTTCGCAGCCCTCACACAACAGTTTGGAGGAATTCTTCAAATTTATGAAAAATTCTTCGTAGGCTTTATGCCGGGGTGCATCGGCGAGACTTCGGCGTTGCTCCTCTTGCTCGGCGGACTTTTCCTCATGGCCAGGGGCATCATTACATGGCACATACCGGTGTCCACGCTTGCCTCAGCAGGTCTGCTGGCCTGGATTTTCGGCGGAGAAACCTGGTTCAGCGGCGATCCGCTGCTCCACATTCTCTCCGGGGGACTCATGTTGGGCGCATTTTACATGTGCACCGATTATGTGACGTCGCCGACGCTTAAGTCCGCGCAGATCGTCTTCGGCTGCGGAGTCGGCGTCCTGACCATGCTTATCCGGCTCAAGGGTGGATATCCGGAAGGCGTTTGTTATGCAATATTGCTCATGAATTGTCTCACGCCGGCTCTTGACGAGTGGTTTAAGCCCAAGAGATTTGCGCCCCCAAAACAAGCCCCTGTGGCGGCGACAAAATAGACCTTCATCCCGAAACTGAGAGGATTCTATGAAGGAAATTTTCAAAATAACGATAAGCTTGACGGCGGTGTGCTTGGTGGCTGCCATCATACTCGGTGTGGTGTATGCAAAGACGGAGCACGCCAGGAAAGAAAACGAAGAGAGGATAGAACAACAGACCATCAGGGACCTCCTGGGTTTCAAGGAAGGCTCCGGAACCAAGGCGCCGGCTGATCTCAAAGTGTATGCCGTGTATCGCTACGTCCTTACCGACTCCAAAGGTCGCAACTCTCTCGGATATCTCCTGCCGGTCAAAGAGGGCGGATACGTCCTGGCGGAAATCGACCTCGATGGCAAACCGGGTAAAACATACAAAATAGAGGGCGACGCTGCGAAACTGGCGGACAGAAGCGCCAGAGACGCGGCAGTAAAAGCAGCCTTGCCAGGCGATATTAGGGCTGTGTACGCCCAAACGCTCTTTGTCGCCAATCTTGGCGACAAACGGCTGGGATACGTCATCCCTGGCGTGACCCAAGGCTTCAAGACCTTTATCAAGCTCATGGTCTCTCTTGACCCGAGCTTTACCGTGACGGGCATTGCCATCACCGAGTCGGAAGAGGACCCTGGTCTGGGCGCTGAAATAGAGCAAAATTACTTCAAAAACCAGTTTGCGGGGAAAACCCTCGACGTGCTCAAAGAATTGAAGGTAATCAAGGAGCCGCTGCCGAGCGATTACTTGGCTGCCCTGGATCCAGTGGTCGCGGCCAAAAGAGGCTTGACCAAAGAACAGGTCAAGGAGATCAAGGAGAAGCATTTGAAGGACGACATTTACGCCCTTACCGGCGCCACCATCTCCAGTCGGGCGGTCACCACGGGCGTAAAAGACACTGTCAGGAAATTCGTGTATCGTATTGGAATCCTCGACGATGCCATAAAGAAAGAAAATCTCCATGTGGCTTTCTAACGGAGGAAACAGGTGAACAGAAACTTAAGACTCGTTTGGAATGGTTTTATTCCGGAGAATCCGATCTTCCGGTTGGCGCTGAGTCTTTGCCCAGCGGTCGCGGTAACAACTTGTGTGAAGAATGGTCTCCTGCTTGGACTCGCGGTGTTGTTCGTTCAGGTATTCTCGAGCTGTACGGTAACGACCTTTAAGTCATTCATTCATCCAAGGATCCGCATCCCTGCCTACGTGGTGGTCATTGCTTTGTGGGTTACCGTCATCGACATGATTCTCCCCGTTATATCTCCTGATGTGTATAAGCAGGTTGCCCTTTTCGTAAAATTGATCGTGGTATTTGCAATCATTATTTCCCGGCTCGAGCTGTTCGCGTCCAAAGAGCCGTTTGTGCCTTCGTTCTTTGACGGCCTAGGCATGGGCATCGGCTTCACCTTTGGCCTCTGCTTGACAGGCGCCATTCGAGAGTTTTTCGGCGCAGGTCAGTTGTTTGGCTACGACATCCTCGGTTTCAAGCCGCTTCTGATAATGATTTTACCGGCCGGAGGATTCTTCGTGATCGGCTTTATCATGGCTACCTTCAACTGGCTCGAGTACAAATTTACCGGCAAAATACCCACGTCTGGAGGAGGCCACTAAGATGAAAAAGACATGCTCAACGGCTCTCATGCTGCTCATTGCGGCGGCCCTGTGGCTTGCCCCCTCGCCAGGAATCGCTGCCGACGCCACAGGAACTGGTTCATTCAACAAGGACACTGGCATCGAGATCGTGTTTGGCGTTCCGGTGGACAAGTCTTGGGCTGAGGACCCCGCAAATTATTCCGTGTATGAAAAGCCGGACCCGGACATTCGAATACCGGTAAAAAACGTGGAACTCGACCCGAAGGGCGTCAGCGCTATCCTCCGATTTGATCAACCGCTAAATGTGTCAGCCGAATACGTGGTGGACGCTCGAAACATCACTTCGCAAGGAAAGGTGCTGGGCTCGAGACAATTCCTCGTGAAGAAGAGTCAGGCGCAGATTTTGTTCACCATATTGCTCGGCGCCATGCTGATCAACAACTTTGTTTTTACCAAGTATCTCGGCCTTTGCATCTTTTTTGGCGTCTCTCAAAAAAAGGAGACCGCAATAGGCATGGGGATCACCTTCACCACGGTCATGGTGCTCAGCGCAATCATGTGTTGGGCGCTCTACAACTACGTGCTGCAGGTGCTCCATCTCGACTTTCTCAAAGTGATCGTATTCATTGGCACCGTGGCCATTTTTGTGCAGGCGGTGGACACGATCTTGAGAAAAGTCAATCCGTATCTGTTCAAGAAACTCGGCGTGTACCTCGTATTGATCGTCACCAACTGTATCATTCTCGCCGTACCGCTCATAAACGCGGACAGCAACCACGGACCTTTCGAAAGTCTCATACTCGGCCTCGGGGCTGGGCTGGGCTTTGCGTTGGCCCTCTTCCTCATGTCTTGCGTACGGGAAAAGCTCGAGCTATGCCGTGTACCTCCCACGTTTCGAGGGTTGCCCATAGCCTTTGTGGTGACAGGACTCTTTGCCTTGGCGTTTCTCGGATTCTCAGGGCTATCTATCTTCTAGGGCGCGAGGACATGGGAGGAGACGATGACCGCCGTACGTCATAGCGCAAACATCGAGGTGTTTTGAAATGGAAAACGCATGGACTATTGCAGTCTGGGGAATAATCTTTTTCGCAGCCTTTGGCTTGATATGCGGCATAGGCCTTGCCTTTATCGCAAGACGTTTCGCCGTAAAAGTTGATCCGAAGATAGAGGCAGTGAGAGCCTGTCTCCCGGGAGCCAACTGCGGCGCTTGTGGTTTTGCAGGATGCGAATCGTATGCAGAGGCCGTCGTCACTGATCCGAAAGTCCCCCCGAACAAGTGCGCCCCTGGCAAACAGGCAGTGGCAGAAAAAGTGGCGGCGCTCACTGGCAAGGCGGCCGGCGCCACCACGCCCTTGATCTCGGTGCTCCGCTGTTCTAGAAATGAGGGCGGCGTGAAGCGCAAGCATGCATACGTGGGCTTTGACACCTGTCAGGCCGCTTCCCTGGCATTTGGAGGCCCATACGAATGCAATTTCGCCTGCGTCGGATACGGCGATTGCGAAGCTGCATGCCCATTTCATGCAATCCGTATGGTTGACAATATGCCGGTCATAGACCCAGAGGAATGCACTGGCTGCGGAGTCTGTGTCAACACCTGCCCAAAGCAGGTGCTGCAGCTCATACCTAAAAATGCGATATGCTATGTGCCCTGCAGCACGAAGGATTCCGGCAAGGCAGTCACCAACGTGTGCAAGGCGGGATGTATTCACTGTCTGGCATGCACAAGAAAGGCAAAAGACGCCGTCAGCCTCGTGAACGATCGTATAGAAATCGACCACGAAAAACTCGACGAAGCCTCTGCGCAGGCTGCTGTCATGGCCTGCAACCGTCAGTTCATCTTCCGCTTTAGGGATCCGGCTCGACAGGCCGAGGCTGTCCGCGCCATCAAAGCTGAGCAGGCGGCGAAAAAAGCCCAGGCCGCTGCCAAAAAAGCTGCGGAAGAATCAGGCGAACAAGCGAGCACATAGCGACCCCCACCCCAGGCGCTCCGCGAGACCAGTCTGATCGGAGGAGCGCCGTTCTTGCTGTGGTTTACTCACGAATTCTGTGATGTAGCCGTGTCAGGTGCGCGCTTTACGCGCTGCCGTCTTGAGCGATTGAGCGTGGCCGCTAAGATGTGTGACGAGATTGCTTTCCATCGCTCGCAATGACGCGGCAGGTAATATTGGCCTTTGCGAGGCGCCGAAAGGAACGAAGCAATCTCTGGTCTCATCGATCGAGCGGCGAGGCCTCTGTCCGACTCGCGATTCACTTCGAGAACAGCGGTCCTCTCTGTCATTTCGGATGAAGCGAGAAATCTTGCCCGGAACAAGAACATTTCTCGATCCCTCCCTCTCGCTTCATTCGAGGCTGGCTCTATCGAAACGATAAGGGTCCTCCTGTTGTAGCTGTCACAGCGCTCGAAAGTGCTCACCAACTCGATGATGCAGACCTCGTTCGGACGGCAATTTTGGGAGGCCTTTTGGAACCTTTCCGCGCCCAGGGTTGCCCGTCTCTTCTATGACCCGAGGCGGGAAAGCGCCTTGACGACGGCGAGCGCCTTTTCTTTTGATTCCACCTGTATCTCGATCGTACAAGAGTTGTCCTCGAAGGCTTGACTGGGGCGGATGGTGATATTTGATGGCAGCTTCTGGTCTTTTAACCATGCCTCGAAGGCGGCTTCATCCCCGCAAAGTTCAGGGTATCTCAGTCGTCTCAGCGCGCTTCTCAGGGATTCGCCGAGAACTGACGGGTCTCGTTGCTGGTCGGGACTTAAAACCTCCTGTATCTCTGCCGAGTTCAGGACGTCTTGCACGGAACATCCTTGGACGCGCGCCATGTCGATGAGGGCTGTCGCCGCCTCGAACGTCTTGTTTGCGTTGAGTTTCAGGCGAGCGAACAGGTTCATGCACACGCGCCTGTCGTGGGGCTCGAGATAGGATAACATGAGAGCCGTCTTTTCGTTGATCCTCCCCAGAGCCATAGAGAGGTGAATCTCAGGCTCCAGCATTGCGATGCGGCGCAAGGACTCGATTTTCGGCCCGTAGGGAGCAATGCCAAGGGCTGGAAGGAACCGAGCGGCAACTTCTTCTCGAGAGAACAACTGCATTAGGCGATGAACCACCACCGCCTTGGTAGGCGCCTCGAATTGCCGTTGCGTCACGTTGTCCCAAAACGCGATCTCATAGGCCCGAGCTTCGCCGATTTCGTCTGCCAGGC
>Ga0315298_1006582_pt1 | contig 15791 bp, 16 predicted proteins | sample WHS_1_MG_FD_203077 | JGI IMG/M metagenome (GOLD analysis project Ga0315298, IMG submission 203077) | Extremophilic microbial mat communities from Washburn Hot Springs, YNP, Wyoming, USA - WHS_1_MG | ecosystem: Environmental > Aquatic > Thermal springs > Hot (42-90C) | place: USA: Wyoming... | reverse complement strand
GGCACACTGCACAACGGGCCAATCCGCTTGAAGCTTTAGAGTTCGCGGATCCAGATGTTGCGGAACCTTACCGGGTTGCCGTGGAATTGAAGCATCAGCGGAAGCTTGGGCGGGTGGGCCGTGTAGGCGGGCGGCCGGTCCCACGCCGTGGTCCCTTGAAGCTCCACGTGGTTCTGAATCAACACCCCGTTGTGGAACACGGTAACATAGCCCGGCCGGGTGAGCTTGCCCGATTTGTCGAACTGCGGGGCCTCGAACACGATGTCGAACGACTGCCACTGGCCCGGCTTGCGGCAGGCGTTGACCAGCGGCGGATACTGCTTGTAGATCGCCCCGCATTGCCCGTCATAGTACGTGGGGTTGTTGTAGGAATCGAGAATCTGCACTTCGTAGTTGTTCATCAGATAGACGCCGCTGTTGCCCCGCCCCTGGCCATCGCCCTCGATTTTCTCCGGGGCAGCCCACTCCAGATGAAGTTGGCAGCTTCCGAACGGCCGCCGGGTGCTGATGCTGGTCTTCTGTGCAATGCAGTAGCCGTCACGAACGATCCACTCCTGCCCGCCTTCCCACTGCGAGAGGTCCTTACCATCAAAAAGCACGATGGCGTCCGAGGGCGGCCGGGTGCTGTCGGCCGGATCGATCACCTTGGGCTCCGGCCAGACCTTGCCGCTTTTCCACTCGGCCCCCAGTAGCCACCCGGCCAGCGCAGCCGAAAGTAACCCCCCGAGGGCGACCAACCCGAACCCACGTGCGCGAGAGATCATCGGTAGAGACTCCTTGTCGAACAACAAAGCCCAAAACAATCGCAATGCCAACGTCCTGGCGCCGCCACGATACGACCCTTGCCCCGCGGGGCGGAGGGGCGGGGTACAGCCGAAAAACGCCACGGCGACTCATTGGTAATCGCAGCCCAAGCGATTGTCAACGCGCTAAGGGTTTGTGCCTCCGCAGGTAGTTCGCAACGAGTGCCGGCCTTGCCCACGCGACAATCGCTAAGCGGGCGAAGTAGCCGCGGCACGCACTCCTGGTTTGCGGTGTGCCACGGCTCGGACCGAGCAGTGCCGGCCCCCTTGCGCCTTTGGTCATTCTTGTGGACTGCGATTGACCCGTGCCGGGTTCCCACTAAAATCTTGGGATTCTTAGGCTTACTGACCCGACCTTGTGGGAGGTGTGGCTTGCGCCCAAGTCGAGCATGAGCCAGCGCGGAGCGGAGGGCCCGGCCGGGAGCGGGCGGATGCTTGAGGCCTCGCGCCGGGAGAAATTGAAGCGGCTAGAGCAACTTGGGATCGACCCTTGGGGGGGGCGGTTCGATGGCCACCAAGCGATCGCCGCCATTCTGGCTCGGCAGGGCGAAATCGTGGCCGATTCCACGGGCGAACTCCACGGGCCGCAAGTCCGCGCCGCCGGACGGATCATGCTCCGCCGGATCCAAGGCAAAAAAATGCAGTTTTTGCACCTGCAGGACTGGACAGGCCGCCTCCAAGTGCTCCTGTCCCGGTCACTGATTGGCGACAACAATTGGGGGATAGTCGAATGCCTTGACCTGGGGGATATCATCGGCGTCGATGGCCAGTTCAAGCGGACCCGCACCGGCGAGCCCACCATCTTTGCCGAACGGGTGCACTTTTTGACCAAGTCCATTGAAACGCCGCCTGCCAAGCACGAAGGGCTTGCGGATCCGGAACTTCGGCAGCGGATGCGTTACCTGGATCTCATCCACACCGAGGGGGTGCTGGAGCGGTTTCTCAAGCGGACGCGGATTATCCAGTCGATCCGCAGTACCCTGGCGGCCGAGGGATTCGTGGAAGTCGAGGGCCCTACGCTTCACGCCGTGGCAGGGGGAGCCGCCGCACGTCCTTTCGTCACGCATCACAACGCCCTGGACATCGATCTGTACTTGCGGATCGCGCTGGAACTGCATCTGAAGCGGTTGCTGGTCGGCGGCATGGAGCGGGTCTATGAGTTGGGCCGGGTGTACCGCAACGAAGGCATCAGTGCCCGGCACAACCCCGAGTTCACCATGCTGGAGGTCTATCAGGCCTATGGCGACTACCGCTCGATGATGGATCTGACCGAAAAGCTCCTCGTGCAGGCGATCGAGGCTTCAGGACAGGGGCTGAAGCTGGCGTGGGGCTCGCTGGAACTGGATTTCACACCTCCCTTTGCCCGCAAAACCTATCACGAGCTGTTTGCCGAATACACCGGCATATCGCCCGACGACCCGGCAGCCGTGGCCGAGTACGCCAAAAGCCTCGGGCTGGAGACCGCGGGTCGGCACCCCGATGTGCTCAAGAACGCCGTGTTCGAGGCCAGGGTCGAGGACCGGCTGGTGGGGCCGGTGTTTGTGATGGACTACCCGGCCAGCATCTGCCCGCTGACCAAGCGCAAGCGGGGCTGCCCGCAACTGGCCGAGAGGTTCGAGCTGTTCGTGGCGGGCATGGAGGTGGCCAACGCCTATACCGAACTGAATGACCCGGACTTGCAGGAGGAACTTTTCAGCCGGCAGCTCGAAGGCTTGCCGGAAGAGGAGTCGATGGCCCGCATGGATCGGGACTTCATCCGCGCGCTGCGCCACGGGATGCCGCCGGCGGGCGGCTTGGGCATTGGCATCGACCGCTTGGTGATGCTTTTGACCAATACGCCCACGATTCGCGAGGTCATCTTGTTCCCCCTGCTCCGCCCGAGTCCAGAGGAATGAGGTACGCGCCGACCGCAAACCCCGGCCAGGGAGGGTATCTGCTCCGCAGGCACGACATGCGGTATGTACCTGCGGCGCTTTGCGCCGGTGCAAAGGTATGTAGCCTGCGGCTGCCACCCTTCGCTTTAGGCCGAAATCCTTAGCCCGTCGTTCAGGGTCATGTACAAGCTGCTTTTGTGCCTGCGTTATCTCCGCACGCGGTATATCGCGCTGGCCTCGATCATCAGCGTCATGCTGGGGGTGGCGACGATGATCGTGGTCAATGCCGTGATGTCGGGGTTTGCCAGGGAGATGGAGAATCGCATTCACGGGATATTGTCCGACGTGGTGTTGGAGACGCGCAGCCTGAGCGGCGAATTGGACGACCAGCGGCACAAAGAGGCGATCCTGGAAGTGGCCGGCGACGCCGTCGAGGCCATGACCACCACCGTGGTGGTACCCGCCATGCTCAGCTTCCGCTATGGCGACAACTGGATCAACCGGCAGGTGCAGTTGATTGGGATCGATGAGGACACGGTGTGCGGGGTCAGCGATTTCGCCAAGTACCTTCAGCACCCGGAAAACCGCCGCCAGCCGAGCTTCCTGTTGCACGAACGGGGGTACGATGTGCGTGACCCGCTGGGTGGGGAAGAGGCGCCGCTTCGCCCGCAGATGGCGTCGGCCGGCTGGGAGCACCGGCGGCGGATGGCGCAGTGGCGGGCGTTAGAAGAGCGCTTGAAGCAGGCCGAGGCAGGCCGGACCGGGGCAGCCCCAGCCCCTGCCGGAACGGCCCCCCAGGGGCCCGTGCCGTACGACCCCTTCGCCCAGCACCGGCCGGACGAATCGGCTCAATTCGACCCTGCCCGGCAGCAACATCCGGGCGCGATTCTCGGGTTGATTCTGGCCACCTATCGGACCCCGGGCAGCGCGGAGGATCACTTTCTGCTGTTGCCCGGCGACGACGTGACCCTGACCTTTCCCAACGCCCCGCAGGGCGAGCCGCCCAAGATCATCAGCCGCAACTTCACGGTGGTCGATTTCTACCAGTGCAAGATGAGCGAATACGACTCGAGTTTCGTTTTCGTACCCATGCGGACCCTCCAGGAACTGCGGGGTATGATCGACCCCGCAAGCGGCCTGGCGCGTTTCAATTCGATCCAGATCAAGCTCAAGCCGGGCCAAGACGGCCAGCGCGTCCGCGACCGGCTGCGGGGGGCGTTCGATCCGCGGTTCTACGTCATTCAGACATGGCGCGACAAGCAAGGCCCGCTGTTGGCTGCCGTGCAGATGGAAACCGCCATCCTCAATGTGCTGTTGTTCTTGATCATCGCCGTATCGGGCTTTGGCATTTTGGCCATCTTCTTCATGATCGTCGTGGAGAAGACCCGCGATATCGGCATTCTCAAGTCGCTCGGGGCCTCGGCCTGGGGGGTGATGTGGATTTTTCTGGGCTACGGGCTGTCGCTAGGCCTGGTGGGTTCCGGGGTGGGCATGGTGCTGGGGCTCCAGGTGGCCTGGCACATCAACGACGTGGCCGATTGGCTGGGCCGGCTGACCGGCAAGCCCGTGTTCGATCCTTCGGTGTACTACTTTTATCGCATTCCGGCCTTGGTGAACCCCTGGACGGTGGCGTGGATCGTGCTGGGGGCAGTGGGCATCGCGGTGCTGGCCAGCGTGCTGCCGGCGCTGCGGGCGGCTATGCTCCGGCCGGTCGAGTCCCTGCGCTACGAATGAGCCCCGGCGGCCTCTACATCCCGAAGCGGAGCCAATCATGACGGCACTTGCCCTTGGCGCCAATCGCCCAACTGCCATTTCACCCCCCGCGGAACTGCAAGCCGTCGGCCTGAAAAAGACCTTTCGCAAAGGGACGGTGGAGATACCCGTGCTCAAAGGGGCCACGGTGAGTATCCGGCGGGGCGAGTTCCTGGCCATCGTGGGCCAAAGCGGCTCGGGCAAAAGCACCCTGCTGCATCTGTTAGGCACGCTGGACGCCCCGGACGAGGGCGAGATCTGGCTTCGCGGCCGGCGTATCGACAACCTCCCGGCCCGCCAGCGCGATAACCTTCGCAACCGGCACTTCGGCATGATCTTTCAGTTTTATCACCTTCTGCCTGAACTCACCACGCTGGAAAACGTGCTGGTGCCGCTCATGATCGGCCGCAGCGTGTGGGAGTACCTCCGGCAGCGGCGGAGGCACCAGCGGCGGGCCCGGGAGCTGCTGGAAGTCGTCGGATTATCGGCCCGGTTGAAGCACAAGCCGCGGGAACTCTCGGGCGGGGAGATGCAGCGGGCAGCCATCGCGCGGGCCCTGGTGGCCGGCCCCCAAATCCTCCTGGCCGACGAGCCCACCGGAAACCTGGACCAGGTCACGGGCCAGGAGATCCTGGAAATCCTAGGCTCCTTGAACCGGCAGCAGAAGCTGACTATAGTCATGGTGACGCACGATCCGGCCATTGCCGCCCGGGCCGACCGCGTCGTGCGCCTGGTCGATGGCCGCCTGGAATGCCCGTGAACCTCCTGTGACGAGTCCGTATCGAACAAGGGGGCTGCCATTGCCGATCGGCTCAGCAGCGACATCCACGTCAATTCCGGGTCGGCCCAGTCCGCGCAGCCTGCCTGCTCCGCATCCCTGATCTTAATCCGATACCTTGCCATGCCCCTGAAGGTCTACATCAACGGCCAACTATACGACAAAGACGACGCGCGGATCAGCGTTTACGACCACGGCCTGCTTTACGGCGACGGCGTCTTCGAGGGAATCCGCAGCTACGGGGGTAAGGTCTTCCGCCTCGAACAGCACTTGGATCGCCTCTGGAACTCGGCTAAAGCCATCTGGCTGGAAATCCCCATGACCAAGGCCCAGATGGCCCAGGCCATCCGCGATACCCTTCAAATCAACGGTATCCAGGACGGGTACATCCGCGTGGTGGTCACCCGCGGCGTTGGAACGCTCGGGCTGGATCCTAACCGCTGCTCCAACCCGCAGGTCATCATCATCACCGACCATATTTCCCTTTACCCGGAGGAGTACTACCGCGACGGCCTGTCTATCATTACCGTCAGCACCGTGCGAAACCACCCAGCCGCGCTCAGCCCTCGAATCAAATCGCTCAATTATCTGAACAATATCCTAGCCAAGATCGAAGGGCTCCAGGCTGGCTGCATCGAAGCCCTGATGCTCAACCACAAGGGCGAGGTGGCCGAGTGCACCGGCGACAACATCTTCATCGTCCGCGGTGGCAGATTAATGACACCCCCCAATGAGGCGGGAATCTTGGAAGGCATAACCCGTGATGCGGTAATCGGGCTGGCCCGGGAGGCCGGGCTGGAGGTCCACGAAGTCCCGCTCACCAAACATGACGTATATATTGCTGACGAGTGCTTCCTGACCGGAACGGCCGCCGAGATCGTCCCCGTGGTAAAGGTCGATAGCCGCAAGATTGGCGACGGAAAGCCCGGCCCCATTACCCGGGACTTGATGGCCCGCTTCCACCGGCTCACCCGGGGCTGAGCGAGCCTTTCGGCCAACCGGGCGCCCCGGGGAAGAATCCGCCTCGCCCTTGTATTCAGTCAGGACGCGTGTACCGTTCCGAGCAACACTGGGCGACGGCCTGTATTGCGCAAACCCGCTGAGCGATGATCCGTGGACCTAATTCACTGGCTGCTAGACGTCTTTCTGCATCTGGATCGCCACCTGGGCGACGTCATCGCCCAGTACGGCACGTGGACCTACTTGCTGTTGTTCGTAATCGTGTTTTGCGAAACTGGATTGGTGGCCACGCCGTTTCTGCCCGGCGATTCCCTCCTTTTTGCGGCAGGCACCTTTGCCGCGGTGGGGGCATTGGATGTGGGGTGGCTTTGGACACTTCTGTTCGCCGCCGCCGTGGCCGGGGACACCGTCAACTATTGGATTGGGGCCTTCGTTGGCCCCCGAGCGTTCACGGGGCAGTACCGTTTCTTGAAAAAAGAGTACTTGGATCGCACCCACCGTTTTTACGAAAAGCACGGGGGTAAGACCATCGTCCTGGCCCGATTCATTCCCATCATCCGGACGTTTGCCCCCTTCGTGGCAGGGATAGGGGCGATGAACTACAGCCGGTTCATCGTGTTCAACGTTACCGGCGGCGCAGCGTGGGTAACGCTTTTCGTGTTTGCCGGTTATTTCTTTGCGAGCCTGCCCTTGGTGAGGGACCATTTCGGCTTAGTGGTGGGGGCGATCATCTTGATCTCGGTGCTGCCCTTGGCCTACGAACTGATCCAGGCGCGTAGGGAGGCGCCCGGCCAGGAGCCTTGAGGTCCGCACAAGGGGGACAAACTGGGGGCCTTGTTCCGCACGAGCCTCTTCCCGGTTCGAGTTCGAGATAGGTGACGCCCCGAATTCTGGCGCCACACCCCGAATTCTGACCCTGCGGCGGGGGGGCGCTATCTGTAACCCTATAGGGAATATGGCTTATCTAATGCAGCTTGAATCGCAATTCCGTTGACCGCCGCGCCGGATCGTAATAGAATCGCGTGCCGGAGTTGCCGGTTGTCGCTCCCTGGTTACACATCTTTGATCGAATTCTCGCATCTGAGGTTTTGGGGGTGCCAGCCGGGCCCAGGACGGAAGGGATGTACCTTGTCCGGACTCCATCGGGCGTCGTCGTCCAGGCGCCTGCGAAGTTGAACCTTTTCTTCGAGGTCCTCGGCAAACGGCCGGACGGCTTCCATGAAATCGAGACGTTGGTTGTGCCCATCGACTGCCGGGATACTCTGTGGTTTGCCCGGCGGGACGACGGACGCATCCAACTGAGCTGTTTTCAAGCGGGAAGCCGCAAGGACGCTGGCCGGGCGGACGACGTGCCTTTGGGGCCGGAAAACCTGGTCGTCCGGGCCATTGAGTTGCTCCGGCGGCGGGCCGGCGTCTCATGGGGGGCAGACGTTCGGCTGGTGAAGCGTATTCCATCGGCGGCCGGACTGGGTGGGGGATCCAGCGATGCGGCCGCCGCTTTGGCGGGGGCCAACGCGCTTTGGCGTTTGGGTGTTACGACGCAGGTCTTGGCAGAACTGGGTGCCGAATTGGGGAGCGACGTGCCGCTGTTTTTCGCCCAAGGTGCCGCTTTGTGCCGGGGACGCGGCGAACGGGTCGAGCCGGTCGCCATGCGGGGAACATTGCACTTTGTGCTGGTTCGGCCGCCGGTGGGGCTAAGCACTGCGGCCGTGTATGCGGCTTGCCAACCCGGTCGCCCCCCTCGCAGTGTCCAGCCAGCACAAGAAGCCTTAAAGCTGGGCAATTTGAGGGAACTGGGCATCCATCTTTTCAACCGGCTGGAACCGGCAGCCGAATCGCTGTGTCCTTGGATTGGCCGGCTCCGCAGCGAACTCGCCCGGGAGGGGTGCTTGGCCAGCCGGATGACGGGAAGTGGGACGTGTTGTTTTGGGTTGTGTCACCACGCCGGGCATGCCCGGCGCGTGGCCGAGCGTTTGCAGGCAAAAGGATGGGCCATGGCATGGGCGGTCCGTGCCAGCCGTTAACCGCCTGGGAAGGAGGACGGCCGTGCAAATCACCGAGGTCCGCATCAAACTGATGGATGATCCGGGTGAGCGGCTGAAGGCGTTCTGTTCGATCACCTTCGACGACTGTTTTGTAGTCCGGGACTTGAAGATCATCGAGGGGGCCAACGGGCCGTTCGTGGCCATGCCCAGCCGAAAACTTACCGCCCACTGCCCCCACTGCGGGTATAAGAATCATCTTCGGGCAGCGCACTGCAATCAATGTGGCAGCAAGCTCCGGCCGGTATCGTTGCCCAAAGACGAGGAGGGCCGGGCCCGGCTGTACGCCGATATCGCCCACCCCATCAACTCCGCCTGCCGCGAGATGATCCAGGCCCGCGTCATCGCCGCGTTCGAGGAAGAGAAGGCCCGGGCCAAGCTGCCCGGCTATGTGCCCAGCTACGTGGATTTCGACGAGGGAGAGGACTACGAGGAACCGCTGCCGCGCCCGGCCGCAAGTTCCGGCAACTCCGCGCCCCCAGCGGGGCGACATGCGCACGTGCAGCCGGCCGAGAAACCTCACGGCCCGCACCACGGCCGCCCACGGAGCGATCGCAACTCCGGCCGGCCCAAGAGCGAATTCGGCGCCGGCATCTTTGAATGACCCCGGCGGACCAGCTTTCTTTGCCATCCTCCCCCTTTGGTGCGGCGAAGGCGGGGCCGAATAACTTTGCGGGCAAGCCGCCGCCTGCCTGTACCGAAGTACCCGTCGCGGCAGGTCCGTGCCGCTAGCCCGCTAGCTGGCTAGCTGGTCGGCACAAGGCACGCCGGTTGACACGATGGCTAAAATGCCTACGATTCGGTGCCCGCCAAAAGCGGTGCGTCGAGTTATGAACCGGAGGTAGACGGTCCTGTTGACGGTCGGCGCGCCCAAAGGAGTAGTGCCAATGCAAGTATCCCGTCGTCAAGCGGTTTCGGCGTTTTCGATAGGACTGGGGGTATGGTGGGCAGGCGAGCCTACGCTGTGGCTGCCTGGCGATTCCCGGGGGGTTGCTCAGGCTGGCGCCGCGAAGGCGGCCGGGCCAACTTCGGAGCCGGAAGAACCGGTTTCGCCGGTCGAGGACCTTATGCGGGAGCACGGCGTGCTCAAGCGGATTCTGCTGATTTACGAGGAGGCGGCCAGCCGGCTGGAAACTGGCAGAGACTTTCCCGCACGGGCCCTTGCGGATGCGGCGGGCATCATCCGCCGCTTCATCGAGGATTACCATGGCAAGCTCGAAGAGGAGTATGTGTTTCCCCGGTTCCGGAAAGCCAACACGCTGGTGGACTTGGTGCGCGTGCTGAGAGAGCAGCATCAGGCAGGCCGCCGGCTGACCGACACGATTCTCGACGGGGCCAAGCCTGGCACACAGCGGGCGTTGGGCGATCGCCGGGCGCTGGCCTCAGCCCTACGGGCCTTCGTGCGGATGTTCAACCCGCATGAGGCACGCGAAGACACCGTGTTGTTCCCCGCTTTCCGCCGCCTGGTGACCGCCCAGGAGTTCAATGCCCTGGGCGAGGAGTTCGAAAAACGCGAGCACCAGCTTTTCGGCCGCGAGGGATTCGAACGCGTTGTAGCTAGCGTCGCCGAGATAGAAAAGAGCGTAGGGCTTTACGACCTCGGGCAGTTCACAGCCCATTGATACCATCGGGTCGCCAGCCCGGAATACGCAGGGCCTGGTCAGGTGAAAATCCGTGAAAGCGGCATGCCCCCCGAGCCGGTGTGGGAAGGCTTTTTCAAGCCGTGGGAAATCCTCTGCCGGCTCGGGCTTACTTCGGGGTGCGGCGCGGTGGTGGATTTCGGCTGCGGATACGGCACCTTCACGCTGGCCGCCGCACAGATCTGCCGCGGCATCGTATATGCCATCGACATCGACCCCGAGATGGTGGCAGCTACCCGGCGCAAGGCGGAGGCGTTGGGGTTGGGAAATGTGCGCGTGTGCCTTCGCGATTTTCTAGCCGATGGGACCGGCCTGCCGCCCCAAAGCGTTGATTACGCCATGCTGTTCAATATCCTCCACGCCGAGGAACCGGGGCGGTTGCTGGATGAGGCGTTTCGGGTGCTGCGTCCCGGGGGCTTACTGGCCATTGTGCACTGGAACTACGACCCCGCGACGCCGCGGGGGCCGCCGCTGGCCATTCGCCCCCGGCCCGAGCAGTGCTGCCAATGGGCTTACCAAGCTGGCTTCGTCCTGCGCCCGCCGGCAATCGTGCCGTTGCCGCCATACCATTGGGGCGCGGTGATGGTGCGGCCGGCCGGCGACCAGGCCCGGAACTCGTAGTTGCTTTTCCCGCTCAGCATCACGTGGTGCCTGCGGGCGTCGGAGCCGGCTGCGCGAGCGGTGCGAACCCCACTTCCAGCGTCAGGGGACCCCAGGGGGTCTCGAAGTGGATGCAAACCGGCGTAACGTTCGAGGGGAAGTGAATTTCGTGGTCCTGGCCCGTCACCACGCTGGGCAGACTGACCATCAACTGGAACTCTTCCAACTGGGCCTTGGCACCGCCGGCCACCATGTTGGTCAGCTCGCCCACGGCGTCGAGCACGTCTTCGTTCACTTCCGTGGCCTCGGTCATCAGCATGGTGGAGGCTGCACGCAGGGCGACCTCGCGCGAAAAGCTGACCACCACGGTCCCCACGGCCTTGCCCGATAACCCAATCACGCCGCTGATTGGATGATGGGCGTGTCGGCTGTTTTTTATACTGAGCTGCCCCCGGTGGGCTTCGCAGCCCAACATGGTCCGAAAGGTGTTCTTCAGGGAGGCGATGAAGGGGTTGATGTACTCGACGCGCATCGAATCAACCTTATCCAGTTAATCTCCGTTTCAAACAGCACCCGGCGCGAGGCCACCAAGCGGGCCGTTGACGGGGGCCGAGGGCCGCCTCTTTACCCTAAAGATCTCCAGGCCTCTGGCCACCCGCGGGATGCATATCCAGGCAACCATACGTCCCACCGAGGGGGAGTCAAGCGCCAGCTACGTAACAAACGGCCGGGCCGACAGGTTGCAACGATTGCTCCGTCTGGGACGCCCAGTGTGGCGTATCAGCGGGTGGCTGGTATTGACAGGTCTGCCGCCAATAGGCAGATTGGCTTGTCGGCGAGGATGGGCTTAGCCGCCATGGTCGGCGCAGGGGTTGTGCTCTCGCAAAGTCCTCGGCTTATGGGCTTGGGGGGCGAGCGGCGTCGGCCGGAGAGCGCCGGCGAGGTTTGTGGTTTGTTTATTGTTTGAGGCGCAGTCATGGGTCTGGCGTGGGCGGTGCTGGTCGAAAAGTGCGGGTTGCCTTCAGGCGTAGCCCTGGTGCTTGCGGGATGGCTCGTGGGGGTTTGTGCATGCCGACCTGCGGTGGGGCCGCCTCGCCAGCCCGCTGTCGGGCCCACCACCCCTCCACCAGCCGAGTCGTCCTCTGGAGATTCCACGATGGCCCAAGCGAAAATTCAGGTAACCAGTTCTGCGTTTTCTGAAGGTCAGCCTATCCCCCGCAAATACACTGGCGAAGGCGAGGATGTGTCGCCGCCTTTGGCCTGGAGTGGCGTGCCGGCGGGCACCCAAGAACTGGCTTTAGTGGTGGATGATCCCGACGCCCCCACCGCCGAGCCATGGGTGCATTGGGTCCTCTACAAGATCCCGGCCGACTGCAAAGGCCTGCCCGAGGGGGTCAAGAAAGTACTTCGCCCCAGCGAGCCGGCCGGCGCACTCCAGGGGAAGAACTCATGGCCTAGCGGACAAACGATTGGCTACCGGGGGCCGATGCCGCCTCCTGGCCATGGCGTCCACCATTATCGCTTTCACCTCTACGCGCTGGATAGGAAGTTGGAAGTGGAGCCGGGGCTGACCAAAGCCCAGCTTCTGGCGGCCATGAAGGGGCACATCCTAGCCGAAGGGGAACTGACCGGCACGTATCAGAGATAGCCTCAGGGGTAGCGCGTTGCCCGATACCCGAAGCCATCGCGGCCCGCATCCCAACGATGCGCGTTTGTTTGGGCCTGCGTCCTGGCCCGTGTTGCGTGAGGCCACGGCCGACCTTTCCTGGCTGCTCAGCCGGGGCTACGCGCCCACCAGTGCTCTGAAACTGGTGGGCGATCGGTACCAGTTGGATGCCCGCCAGCGGGTCGCCGTGGGCCGGGCGGCCTGCTCCGATGCCGAACGCCTCAGCCGTGCCGGGCGCGAGATTCCCCTTACCGCACTTTCGGGCCAGACTCTGGCTTTGGATGGTTACAACGTGCTGACCACGGTGGAAGCCGCCTTGGCCGGCGGCGTGATTCTCCAAGCCCGCGACCAGACCTTCCGCGACATGGCCAGCATGCACGGCAGCTTTCGCCGCGTGGCCGAGACCCGCCCCGCACTCCAACTCCTCGGCCAGACCCTCGAACACCTCGGCGTCGCCCGGTGCCGATGGTACCTCGACCGGCCAGTCTCCAACAGCGGCCGCCTCAAGCGCTTGATGGATGAACTGGCGCAATCGGCTGGCTGGTTCTGGGACGTGGAACTGGTAACCAGCCCTGACCGGGCCCTGCTGGCAGCCGACTGCCCCGTAGCCACCGCCGATAGCGCCGTGTTGGACCGGTGCAGCCACTGGGTCAACCTGGTACGCCAGGTGGTCCTCAGTCAGGTCCCCAATGCTTGGATCGTGGATTTGTCGGGGACCTGAGAAGGTTTGAGCCGTGCTTATTCGCCGGATCCATCACGCCCGCCTGGGGTTGCCAGGCCGGGCAATCAGGAGGTGACCATGACTGGCCAAGCCCACGCGGCGGGCACGCATGACCCGGCGCTGCTGACTCTGATCGACACGCACGCACACCTGGACGCCCAGGAGTTCGATGCGGACCGCGGCGAGGTCATTCGGCGGGCGCAGCAGGCGGGAGTGCGGGCCATTGTGTGCCCCGCCCTTTCAGCGCGATCCAGTGCGGCCGTGGTGCATCTGGCGGGGCAGTGCCCGGGAATCTACGCCGCCGTCGGCATCCATCCCAACTTGTGCGCCGAGGCCGAAGCGGCGGACTGGGAAAAAGTGTCGCGCCTGGCCGGCGGCTCGGGCGTGGTGGCTATCGGCGAGACCGGCCTGGATCGCTATCGCGATTTCGCCCCATTGCATCTGCAACAGGAGTATTTCGAGCGGCATCTGGAACTGGCCAGCCAGTTGGCCCTGCCGGTCATCATGCACTGCCGGCAGGCCGAAGCCGAGGTGCTGGCCATCCTTCGCCGGGCCGCCGGCCAGGGGTCGCTTTCGGGAGTGATCCATGCTTTCAGCGGCGATCGAGGGTTTGCCGAGGAATGTCTGGCCCTGGGCCTCCACCTGAGCTTCGCGGGATCGGTAACGTACACCAATCGGAAGTTCGCATCCCTTCGGGAAGCCGCCCGGGCTGTACCCGCCCAGCGCCTGCTGATCGAGACCGACAGCCCCTACTTGGTGCCGCACCCGTTGCGGGGCAAACAGAATCGCAACGAGCCCGCTCGGCTGGTCCATACGGCCTCGGCCTTGGCCGAGCTGAGAGGGGTATCCCCCCAGGAATTGGCCGCCAGCACCACGGCCGCCGCATGCCGGCTGTTCCGGCTGCCGGGTGGTGCGTAGAATGTCCTGCATGGCCGGTGCAAAACCGCTGAAACAAGTTTTGGAGCCGAGTGACCTATGGTACTGACCCCAAGTACGATGCTACCGCTTGGCACCCAGGCCCCCGACTTCGCGCTACGGGATCCGTGGGGCAAGACGGTGTCGCTTGCCGATTTTGCTGGCGCCCCGGCGCTGTTGGTCGTATTCCTGTGCAACCACTGCCCCTATGTGAAGCACATTGCCGACCATTTCGCCCAACTGGCCCGCCAATACCAGGCGCGGGGGGTGGCGGTGGTGGCAATCAATTCCAACGACTACCGGATGTACCCCGAGGACTCGCCGGAGCACATGCGCGAAGAGATCCAGCGCCGCGGCTACACCTTTCCTTACCTCATCGACGAGAGCCAGGAAGTGGCCAAGGCGTACCGCGCAGCCTGCACGCCCGACTTCTACGTCTTCGATGCCCAGCGGCGCCTGGTGTACCGCGGGCAGATGGACAGCAGCCGGCCGGGCAACGACATCCCCATCACCGGGGAAGATCTCCGCCAGGCTCTGGATGCCGTGCTGGAAGGGCGCCCAGTACCCGACAAGCAGCGGCCGAGCCTGGGGTGCAACATCAAGTGGAAGCCGGGTAACGAGCCCGAATACTTCGGCTCGCGGTGAGACGCAAGCCAAACGGCTCGGCGCCGTCGTGGCGGGCGGGACGGCGCCGCAGTCCGGCTGCCTTGGCTCTAACGGCGCAGTACGAACACGCCAAATTCCCCGGCCACCGGCACGGCAATGGGGCCGCCCTCGAATCGTCCGGCGGCCACCGGCTTTCCGAACAAGTCCCGGGGATTCAGCAGGCGATACGAGTCGCCCAGCCTGAGGACCTTATCCGGCAAGAACTCCACCGTGGGCTTCCGGGCCCAGTTGAACACGATGACGTTGGCCCGGCCGGGCTCGTACTGATTAGGGCGGACGATCACCCGGGCCGGCTCTTTAGGGCGAGGGTCCCGCGGGCCAAGCACCAGGTTGTCGCTTTGCACCACACGGCGGAATTTGAGGATCGATAATCCAGCATCGACGATGATGTTGCCCCGGACCTCGCAGTCCTCATTTTCCGGGGCGGTGTAGCCAAGCTGCATCGGAACGCGGTAGAGGTAGTTTTCCAGGATACGGATGTCCCGGCTGGGCCGACCCCCGCCCACCAAGAACGGCCCGGCGTCGTACGCCACGTTCCCCTGGATGAGGTAATGGTCCACGTAGGCTCGCGACGAGCCGTAGGCATGCATGGTGTAGCTGTAGCCGCCGGTCATGATACATTCGGCGATGGTCTTTACCCCATTCTGATTCTGGGTGTAGATGGCGTGGCCGTGGCCCCGGTCCGGCGCCTTCCACCCGTTGTCGTAGATGATAGCGCCGTAGAGTTCGCTATCGGTGGCACCGCTCCAGAAACTCACGCCCTGGGCGTTATCGTGGATGACGAGGTTAATGTACTTGCAGCCGCGCCCCGCATGGACATTCAGCCCGCCCCAGGGCCTCCCGTAGTCGGGGGGATGCGAGCCGGGCTGGCGCACAGTCCGCGACATCGAGAAGTTTTCGGAGACCAAGATTTCCAGGTCCCAGATCCACAGCCATTCCGAGGGGGCCTGGACGGTCAAACCGCCGTCGAGGGTGACGCGCTGGCCGGGCCGAGCACGGACGTGGATGGGCCGGCCCTCGGCCCCCGCCAGACGCACCTCGAACCCCGGACTACCCAACTGACGGTTGGGATGCTTGTACGTACCCGCAGCAATCCAGATCGTGTCCCCGGGGGCCACCTTGTGCTTGCGGGCCAGAGCCGAGGCCAAGTCCCACGGGGCGTCCGCCGATCCAGCCGCTTCTGGCTTGCCGTGGGGGGCCACGAACCACTCGGCGCCTGGGCTTGGCCGCCCGACCGCGCATACCATCAGGCCAATTGCCACGCACACGCAGCGGCGTTTCATCGTCTTCGCTCCGCTTGAAAAACCCTGTTCCTATATCGTGTGCCACTGCTTGCCGCAAGGCAAGCAGTGCTGCTGGATTGCTCACCCACTG
>Ga0315298_1006581_pt1 | contig 15795 bp, 14 predicted proteins | sample WHS_1_MG_FD_203077 | JGI IMG/M metagenome (GOLD analysis project Ga0315298, IMG submission 203077) | Extremophilic microbial mat communities from Washburn Hot Springs, YNP, Wyoming, USA - WHS_1_MG | ecosystem: Environmental > Aquatic > Thermal springs > Hot (42-90C) | place: USA: Wyoming... | reverse complement strand
AATCGCCTTGGCCAAATCTACCAGGAGCTGAAGGTGGTCAAGTTAAAGGCAGAGATAGATAGACTAAGAAATAGACTATGGCGGCTACAAAAAACATAGAAAAACTGCACAAATTTTCGTATAGATTTTTACGTGAGGCAACAGGTAAGATTTAACCGGCCAATTAGTTAATATAGGAGGCAAAAATTGAATAAATGATTGACAGTCTCAGGTTTATAATTGTAAAAGATTTTCAGAGGTGAGGAAATGGGAATATTTCCGGTCAGTCCAGAAAAAGAGAGAGATTTGCTAAAAAGAATGGCCAAATTGGGAATAAAAGATTCTAATCTGGAAGAGAAGTTTATTCGTTCTCAGGGAAGGGGAGGGCAAAAAGTAAATAAGTCAGCTACCTGCGTTTATCTTAAACACTTACCTACCGGCTTAGAAGTTAAATGTCAGCGAGAACGTTCTCAGGCTCTAAACCGCTTCTTAGCTCGGAGGATTCTGGTGGAAAAGCTGGAAAAAATGATCCTGGGTAAGGAAAGGGAGGAGCTGCAGAAAATTGAAAAAATCCGCCGCCAGAAAAGAAAACGATCCCGGCGGGCCAAGGAAAAAATGCTTCAGGAGAAAAAGCTTCAATCAGCCAAAAAGCAAGCGCGTTATTTACCCCGGGACCTCAGTAAATTAGATTAATTTCACCCGGGCTTTAACAGAAGGAATCTGAGGCCTAATCAGAAGCCAGGCTGATCAACGCTTGCAGTAATAAGTTAGCAGCTTTTTCCAAGTCTTCTAAATTAATTTCTTCTTCTGGAGTATGGCTAAGGCCATCTATGGATGGGATAAAAATCATCCCAATGGGGCAAATTGAACTCAAAATCTGGGCATCGTGTCCGGCTCCGCTTGGAAGAAGATGATAATCATAACCTAAATTCTGGCAAAGAATCCTTAGCCTTTCTAACATTGATTGGGGAATAATTACAGGTTCTGTGCTATCAGCTAAGCGAGAGTAAAATGATAAGCCCCGGGTGGAAGCTACTTCCTTAGCCAGAATTAATATTTCTTCTTCCATTTCCTTGAGCTGAGCAGATTCCTGACTTCTCAAATCGAGGCTGAAATCAGCTTCTCCGGGAATTGTGGAAAAAGAGCCAGGCTTGAGCAATACTCGGCCAATGGTCAGAGTATTACCATAATATTTTTTGGCTACTAATTGAGTGGCTCTGAGAGCAAAATCTGATAGGCCAATAAAGGCGTCTTGTCTCAATTCCAGTGGAGTGCTCCCGGCCTGTCCGGCTTTTCCTACAAAAGTTGCCTGATAATAACGCTTGCCAGCGATTGATGATACCAGTCCTATGGGGACCCCCTCCTCTTCAAGGACTGGGCCCTGTTCAATATGAAGCTCAAGAAAAGCTACTACTTCTGGTCTTTCCTCTGAAGCTCGCCAGAGGCTTTCTATTGATAAGCCAGCTCGGGATAGAACTTCTTCTAAGGGATAACCGAACTGGGTTAAAGCATTTTTAAGGTTTTCTTTTTGCAGCTTTCCGGTAAAAGCCCGGCTTCCCAAAAAATCACCAACCAGATTACCTTCTTCATCGGTAAATGAGGCTACCTCAATAGTTTTATTCAAGCTCAATTTTTCTTCTTTAATTTTCCTGAGACATTCCAGCGCTGCTAAAACGCCGATTGAACCGTCATAACGGCCGCCATTGATTACAGTATCAAGATGGGAACCAGCCATAACTACCTGACTACTTTTTCCCAGCAAACGTCCAAATATATTTCCTGCTCCGTCCTGACGGTAAATCAATCCGGCTTCTTCTATCCGAGATTTAAGCCATTTGCGGGCCTCTAAGTCCGGCAGGCTTAAAGCAGGGCGGGAGATTCCACCTTTTTTATCCGCTCCAATTTTTGCCAGTTCTTCTATATCTCTTCTCAGGCGATCAAATTTTATTTTTATGGTATTCATTATTTTTTCCTTTTTATTCACCTAATTTAGATTTGACTGCTTTTTGGCCTCCTTTTAAAAAGTTTTTTGCTTTTATAAAAATGTTTGCTTCTTTTTATTTTGCAGCGAATTGCCTATCTTTGTATTAGACTCAGCATTTCTTTGATGGCCTGAGTTAAGCCAACCATGATTGCTCTGGCCACAATAGCGAAACCAATGCTGAATTCGGCAATTTGAGTAATTTCAACAATAGGCCGAATGTTATGATAATCAAGGCCGTGACCTGCATGGACTTCAAGACCTAATTCCTGAGCCAGGCCGGCTGCATCTTTTATTTCGCTCAGGGCTTTCTCTTTTTCTTTTGTCTTCTTGCTCTCAGCATATTTGCCGGTATTTATTTCAATCAAGTTCACTCCCACTGCCAGACATTCTTTTATCTGATCTTCTTGCGGATCAACAAAAATGCTGACTGTTATCCCTGATTTTTGCAGCTGGGGAATGAAGTGGGAAAGATGACTTTTCTGTTTAATTACATTCAGTCCGCCCTGGGTAGTTATTTCGTTTGGACTTTCTGGAACCAGAGAAACTACATCAGGCTTTACTCTTCTGGCTATGGCCAGCATCTCAGAAGTTGCCGCCATTTCCAGGTTGAGTTTGGTCTTGATAACCTGGCGAAGTAAAATTAGGTCTCTTTCTTGGATGTGCCGCCGATCACTTCTTAAATGACAGACTATACCCTCAGCACCGGCCTGTTCGGCTATCAGGGCTGCCAGAACTGGCTCTGGCTCCTGAGCCTTTCTGGCCTCCCGCAAAGTAGCAATATGATCAATATTTACTGCCAGTCTCATTTTTCCTCCTGCTATATAAATTTATCTTTTTTTGATAATTTTGGCTATTTTTTCAGCCATTTCCTTAATTGATTTTTTATTCTGGCCTTCAACCATAATTCTAACCACCGGTTCTGTCCCGGAATAGCGAACCTCAACCCGGCCTTCATCACCAAGTTTTTCTTTGATTTCTTCAATTGTTTCATTATAGCCGGGAATCTCCTCCAACGGGACCTTTTCTTTAATTTTAACGTTAATTAAAATTTGAGGAAATTCCTGAAAATCTTTAACCAATTCCGAAAATGGCTTCCCTTTCTCCAATCTGACTGCCAGCATTTTTAAGGAAGTCAACAAGCCATCTCCAGCGATTGAATGATCAAGAAAAATGGTATGACCTGACTGTTCACCGCCCAGATTAATATCTCTTTTTATCATTTCATCCAGTACATATTTATCTCCGACTTTTGTCCTGATCAATTTTAAACCATTATCAGCCAGTATTTTTTCCAGACCAAGATTGCTCATTATGGTGGCGACGACCGCATTTTTTTTCAATAATTTTTTTTCTTTCATCTGAATAGCTTGCAGATAAAGGGTATGGTCGCCGTTTAAAATACAGCCTTTTTCATCCACCCAGATGGCTCGGTCGGCATCCCCGTCGTAGGCGATCCCCAGATCGGCACCCTGGCGGCGGACCTCTGCCACCAAACCTTCCGGATAAAGAGAGCCGCAATTTAAATTTATGTTTTTACCATCAGGTTTATCGTTAATAGCTACCACTTCAAACCCCAGGCTGCGGAAAAGATGGGGAGCCAGATAGTAGCTGGCCCCATTAGCGCAGTCCACTATGAGCTTGAACTTCTTTTTATTTCCTTCTGGGAAAATTCCCTTTAAAAAATTCAGGTAGTCTTGACTTAACGAATGGTCAATTTTGAGAGGGAGCTTTCTGGAGAATTGCTTTTCCGCTTTTTTGCCTTCCAGAATGGCCTTTTCCAGTTCAATTTCCCAACTTTCTGAAATTTTTGTGCCAGAGGAAGAAAATATTTTTATTCCATTGTCATAATAAGGGTTGTGAGAGGCAGAAATAACAATTCCAGCGCTAAAATTATGAGTTCTGGTCAGGTAAGAAATAGCTGGGGTGGTGATAACTCCGGCTGAAACTGCCTCACCTCCGGCAGAACTTAATCCCTTCCAGAAAAACTCTTCCAGCCATCTTCCGGATTCTCGAGTGTCCCGTCCCATTACCACTCTCGGAGGAAGGCCTTTTTCCTTAAGTAAGTTAGCCAGGGCCTGACCTAAGATTATAACCGAGCCTTCATCCAGTGGGAATTCTCCGGCCACCGCTCTTAAACCATCAGTTCCGAATAGCCTGGACATATTTCCCCCTTCCTTTTCAGTTTGAGTCATTGTTAAAAATTTTATTTTTATAAATAAAAAGGTCAGTATGACCAATAATCATAATCGGAATTTTTCTTTTTATTTTTAGTGGCTTCATCCCTGGCGCTGCTGTTTTCTTTTTTTTCTATTTCAATGTTGACTCTGGCTTTAGGATAAAGAGCCAGAAGTTTTAAGCCGGCGCGAGGCAGAATAAGATCAACCTCCAAACTCACACTGTCAGTTAACAATGAGGCGTCAATTGGACTGGTAATTACCTTATCCCGAGGACGGATTTTACTTTCAGGGCCAGAAACCATTACCCGGGATGGAGTAACTTCAACTTTAACTATGCGGTATCCTTCTGGAGGACGGCTGATAATTGTCGGCACCACTTCCATCTCTACTTTCTTGATTTTTTCTAACTTTACATGGATATAAGCAGGTGAGAAGCTAATCAATTCAACCCCCCGAGGCATCTTAAATATGCTGGAATCGAGGGGATATTCCTGCTGATAAATCGTGGCCTTGCTCATATCAAGTTGGGCAGAAAATTGCTCAGGGGTGAGGTCATTGAGAAGTCGCTTTCTGGCTCTAACTTTTAAATTAATAGTAGCATCAGATTTTTCCACTACTTCTAAATCCGGAGGGATATTAATCAGCTCTGCCTCTAAAGTAATATTTTTTTCGGCGAAGGTTTTCTCTTCCGGGATTAAAATAATCCATAAGACCAGAGCCGTAAAGAGAGCTAAGAGCTTCAAGGCCCAGTTTCGGGTAATAAATTCTTTAATCATTTTTCAATGTTTTATTTTTAGATATTCTGTTAATTTATCACGCAAAATTTCTTTTTGTGGCATTTTTTCTATCTTTCCTCGTGCGGCTAAAGAGACTTCGCCAGTTTGCTCGGAAATAACAATCACTACTGCATCAGTTTCCTGAGCAAGCCCCAGAGCGGCTAAATGTCTCGTCCGGGTGGCAAAATTATCACCCAGAGTGTGGGTTTGAGGCAGGGGTAAAAGACAGGCTGCCGCCATGATTTTATTCCCTCTGATGATCGCTGCTCCATCATGCAGAGGCGATTTTGGGAAAAAAAGGCTGACTAAAAGGTCCTTAGTCAGAATGGCTTCTACTGGGGTTCCCCGCTCGGCATAAGGTGACAGATCAATTTCTCTTTCTATGGCAATAAGGGCACCTATTTTTTTCTTAGATAGATAGTCCACTGCCGTTAATATATCATCCATTTTTTCTTTTAAGGAATACATTTTTAGAGGTCGGTGAAAAGTCCTTGAACCCAGGCCGGTAAAGAACCGTCGCAGTTCAGACTGAAAGAGAACAATTATGGCGATGATTAAATAATTAATAAAGGACTTAATAATTCGGTTGGAAACATAGAGATGAGCCCACCGGGTTAACAGAAAGAAAAATATTACTATGACTATGCCCAGAGTAAGCTGGTAAGCTTTGGTGTCCCTGATCAACACGAAAATAGAATAGAGGATGAAAGCTACCAGAAGAATATCCAGCACATCGGTCAACTGCATATGTCTGAAGATGATCAGGATATTTTCCAGCATTTTAACCGGCCATCCTTATTTCGTTTACTATAGATTGAGCTACCTGTAAAGCTCTTTTCAAGCCAAGAACATCATGGACCCGGAACAAACTGGCTCCTCTTATCAAGCTGACGAGGACAGAGGCAATGGTTCCTTCTAATCTCTGGTCAACTGGAACTTCTAAGATGGCTCCGATAAATGATTTCCTGGAAGGGCCGACAAGAATAGGTCTATTCAGGTCAGAAAAATAATCAAGATGGTTGATTAGAATAAGATTATGTTCCAGGGTCTTGCCAAAACCGATACCAGGATCAATAATAATTCGCTCCTCTGGAATACCTTTTTGACGGGCTAACCTTATCCGTTCGAGGAAAAAAAATTTTAAGTCAAAAAGGAGATTCCTGTAGGCAGGATTTAATTGCATTGTTTCCGGAGTTCCCAGCATGTGCATCAAAATTACCGGGACCTGAAAAGTAGCCACTATCTCCGCCATTTGTTCATCATGGGTCATAGCACTGATATCATTTATAATATCAGCGCCTTCTTCCAGGGCTGCTCGGGCGACCAAACTTTTTCTGGTATCGACGGAGATAAGTGCAGAAGTTTTGGCGCGGAGCTTCTTTATAACCGGCAGCACTCTTTTTAATTCTTCCTCTGCCGGAAGTTCTCTTGCTCCAGGCCTGGTGCTTTCTCCGCCCACATCAATTATTCTAGCCCCCTCATCAATTAAGCTCAATGCCCGCTCTACTGCCCGCTCAACTTCATAAAATTTCCCTCCATCATAGAAAGAATCAGGCGTAACATTGAGAATTCCCATGATCCAGGGCTGAGGACCAACAGTTAGCTTTTTCCCTCGAACGTCTAATTCATAAATCGGGGTTTCAAATAGCTTCCGCCCTGGCTGGCTTTTCCCCAGGTTCATTTTCCCTGCTCTTAATTCATTGTTGAGGCTCGGTTAATTTATTCAGAGATAATTCATCAGGAGCAAAATCTGAGCCTCCTTTTTTTTCTGGTTTGAGCTGTCCATTTATTAGCTGATTAATTTCATCTGAAGATAGGATTTCTTTTTCCAGAAGAGCCTCGGCGATTTTAATCAATTTATCTTTATTTTCTTCAATCAAAGCTTTAGCCCGTTCATAGCAATTGCGAATTATTTTTTTAACTTCAGCATCTATCAGCTCAGCAGTATGCTCACTGAAATTCTTATGGGCAGTAAGTTCTCTTCCCAGAAAAATTAAATCATCTCGCTCTCCGAAAGATAGAGGTCCTAAATCTGACATTCCCCACTGGCAAACCATTTTACGGGCGATTTCGGTAGCTTTTTCCAAATCATTGGCTGCTCCGGTAGTAATTTTCCCCAAAATAATCTCCTCGGTTACTCTTCCAGCCAGCAGCACAGCCAGCTGGGCTTCAAGATAATCTTTTGTATAGGTATAACGATCAGAAAGGGGAAGCTGTTGAGTAAGTCCAAGGGCCAGACCCCGGGGAATAATGGTCACTTTATGAATGGGATCAGCCTCGGGAATAAGAGCGGCTACCAGAGCATGACCGGCTTCATGAAAGGCCGTATTCCTTTTATCCTCATCACTTATAATCATACTCTTTCGCTCCACCCCCATTAAGACTTTGTCTTTAGCTTCTTCCAGATCTTTCATAGTTACGTTATCCTGGCCTTTGCGGGCAGCCAAAAGAGCAGCTTCATTAATCAAATTGGCCAAATCAGCGCCAGAAAAGCCAGGAGTGGAACGAGCGATAACCTTTAGATCAACGTCGGTGGAGAGTGGGACTTTTCTTATATGGACTCGAAGAATTTCTTCACGGCCTCTTACATCAGGCATAGGGACAACAATTCTGCGGTCAAATCGCCCCGGACGCAAAAGGGCAGTATCTAAGATATCCGGACGATTGGTAGCAGCAATAACAATAATCCCTTCGTTGGAATCAAAACCGTCCATTTCTACCAGAAGCTGGTTGAGGGTCTGTTCTCTTTCATCATGACCCCCACCCAGACCGGCGCCACGTTGCCGGCCGACAGCATCTATCTCATCAATAAAAATGAGACAGGGAGCATGCTTTTTAGCCTGATCAAATAGGTCTCTAACCCGTGATGCTCCCACGCCTACAAACATTTCTACAAAATCTGAGCCGCTAATAGAAAAGAAAGGTACGTTAGCTTCTCCGGCCACAGCCCTGGCCAGCAGAGTTTTCCCGGTACCGGGTGCACCAACTAACAGAACGCCCTTAGGAATGCGCCCCCCAAGTCTCTGGAATTTGCGGGGGTCTTTCAAAAATTCAATAATTTCCTGCAACTCAACCTTAGCTTCATCAACTCCGGCTACATCCTTGAATGTTATTTTTTTTTGCATTGGAGAAAAAAGTTTGGCCCGACTTTTTCCAAAAGAAAGAGCATTTTTACCCCCGGCTTGCATCTGTCGCATAAACATAAACCAGAAAAAGATAAGCAGTAGAATTGGGAACCAGTTCAGCAAAATTGCCAACCAGCTATTTTTAGAAGTATCTTTAACTACAATATTGACCTGATTTTCTCGCAAGATTTTAATCAGGTCGGCGTATTGAGCCGGCAAGGTTGTCTTAAAAATACTTCCGTCTTTAAGTTTCCCCTGGGCCTGATTTTCCTGGATGGTGACTTCCTGGACTTTTTTTTGTTCCACCTCATCCATAAATTCAGAAAAAGTAAATTCCTTGGTTTTTGGCCCCGAGGGGAATAAACTCCAGAGGATCACCAGAAGTATCAAAGAAGCAATCCAAAAAATTAAATTCTTGGCTGATTTATTCTTTTTCACCATTTTTTTCCCTTATTTTATTTTCCATTTTAACATTTTTTATCGATCTTGTTAATAAAATTGATAAAAGTTGGCCTAATAATTAGCCGTATTTTTGTCGGTTAGGGAAAATTAAGAACAAAAAATATACCCGCCCGCGCCTAAAGAAAACGACCTGAAATCTTTAAAATGCTTTTAAAGATTGATTTTGAGGCCAAAATAAAGACGTTTTTCTAAACTCCAATCTTGAACCTCATGGATAATACCCCATCTTTTAACCCATTCCACAGTACCCAATAGGGAAAAATCCGTCCCTGGAATTCTGTACTGCAAAGTAAAACCATAATCATTGCGAGAGTCTTTTATCATGGAATCGTCAATAATTTGGTCCTGAAATCTATCCCGGCCTTGAAGGGAATAATAGTAGACATAATTTAGGAAACCCTGAAGCTTTATATTCTGATAGCCAATTTCGGCCAGATATTTCAGCGCCGGCCCCAGAGCATAATAGTAGCCGTAATAAGTTAAAGTGGTTTTCATTCCCAGCACAGAATGGTCGATGGAATATTTATTCAAAGCCAGGGCATTAATCATTCCAAAGCTGAGATAGGCTTCACCTTTTAAGCGAAAATGCCAGGGAGAAGAAAAATAGGTTACATCAAAAACTGGACCGATAATATCGGTCGCACCCAATTTGTCCCTGAAGTCTCTGGGATTTTCAAAATGAAAATCTTCTGGTCGATTAATCGGTACTTTCTCGGCGTCATAGTCAGTAACAGGCCTCTTCACATAGGTTTCAAAAGCTGAACCCAGGCCGTAATAAAAGCTGTAACCCTTCCCGTCTTCAGAGATGTTCTGGATAAAACGGCCGAAGGGAACAATTTTGGCAGTCAGGCTTAATTCTTCTCTTGATTGGCCATGGTACATTAATTCGAAGTCGAGTTGGCTGTAAATCGGGCTGGTGAATTTCTCATTGATTTTCCCGGGAACGCCAAATTCTGGTTCGGTAATTATTCTGGAATTAAAGCTGACATCAAGGTTGCCAACGCCGGTGCCGCTGGTAGATGTTGGGGAGTGGCGATAACCCAGGAAGAAATATACGTCTTGAGCCTGGGGATTATAGCTTTGAAAATAGGGAGACAAAAGCTGCTTTCTATCTAACCAGCCATTAATTTTCATCAAAGGATTAAGCCAGGAAAAAAGCCGGTTAAAAGGGTAAGAAGAATTTATAAAATATTTGCCCAATTGAAACCAGGATTCTCCCAGCGAAATGCCTCCCAACCCGGTCATTATATTATCGTTTATCGAAATAACTTCTCTCCACTCTACAACATACTCCCAGGTAAGTGATCCCCCTATGGAATATAGAGATGATTGGAGCCAGGAAAGATTATTACTTCGGGCAAATTCGTAATAAATCATTCCAGCCAGAGCATGCCGCCAGTTTAATCCGAAATCATTGGAATCAAAGCGGTTAGCTTTAAAGGTAAAAAATCTTTCTTTCTGATCATGCCAGGTAAATTTCCATTGCCAATCTTCGATAAACTTGCTGTATTTAATGTTATAGCTGATTCCCGAGTAGCTGAAAAGACTGAAGAACTCCAGGAAACCTCTTAATTTGTGGCGCGGCGGTGTGTTCAATTTTTTGAACTGTTGGAGATCGGTGATAAATGGGCCTGCTGGTGTCTCAGCCTGCTTTAAAGTGAAAGGAAAATTGCTGTTGAGTTCGGCTGAATAATTATCTGCTGCTGAGTTTCTGATAATCAGAGAAAAGTTATCCAGGAAGTTATTAATCAAGGTCTGGGTCTGACTTCTCTGAGAAGCCGGGTAAGCGGCCAAAATGATCGCCCCAAAGAGCACAGCTGATAAAATTAATTTTTTCATTTTCATCTTTTTAGATTTAAATTTAAGTTGATTTTTATTTATCTTGAATTAAAGGTATATTTTTAATTTTTTTAAATCTTACTCTTGTCATTGTGGCTTGTCAATCAGGCAATATTGCCTGCAAACAAGAATAATTTTTTGCTTTATTTTAGACTTCCAGACTTTTTCTTTATTCCCACTTTAGGCGGTCCTTTTATCCCGTTAGGAAATCTTTAAGCCTATTAACTTCTTTATTGGACAGAAAATAATTTAAGTTTTTGGGCTTCAAACAATTTACCTGGCTTTTAACTCTTCCAGAAAGGCTACAGCCCGCCTTAAATGGGGGATAATGATTGATCCCCCGACAATCAAAGCCACAGAAAAAGTCTCAAAAATTTCTTTCTGGCTGGCTCCTTTTTCCAGTGCCTGGATAAGATGATAGCTGATGCAGTCATCGCACCGCAGGACCATAGAGGCTACCAGCCCCATTAATTCTTTAGTCTTTTCATCCAGAGCTCCAGCTTTATAAGTTTGTTCATCAAGGCCGAAAAACCTTTTTATTTCCAGGGTTCCTTCTTCCAGAATTTTCTTATTCATCTCCTGACGAAAACGAATAAAATCTTCGTATCTGCCCATATTTTTCCTCCTCTAACCCGATATTAATTTCGGGTGGCTTCTTTATATTTAAAATTAAAAATTTGAGCTTGAATTTATCTACAAAAATTTTGATCAGGAATGATGGAAACAGTGCTTGCTTTTTCTTGTCTCCTTGTTATTTTTACCCAGGCCACTTTTATTCTGGCCCTGCTTGAGAATTATCTTTTTTCTTATTCTTTAGTTATTAAAACTTGAATTATCTTAAAGCTTGGAAGCCTCTTTTATTGCCTGGAGAAGTAAGTCAACTTCATCAAAAGTATTATAAATGTGGGTGGTAACCCTTAAGGAATTTAATCCACCTTCGCCCACTCCTCTAATTCTAATCTGATATTTTTCCATCAGCCAGTTCTGGAACTTGTCATAGGGCATATTTTTCAGCCTGAAACCAGTCAGAGCGCAGCGAGAAAAATCTTCCCAGGGTGTCAGGATTTCTACCTGGGGAATTTGACTGAGACCTTCCATCAGCCTGGTGGCCAGGGCTTTATCTCTATTCATAATGTTGTCAAGGCCAATTCCCTCAACAAAATCAAATGAAGCCATCAAGCCATAATAAAGGGCCGCACTTTGGGTTCCATAATCATAGCGGTGGGCAGTCGGATTCCAGCCTTTTAGCCCATTTTTATAATCCCACCCGGAATCTGAACCTCCACCAGTCATAATTGGTTCGACCCGATCGAAGTTTTCCTGTTTGATATAAAGGAAGCCTGTTCCTTTGGGACCAAGTAAAAATTTATGGCCACAGGAAGAATAAAAATCGCAGCCTAAGTCCTTAACGTCTACCTTGAACATACCCGGAGGGTGAGCTCCATCTAACAAGATCAGAATACCCTTGCTGTGGGCCAGTTTGACTATTTCTCTGACTGGCAGAATCTGACCATTGGTACAGGTCATATGAGGCACCGAGATAATTCTTGTTTTTTTGGTTATTGCCTGCTCAATGTTATTAAGTGTTTCAGCCGCATTTTTCCCCAGAGGAGCAATTTTAACCACAATCCGGTCTCTTCTGGCTCTGGTGTACCAGGGAATGGCATTTCCAGCATGCTCATGATTTGTGAGGATCACTTCTTCTCCTGGCTTCATTTTGAATCCCTGAGCGATGATATTTATTCCTTCGGTAACATTGTGGGTAAGGACTACTTCTTTTTCCTCGCAATTTATAAATTTGGCCACTCTATCTCTGGCCACATCGTGACCGCCGTAAGTTCCGGTGAAGTTAACTTCTTCTTCTTTCTGGAAGTATACCCATTGGATATAGTAAGGTGAAGGTCCCATGGTACCGTTGTTCATATAAATAATTTTGTTATTTCTGGTAATGGGAAACTGTTCCCGGACAAACGACCAGAACCTTGTATCGTCAGGAGAAACCTGACCAGAAGCCCGAGGAATAGGCGGTGCAGCCTGTTCCTTTTCCTCTCCAGATTGCTTTTTATTCTGACTGAAGGCCTGGCTGGCCAGCGGGAAACTGGAGGCAGCCAGAAAACCACCGCTCAAGAGCTTAAAAAACTGCCTTCTTGAGTTTGTCTCTCTCCAGTTAAGTTTCTTTTCTGCCATAACTAACTCCTTCTTTTATTTTACTAAAACTTATTTTATTACCAATTCCTTCTCAATTAAAAGCCTTCTTTGTAAAATTTTCAACTTTGGAAAGCACTAATTTAATGTTTTATTTTTTATTAAATTAAATATAATTGTCTAAAAATGTTTTGTTTAATTAAAGGAGCACTTGAAAATGGCTATTAATCTTACGTCGATTGCTTCCAGAATGGACAAACTCTATGAATTTGACCGTGAACCGGTGACCATTGATAAACTAAAGCCCGGGGTTCTTTTTGCCAGTATTTTTGCTGGCGAACATGTTGCTGCTACCGAATTTGTCATCGGTGCCTTTTTTGTTCTCCATGGGATCAGGGCCTCCGATCTTATTCTTGGCCTTCTCTTAGGAAACCTGTTGGCTGTCCTTAGCTGGACATTTATTTGCGCCCCTATTGCCGTTGATACCCGTCTGACACTTTATTGGTATTTACGAAAGATAGCTGGCCCCGGGGTTACTCTCATTTATAACCTGGCAAATTCTTTTCTTTACTGCATCTTGGCCGGAGCAATGATTTCAGTCTCGGCTACTGCTGTTGGTTTGGCCTTTAAAATGAAAGTTCCCCGACTCAATGATATTTTGCCCAACAGTCTGCTCTGGGTTATCATTTGTTTTGTCTTGGGTCTTCTTTTTACTTTTCTGGCCATACTTGGCTTTGAAAAATTGGGACGATTCGCCGAGGTGGCTTCTCCCTGGATTTTTTTGGCCTTTGTTGCAGGGGCCTTGGTTACTTTGCCCAAACTCGGAGTGCAAACAAATTTCAGCAACTTCTGGGAAGTGGCTACCTCCAAAATCTGGAATGGGGTAGTTGCTGCTGGTCAGGAAAAATTTGGCTTCTGGCATGTGGTCTTTTTTGCCTGGTTCTGTAATCTGGCGATGCATGTCGGGCTATCAGACATGGCTATTTTCCGTTATGCCCGAAAGTGGACTTATGGACTTTATTCGGCTTTTGGCATGTATTCAGGCCACTTCCTGGCCTGGATTTGCTCTGGAGTGATGGTGGCGGCTATTGGCCGGGAAATGAACCCGGGCAAGATGGCTTATGAAGCCCTGGGTTTGGCTGGAGCCCTGGCTGTGTTGCTGGCTGGTTGGACAACAGCCAACCCAACACTTTACCGGGCAGGGCTCGCTCTTCAGACCATAACTGGCTGGCCCAGATGGAAAATAACATTAACTGCTGGACTGGTGACTACCATTCTTTCCTGCTTTCCATTATTTTTTATGAAACTTCTGGATTATGTGGCCATCTACGGCTTGGTGCTGATGCCAATTGGAGCTATCGTTTTTACCGAACACTGGATTTTCCCTCTGCTGAATATTCCACGTTACCAGGTCGAAATTAAGAATAAAAATTTTAACTGGAAAGTACTGTTGGTCTGGATGGCCAGTCTGGTTTTTGCTTTTTCTCTACCCATTCATCTTTATTTCCGCTGGCTGCCAGGCTACCTGTTCGCCATGGTTTTTTACCTGGTGTTAAACCTGGGCGCGAGAACGCGTGTGGCTGAAAAAGCTGCGGTTTAAGGTGAGAAGGAAGAGAAGGAGATGGATTTTACCCGGTTAAAAGAAAATGAGAAAAGATTAAAGGGACACTCATGATTACCTTTTTATTTTTTTCTGAAGGAAAAAGAAGGTTCAGGGCTGGCGCAGATGAGGTCAAAAGATATTCTAAACAGCCAGCCCGGCAACTTGTAGCTGAAATTAAAGAACTGTTTATGAATTTTATAGAAAAAATTAACCAGAAAGGATAAACAGATGAAACATAAATTATTAAAAATTTTCTCCATCTTAACTCTGGCGGCCTGTCTTGTTCTGGCCTGGTTGAACTTCAGCGGTCGGCTTGCGGCGAGTTCTTTCAAGCTCTGGTTTCTGATTGTTTCCATAGTCTATTTTATTTTGGCCACTATTTCGGTGAGTGATAAATCAAAAGCCCCCGGTAAGGAATAAGAAAATAAAAATGAGAAAAAAGAAAAAAGGCCAAAAATTATTGGCTAACATACAAAGCACCAGAGCAAGCGACGCCCAAGAATTTTAGCGCACGACAATCTCATCTACAAAGACCCAGGATTTGCCGCCGGCCGAAGGATGCCAATCATAGAGCTTTAGCGTTCCCTGAACTTCAAATTTTACCCACCTGAACGACCGGCCGCTCACCGGAAAACTCCAGATTTTGCTGACTTCTGCCTGCCTCTGGTCATCTTCATATTTTTGTGTGCCAATAAGCTCAAAGTTGGTTCCGTCTTTTGAAACATAACAGCTTATGGAAGCCGGATGAAGTATCCAGCTTTTGGCGTCCCACAGGGTGCTTATTTCAATGACTGAGGCTTCCACCGGCTTTTCCAGGTCCAGCAGCAAGGTAAAATTCTGTCCTTCCCAGCCGAGCCAGTGGACCTTGAAATCATTAGCTCCGCGCACACCGTTGGTCAGCAGGGCCAGATTTCCGCCGCTGTACTTGGCGGCCGGAGGTGGGTTGGCAGTAACTTTTTTCCTGAAAGCCAGGTTACCTTTAACCTGAGTTTCCAGGAAACGTTTGGTCAGCCGGTAATATTCTTCACAGGTTAAACCGGACTCGTTAACTGGAGCAGCCTTGGCCTTTATGGCAGTATCGTAGAATTTTTCCAGGGCCTCCAGCAGGTGTTTTTTGGGCACAAAATCTCCGTTTATTTCTTCGGAAAAGCCGCGCGGGCCGAACATATCAGCTTTGGCGATTTCTATTTCAGCATACTGGAGAGCCATCCTGGCCGTCCGCACATGAAGCAGGTAATCAGGCTGGCTGGCTACAGCTTCTTCGGCCCGGTCAAAATATTCGTTGTAGGCCCGGATGTTTTCTTCGGACAGGAAGGTATTCTGATGGTTATTAGGCGGTCCGTAGATGTCCAGCCATTCGCCGGTTTTAAGTATTTCAGATTGCAGATGGTAAATATAACGCCTTATCCAGGGAGCGGCCGGCCCGTAGTAACCGTCGGTAAATTCTTTAATCAGACGGTCTACATCTTCTTCCGGGTTCCAGAGCAATTTAGCCAGCAAGTAGCATTTGAGCTCAGAAAATTCATGACCGGTGCCGGTATTTGTCTGCTGGAAATGCTGGCGCACCCCGTGTTTGACGAAGAGCTGAATGTTGGGCTTGAGAGTGTGCAGATTAGGGAAAGGGCTGATGCTGTGGGCAAAATTCACGGTGTAATCCCAGAGATAAATGTTTTTTGTCAGGCGCGACCAGTCTTTGAGGTCCTGA
>Ga0315298_1006580_pt1 | contig 15796 bp, 12 predicted proteins | sample WHS_1_MG_FD_203077 | JGI IMG/M metagenome (GOLD analysis project Ga0315298, IMG submission 203077) | Extremophilic microbial mat communities from Washburn Hot Springs, YNP, Wyoming, USA - WHS_1_MG | ecosystem: Environmental > Aquatic > Thermal springs > Hot (42-90C) | place: USA: Wyoming... | reverse complement strand
CACCGAGCCGGCCTCGACGATCACGCCCTCGACGATCTCCGAGCGCGCGCCGATGAAGCAGTCGTCCTCGATGACGGTGGGGCTCGCCTGCAGCGGCTCGAGCACTCCGCCGATGCCGACGCCGCCGGAGAGGTGTACGTTGCGCCCGATCTGGGCGCACGAGCCCACGGTCGCCCAGGTGTCGACCATGGTGCCGCTGTCAACGTAGGCGCCGATGTTGACGTAGCTCGGCATCAATACGGTGTTCGGCGCGAGGTAGGCGCCCTTGCGTACCACCGCGTGCGGCACGATGCGTGCCCCCCCGGCGCGCAGCTGTGCCTCGCTCGAGTCGGCATATTTCAGCGGCACCTTGTCGTAAAAGCGCGTGAAGCCGGCCTCGATCGGCGTGTTCTCGCGGGTGCGGAAGTAGAGCAGCACCGCCTTCTTCAGCCACTCGTTGACGACCCACTGCTCGCCCCGGCGCTGCGCGACGCGCTCGCGCCCACTGTCGAGCAGCTCGAGGCACTCCTCGAGCTGTGCGCGAAGCGTCTCCGGCACGTGCTGCGGTGAGAGGGTCGCGCGCATCTCGAACGCCGCCTCGATGGCGCTCTGCAGAGTGGCGCTGCTCATGCCTTGCGGCTCTCGAGGTAGGCGCGGATGCGTTCGGCGGCCTCGACGCACTCGGCCACGCCCGGCACCAGCGAGATGCGCACCCGCCCGGCGCCGGGGTTGCCGTGGCCCCCGTCACGCGCCAGATAGCTGCCCGGCAGCACCAGCACGCCTTGAGTGGCGTACAGCTCGCGCGTGAAGCGCTCATCGTCGCCGTCGCCGCCGACTTCGCTCCACAGATAAAACGCCCCTTCGGGCTTTGCCACCGCCGGCAGCACCGGGGCGAGGATCGGCAGCACGCGCTCGAATTTCTCCCGGTACAGCCGCCGGTTGGCCACGACGTGCGCATCGTCCTGCCAGGCGACGATGCTCGCCAGCTGGGTCGGCACCGGCATCGCGCAGCCGTGATAGGTCCGGTACAGCAGCAGCTTGGCGATGATCGCCGGATCGCCGGCGACGAACCCGGAGCGCAGGCCTGGAACGCTCGAGCGCTTCGAGAGGCTGTGGAACACGATGCAACGCTCGAAGCGATCGCGCCCCGAGGTCTGAGCCGCCTCGAGCAGGCCCGGCGGCGGGCGCGCCTCATCGAGATAGATCTCGCTGTAGCACTCGTCGGCGGCGACGATGAAGTCGTAGCGTTCGGCGAGCTCGAGCGCCTGCTGCAGGTACTGACGAGAGAATACCTTCCCGGTCGGGTTGCCCGGGCTGCACAGGAACAGGACCTGACAGTGCCGCCAGAGGCTCTCCGGCACCGCCGCGAGGTCCGGCGTGTAGGCGTTCGCCCCCGTGGTGTCGAGGAAGTACGGCTCGCCTCCGGCGAGCAGCACCGCGCCCTCGTAGATCTGATAGAAGGGGTTGGGCATCGCAACCCGTGCGTCTCGGCTTGAATCGAGCGCGGCCTGCACGAACGCGAACAGCGCCTCGCGCGTGCCGTTCACCGGCAGCACCATGGTGGCCGGATCGACGCTTCCTGCGGTGAGGCCGAAGCGCCGCTCGAGCCACGCGGCGCACGCGCCGCGCAATTCGGGCACGCCCGCAGTCGTCGGGTAGGTGCCGAGCTGGTGGGCGTTGTCGCGCAGCGCCTGAAGCACCATCGCCGGCGGTTCGTGGCGCGGCTCGCCGATCGACATGGCGATCGGGCGGATGGCCGCAGAGGGTCTGGCCGGGGCGGTCAGTCGCGCCAGACGTTCGAAGGGATAGGCGTGCAGCCGCTCAAGACGCGGGTTCATGTGAGACTCCAGTGTGATTTCACGCGGCAGCGCGCCGTTTGAGGGCCTGGCCGAGGATCTCGCGCAAATGCTCGGCCCGCGACTCATCGAGCGCCTGCCCGTCGCGGTCGGTGATGTAGAAGACGTCCTCGGCGCGCTCCCCGACGGTCATGATGCGCGCCGCCTGCAGCAGCACGTGCTCGGCGGTGAGCACTTTGCCGACGTCGCACAGCAGCCCCGGCCGGTCGCCGGCGATGAGCTCGAGCACCGAGCGGCCGTTCGGCTCATCGGTGCTGATCGCAATCTGCGTCGGGGTGTGGAACATGCGCGCCTGACGCGGCACGCGCCGGTGCACGGCGATCGTCGCCTGCGGCTGCTGCAGCGAGCGCCACAGCGCTTCCTCGATTTCCTCGCGCCGCTCGCCGTCGGCGATCGGCGCGCCGTCATCCTCGAGCACGTGATACAGATCGAGGCTGAAGCCGTCGCCCGTCGGGGTGATGCGCGCATCGACGATGTCGAGCCCGAGCTGATCGAGCACCGCGGTGGTGCGTCCGAAACCGTGCTCGAGTGCACGGGTGTAGATCAGTACCGCGGTCGTGCCGCGCACGCTCTGCGGATCGAGTGCCACCAGCGGCTCATCGGAGTGCGGGTCGCGCTCGGCGAGCAGGCGCATATGCCAGGCGAGCTCCTCCGGGGAATGGCGCAGGAAGTAGGTGGCCGAGAAGCGCTCCCACACCCGCTCGATGGCCGCCCCGGACACGCCGCGCTCGATGAGCAGCCGGCGGGCGGCCTCGCGCGTCTCGCCCACCAGCTGCTCCTGATCGATCGGGGACTCCAGTCCGCGGCGCAGCGCGCGGCGCACCCGCTGGTAGAAGTCATCGAACAGCGAGGCCTTCCACGAGTTCCACAGCTTCGGGTTCGTGGCGCGCACATCGGCGCAGGTGAGCACGTACAGGTAATCGAGGTGCGCCTCATCGCCGATGCTGCGCGCGAACGCGTTGATCACCTCCGGGTCGGAGATGTCCTGCTTCTGGGCGGTGAGGGAGAAGGTCAGGTGCTGGCGCACCAGCCAGGCCACCATGCGCGCATCGTACGGGGAGAGCCCCTGCTCGAGGCAGAACGCCTCGGCATCCACCGAGCCGAGTTCGGAATGATCCCCGCCGCGGCCCTTGGCAATGTCGTGAAACAGCGCCGCGAGATAGGCCACTTCGGGCCGCGGCAGCTGCTGCATGATGCGCGAGGCCTGCGGCAGTTCCTGATCGTAGCGCGGGATGGCGAAGCGCCTCAGGTTGCTCACCACGAACAGCGTGTGCGCATCCACGGTGTAGGCGTGGAACAGGTCGTACTGCATGCGCCCGACGATGCGCCCGAACGCCGGGATGTAGCGGCCGAGCACCCCGTAGGTGTTCATGCGGCGCAGTTCGTGGGTGACCCCGACCGGTGAGCGCACGATCTCGAGAAAGAGCCGGTGATGGCGCGGGTTCTGCCGGAACTCCTCGTCGATCAGCCAGAGGCTGCGGCCGACGGCGCGCATGGTCGAGGCGCGCACGCCCTTGATCTCCGGGTGTCGCTGCAACAGCACGAACAGCTCGAGGAGCGCCGAGGGGGTGCGCGCGAACACATCATCACTGACCGCCTCGAGCGAGCCGGAGCGCACCTGGAAGCGCGCATTGAGGGGGCGGGGCGGTTCGCTCTCGGTGAGGATCGCCTCGCGGAACAGCTGCAACAGCAGCTCATTGAGCAGACTCACGTCCTTCACGGTGCGGTAGTAGCGCTGCATCAGCTGCTCGACCGCCAGCGTGTAGGAGGCGTCTTCGTAGCCGAACGTCTGGGCGAGGCGGATCTGATGATCGAACAGCAGCCGGTCCTCGCGCCGTCCGGTGAGCACGTGCAGCCCGAAGCGCACCTTCCAGAGGAACGCCTGGGCCTGCTTCAGGCGGCGGAACTCCGCCACCGAGAGAAATCCGTGGCGCGCCAGCTCATCGAGCGTCTCGGCGCCGAAGTGCCGCTTGGCCACCCAGGCGATGGTCTGGATGTCGCGCAGGCCGCCCGGGCCGGTCTTGACGTTCGGCTCGAGGTTGTAAGCGGTGTCGTTGGCCTTCAGGTGCCGCTCGGATTGTTCGCGCACCTTCGCCTCGAAGAACTCGCGCACCGGCCAGAGGTGCTCCGGGGCGAGCGCGGCGCGCAGCTCGGCGTAGAGCGCCCCATCGCCGGCGAGCAGCCGCGCCTCGATCAGGGTGGTCATGACGCCGACGTCGGCGGCACTCTGCTCGAGACACTCCTCGACGGTGCGCACGCTGTGGCCGACTTCCAGCCCGATGTCCCAGAACAGCGCGAGCAGCCGCTCGAGCGCCGCTCGCGCCTCGCCCTGCGGGGCGCTGCGCACGAGCAGCAGCAGATCGATGTCCGAGCACGGCAGCAGCTCGCCGCGGCCATAGCCGCCGACCGCCACCAGGGCCCAGGGGGGCTCGGCCGTACCGAGGTGCGCGGCCCACAGGGCCTGCAGCACCCGGTCGATGAGCACCGCGCGCGCCTGCACCAGCGTCTCGATGGGCTCATCGGCGAAGAAGCGGGTCTTCAGCTGCTCGTGCGCCTCGGCGAGCAGCTCGCGCAGCGCCGCCGGCGCACCCCCGATGAGTCCGGGCAGCCGCTCGAGCAGCGGCCAGGGTTCGGCCCCGCTCAGCGCCGCGGCGCTGCTCGCGCCTGGCTCGCCCGACGTCTCGGACTCGTCCGACTCGCTGTCTCCGGCAGCCATGGCGCTAATGCGTGCTGCGCTCCGCCGCCCCGAGGGTGAGCACTTCGTAGCCGGTGTCGGTCACGAGAATGGTGTGCTCCCATTGCGCCGAAAGCGAGTGATCCTTGGTGATGACGGTCCAGCCGTCCGGCAGCAGCCGCACGTGGCGCTTGCCGGCGTTGATCATCGGCTCGATGGTGAAGGTCATGCCCGGCTCGAGCGTCAGCCCCGTGCCCGGCTCGCCGTAATGCAGCACCTGCGGATCCTCGTGGTAGATCCGGCCGATTCCGTGGCCGCAGTACTCGCGGACCACGGAGTAATTGTGCTCCTCGGCGAAGCTCTGGATGGCATGTCCGATGTCCCCAAGCCGCACGCCCGGGCGCACCATCTCGATGCCGCGCCACATCGCCTGGAAGCAGGTCTCGGCGAGCCGCTGCGCGTGCGCTGGCGGTTTGCCGACGTAGTACATGCGGCTGGTGTCGCCGTGGAATCCGTCGCGGATCACCGTCACGTCGATATTGACGATGTCACCGGCCTTCAGGCGCTTCTCATTGGGAATGCCGTGGCAGACCACGTGGTTCACGGAAGTGCAAATGACCTTCGGAAAGCCGTGGTAGTTCAGGTTCGCCGGGATCGTGCCCTGGACGTTCACGATGTACTCGTGACAGATGCGGTCGAGCTCCTCGGTGCTCACCCCCGGCACCACGTGCGCGGCGATCATGTCGAGCACCTCGGCGGCCAGCCGGCCGGCGATGCGCATTTTCTCCTGCTCCTCGGGCGATTTGATCGTGACGGCCATGGACTATCCAGAGTGACTCATACGGACGCGCCGTGCGGCGCCGGGACTGCCCGCCGCTGCGCGCGCAAGACATTGTTCGGGCGAGGGCTTCATGGTATAAAGCGCGGCCTTTTTTGGCAATCAACCCACACGCGCATCGATTCATCCGCAGCTGGGTGTTCCGTGAGCGGCCCCTCAAGGTCGCGCCCGGGATGGCTGCGGAGATGCGCGGAGGCTCAACCCAACGAGGAGTTTCTCATGCCTGGCGTATCCATGCGGCAGATGCTGGAAGCGGGTGTCCATTTCGGACACCAGACCCGCTTCTGGAACCCGAAGATGGCTCAGTTCATTTTCGGCGAGCGCAACAAGATCCACATCATCAATCTCGAGAAGACCCAGCCGATGTACGCGCAGGCTGCGGCCTTCGTGAAGAGCGTGGCCGCCGACGGCGGCACGGTGCTGTTCGTCGGCACCAAGCGCTCGGCGCGCGAAGCGATGCAGAAAGAGGCCGAGCGCGCCGGCCAGCCGTTCGTCAACCAGCGGTGGCTCGGCGGCATGCTCACGAATTTCAAGACCATCCGCCAGTCGATCAAGCGGCTCGAGGACATCAGCGAGCTCGCCGCCTCCGGGGCGCTCGAGCGGCGGGGTAAGAAAGAGGCGACGCAGCTGCGCCGCGAGCGCGAGAAGCTCGAGCGCAGCCTCGGCGGTATCCGCGCCATGGGGGCGCTGCCCGATGCGCTGTTCGTGGTCGATGTGGGCCACGAGAAGCTCGCCATCGACGAGGCGCGCAAGCTCGGCATTCCGGTCGTGGCCGTGGTCGATACGAATTGCTCCCCGGACGGCATCGATTACGTCGTGCCGGGCAACGACGACGCCATGCGCGCGATCCAGCTGTATGCCGCCGGCATGGCCGATGCGGTGCTCGAGGGCCGCGAGTCGGTGCCGGCCGTCGTGGTCGGTGAGGACGAGTTCGTCGAGCTCGACGAGGCGGGCAATCCGCGCCGCAAGGCGCCGCGCGGCCCGCGCAAGAGCGCCGCGGCGGCGCGTCCGAAGAAGAATGCCTCCCGGCGCCGTCTGCCGCCGGTGAAGGCTCCGCGTGCCGAGGGCGCCGAGGTGGTCGATGACGTCGGCACCGAGGAAGAGTCGATGGAGGCCGTGCCCGAAGTGGCCGCGTCCGGCGGCTCGAACACCACGCCGGCACCGACGGGCGCCCGCCGCCCCTCGGGCCCGGCGCGCCGCAAGGGCCGCGGAGAATGAGCCGCGCGCGGCCGCCCGTGCGGCCGCGCCTGCGGTTTGGCTCCGGTGAGGATGGCCGGGGCGGAGGCAGCGTCCAGGGACGGCGCAACCGGATGAGTGCGATATGAGTATTACAGCAGAGATGGTCAAGCAGCTCCGCGAGCGCACCGGCGCGGGGATGATGGAGTGCAAGAAGGCGCTGGTGGAGAGCAACGGCGACCTTGATGCCGCCGCCGAGCTGATGCGCAAGCAGGGTCTGGCCAAGGCCGACAAGAAGTCCGCGCGCGTCGCCGCCGAGGGCGTCATCGTCATCGAGCGGTCCGCCGACGGGCGTGCCGCGGCCATGGTCGAGGTCAATTGCGAGACGGATTTCGTGGCGCGCGAGCAGGACTTCACCGCGTTCGCGAGCGAGCTCGCCAAGCGAGCGATCGCCGATCGGCCGGCGAACCTCGAGGCGCTGCTCGAGGCGAGCCTCGGTGCCGAGACGGTTGATGCGTGCCGCCGGGCGCTGGTCGCCAAGATCGGCGAGAACATCACCGTGCGCCGCTTCTCGGTGCTCGCCAGTGAACAGTACCTGGGGGCGTACCTGCACGGTACGCGCATCGGGGTGCTGGTGGCGCTCAAGGGCGGCAGCGAGACGCTGGCGCACGACCTCGCGATGCACATCGCAGCGAGCAATCCGAAGTACCTCTCGATGCAGCAGGTGCCGGCCGAGGTGATGGCCAAGGAGCGCGAGATCCTCACCGAGCAGGCGCAGGGCGAGGGCAAGCCGGCGGAGATCGTCGCGAAGATGGTCGAGGGACGGCTGCGCAAGTCGCTCGGGGAAATCACGCTGCTCGGCCAGCCGTTCGTCAAGGATCCGGACGTGACGGTGGAGAAGCTGCTGAAGGGTGCCGGCGCCACGGTGATCGCCTACGAGCGGTTCGAGGTGGGCGCGGGCATCGAGAAGAAGCAGGAGAACTTCGTCGCCGAGGTGATGGCGCAGGTCAAGAGCGCCGGCGGCTGACCCCGGCGCGCCGCCGAGCTGCTGCGCGCAGCAGCGGCTCGGCATCCCGCAACGAGTGAAGGATTGCCCATGGCGACTGAACCAGCGAAGACCGCCCGCTACTCGCGCATCCTCGTGAAGCTCTCCGGGGAGGCGCTCATGGGTCAGGCCGATTACGGCATCGACCCGGCCATCATCAAGCGCATCGCCGGGGAGCTCGAGGAGATCGCCGGCCTCGGCGTCGAGCTCGCCGTGGTGATCGGCGGCGGCAACATCTTTCGCGGCGCGGGCCTCGCCCGGGCCGGGATGGACCGCGTCACGGCCGATCACATGGGCATGCTCGCCACGGTGATGAATGCGCTGGCGATGCAGGATGCGCTGGAGAACCGGGGCCTGCACGCGCGGGTGATGTCGGCGATCCGGATCAACGAGGTGTGCGAGGACTACATCCGCCGCCGCGCCATCCGGCATCTGGAGAAGGGGCGGGTGGTGATCTGCGCTGCGGGCACCGGCAGCCCGTTCTTCACGACCGATACCGCCGCGGCGCTGCGCGCCATCGAGATCAACGCGGAGGTGCTGTTGAAGGCCACCAAGGTCGACGGGGTGTACTCCGACGATCCGGTGCGCAATCCGGCCGCGACCCGCTACCGGCACCTGACCTTCGATCGGGTGCTCACCGAGAAGCTCAACGTCATGGACGCGACGGCGATCGTCATGTGCCGCGACAACCGCCTGCCGCTGCAGGTGTTCAACCTCAACAATCCAGGCGACCTCACCCGCAGCGTCCGTGGCGACGAAGTCGGGACGGTCGTGACCTGCGAGTGAGCCGAGCCGGCTTGGGAGAGTGATCCATGCTCGATGATCTGAAGAAAGACGCGCGCGAGCGCATGACCAAGTGCGTGCTGAGCTTCCAGGCGGATCTGAAGAAGCTGCGCACCGGCCGGGCTCACCCGAGCCTGATCGAGCACCTGAAAGTCGATTATTACGGATCGGACGTACCGCTGCAGCAGGTGGCGAGCATCGCCGTGGAAGAAGGGCGCACGCTCGTGATCTCGCCCTGGGAAAAAGGCGTCGTGCAGGCGATCGAGAAGGCGATTTTCAAGTCCGATCTGGGCCTGACGCCGATGACTGCGGGTACGGTGATCCGCATTCCGATGCCGCCGCTCACCGAGGAGCGGCGCCGCGAGATCACCAAGGTGCTCAAGGCCGACGCGGAGAACGCTCGCGTGGCGGTGCGCAACGTGCGCCGCGACGTGATGAACGACATCAAGGATCTGCTGAAGGAAAAGCTGATCGCGCAGGACGAGGAGCATCGCGCCGAAGGCGACATCCAGAAGCTCACCGACAAGCACATTGCGGACATCGAGCAGCTTCTGGTGGCCAAGGAAAAGGAAATCATGCAGGTGTGATGGCGCACACCGTGTCCGACAACGTCGCGTCCGCGCCGCTTCCCCGCCACATCGCCATCACCATGGACGGCAATGGCCGCTGGGCGGCCGCGCGGGGGCTCGCGCGTTCGGCCGGGCACAAGGCCGGGCTCGAGCCGGTGCGTCTGTGCGTGCGGGAGTGCTCGCGGCTCGGCATCGAGGCACTCACCCTGTTCGCCTTTTCGAGCGAGAACTGGTCGCGGCCGGCCGAGGAAGTGGCGAGTCTGATGGGCCTGTTCTTCGAGGCCATCGAGCGCGAAATCAGTGACCTGGAGCGCCAGGGGGTGCGGCTGCGCATCATCGGCAATCGCCAGGCGCTCTCGGTGCGCCTGCAGGCGCAGATCGGCGCCGCCGAGGCGCGCACTGCGGGCAACGCGGGCTTGAAGCTGCAGGTCGCGGTCAGCTACGGCGGCCGCTGGGACATCGTACAGGCGGCCCGCACGCTCGCCGCCCAGTGCGTGAGCGGCGCGCTGCCGGTGAGCGCGATCGACGAGACGCGCTTCGGCGCGGCGCTCGAGCTCGGCGCGCTGCCGGACCCGGATCTGCTGATCCGCACGGGCGCGGAGCGGCGCATCAGTAATTTTCTGCTCTGGAACCTTGCCTACGCGGAGCTGTATTTCAGCGACCGGCTGTGGCCGGACTTCGATGCCGCGGAGCTCGAGCGCGCCCTGGCGTTCTTCGCCGGCCGCGAGCGGCGTTTCGGGCACACCGGCGGGCAGCTCGGCGCAGCCCCGAAAGCCGCGCCGTGAGCGATTCGCTGCGTCATCGGGTCGCCACCGCGGCCGTGCTGATCGCGGTGCTGCTGGCGGTGCTGTTCGCGCTGCCGGCGCGCGCCACGTTCGGGGTGCTGACGCTGATCGTGCTGCTCGGGGCCTGGGAGTGGTCGGCGTTCCTGAAAAGCGGCCGGCGCGGCGTGCGCATCGGTTATGTCTTGCTGATCGGCGCGGCGCTGCCACTGGCGTGGCATGCCGCTGCAACGCGTGCCGGTCTTCAGTGGCTGCTCGGCGCCGCGGCGCTCTGGTGGGTTGCAGCGCTGGCCTGGGTCATGTTTGCGCCACGGCGGGTGGCGGCCGGCACCGCGGCGCTCGCGGGCCTGTGCGCGCTGGTGCCGGCCTGGCTCGCGCTGGCGCGGTTGCGCCTCGCCGGGCCGCGCGGCGCCGAATGGGTGCTGTTCTGCCTGCTGCTGGTGTGGATGGCGGACATCGGGGCCTACTTCGCCGGCCGGCGCTTCGGGCGGCGGCGGCTCGCCCCCGAGGTCTCCCCGGGCAAGACCTGGGAAGGGGTCCTCGGCGGTGTGGCGGCCTGCATTCCGGTGGCGGTGGGCGGCAGTTTCTGGTTCAGTGTGCCCCTCGGCGGGTTTCTGGTGCTGTGTCTGGCGGCGGTGAGCGCCTCCATCGTCGGGGATCTCACCGAGAGCCTGCTGAAGCGCTTCGCGGGCGTGAAGGACAGCGGCACGCTGTTCCCCGGACACGGTGGGGTCATGGACCGTATCGACAGCCTGACCGCAGCGGCGCCCGTGCTGCTGCTTGGCCTGACAGTTTTGGGAGTCCTGGCATGATCGGTGTGGTCGTTCTCGGTTCCACCGGCTCGATCGGCGAGAGCACCCTCGATGTGCTTGCGCGCCATCCGGAGCGCTTTCGCCTCATCGGCATCGGTGCGAACCGCAGCGTGGAGAAACTCGCCACGCAGATTCTGAAGTACCGTCCGGCCTACGCGGCACTGGCGGATCCGGCCGCCGCGCGCGAACTCGCCGCGCGCCTCGGCGATGCCGCGCCCGACACGCGGCTGCTCGCGGGCCCCGAGGCGCTCACCGAACTGGCCACGCTCGAGTCGGCCGAGTGCGTGATGGCCGCCATCGTCGGGGCGGCGGGGCTGCCTTCGACGCTCGCGGCCGCCCGGGCCGGCAAGCGGCTGCTGCTCGCCAACAAGGAATCGCTGGTGATGTCCGGCCCGCTGCTGATGCAGGCGGTGCGCGATGCCGGTGCGACGCTGCTGCCGATCGACAGCGAGCACAACGCGATCTTCCAGTGCCTGCCGGCCGGCACCCGCGCCGGCAGCACGCCCGAGGGCGTGCGGCGCGTGCTGCTCACCGCCTCCGGCGGCCCGTTCCGCGACTGGAGCGCCGAGCAGATCGCCGCGGCGACGCCCGAGGCGGCCGTGGCGCATCCGAACTGGGTCATGGGACGGAAGATCTCGGTGGATTCCGCCACCCTCATGAACAAGGGCCTGGAGCTGATCGAGGCCTGCTTCCTGTTCGGCCTGCCGCCCGAGCAGGTCGATATCGTCGTGCACCCGCAGAGCATCATCCACTCGCTGGTGGAGTACGTCGACGGCTCGCTGCTGGCGCAGCTCGGCTCGCCGGACATGCGCACGCCGATCGCCTACGCGCTCGCCTGGCCCGAGCGCATGGACTCCGGCGTGGCGTTCCTCGATCTGGTCAAGACCGCGCGCCTGGAGTTCCGCGCGCCGGATCCGCAGCGCTTCCCGTGCCTGGCGCTCGCGCAGGCCGCGGCGCGCGCCGGCGGGCTTGCCCCGGTGGTGCTCAATGCGGCCAACGAGATCGCCGTGCACGCCTTCCTCGAGAAGCGGTTGAACTTTCCGGGGATCGCCTCGGTCATTGAGGATGTGATCACACACTCGAGCGCGGCGCCCATTGGCGGATTGGATGATGTGCTGGCCGCCGACGCGGAGGCGCGCGTGCGCGCCGAGGAGTGCATCGAGGCGCGCAGTGGCGCGCGCGAGCGTGCCGGGGCGCGCGGATGACGGTGCTGTGGTACCTGCTGTGGTTCGCCGTCGCCGTGAGCCTGCTGGTCACGGTGCACGAGTTCGGCCACTTCTGGGTCGCGCGGCGGCTGGGCCTGAAGGTGCTGCGCTTCTCGGTCGGGTTCGGTAAACCCCTGCTCGCGCGCCGGGGCCGCGACGGCGTCGAATACTGGCTGTGCCCGATCCCGCTCGGCGGGTACGTGAAGATGCTCGATGAGCGCGAAGGGCCGGTGGCGCCCGAAGACCTGCCGCGCTCCTTCACCCGCCAACACCCGCTGCGGCGCGTGCTGGTGCTGCTCGCAGGTCCCGGGGCGAATTTCCTCTTTGCGCTGGTGGTGCTCGCCGCGATGTTCTGGGCGAGCGGCGTGACGCGCTGGCGACCGATCGTCGGGCGGGTCGAGCCCGGATCGATTGCCGCGCGTGCCGGCCTTCAGCCCGGGGAACGCATCCTCACGGTCAATGGCACCTCGGTCGACAGCCAGAGCCAGGTGCGCATGCGGCTGCTCGAGGTGATGAGCGGCAGCGGCAAGGTCGCCCTCACGGTGCGCACCGACGGCCAGACGCGCCCGATCGCGTTCGACGTCAGCAATCCCGAGGCGCGGCGCAAGCTCACCGGCCCGGCCGGCCCGCTGGCCGGTCTCGGCCTGCATTTCGCCGGCCCGACGCTGCCGCCGGTACTCGGCCGGGTGCTGCCGGGCGGACCGGCGGCGCGCGCCGGCCTCGCCGCCGGAGACCGCATCGTGGCGGTCGACGGGCGGCCGATGAGGGACTTCGAGGCCGTGGTCCGGGCGATCAGCCCGAACCCCGGCAAGACGCTTGCGATCACCTACAGCCGCGGTGGCATCGAACGCACCGTCCCGGTGAGCGTCGCGAGCGTCACCGCCCAGGGCGAGCGGATCGGGCGCATCGAGGCCGAGGCGCCCGCGACGCTGCACTATCCGCCGAACCTGGTCCGCCACGATCGGCTCGGTCCGCTCGCGGCCCTCGGCCAAGCCTCGGGGCGCATCTGGACGCTGACAGTGCTGCAGGGACGGCTGCTGTGGCGCATGATGCTCGGGCGGGTCTCGATCAAGAATCTCGGCGGGCCGCTCACCATTGCCCAGGAAGCCGGGCAGTCGGCAAGCGCCGGGGCCGGTTCGTTTCTCGGGTTCCTGGTGCTGATTTCGCTGGAAATCGGCTTCCTGAACCTGCTGCCGATCCCGCTGCTCGACGGCGGGCAGGTCGTGTTCCAGTTGGTGGAATGGGTCAAGGGTGCGCCGCTCTCGGAGCGCGCGCAGATCATCGGTCAGCAGGTCGGGATCGCGTTGCTGATCGTGCTGATGGGAGTGGCGTTGTTCAACGACATCGCCCGCCAGTTCGGCTGAGAACCGTACACACTAAAGTCGGACTGGTTGGGAGGTCCGCGCGTCTCCGCACCGCACCTGCGGCCGGGGCACCGGGGGTTGCATACGTGATTGATGTTAAAAATTGGGGCCAAATGCTTCGCTACGTGACAGATCGGATGGTTGGCGTATGAAGGGTCGTATTGCGCTCGCTGCGGTGGCGCTCGCCGTGCACTCGGCGCTCGCGCTGGCCGGCAACGGCACGACATCGTCCGCCGCTGCGGATTTCACCGTCGGCAACATCAAGCTCGAGGGGCTGCAGCGCATCTCCCAGGGCACGGTGTTCAATTACCTGCCGGTGAACATCGGCGACACGCTCGATCCGCGCAAGATCCGCGAGGCGATCGAGGCGCTCTATGCGACCGGCTTCTTCCGCGACGTCGAGATGCGCCGCCAGGGCAATACGCTGATCGTGGTGGTGGCCGAACGGCCCTCGATCGAGAGCTTCCAGATCTCCGGCAACAAGGCGATCAAGACCAAGGCGCTGATGAAGTCCCTGCGCAACGTGGGACTCGCGCCAGGGAAGATCTTCGACCGCTCGGTGCTGCAGCAGGTCACCGAGTACCTCACCGACATGTACTACGGGCGCGGCAAGTACGGCGTGCGCATCAACACCAAGGTGATCCCCGATACGGACAACCGGGTCAAGATCCAGATCAAGATCGACGAGGGTTCGCGTGCGGTCATCCGCTCGATCAACGTCGTCGGCGCCACGCATTTCTCCCAGGAACGGATCCTCAAGCACTTCCACCTGAAGACGCCGGACTGGCTGTCCTGGTACAAGGACGATGACCGCTACTCGCGCTCGACGCTGAAGGGCGATCTCGAGCGCCTGCGCGATTTCTACATGGACCGCGGCTACGCGAACTTCGAGATCCGCTCGACGCAGGTGCAGATCAGCCCGGACAAGAAGAACATCTACATCAACGTGGCGATCAAGCAGGGCGGGGTGTTCCGCATCTCCTCGGTCAAGCTCGCCGGCACGTTCGTGGTGCCCGAGGCGCAGTTGCAGAAGCTCGTGGTGGTCAAGCCCGGCCAGGTGTTCGACCGCGAGCGCATCACGACGACGCAGAAGCTGATCCAGGATCGCCTCGGCGCCTACGGGTACGCGTTCGCCAAGGTCGATCCGGTGCCGACGCCCGATCCGAAGACGCACAAGGTCGCACTGACGTTCTTCGTCGATCCGGGCGACCGGGTGTACGTGCGCAAGATCACCTTCTCGGGCGAGACCGCCATCAACGACGTGGTCCTGCGGCGCGAGCTGCGCCAGCTCGAGGGCGGTTGGCTCTCGAACCTCGCGCTCGAGCGCTCGAAGTTCTTCCTGCAGCGCCTGCCGTACGTCAAGCACGTGAGCTACAGCACGCACAAAGTGCCGGGCTCGCCGGACGAGGTCGACGTCAACTACAAGATCAAGCAGGGGCCGGCCGCGCAGCTCTCCGGCGGCATCGGCTACTCGGCGATGTACAAGCTGATGCTGAATGCGAACTTCGCCGATGCGGACTTCCTCGGCACCGGCAACCGCCTGTCGGTGAACCTGCAGGGCGGGGCGTTCGACAAGCTCTACAGCGTCAGCTACACCAACCCGTACATCACCCAGAACGGGGTCTCGCAGACGCTCTCGCTGAGCTACAACGACGCCACGCAGTTCGTCTCCTCGTCGTCGAACTTCTCCTCCAAGACGATCAACGTCGGTCCGGAGTGGAGCTACCCGATCAGCGAGTTCCAGTACCTGTCCCTCGGTGCCTCGTTCGAGGATGCACAGCTGCTCACCAGCTCGATCGGCAGCGCCGAGCAGGCCCAGCAGTGGGTGCAGCAGAACGGCAACCCGTACAGTAACCTGGTGCACGAGGATTACAGCAACAACGACTTCGTGTTCTACGGCACGAACTACCACGACGTGCAGCTGCTGCTCGGCTGGCAGATCGATGACCGCAACCGCACGCTGTTCGCCGACCGCGGCACGCGCGCGGCGCTGAACTTGAGCGCCACCATCCCCGGCTCGAGCTCGGTCAAGTACTACGTGGCGAGCGCGCTGTTCCAGCAGTACGTGCCGCTGTGGCGCCACTACCTCACGTTCTCCTTCCACGAGCGCGTCGATTACGGCAACGGCTTCGGCGGCACCACCGGCCTGCCGCCGTACCGGCTGTTCTTCGGCGGCGGCCCGGACTCGGTGCGCGGCTTCCGCGAGAGCTGGCTCGGCCCGCGCGACCAGTTCGGCAATCCCTACGGCGGCAACTTCGACATCATCAGCCAGAACGAGCTGCTGCTGCCGATCCCGGCGAAGTGGCGTCAGACTGCCCGCGTCAGCCTGTTCTTCGACATGGGCAACGTGTTCTACACCGGCAGCAAGGTGAAGTTCTTCGAGCCGAACAACGTCACCCCGGTGTACTACCACCTGAACGGCTGGGGCTCTCTGAAGCGCTCGGTGGGTCTGGCGGTCGAGTGGCTCTCGCCGATGGGGCTGTTCCGCTTCAGCTACGGCGTGGCCTTGAATGCCAGTCGCAACCTCGCCAACCCGAACGTGTGGCAGGACCAGACCAGCGGCTTCCAGTTCACCGTCGGGCAGGCCTTCTAACCGGCCGCCCCCGGGGCGCGGGCATTCGCGCCCCGGGGGTGGTAGGATGCTGCACTTAGCCGCCCCCGAAGAGGGGCGGATGTGCATTAGATTCATCAATTTCCCTGAAATTTTTCGAGG
>Ga0315298_1006579_pt1 | contig 15797 bp, 22 predicted proteins | sample WHS_1_MG_FD_203077 | JGI IMG/M metagenome (GOLD analysis project Ga0315298, IMG submission 203077) | Extremophilic microbial mat communities from Washburn Hot Springs, YNP, Wyoming, USA - WHS_1_MG | ecosystem: Environmental > Aquatic > Thermal springs > Hot (42-90C) | place: USA: Wyoming... | reverse complement strand
AATATTTTTGCAGTTAATCCAACCATAAATTTATTTCCTATTCTTTTTCCTTCAAATACTTAATATTTTATAAAAACCTACTTTGACTGAGGGATTACCCCCTAACCTGTTTTTTACTTGACAATATTTTTATTTTTATTATAATTGAAATTGAAAATCATTTTCAATATAGAAGTTTTTGTTTTATTATTAATTTCAAAAAGTTATTTTAATTGTGCTTTTTTGATAAAAAATATTATTAGAAATAAAATTCGTGTGATGGAGGACCAAGAAATGAAGATAAAAATTGATAAGAAAAAATGTATAGGTTGTGGTAAATGTATTGAAAGTTGTCCATTTGGGGCAATAATTATTAAATCAGGGAAGGCGGTTATTGATTATAATAAATGCCGTGTATGTGGTGCATGTATAAATAGTTGTGAATTAGGTGCTATAGCGCCTGGAAAGGAATAATATGGAACATCTAACAATAGTACTTGGTACGCTTGAAAATGGAAAACTATGGAAAGGGCATTTTGGAGATGCTGAATTTTTGGTGAAATATAAAATTTTTCCAAATGGTTCATATGAATTTGTTGAACGTATTAAAAATTCAGCTAAAAATGAAGATGAAAAACATTTAAATCATGGAAATTTAGAAAAAAGAAGAAAAGTTGAAAATCTCATTCAGAATTGTGATTGTATAGCGGCATGCGTAATGAGTCCAAATTTTAAAAAAATGGCTGAAGATTCAACAATACAGCAAATAGTCGTAAAAGGTTGTAGCAATTTGGAAGATTTTATAAAAAAAATAGCAGATAATTATGATTTAATTAACAAAAAAGTAATAAATAGGAAAAACGGAATAAGGGATATAAATATCCCTGTGTTATAAGTTTTAATTTGCAGGAAATGCTATTGCAAAATAACTCTAAAATTACGATATAAAAGTGATTTTTTGAAAAAACTATAAATAAAAAGGAAAATAAATTTATAAAGTCCCATATTTATTTTATAGTTTTTTGATTTTATTTTTTAATTTTGTATACTTTTTAAAATAACTATAGCGATTTAAAGGAATATAGCGTAAAATTCTAATATAAAAAAAGAGAAAAATATGAATAAAGTTATTTTTGTGTATACTGATGAATTTAAAAATTTGGATTTTGGGGAGGGACATCCAATGAGGGGAGACCGTTATAAAAAGGCATTAAAAGAGTTTGTTAAAATTGGTTTAATTGAAAAAATGAAAATAATAAAACCAAGGAACTACCCGGAAAAATTTATTGAACTTTTTCATTCCCCGAATTATGTAGACCTTGTAAAGAAAGTAAGTAAAGAAGGATTTGGTTCTTTTGGCGATGAAGTTCCAAATTTTAAAGGTATTTTTGAAATTGCTTTTTTAAGCGTAAAAGCCTCCTTAACTGCAGCAGAAAGTCTTGTAACAGAATTACAAGCAGATGTTGCAATAAATATATGTGGAGGCTGGCATCATGCTTTTGAAGACAAAGGCAGAGGCTTTTGTATATTTAATGACATCGCTATAGTGGTAGAATATTTTATTAAAAAAAAGAAAATAAAAAAAGTAATGGTAATTGATTATGATGCGCATCATGGAGACGGCACGCAACGTGCCTTTTTTGAAAGAGCAGATGTTTTTACGATTTCTTTGCACCAAGATCCTTCAACGCTTTATCCGTTTTTAACCGGCTTTGAGGATGAAATAGGCGTCGGTAAGGGTAAGAACTTTAATAGAAATTTTCCATTGCCAATTTTTTGTGATGACAAAGAGTTTATAAAAAATTTTGAAAAAGCTGCTGAACTTATAACAAACTATAATCCGGAAATATTAATTGTTCAAATGGGGGTAGACGGGTCAAAGGAATGTGTCGTGGCGAATCTACAATTGACAGAAAAATCTTATGATTATGCATCAAAAACAATAATGAATTTAAAAAAGAAATTAGGATTTAAAGTTTTGGCTTTAGGTGGTGGTGGATTTGTTCATCCAATGCTTGGGCAAAATTGGGGAATTCAAATAAAAAATTTTATTGGATAAATTAAATAAAATTAAGGAGTTCATAGATGAGCGTGTGCAAATGGTATGAAGTTTGCCCGATAAAATTATTCATAGATGAAGGGATGCTTGATAAAAAATGGGCTGAAAATTATTGCTTAAAAGGAAATAAAAAATGTGCAAGATATATAAAAGAAGAAAAGCATGAATATCATTCAGACAATATGCTTCCTGACGGGACAATTGATACTACTTTAAATTTGAAAATTATTAATCAGTTTAAAGAAAAGAGGTGAAAAAACAATGGCTGAATAAATATCGGAAAAAGATGTTTGGAATATAGTATCGCAGATAAAACATCCTGTAATTGATTGCACTTTGGTTGAACTTGGAATAGTCAAAGAAGTATCTCTTAAAGATAATAAAGTTACAATTGTAATTGCTTTTCCTGCTTTGAATATTCCGATTGGGGATTATCTTGTAAATAGTATAAAAGAACCAATAGAAAAAATTGATTTGACAATTGAAGTAAAAATAACGGCAATGAATCAAAATGAATTAAATAAATTTTTAGATTTGGAGCAGAAAAATTGGAAAGGCGGTATATGATCTTGGTATATAATTTTAGATAAACGATAGAATCTTTTAAAAAGGATATTTATGTATGAAAATAAAATAAAGTTTAAAGAATGGTTTTCTAAAAAAGGAAAAGATTTTTTTATAAAAAATGGAGTGAGGCAGGGATTTAAGGTCATTGAGTTTGGTGCGGGCTCTGGAAACTATACAATTCCACTGGCTCAAGCGGTAGGACCAAATGGAGTTGTTTATGCAGTAGAATCAGACCACGCAAAATATCTAGATATAGAAAAAAAATTAAAGAAATATTCAATTTTAAATGTTGTAATATATGATACTGATGGAAAGATAGATTTAAATATTGGATCAGAATTTGATTTTTTTATAGCATATGATGTTATTCATTATTTTAGTAATATTGATAGAAAACAGTTTTATAAAATGGCATTTAATATATTAAAAAAAGAAGGGATATTTTCTGTCCTTCCAAAACATAGACGCGGGGATCAATTGCCCATAGGTTCTATCGGAAATATGGAACTGTCAGAGATAAAGGACGAAATAATGGGATATGGATTTAAATATAATAGCAGTATAGAAGAAGAAATAGTGCATGATGATAGTTTTGTTTTTGAAACAGTTATTAATTTTATAAAATAAAAGTTTATTTTAAAAAACTCTTGACAAAATTTATTTTTTTTGTATAATTGAAAATGAAAATCATTTTCATTAAGGAGAGTAAAAATGAGAAAAAGACATTGTTTCAGGAAAGAAAACTGGAAAAATAAATTTTCAAATTATGGATATAGAATGACTGCTGCGAGAGAAACCATAATAAAAGTTTTACAAGAAACAAATGAACATTTAAGTGCGGACGAGATATTTATGAGAGCGAGAAAAATAAACCCTGATGTAGGGCTGACAACAGTTTATAGAACATTGGCAAAATTGAGCGATATTGGTGAAATTAACAGTATTGATTTTGGCGATAATAGATTAAGATTTGAATTGACTAATTCAGAAAAAGGGCATCATCACCATCTTGTGTGTATAAAATGTAATAAGATAATAGATTACGATGATTTCATTGATGAAGAAGTAAAATTGCTAAGTAATATAAAAGAGAAATTAGAAAATAAATACTATTTTAAAATAAATAATCATTTAATACAATTTTATGGTGTTTGTAATGATTGTAATAAATAAAAATTGTTTTAATTTAGAAAGGAGGTGTTTTCTATGCCATATGGAGATGGAACAGGACCTGTTGGTGCAGGACCAATGACAGGAAGAGCAGCAGGATATTGTGCCGGATATGGAATGCCTGGATATATGAATAGATATGCTGGATATGGATTTGGGAGAGGACGTGGTTTTGGCTTTGGACGTGGATGGGGAAGAGGAGTTGGCAGAGGTTTTAGATGGCATGGTTATGCATATCCATACCCTGCTTATCCTGTTTCTGCTGCTGATGAAAAAGAAATACTAAAAAGACAAACATCGGCACTTGAAGCAGAGTTAAAAGCTATGAAAGAACGGCTTGATGAACTTGAAAAAGAAAAAGAAGAATAAAAAATTTTCGGCACATTCAGTTACTCCTGGTTGTGCCGAAAATTAATTTAGAATGTAAATTTTAGGAGCATAATTATGAAAATATGTATTACCTCAACAGGAAAAAAATTAACAGATAAACTGGATCCACGCTTTGGTAGATGCGAAAATTTGATAATTTATGATACAGATTCTGATAAATTTGAAGCAATTGACAATGGAAATAGTGAAATTGCTGGTGGTGCCGGGGTTCAAACAGCACAGGCAATTATATCAAAAGGTGTTAAAGCAGTTATATCCGGAAGTTTTGGACCAAATGCTTTTACGACATTGAGTGCAGCAGGCGTAGATATGTATGTGAGCAAAGAAGAGACAATCAAAGAAATAATAAAAAAATTTAAAGATGGAAAACTTAAAAAACTTGAACAAGCAGGACCTTCAAGAAAAAATTAAAGAAAGAGGTGAGTGCAATGCCATACGGTGATGGAACAGGACCAAATGGTAAAGGATGTGGTACGGGTCGTGGATTAGGAAGAAAATCTGGCAATAAAAATGGTGGAGCAGGAATTGGACGTCCACGTGGTATGGGGAGAGGAATTGGTGGCGGTCGTGGCATGGGAATGGGACGTGGAATTGGAGAGGGCCGTGGTTTAGGTTTAGGGCGCGGAATGGGAAGAAAATTGACAGATGAAAACAGATGATAAAGTGATTTTAAAAAATAAATTAATGCCTGGAATTGTTTTAGAAAAAAATGAATATTTGGTTACTTACGCTTATTATATTTATTTTGGCTATTTTTACGGTTATGACAGGACATGGTGGTGGTAATTTTTTTATTCTTGCTCTTGTTCTGGCTGATATTGATATGCATATTGCTGATGCTTCGGTTCAGTTTATTCTCTTTACAACAGTGCTGGCCGCGATGTTTGTTTTTAAGGAAAAAAAACTTGTTGAATGGAAACTTGCCATTTTTATAGGTATTTTGATTGCATTGTCTGCATTTTTTGGTGGATATTTTTCTAGAAAATTTGAAGAGAAAATACTTAAATTAATTTTAGCTGCTATGCTTTTTCTTTTATCAGTTCTTATGTTAAAACCAGTAAAAGAAAAAAATTATGTGGAAAAGAAAACTTTGCCCGGCTTCTGGATAGTTAAATCACAGGATAACACTGTTGAATATAATGTAAATTTATGGATAGTTGTGCCTTTGATTATATTATTTGGTTTTATTGCTGGAATGGTGGGTGTGTCTGGTGGCTCATTTATAGTCCCGATTCTGGTGCTATCCTGTGGAGTTCCAATGAAAAATGCAGTTGGTACAGCAAGTGCATTGATTTTTATTTCTGCTTTTACCGGATTTACAGGTCATTTTTTAGCAGGACATTTTGATTATCATATTGCATTACCACTGGCTGTCGGAGGAGTGGGTGGAGGAATTTTAGGTGGAAAAATAGCAATTAAAACAAATCAAAAGTTATTAAAAATATTATTTTCAATAATGACTTTTTTAGCAGCTGTTATAATGGCTTATAAGTTTTTTAAATAACTAAATATTTAGCTGTCAGAATTTTTAGGAAGTATATTAATTTTAGAATAAAAAAGGTAATATAAATGATTATATCAATTGCAAGTGGAAAAGGTGGAACAGGTAAAACAACAGTTGCAGTTAATCTTGCATATTTGATGCAAAATGTTCAACTCGTTGATTGTGATGTTGAGGAACCTAATGCTCATTTATTTTTAAAGCCAGTTATAGAACATAAAGAAAAAGCATTTGTTTTAGTGCCACGCGTTAATTATGATAAATGTAATTATTGTGGAAAGTGCAGGAAAGTATGTGCCTATGGTGCAATTTCTGTTTTGCCGGCGACGGGAAAAGGTTCAAAAGGGCAGGTTTTAATATTTGACCATCTCTGTCATAGTTGTGGCGCTTGTGTTTTGTTATGCCAGCAAAATGCAATGTTCTTTGAAAAACGCGAAATAGGTATAATTGAGATTGGAAAAGCAGGAAAAATTAATTTTGTTCATGGAAAATTAAATATCGGAGATATAATGACGCCGAGTTTAATAAAACAGGTTAAAAGATATATTAACAATGCAAATACAGTTATAATAGATGCTCCTCCTGGAACATCCTGCCCTGTAATTAATGCAATTAAAGGGAGTGATTATGTTTTGCTTGTGACTGAACCTACGCCATCAGGTTTGCATGATTTAAAATTGGCTGTTGAAGCATTAAAAAAAATGAAAATACAACATGGGATAATAATTAATCGTTCAGAAAATAAAGATGAAATTATAGAAGAATATTGTAAAAAAGAAAAATTAAATATTGTACTTAAAATACCATTTACAAAAGAAGCAGCAGAGATATATTCTAAAGGTAATTTGCTTGTAATTGAATCGCCAAAATACCGTAAATTATTTGAAGAGTTTATAAACACATTTATAAAATCAATAAATAAAGGTGAAAAATATGAAAAACCCATTTAATACAATGGTTGAAAGATATGATTCCTGGTTTGATAGATATAAAAATGCATATCTTTCAGAACTTTATGCAATAAAAAAATTTATTCCTAAAAAAGGAATTGGACTGGAAATTGGGGTTGGCACAGGTAGATTTGCAGCACGGCTTGGCATAAAAATTGGAATTGATGTATCAGTGCCTATGATGAAGTTAGCAAACCAAAGAGGTGTTTTATGTATAATAGGCAGGTCAGAAAATTTGCCTTTTTTAGATAATTCATTTGATTTTATTTTAATAACTACGAGTATTTGTTTTTTTAAAAATCCTGAAAAGGCATTAAAAGAAGCAAATCGTGTTCTTAAAGATACTGGCAGATTAATTCTGTGTTTTGTTGATAAAAATAGTTTTCTTGGTAAAAAATATAAGGCAAAAAAAAGCCCCTTTTATAAGAATTCACACTTTTTTAGTATGAATGATATAGAAAAAATGCTTACGTCCGCTAATTTTAAGATATCGAGTAAAATAAGTACAATAAATAAGGATCCATCTGAAATGAGTTCACCGCAAAAGCCGAATAATGGGTTAAAAAAAAGTAATGCATTTATAGTTTTATCCGCCATAAAAAATAAATAGTATATTATGGAGAAAAATAAATGAAACAGATAACAGTTGTTAGCGGCAAAGGTGGAACAGGTAAAACAATGTTAACATCATCGTTTGCGACTTTAGGAGAAAAATTTGTTTTAGCGGATTGTGATGTAGATGCCGCAAACTTGCATTTGTTTCTTAATCCTATAATAAAGGAAATACATGAATTTGAAGCAGGAGAAAAAGCAGAAATTGATAAAAATAAATGTATTAAATGTTCAAAATGCATAAACGCCTGCAGTTTTAATGCAATAAGTGAAGATTTTGTAATTGACGAAATGACCTGTGAAGGATGTGGGCTTTGTTTTAGGATTTGTCCAGCTGATGCAATAAAAATGAAAAAAAATAAAGCAGGGCAGTGGTTTATTTCTGATACAAATTATGGTAAATTTGTACATGCGGAACTCGGTGTAGCACAGGATAACTCAGGTAAACTTGTAACAATGGTAAGACAAAAAGCCAGAGAAATAGCAGAAAAAGAAAATGCGGATTTTGTAATAATAGATGGACCACCAGGAACCGGTTGTCCTTTGATGGGTTCAATAACAGGTGTGGATTTTGTTGTTGCCGTTGTTGAACCAACAGTTTCAGGAGAACATGATTTAAAAAGAGTAATGGAAGTGGTATCGCATTTTAAAATAAGAATGGGTGTGGTTATAAATAAGTTTAATATTAATTTAAAAAAATCAGATGAAATAGAAAAATTTATTGCAGAATCAGATTCATTATTGCTTGGTAAAATTCAATTTTCAGAAGAAATAAATGAAGCAATTGCAAAAGGAATGCCGCCGACTTTATATTGCAGTCAAAAAATAAAAGATGAGATAAAATATATTTGGGAAAAGGTAAAAGCAAATATAAAAATACAAAATGAAAATTAGGAAAGGAGAATACAAAATGAAAAAATTATTAATTTCCTTGTTTTTATTGTTATTTACGGTTACCGCATATACTGAACGTTTAAAAATACTTTGCACTACTTTTCCAATTTACATAATTACATTAAATGTTACAGATGGGGTAAATGTCCCGGAGCTTATGCTTCCTGCATCAATGGGTTGCCCACATGATTACACCCTTACACCTTCTGATATGAAAAAAATTGCATCAGCGGATGTTTTGGTTATAAATGGACTCGGGATGGAAGAATTTCTTGGTGCGCCACTTAAAAGAGCAAATAAAAATATAAAAGTGGTTGATAGTTCCTTTGGAATTAAAGACCTTCTTAAGTTTATGGATAGTGAAAGTGAACCCAAAAGTGATAAAAATGAAAAACATAAAAAAGAACATAAGCATACAGATATAAATCCACATTTATTTGTTAGCCCTTATATGGCTGCAGAGATTGCTTTAAACATAGCAAATGGGTTATCAGAATATGACCCCGGTAACGCGGAAAAATATAAAAAAAACGCAGAAAAATATGCAAAAAAATTGCGTGAAATCGGTGACCTCACAAAGAAAACTGTTAAAAAGTTAAAAAATAATAGAATTATTACACAGCATGGCGCTTTTGATTATTATGCAAGAGATTTTGGACTTCAAATTATTGATGTAATTCAGGCGCATGGGGGAGAGGAGCCATCTGCCGCAGAGGTAATACGGATAAAAAATAAAATAAAAAAAGAAAATGTTGGTGCCATATTTGCAGAACCACAATATCCGGCAAAACTCGTTAAAAAAATAGCAGATGAAGCCGGTATTCCTTTTGGCATTTTAGATCCATGCGCCACAGGACCTGATGATGCTGATAAAAATTATTATGAAAAAGTTATGAGAACTAATATAGAAGTATTAAAGAAAAACCTTGGAGATTAAAAATGGCTGTTGGTGTTGAACTACAAAATATTACAGTAGTTTCAGAAGGTAATACATTAATAGAAAACGTTTCTGCGTTTGTTCCTGCCGGCAGTTTAACTTTTATTTTAGGACCAAATGGTGGGGGAAAAACAACGCTTCTAAAATGCATTTTAAATATTATTAAATATAGTGGAAAAGTTATTTTTCATGGGGCAAAGGATAATAAAATAAAAATAGGATATGTGCCGCAAAAAATAAATGTTGATAGAGATATGCCACTTACAGTTCTTGAGTATCTTGTGTCAGGATTTCAGAAATTACCGATTTTTCTTGGTATTCTACCAAAGTTCAAAAAAGAAGCGCTTGATGTTTTAAAACTTACAGGTGCAGAAGGTTTAATTGATAAACGGCTCGGCAGGCTTTCTGGGGGAGAAATGCAACGTGTATTAGTGGCATTGGCATTAATGCAAAAACCAGATGTTTTAATTCTTGATGAACCTTCTGGTGGTATAGATATTTCAGGCGAGACACTTTTTTGTGGTCTTATAAGTTCAATTAAAAAACAATTAAATATTACAGTCATTATGGTTACCCATGATATAGAAGTGGTACGTGCGCATGCCGATAATGTAATACTTCTTAAAAAAACCTTACGGGGTTCAGGCACAATTTCTGATACTTTAACGGATGCTAAACTCAAGGAATTGTTTGGTATTCACGATAAAGAAAAAAAGGATTGTCATTTTATTGGGGGTGAGGAACATGCTTGATATTTTGTATCAAATAATTAGTTTTATTTTCCCATTTGATGTAATGCAGCAGCGATTTATGCAGCAGGCACTCTTAGCACTTTTAATACTTTCACCAATGACGTCAGTACTTGGAGTTCATGTCATAAACAGTAAAATGGCTTTTTTTTCCGATACCATAAGTCATTCAGTTTTTGCTGGCGTTGCTTTAGGATTAATATTATCTTTAAATCCGGAGTTTACTATGGCAATTTTTTGTATTTTAGTTGGACTATTAATAATTTATTTAACTGAAAAAACCAGATTATCATCTGATACTGCCATAGGTGTTGTTTTCTCTGTGGCAGTGGCTTTTGGCCTTGCTATAATCAGTCGTGATAGAAGTGCTGCAAGAAATGCACAGCAGTTTATTTATGGCGACATTTTGTCCATAAGTGATTTAGATATATACTTACTTATGGTATTGTTTGTGATTTTTTTTGTAACATGGGCAATTGTATTTAATAAAATGGTTAATTTAAGCGCGGATAAAGAAATAGCCAAAGCCCACGGGATTAAGACGGAAATTTATAATTATTTTTTGGGATTTATGTTATCGTTAGTTGTTGTCTTTTGTGTGCGCGCAACCGGGGTGCTGCTTGTAACTGCAATGCTAATTGTACCTGCAGCTGCTGCGAGAAACATATCAAAGAGCGCGGGCGCAACTATTTGGTGGGCAATTGTTATAGGTATTTTTTCTTCAATTACAGGGCTTATAATTTCTGCCCAAAACTGGGCACAAACTGCATCAGGTGCCACAGTTGTTCTTGTTGCATTTATAATTTTTGTAATTAATACAATTTACGCAAAAATAAAAGGTTAAATACTTAATTTCAAAATTGCAATTTAAAATAGTTAAAAATAAAACGGAGATTAGTGAATGAATGCAAAAAAAATAAGAATATTTTTGTTATTTACATTCCTTACTAATTTTATATTTATTTCTTGCAATACACAATTACCATCGGAAGTAAAAGATTATTTAAAACAAAATAATATCACCGAATCAGATTTTTTAAAATTTTCATATTCGGACATTTGCCAAAAAAATAAAAAAACTGCATATTTTTTATTAAAAGCAAAACTTAAATCCAAAAATCTGAATTTTATATTTTATGAAGTAAAGACGGGAGAAAATTTTTGGAGTATAGCAAAAAAATATGGCGTTGACATAGATACCGTTATTGGGGCAAATCCAGAAATAACAAAATTAAATTCTTATACAGGCGAGCAATTAATTATATTAAACAGGAAAGGGATTTTACATGAAATAAGAAAAAATGAAAAAATTAATAATATAGCGGAATTGTATGGAAAAAAGATAGATGAAATTTTAAAAGAAAATGATAAAAGAAGTTTAAGGGAAGGGGATATCATTTTTATCCCAAATGCTAAACCAAAAGTATTAAATGAATCAATGGCTGCCATTTATGCTAAAAGGAGTTTATTTCGTTCACCAATTAGCGGCAATGGTTATTCATCATTTGTCGGTTTAAGAGAACATCCTATTTTAAGAGGTGTTACTAAATTTCATAATGGGGTTGATATAAAGGCAAAAGTAGGGACATGGATAGGTGCTGCTGCTGATGGAGTTGTTATTTATGCGGGTTGGATAAATGGATATGGCAAATCAATAAAAATAAAACATGAAAATGGCTATGTGACCTTGTATGCCCATTTAAGTGAAATATATGTTAAAAACGGACAAAAAGTAAAAGCAGGGAAACTTATTGGAAAATCAGGAAATACAGGGCTTTCAACAGGGCCTCATTTGCATTTTTCTATATTTAAAAATGGGAAAGTTGAAAATCCATTGGATTATATCTGGTAAAAAATAAAATTACTTTTATTATTTTTTGATATATTATCAAAATAAATTTATATTAAGGAGGACTAAGTCAGATTTTAAATTCTTTATGTATTTTTATTTTTATGTCACCTCCTGTAACAAATGCATTACACTTTATTTAAAATTTTGTGTTGCAACTATGTCAATATGTTAAAAAATTACTATCTTATATTTTTAATAAGAAAGATATCATAAAAATTTAACATTTCAAAATAGTAACATCAATTTCCTAAAATTTCCTTTACAATATTAAAATAATTTTATATCATAATTACGAATTTAAATTATTATGTTAAAAGAAAAATTTTGTGGATAGACAAAAATATAAAAAAATTAAGAAAACAAAAAAATTATTGTAAGGTTGGTTTTTTTATTAGCTGGTATTTTCTATAACACGGGCATAAAGCAAAAGATGGGTTGGAGTATCATCAACCCTTTAATTACTATATTACAAAAATTAGCCAAAGTAGTTAATGTTTCAGTTAATGATTTATTAAAATAATTTTAAATAGAGTTTTATCTATGACAAAAGAACAAAAATTTTATAAAGCATTGCAAGATGTATTTATCGGAGCCAAGATTGAAGGCGCTGGCGGTTTTGTTAATTTGATGAAAATAAAATCAAATTATTACTGCAAAATAGAAGAAATCCTCAAAAAAGACATTGAAGTTGCGTTAGAAAAATATCCAAATTTTAGGGATGAACTTTTTGATAAACTTTATTCCTTTTTTAGCCGTTATTTTACAGAAAGCGGCTCAATTTATTTCAACTCAACGCCTTTTCATAACAATATTTACGAAAAAGTTTATACAGACGAAAAAGACGTTATTTTATTTTGGAAAACGCAGATGCTTTACTATGTCAAAACCGATAGAATTTTCAGGAGTTTACCAATTGAATTTGACGATTAAAGTTTAACTTTGATGCTTCAAAAATAGAAAATAAAAAAGCCAATGAAAAGTGTTCGATTATCTATGAGTTAAATGAAATTAAAGAAGACAACACAATTGTTTTTATTGTTCAATATTCTGAAAAAGGTGTAAAAACAAAGCAGGATGAGATATTAAAAGCCATAAATAAAAAAGGGATTGCGATTACGGAAGAACAATTGGAGCGAGCTTTTAGAGTTTTTGAAAAACAAAGTGAAGTAGATTTTTTTATCAACAAAAACGCCAAAGCATTTTTGCAAGAGCAGTTTAAACTTTGGAGTTATCAGTATTTCTGGGAAGGAGCAAAAGAATGGAGTGCTGACAGGGTAAATGAACTGCAGATTTTAAAAGATATTGCATTCAAAATCATAGATTTTATTTCCCAGTTTGAAGATGAACTTGTAAAAATTTGGAACAAGCCAAAGTTTGTCAAAAACTCAAATTATGTGATTACGCTGGACAGAATTAATAATATTGAAGTAATTGAAAAAATCATTAAACACCAAAACATAAACCAACAAGTCAAGGAGTGGCAAGATCTTGGAATTGTAGGTGAAAATTTTAAAATAGAGGATATGTTTGATAATTCCCCTTCTGCGAAGGGGTGGCAGGCATTTCCCTCTATAGGGCGTCTGTCCATTACCCACAACTTTAATTTTAGCCCGTGGCTGGCAGCCAGGCAATTTTTTGAATAAAATCAGGACGTTTTTGGGCTATATTCTTGAATACTGTTATTAAGGTTCAAACTGGGATTTCAAGTGCATAGGTTTCCGCGTCAGCCGAGTGCTCCGCTTTGTTTTTGTGCCACTAAGAATCTAACCCCTAATTATTAGCAAATTCAGGCATTTTCTGATTTTAAATGAAAAAAATTGAATGTGCTGCCTGCCACGGGCTAACTTGTGGGTAATAGTCAGATAGGGCGTGGGAGAAAATTATAAAAGATATTGGTTTGACAATTTTGAAGATTTTGCCCGCAAAATCATTTGACTTAAAAATTATGATTAATTTTGCTTATAATTTTTGAGTAAAATAAACCTTTTTTACTAACCTGAAAACATCATTTTTATTTATAAAACAAGAACCGGTATGCATTAAGTTTGCAGTGGCGCAAGCAATTGCGAGTTTTGTTGAAAAAATTAAATCCATTCCTTTTGAAATTCCATATATAAAGCCGGCAGAAAAAGCATCACCTGAACCAACAGGTGAAATTAATTCTTTTGTTTTTATGGATTTAAAAAAGTAAAAATTTTTATTATCATACAAAACAGCCCCTTTTTCATTAAGGGTTATAATAATTATTTTTATATTATATTTTTTGCTTATGGCTGAAATGAAATTTTTTAATTGGGTTTTTGTTTTAAAATTTATATTAAATGTTTTTTTTAATTCTTCTATGTTTAGTTTTATAATATGCGGTGATGACTTAATCGCATTTTTTAAATAAGCAGAGGATGTATCAAGCAAAACAGAAGAAAAATTTTTAATTTTATTTATAACTTCAGCATAAAAATTTTTCGGTAAAGAACGCGGTAAACTCCCGGAAATTACTGTGTATTTACATTTTTTTGCAAGGTTTTCTATTTTATTTAAAAACTTTTTTTTATCTGTTTCTGTTATTGTAAAAGTTGATTCGCTGTTTATTATTGTTTCTTTTTTTTCTTTTATTTCGGTTATTAAAATGCAGGGTCTGTTTTCACCCTTTATGGATATAAACTCATTTTTTATTTTAAACTTTTTAAGCAATTCATCCATTGCTTTAAAATTTTTTTCACCGCAAAAACCAGTCGCAATTACCTTTTCACCAAGTATTGATAAAGCGCGGGCAACGTTGGTTCCCTTGCCGCCAGGATAAGAGTAAATTATTGGGGTTCTAAAAACACTATTTCTGATGAAGGACTTGACGGGACAGACAATGTCAACTGTTGGATTCAGAGTAACTGTTAAAATCATTTCATAAAATAAACAATGATGATTATTGTTATGACATACAAAATTATATTGATTATTAATGGTTTATCTTTTAAAAGTACTGTTTCCGGACTGCCACCTAAATTTTTTTTATGTATTAAATAAAGGTATCTGAATATACCATATAAAACAAAAGGTATAGTAAGCATAAGGTTATGGCTTTGTTCTGCTGTTTTTGATGTAAAAGTATAAAGGGAATAAGCAATTACAGTTGATGCGGTAACAACAGAAATCATTTCATCAAGTAATTGAACAGAGTATTCCTGCAGTATTTTTCTGTGTTTTATTGCTTCTTGCAGAAAGCTTAATTCATATCTTCTTTTTGAAAGGGCTAAAAATAAAGCAAGAAGCAGGGTGCAAATCAATAACCAGGGTGATATGTAAACGTTGAGTATGTATGCGCCTGAGACAGCGCGTAATACAAAGCCGGTTGCAATAGCAAAGACATCTAAAATTACAACATGTTTTAAAAATAAAGTATAGGATATATTTAATAAAGCGTAAAAAATTATTATAAAGAAAAAGTTAATGTTTAGAAAAAAAGAGCCAACAAGAGAAGAGAGTAGTAAAAATAAACTTAATGTAAAGGCAAAAGGAATACTGATAATACCAGATGCAATAGGCCTTAATTTTTTTTCGGGGTGCAATTTATCTTCTTTTAAATCTTTAATATCGTTAAAAATATAAAGTGAACTTGAAGCAAAACAAAAAAGAAAAAAACCAATTGTTACTTTTAAAAAATAATAAGGATTGAAAAGATTATTTGTAAATATCAGGGCGGCATATATGAAAAAATTTTTTGTCCACTGTTTTATTCTTAAAAGGTCAAATAAAATTTTACTTTGAAATTTCATTTATTTTTATGGAACCAATCTTATGTAATCAATATAAAGGACTACATCTTTTTCTTCTTTTTTTGTATCAAGATAGAGTGAAAAAGAAACTATATTTGCAATATCAATCCTTGCATTTTTAACTTCTTCCAAAGGAACTTCAAGTTTATTTCTACCTGGTTTTATCTCTTTTACTGCTAAAAATTCTTTTCCGCTTGCATCAACTATTTTTATATAAAAATTTCTGGTTACATTATCCGGTACATATACATCAACCGCAAATTTTTTAAAAAATGACCAGTCAGTTATTTTTAATTTTGTTAATGTGTTTATACTCATTGTAATTGCTGCAACCCAGGTATTTACTTTTGCTGCTTCAGTTGTTGTT
>Ga0315298_1006577_pt1 | contig 15801 bp, 12 predicted proteins | sample WHS_1_MG_FD_203077 | JGI IMG/M metagenome (GOLD analysis project Ga0315298, IMG submission 203077) | Extremophilic microbial mat communities from Washburn Hot Springs, YNP, Wyoming, USA - WHS_1_MG | ecosystem: Environmental > Aquatic > Thermal springs > Hot (42-90C) | place: USA: Wyoming... | reverse complement strand
CCGTTTCGGGGAGGAGAAGGGGGCTGGGGGGATGAGGAGGGGTCAGGATATGACCTTTCACCGCTCATTATTTGAAGCTGCTCATGACGTGAAGGGTTTCTTCTCGTCCCTTCGTGTCCTTTTTGGGCACTTCGTGCCCTTGTGGTAGAAATTGCAGGGACTGGCGTTTTTCCCCAATTCGGGGTAAGATTATGGTCGGAGGGGAAAGCGGTCTATGAATCGGAACTTGCAGGAAGCATGCTGATGGAGGCTGAACAATGAGAGTCCTGGTCACCGGCGGGGCGGGTTTTATCGGCTCCCATCTGGTGGACGCCCTGATGGCCCAGGGGCACGAGGTCACCGTCCTGGACAACCTCTCCGTGGGCAAAGTTGCCAACATCGCCCACCATCTGAGGAGCGAACGGTTCCGATTCATCAACGACTCCATCCTGAATACCGCCACCCTGGATCAACTGGTCCGTCAGGCCGACCTCATCTTTCACCTGGCCGCCGTCGTCGGCGTCAAGTATGTGGTGGAAGACCCGCTGAACGCCATCATCGTCAACGTCCGGGGGACGGAGAACGTGCTGGAACTGGCCTTCAAGTACTGGGTGCGGACGGTCATCGCTTCCAGTTCCGAGGTCTACGGGAAATCCACGGAGGTCCCGCTGCGGGAGGACGGGGACCGGCTTCTGGGGCCCACCACCGTCCCTCGCTGGTCCTACTCCGACGCGAAGGCCATAGATGAGTACTTTGCCCTGGCCTACGCCCAGAAGGGGTTGCCGGTCACCGTGGTACGGTACTTCAACGCGTACGGCCCGCGCCTGGACCCGCGCGGGTATGGGAGTGTCGTCGCCCGATTCTTCACCCAGGCGCTGCGGGGTGAGCCGCTCACCGTCTACGGGGACGGCCAGCAGACCCGCAGTTTCACCTACGTCGCCGACACGGTGCGGGGCACCATCCTGGCGGGGACGGTCCCGGAGGCCGCCGGGGAAATCTTCAACATCGGCTCCGACCGGGAGGTCCCCATCGCCGAACTGGCGCGGCGGATTCTGGCCCTGACCGGTTCCCCGTCGGAGATCGTCTACGTTCCCTACACCGCCGCCTACGGCCCCGATTTTGAGGAGACCCGCCGCCGGGTGCCCGACGTGCGCCGGGCGCGGGAGATTCTGGGCTTTGAGGCCGAGGTGCCTCTGGAGGAAGGATTGATGCGGACAATGGAGTGGTTCCGAAAGGAGGGGACATGAATACCTCAATGAAATGGGACTGGGACTCCCTTTTTGAGCGACTTCGCACCGTCTTTCCCGAACCCCAGGCGAAGACTCTGGCCGACGTTTTTATGCTGGTGTTTCCGCCATCTCGGAGAATGACAGGGCCGCCGACCACGTCCATTCCCGAAGAGCCCGATTCCGGAGGGAGAAGCGATGAACAACTTACTGCGAAGAATTGATCGGACCCTCGTGTTTGAGCGGCTTATCTCCACCTTCCCCGAACCCCAGGCTGAAGTTCTGACGGAGGCCATCAGTCTGGCGGTGGAACAGGTTTGGGGAGATGTGGCCACGAAAACTGACGTGGATGAACTGAAGGAGGCCTTGCACAGACTGGCGGAGGCTCAGGCCCGCACCGATGAATCGGTCAGAGCGCTGGCCAAGGCCCAGGCCCGCACCGAGCGACGAGTAGAGGAACTGGCCGAGGCCCAGGCCCGCACCGAGCGACGAGTAGAGGAACTGGCCGAGGCCCAGCGCCGCACCGAAGAGGAGTTCCAGCGGTACCGGGAGGCCTCAGAGGCGCGCTTTGCCCGCATAGAGGCGGCGCTGGACCGGCTGGCCGAGGCTCAGGCCCGTACCGAAGAAGAGTTCCGGCGATACCGGGAGGCCTCGGAGGCGCGCTTTGCGCGCATAGAAGCGGCGCTGGACCGGCTGGCCGAGGCTCAGGCCCGTACCGAAGAAGAGTTCCGGCGATACCGGGAGGCCTCGGAGGCGCGCTTTGCGCGCATAGAGGCGGCGCTGGACCGGCTGGCCGAGGCCCAGGCCCGCACCGAGGAGCGGGTGACCCGGCTGGAGGAGGCCGTGGCCCGGCTGGCGGAGGCCCAGGCCCGCACCGAGCGCAAGGTAGACCGACTGGCCAGACAGGTCGGCGGGTTGAGCGAGACCATTGGCGGCGATCTGGAGGACATCGCCTACATCGTCCTCCATAAGGTGCTGGGGCGGGAATTGGGCTGGAAGGTGGGCGAACTGAAACGGGTGTGGCAGAAGTGGGATGGCCAGTTGCGGGAGGTGAACATCTTCGGTGAGGCCCACGACCCGCAGCGGCCCTCTCAGCGCATCTGGATTGTGGGAGAGGCCAAGCACAATCTGACGATGCGGGAGGTGGAGAGGTTCGCCCGCACCGTAGAAATGGCCCGCCGCAACCTGGAAGGGGAAATCTTCCCCGTCTGCTTCTGCTACCGGGCCCGCCCCGAAGTCCAGGAACGGATTCGGGAACTGGGCTTCCGTCTGGTCTTTTCCTACGGAGAACTGGTGTAAATGAACACCACCCGATTCAGCGCAATTCTGGACGGCATTCTGGAGGCCGGCTGGCTGGCGGCCATTATCGTCACCCCCCTCTTCTTCAACATCTACTCCAGCCGCGTCTTTGAGCCGGATAAACTGACCACCCTGCGCTCCATCGCCCTGGTGATGGCCGCCGTCTGGCTGGCCCGCTGGATAGAGGAACGGGCCGCCGGAGGGGGACGCCTCCGCTTCTCCTGGCGCACCCCGCTGGTCCTGCCCACTCTCTTCACCGTCCTGGCCTACCTGATCAGCACGGTCTTCTCCGTCGTCCCCTACACCAGTTTCTTCGGCTCCTACCAGCGGCTCCAGGGGACGTTCACCACCCTTTCCTACATCGTCATCTTCCTCATCATCCTGGACCGGATGCGCACCCGCGCGCAGGTGGACCGGTTCATCACGACGCTCATCCTCAACAGTCTGCCCATTGCCCTCTACGGCTTCGTCCAGCACGCCCGCCGGGACCCCCTCCCCTGGGGCGGCGACGTGACCCAGCGGGTGGCCTCCAACATGGGCAACCCCATTTTCGTCGCCGCGTATATGATTATGGCCGCGTTCCCCACACTGGCCCGCGCGGTAGACGCCTTCCGCTCCCTGCTGACGGACGAGAAGGCCGGGACCTCCGAGGTCCTGCGGGCCGCCGCCTACATCTTCATCTTCCTGGTCCAGGTCATCAGCGTCTGGTACACCCACAGCCGGGGCCCGCTGATGGGGCTGGTCTTCGGGCTGGCGGTCTGGGGATTTCTGGGACTGCTGGCTCTGCGGCGCGCGGCCGCCCGGATGGAAGCCTCTCCGGCAGACCTGTTCGGTGACCTCCGGAACGGCATCGCCTTCGGCCTGGGGAGCCTGGCCGGGGCCGGGGTGGTGGGGGCCGGGCTCTACATCGCGCTGAGCGGCGCCGCGCGGGCCAACCCCTCCCTGCAGTGGATACCCGCCCTCGGCGCCCTGCTGGTGGTCGCCGGGGCCTGGCTGGTGTTCATCGTCAACGGGAAGGGGTGGCGCTGGCTGTGGGCCAGCGCGCTGGTCACCGTCCTCCTCTTCGCCGCCGGGTTCCTGACCGTCAACCTGGCGGAGCCGGTCCACGCCTGGGCCCAGGAGCAACCCTGGATGGGCCGCCTGGATGAAGTCCTCCAGGCCGAGACGGGCACCGGTAAGGTCCGCTCTCTCATCTGGGAGGGGGCGCTCCGCCTGATCCTGCCCCACGAGCCCATTCAGTACCCCGCCACCACCGCCGACCCCACCGGTCACCCCGACCCGTTCAACCTCATCCGCCCGCTGGTCGGCTACGGCCCGGAGTCCATGTACGTGGCGTACAACCGCTTCTACCCGCCCCTCCTGGGCCACTACGAGTCCCGCACCGCCTCCCCCGACCGTTCCCACAACGAGACGCTGGACTCGCTGGTCATCACGGGACTGCTGGGATTTGCGGCGTACCTCTGGCTGTTCGGCAGTCTCTTCTACTACGGCCTCTCCTGGCTGGGGTGGATTCCGGACCGGCCCCGGCGGCGGCTGTTCTTCGGATTGTTGGTGACGGGCGCGCTGGCGGCCGTCGCGGTGGTCATCCCCACCGTCGGGCCCCACTTCTTCGGGCTGGCCATCCCGGTGGGGATGGTACTGGGGATGTTGGCCTATCTGGTTATCTGTGGGTTCTCCGCCCCCGAATCCGCTCCGGCAGCCCACCCCGACCAGATTTTGCTCATCGGCATCCTGGCCTCCTTCGTCGCCCACCTGGTGGAGATCAACTTCGGTATCTCCATTGCCTCCACCCGGACCACGTTCTGGGGACTGGCGGGGGTTTTCGTTCCCCTGGGCATCCAGGGGATTGCGGAGCGGGAGGAGCGGCCCGTCGCGCCGCAGACGGCGCCGTCCCCCCAACCGAAAGGGAAAAAGCGGCGGCGCCGACCGGTCACGCCCCCGCAGAAGCCGTCCTCCGCGGTCCCCACCTGGCTCTGGCCTGCACTGGGGTCGGCCCTCATCGGCGCGCTGATCCTGGGGACGCTCTCCTACGACTTTGTCAACAACATTGAACGGCTCACCAATCCCGGACAGATTTTCTGGCGTTCGCTGACGGTGGTCGCCATTGGCGGCCCGCCCCGGCAGTCCCTGGGCATCCTGCTGGTCTTCGGCATGGCCTGGGGGATGACGGCGCTCCTGGCCGTCACCCAGATGGCCCGGCGGGGGGCCTTCGGGGAGCGCCGGGGGGATGCCGGGCTGGCGGCCGTCGTCATCCTTCTGGTCTCCCTGACGGTGGGGCTGACCTTCGGTCTGCTCCTGGCCGGGCGCCACGCCGCCGTCCTGCGGATAACCGTTCAGAACATCAACGACCTCCTGCGGATGGCCGAGTACATCGCCGGGCAGATTGGGGCCTACTACGGTTTCCTGGCCACGGTGATTCTTCTGGGCGGACTGGCGCTGAGCGGGGAGCGGTGGATGCCCAAACGGTGGGGCACGGCCTGGGGGCCGGTGGCGCTGGCCGTCCTGCTGCCGCTGGCCGTCCTCAGCGCCCTGCAGGCCAACCTGCGCCCCATTCGCGCCGACATCATCTACAAGCAGGCCGACCCGTGGGACCGGCAGGGGCAGTGGGGAGCGGCCGTCCCCCACTACCAGCGGGCCGTCCAACTGGCTCCCCACGAGGACTTCTACTACCTGTACCTGGGCCGCGCGCTGTTGGAGGCGGCGTCGGGCACTACCGACACCGCCCAGCAGGAGGCAATCCTGCGGGAGACGGAACGGGTGTTGCTGATGGCGCAGGCGCTGAGCCCTCTCAACACCGACCATTCGGCCAACCTGGCCCGGATGTACCAGCGCTGGGCCGACCTGCCCGCCGGGCAGTCGCAGCGGGAGACGCTCCTGAATCTGGCCTCCCGGTACTACGAAGTGGCCACGTCGCTCAGCCCCAATAACCCCATTCTCTGGAACCAGTGGGCGACCCTCTACCTCTATGGCCTGAAAGACGAGGACGGCTTCTGGCAGCGGATCAACCGTTCGCTGGAGGTGGACGACGGTTTTGAGCAGACCTGGCTCATCATCGGGGACGTCCGGGCGATGAAGGGGGACCTGGCAGGGGCGGCGGAGGCGTACCGGAAGGCGCTGGAGATTCTGCCCACTATGCCGCAGGTCTGGAACGCGCTGGCGCGGGTCTATCTGCAGCAGGGACAGAACGACGCGGCGGTGGAGGCGCTGAGCCGTTCTCTGGAACTGGAACCCCAGGGGGCCTGGGCGTGGGACGCCCACCGGCTGCTGGCGATCGCCTACTATCAGATGGGAGCCCCGGCGATGGCGCTGGCGGAGGCCCAGACCGCGCTCCAGATGGCCCCGGAGGACCAGAAACCGGCCATAGAGCAATTACTGGGGCAACTGCAACCCTCTTCCCCGATCACCGGCGGGACGCCGTGACGTGTAATTCACCACAAAGACACGAAGACACAAAGATTAAAAAACTTCAAAAAATACAACTACCTACCTATAGTCATTGCGAGGCGGCAGCAGCCGCCGAAGCAATCCCCTCACGGGTCTGGAGATTGCTTCGCCGCTTTTAGCGGCTCGCAATGACACAATGGGCAGGTATTTACCAAAAAACTTCGTGCCTTTGTGTCTTCGTGGTTTAGAGAAAGAGAAATGGCATCTTCCCGACCCGATGGACGACGGCCCGACGAACTCCGCCCCGTCCGCTTCATCCTGGACTACGTGGACTACCCGGAGGGGTCGGTCCTGGTGGAGTGGGGGCGGACCCGCGTGCTCTGCAACCTCACCCTGCAGGAGGGGGTACCGCGCTGGCTGGCCGGTTCCGGGCAGGGCTGGCTGACGGCGGAGTACGCGCTGCTCCCCCGTTCCACCCACACCCGCACGCCCCGCGAGAACGGCCTGACCGGCGGGCGAACGCAGGAGATTCGCCGCTTCATCGGGCGCTCCCTGCGCGCCGGCCTGGACCTGGCCCGACTGGGGGAGCGGACTCTGATCCTGGACTGCGACGTCCTGCAGGCCGACGGCGGCACCCGCACCGCTGCCGTCACCGGCGGGTACGTCGCGCTGGCCCTGGCCCTGCGCCGGCTGGCCGCCCGGGGCGTCGTCCCCCCGGACCTCATTCGCACCCCCATCGCGGCCGTCAGCGTCGGCGTGGTGCAGGGGGAGGTCCGGCTGGACCTCTGCTACGAGGAGGATAGCCAGGCTGAGGTGGACCTGAACGTGGTGATGACCGGAGACGGGCGGTTCGTGGAGGTGCAGGGGACGGCGGAGGGAGCCCCGTTCTCCCGAAACCGGCTGTTGCAGATGCTGGACCTGGCCCGTCGGGGTATCGCGGCGCTCATCGCGGCCCAGGAGGAGGCGCTGCGGTGAGGGGGTTCACTCCCCGCCAGCGGTTGATCCTGGCCCTGATGGCGACCGCGGTGGTCGTGGTGTTCGGCCTGCTGGCTTACACCGTGACCACCACGATGCGCCGACTGGCCGCGCTCTCCCCGCTCCCGTCGCCGCAGGGGCCGGCGTCGCCCCTGGGGACCCCCACGACCCGCGCGGAGGCCTCTCCGACCGAACCGACACCCTCCCCGACGGCTGTCCCCACCCCCACCCGGGCCGTCCCCCTCTCCCAGATTCAGAGCGCCCGCGCCGTCCACGAGGTCGCCCGCATCCTGGCCCGGGTGCGGGACCTTCCGCCGGTGGAGCAGTTCCCCGTCTCCTTCCCGTCGGAGCGGGAGATCGCTCTCTACCTTCTGCAGCGGTACGGCGACCTTCGGCCCCAGGAGGCACTGGGTCTCTACGGTCTGCTGGGACTGGTACCCCGGCTGGACCCGTTGCCGCTGCCGGACGTCACCGCGCAGGCGGCCCGGGTCTTCAGCCTCTATGTCCCGGCGGGGCGACAGATTCTGCTGGTGGCAGGCCGGGGGCCGGCTACCCCCGACGACGAACTGGCCCTGGTCCACACCCTGGCCCACGCGCTGCAGGACAACGCGTTTCTGCTGGGCGACGGTGCCGAGCCCCCGCGCGTCCCCCTGACCGCCGCCTGTCGGCCCACCGCCGACGCCGCGCTGGCCCGGCGGGCCCTGGTGGAAGGGGACGCCGTCCTCACGGCTGCCCGCTACGCCGGGGTGGACTCCGACCCACAGGAGGTGGACCGTCTGGCCCGTCTGGCGGCGGGGGCCGAGGAGCCGACCTACGCGCCCCTGAGCAACGTCGCGACATTTGAGGAAATCCGCCTCTTCCCCTACCGGGACGGGGCGCGCTTTGTCGCCGCGCTGGACGCCGACGGTGGCTGGGCCGCCGTCAACCGGGCCTACGCCGCCCCACCGTGCACCACCCAGGAAGTCCTGCATCCGGAGCGCTACCGGGACCGCCGTCCCCCGCTGGAACCGGCCGTCCCGGACCTGACGGCGGCTCTGGGCAAAGGCTGGAAGTTGGTCCGGCGGGACACCGTCGGCGAGTTTCTGGTCGGCCTGCATCTGGCGGCCTACCTGGACGACGACGGGGCGGCCCGCCGCGCCGCCGACGGCTGGGCCGGGGATACGTTCACCCTCTGGGAGGACGGGACAGGCCGCCAGGTCATCGTCTGGCGGCTGGCCTGGGAGACCCGGGACGAGGCGGTGGAGTTTGAGCGCGCCTACCACCTGCTGGTCCCTCGCTTCCGCACCCCGCCGCTGGTTGCTGCCGACCCGAAGGATTTGCAGAAATTGTTGAACCTGCCCGCCACAGGCCTGAACGGGCGGGGGGCCTTCTGGAGCGGACCGGCGGGAGCGGCCTGCGTCCAGCGGACGGGCCGGGTCGTCACCGTCATCTGGGGGCCGGACCTGGAGACGGTGGCGGCGGTGACGCTGGTGGTGCCGTAAGCAGATTGCAGATTGCAGATTGCTGATTGCTGATTGCTGATTGCTGATTGCGGATTGCGGGTTGCAGATTGCAGGCTATGGTCAGGTATCTGGCGGGTGAGGAACTGGTTTCGGCGCTGGCGGAGGCTCCGGAGGGGTCTCTGGATTTCGTCGTTCTGGTGACGGGGACCGACACGACGGAGCGGTGGGTCTCCTGTGCGGACGCGGCCGCCCGGGCCCTGCGGGAGGGTGGCCTGCTCTTCGTCCAGGGCGTCCCCGAAAACCTGCCGGACCTGGGCGTCCACCTGGATGGCCGTCTGCGCTTCAAGTACTGGATTGCCGTGGAGTCGGCCCCGCGGCTGGGGAGCCGTCTCCCGTCCGTCCACGCGGCGGTCCTGATGTTCGCCAAAGGCGAGACGTTCCGGATTTCCCGCGTCCGTTTCCCGCACCGATATTGTCGGGCGTGCGGGAAGCCGTTGCGGGATTGGGGCGGGAAGAGCCACCTGATGCACCCGGAGGGCGTCGCCATTTCGGACGTCTGGAAGGACCTGCCGCCGGGAAACAACTACACCGGTCTCTCCGCTCCCGTCCTGGAAACGCTGCTGCGGATGGTCTCTCCCACCGGCCGTCCGGAGGACGCCGCGGCGCTGGAAGGCATGATCGGCCCGGCCGAACGACTGGCCCGGCCGGGAGAGGCCCGGACCGCTGAAGGGCCCGTCCGGTACCGAATAGCGCCGCTCCCCGGCCTGCTCAGTCCACGTAGCACAGGATTTATCCTGCCCGAAAACAACCTGCCCGTCAACACCGTCATTCAGGGAGACATCCTGGAAGTGCTGCGGACGTTCCCGGACGAGTCGGTGGACCTGGTCTTCGCCGACCCGCCGTACAATCTGGACAAGGCCTATACGACCTACGACGACGAGAAGGACCGGGAAGTCTATCTGGAGTGGTGCAACGCCTGGCTGGATGAGTATGTTCGCATCCTGAAGCCCACCGGTTCTCTCTACGTCCTGAACCTGCCCCGCTGGGGGATGTACCATGCGGCGTACCTGAACCGTCGCCTGTATTTCCAGAACTGGATTGTCTGGGACGCCCTTTCCGAGCCGCGCGGGAAGGTGATGCCGGCCCATTATGCCCTTCTCTTCTACACGAAGCACCCCACCGATTTCACGTTCAACTACGAGGACGTGGGGGAGATAGATGCCCGCTTTTACTGTCTCCGTTCGTCCTGTATCCGGTGGCGGAAGGCGCGGGGGGACGACCAGAAGGAGCCGCTGACGGACATCTGGTGGGACGTCCACCGGATCAAGCACCGGCGCCACCGGGATTATCACCCGTGCCAGTTGCCGGACGCGCTGATGGAGCGGATTATCCGGTTGTCCACCAATCCGGGGGACATCGTTCTGGACGGGCTGGCCGGGACGGGCACAACGGCGGTGGTGGCGGCCCGGCTGGGGCGCCGGTACATCGCCATAGACATTGATCCAACCTATGTGGCCATTACCCGGGAGAAACTGGCCCAGGTGGAGGTTTGGGGCGACGTCTACCGCCCGCCGGTGCCGCGCCCGCGCCCCCGCTACAACAAAAAGGCCCTGCAACTGGAACTGCGGGAGATTGCCCGACAACTGGGCCGTCTCCCGACTCCGGACGACGTCCGTCAGATGAGCCGGTACGGGCTGGAGCCGTTCCTGGAGGCGTTCCCGACCTGGGGCAAGGCCCTGAAAGCGGCCAAACTGCTGGGGGTGGAAAATGACGCAGACGCCTCGTAAACTCTCTTTTGAGGAAGCCTGGAACTCTATCACCATTTTCTACGTGGACAACGAACTGGAGCAGGAGATTGACCAGGAGGTGGACCGTCTGCTCCGGCTGGCGGAACAGTACGGCGTGACGGAGAAAAGCATGATGAGCCCGGATTCGCTGGCGGCCCTGCTACGGGAGCAGGAGGGAGCCCTGGAATTTATCCTGCGCGAGGTGGAACTTTCGGAGGAAAAGTTTCTGCGAATTATCTCCCTGCTCCGCCAGATTGGGCGGATTCCGGTTCCGCTGGACCGGGAGTGGACGATGCAGCAAATCACCCGCCGGATTCAAGCAGACCCGGATTTCGCATCGGCGGTCGCTCATTTGCTCATGGACGGCGTCCGCGATGCAGAATTGCAGGCCGTTATTCCGCGCTACTATCTGGAAGCGCTGAATTTCCGGGAAATTGCCGCCGGCTCCGTGGCGGCCCGCAGGGTCCGGTATAAGCGCGCACTGATTGGCACCTATAGCGGTCGGAAGGGGTATCGGGTGGAGGCCTGTATTCGCGGCCGATTGGAGAGCATCCGGGAGCGGTACGGGGTCGGTTTTGAGCAGGGCCGGTCCCGCTTCGTCAACGTGAATGTAGACTTCGCCGTGCCCTCGCTGGATGATCCCTGGGTGATTCTGATGTGCTCTTTTCAGGAGACCACCAGCAGCGGCCAGAGCACCAAGGCCCGGGATATGGAGACGGCGTACGATGACATCCGCCGCTCCAACAGCCGCAATCGGGAGAACCGGGTCTTCGTCAACTTCGCCGACGGGGGCGGATGGCTGGCCCGCAGGCGGGATTTCCAGCGTCTGGTGGAGAATTGCCACTATTTCATAAATCTCCGGCATTTGGACCTGCTGGAGCCGATTGTGCTGACCCATGTCCCCCGGAAGTACTTTCAAAAACAGAGTTAAGCCCGCGCTGGCCTGCGTTCTCCTGCTCTCCGCTCTGGGTGCGGTCGGGGCTTGGACCCTCTGGACGCTGACGGTGCGCTACCGGGGGGTCATCTACACCGACCCGGCGGCGGTGCCCGAGCGCCCCGTGGCGCTGGTCTTCGGCGCGGGCTACTGGCCCGACGGCACCCCCAGCGACATCCTGCGGGACCGGGTGGCGGCGGCGGTGGACCTCTACCGGGCCGGGCGGGTGCGGAAACTGCTCTTCAGTGGCGACAACCGCTTCGTCCACTACAACGAGCCGGAGAAGATGCGGGAGGTGGCCCTGGCGCTGGGGATGCCGGAGGAGGACATTGTCCTGGACTACGCCGGGCGGCGCACTTACGACACCTGCTACCGGGCGAAGGCCATTTTCGGCCTGACGGAGGTGGTGGTGGTCACTCAGCGGTACCACCTGCCGCGCGCCCTCTATACCTGCCACGGGCTGGGGCTGGACGCGGTGGGCTATGTGGCGGACCGGCGGCCCTACATCCACATCCGCCGCTACCAGGCCCGCGAGGTCCCGGCCCTCTGGCTGGCCTGGTGGGACCTGTGGATTCGCCGCCCCCTTCCCGTCCTGGGCGACCCGATTCCGATATTTTGACGCTTCACGTTTTCACGTTTCACGTTTCCCAGGAGGTTCCCATGCAGCCAACCCGAGAGAACGCCTGGAAACTGGTCACCGAGTACGTCCAGAACCCGAACCTGATCAAGCACATGCTGGCCGTGGAGGCGGCGATGCGGGCCTACGCCCGCCGTTTCGGCGAGGACGAGGAGAAGTGGGCCGCCGTGGGGCTGCTGCACGACTTTGACTACGAGCGCTTCCCCGACGACCACCCGCTGACCGGTGCCCGCATCCTGCGGGAGCAGGGCTGGCCCGAGGACGTTGTCCGCGCCGTCCTCTCCCACGCCGCCGAGCGGACCGGCGTCTCCCGCGAGAGCCGAATGGAGCAGGCCCTCTACGCGGTGGACGACCTGACCGGCCTCATCGTCGCCGTGACGCTGGTCCACCCGTCCAAAGACATCCGCCAGATCACGGTCAAAAGCGTCAAGAACAAGTGGAAGGACAAGCGGTTCGCGGCGGGCGCCGACCGGGGCGCGGCCGAGGAAGGCGCGGCGCTTCTGGGCGTGGACCTCTGGGAGCACGTCGGCGTCGTCCTGGAGGCCATGCAGTCCATCGCGACGGAACTGGGGCTGGACGGAATGACGCAATGACCAATGACCGAATGACCAATGACCAATGACCAATTTACCAGTCTACCAACCACCGACTGACCAATGAGTGAGGAGCAATCCCGAACATGCCCGGCGTGCGGGACGAAGGTCTCGGCCCGGGCCCGAACATGCATCATCTGCGGCGCGCCGCTGACGGAAGCACTGGCGGAGGCGGAAACTCAGCCGTCGGTGGCGCCGGTCCGCCATTCCCATTGGGGGTTCTGGGTGGCGGCCTTTGCGGTGGCGTTGCTGGTCCTGGGGACGGCGTACTGGCTCCTGGGGCCACTTCTGTTCCCCCAGGTGTTCCCGTCCCCCACGCCCACCGTCACCCCAACCCGGACGGCGACGCCTGCGGCCACAGCGACCCCCACCGCCACGCCCACCGAGACGCCCACGCCCACCCCTCTGCCGCCCCGGGCCCACCAGGTCCAGCCGAACGACACCCTCTCTTCCATCGCGGTCCGGTACGATACGACGGTGGAGGAAATCGTCGCCCTGAATCCGGGCATCAACCCGGACGCGTTGCAGATCGGGCAGGTGCTGCTCATCCCCCCGGCCCGTCCCACCCCGACGCCCTCTCCCCTGCCGGGGACGGTCACGCCGACCCCCACGCCGGGCGACTACATCATCCACGTCGTCGCTCCGGGGGAAACGCTCATCTCCATTGCGCAGAAGTACAGTGTCACCGTCTCCCTGATCCGGGCGGCGAATCCGGAGATACCCGCTGGTTCGGACGTCATCCACGTGAACCAGCCGCTGATCATCCCGCTGGGGACGCCGATGCCCACGCCGACGCCCACCCCCAACCCCTACGCCACGCCGACGCCCATTCCGCCCTATCCGCCGCCGCCCCTGCTGAGCCCGCCGGACGGGGCTGTCTTCGGCGGGCCGGACGCCCGCATCGTGCTCCAGTGGGCTTCCGTCGCAGTCCTGCGCCCCAACGAGTGGTACGAACTGCGGATTGTGCGCCCGGGCATCCCCGTTGTCCGGGTACGGACCCGGACGACGGCCTACCGGGTACCCGCCGACCTGTTCCCCCCGCCCGGTTCGCAGGCGCGGGAGTTCCAGTGGGAGGTGCGGGTGGTGCGGGAGACCCGCAGCGGCGTCTTCACCACCGCGTCGGAGGAGGGGCTGACCCGCCGCTTTATTTGGCTGGAATCGCCGCTGACGCCCACGCCCACTCCGCTGCCGCCTTAGAAAACAAGCACGAGAATCTGCGCCATCCGTGCCCTGTTCAATCGCACACGGATGAACACGGGTGGACGGATTGGCACGGATATAAAAATCCGTGAAAACCCGTACCATCCGTGTCCATCCGTGTCCCATCCAATCGTACACGGATGAACACGGGTTGGACGGATTGGCACGGATATAAAAATCCGTGAAAACCCGTACCATCCGTGTCCATCCGTGTCCCATCCAATCGCACACGGATGAACACGGATTCTACGGATTGGCACGGATATGGAAACCGTGAAAATCCGTACCATCCGTGTCCATCCGTGTCCCATTCCTTCAACTCGGAGGCACTCCATGCCCAACGGCTACTGGGGCAAAATCCTCTTCGTCAACCTCTCCATGGGCGAAATCACGGTGGAAACACCCCCCGAGGAGGTCTATCGCCGGTATCTGGGCGGGTACGGCCTGGGGGCCTATGTGCTCACCGACCGCATCCCGCCGGGGGCCGACCCGCTGGGGCCGGAGAACGTCATCGGCTTCCTGCCGGGGCTCCTGACCGGCAGCGGCGCCCTCTTCGGCGGACGCTTCATGGTCTGCGCCCGCTCTCCCCTCACCGGCGCCTGGGGGGACGCCAACTGCGGGGGGAACTTCGGCCCGGCCCTGCGGGGGACCGGCTACGACGGCGTTTTCGTCACCGGCCGGGCTCAGCGGCCTGTCTACCTCTACATAGACGGCGAACGGGCCGAAATCCGGGACGCGGCCGACCTCTGGGGGCTGGATACCCGCGAGACGGAGGCGGCCATCCGCGCTGCGGCGGGCCGGGACGTGCGCGTCGCCTGCATCGGCCCGGCGGGGGAGAAACAGTCGCTCCTGGCCGCCATCATCAACGACGACGGACGGGCCGCCGCGCGGTGCGGCCTGGGCGCCGTCATGGGGGCCAAAAACCTCAAAGCCGTGGCCGCGCGGGGGAAGGTGCGCCCGCCGCTGGCCGACCCCGAGGCCTTCCGGCGGATCACCGACGAGTACCGCCGCCTCTTCCGCCGGAAACCATCCCGCTGGACATCCGGCGTCTCCGGTTTTCTCCTGCGCATCCTGCCCATTATGCGCCGTCTGCGGGCCCGGCTGAGCGGCGGGCCGACCCAAATGGTCATAGACACCTATCGGCTCTACGGGACGGCCGCCGGGACGGCCGCGCTGGTGGAACTGGGGGACACGCCGGTCCGCAACTGGACGGGCATCGGCTATCGGGACTTCCCGCTTCGCCGGGCCGCCCGTCTGAGCGACGAGGCGGTCATCCGGCCCAGGATTCGCGGGTACGGCTGTTCCTTCTGCCCGGTGGCCTGTGGCGGCATCGTCCGCCTGCCCGACGGCGACACGGACCACAAGCCGGAGTACGAGACGCTGGCCGCGTTCGGACCGCTGCTGCTGAATGACGACCTGGACGTGGTGATGCGCTGCAACCGCATCTGCAACCGGGCCGGTCTGGATACCATCTCCACGGGCGTCGCCGTCGCCTTCGCCGTAGAGTGTCGGGAGCGGGGGTGGCTGCCGCCGGAACTGGCGGAGGAATTGCCGCTGGACTGGGGGAACGGCGAAGCGATTGTGGAACTGACCGCGCGTATTGCCCGGCGGGAGCCGGGCCTGGGGGAGTGGCTGGCCGACGGGGTCCGGCGGGCCGCGGAGCGGTTGGGGCCGGAGGCGCAGGAGGCGGCAGTCCACGCCGGAGGGCAGGAACTGGCCATGCACCGGGGCCTCTACGAGCCGGGCGTGGCGCTGGGGTATCAGGTGGACCCGGCGCCGGGCCGTCATACCGCCACCCTCTCCGGGACGGTGGAAGTGCCGCCGCTGATGCCGTACTTCGCGCTGGAGGGGGTCAAACCGGGCGCCCGCTACGACTACGCGACGAAGGGGCGGGTTATGGCGGTGGGGATGTCCGTTCTGCGGGCCTACGACAGTCTGGGGCTCTGCCAGTTTGCGCTGTACATGGGCGAGGTGCCGTTTCTGGCCTGGCTGAACGCCGCCACCGGCTGGGGGATGACGGAACGGGAGTTCCTGGAGGCCGGCCGGGAGATTCAGCGGCGGCGGCATGCCTTCAACGAACGGCACGGGCTCCCGCGCGAGTTTCCGCTACCGGCGCGGGAACGGGGCGAGCCGCCGCAGGAAGTGGGCCCGCTGGCGGGGATCACGCTGGATATGGAGGCTATGGCCCGGGCGTACTTCTCCACCCTGAAGTAGTGCAGGCTGTCAGCCTGCATGCAGGCCTGCCGGCCTGCGCTACGCCAAAAGTTAGCGCTATTGGGGCTCTGAGCCCGTCCTGCCGGGCGGCCGCAACGGAGGGGGTTGGGCGGCGGCGAAGCCGCCCCCCA
>Ga0315298_1006571_pt1 | contig 15811 bp, 18 predicted proteins | sample WHS_1_MG_FD_203077 | JGI IMG/M metagenome (GOLD analysis project Ga0315298, IMG submission 203077) | Extremophilic microbial mat communities from Washburn Hot Springs, YNP, Wyoming, USA - WHS_1_MG | ecosystem: Environmental > Aquatic > Thermal springs > Hot (42-90C) | place: USA: Wyoming... | reverse complement strand
GCCGCCGGACAGCGAGCGGCTGCAGTCGAAGGAAGAGCAGGAGCAGATCGACCGGCCCGCCGCGTGCATCCTGTGCGCGTGCTGCTCGACCGCCTGCCCGAGTTACTGGTGGAACAGCGACCGCTATCTCGGACCGGCCGCGCTGCTGGCGGCCTATCGCTGGATCATCGACAGCCGCGATGAGGCGACCGGCGAGCGCCTCGATGCGCTCGAGGACCCGTTCAAGCTGTATCGCTGCCACACCATCATGAATTGCACGGACGTGTGCCCGAAGGACCTCAATCCCGCCAAGGCCATCGCCGAGATCAAGAAGATGCTCATCGAGCGGCAGAGCTGAACGGCGTGCACGCACCGCTCGATGTCGAGGGGCGCCGGCTGCGCTGGCGCTGCCGGCGGGGCATGAAGGAACTCGACGTCCTGTTCGAAGTCTACGTAGACGCGACCTTGGCCAGTACCGGCCGGGAGGAGCGCGCGGTGCTCGAGCGGCTGCTCGAACTGCCGGACCCGGAGCTGGCCCGCTACCTGCTGGCCGGTGAGGTGCCGGCCGACCCGGCGTTTGCCGGGCTCGTCGGCCGGATTCTCGCGGCCGCTGGCGCAGGCCCCAGGACGGGGGCATGATCGGGACCCGCCTCCGGGGACCTCAGGGGGCGTGGAGACATCTGAACTTATCCAAAGATTCAGTGTCTATTCAGGTCGCGGCGCGGGCGGCCTTCGTACATTCAGGAGCAGAGGGCGCGCAATGAGCGCCGATGTCAGTGATTTGAGCCTGGTTCGCCGGGTGCAACGGGGCGACAAGGGTGCTTTTGATGCGCTGGTGCTCAAGTACCAGCACAAGTTGGTCAAGCTGGTGACGCGCTATGTTCGTAACCCGGCCGAAGCCGAGGACATCGCTCAAGAGGCCTTCATCAAGGCCTACCGGGCCTTGCCGCAGTTCCGCGGCGACAGCGCGTTTTACACCTGGCTGTACCGCATCGCGATCAACACCGCGAAGAATGCGGTCGTCTCACGTGACCGCAGCCCTGTCGATTACGACTTTGACCGTGACAGCATCGATGAGTCCTACGATATGCAAGGCCGACTGAAGGATTCCGAAACCCCCGAGGGACTGGTGCTGACCGATGAGATCCGCCAGACCGTCAATGCGGCCATCGAGCAGTTGCCGGAGGATCTGCGCACCGCCATCGTGCTGCGCGAGCTCGAGGGGCTCTCCTACGAACAGATCGCCGCCTCGATGGGCTGTCCCGTCGGCACGGTGCGGTCGCGTATTTTCCGGGCGCGCGAGGCGATTGACCGACGCTTGCGCGAAGTGTTCGAGGGAGGACTGGGACGTACGGAGGAACTCGGATGAACGAGGAACTCGACAGTCAGCTGTCCGCGATGTTCGATGACGAGCTGCCCTCGGGCGAGTGCGAGCTGCTCGCGCGCCGGCTCTCGCGCGACGATGCGCTGAAGGCGCGCTGGGGGCGCTACGCGCTCATCGGGGCGGTGATCCGAGCCGAGCGCGGCGTGGTGCTGCAAAGCGCGGTGGCCGGCCGGGTGAACGCCGCGCTCAGTCACGAGCCGCAGCTCGCCACGGGTACCGACGGGGTGCCGCTGCCCTCGGCCCCCTGGGTGCGAATGCTCTCCGGCGTCGGTCTGGCCGCCGGCGTCGCGGCGTTGTCGATTCTCTGGCTGCGCGCCCATCACGGCGGACCGCTGCTCGCCTCCGCGCCGATGACCGTCGCGAGCGTGGCGGCGACGCCGGTCGTGGCGGGTGTGGCGCGCCGGCGCAGCAGCGGACCGGACAGCTACGTGGTGCCGCCGTCGACGCCGCAACTGATGACGTCCATGCCGCCGACGCAGCTGGCGGATTATGTCGTGGCGCACAGTGCGTATTCCTGGCCGATCAGCGGCGGGAGCCTCCTGTCCTCGCTGATGGTCAGCGAGGCGGCGGTCGGTCCGCCCCCGGCCGCGCCCCGGCGCCGTGTCGTCAGGCAGGCCGCCGGCCATGGCCATGCGACGCAGCGGCCGCACTAGCCGGGCCTTCGGCGCCTGGGCACTGCTGTGGGCGATCGGCGGAGCCGCGGCGCTCGCCGGCGAGCCGGCGGTGCTGCTCGAGCGGATGAATCATGCCCTGACCACCCTCGACTACGAGGGCACCTTCGCGCATTGGGAGGGCGGGCAGGTGCAGATGCTGCGCATCGTGCACCGCCTGAAGAACGGGGTGGTCTCGGAGCGGCTGCAATCGCTCGACGGCTCGGGGCGGGAGTTCATCCGCACCGGCTCGAACCTGACCTGCTACCTGCCCGACAAGCGCGAGGCGCTGGTCGAGCAGATGCCCCGGGGCAGCTCGCTGATCGGCACCGTGCCGGTCCTGAACAAGAATACCGAGCGGTTCTACCGGCTCCGCGAAGGGCCGCGCGAGCGCATCGATCAGCACCTGACGCGCCTCGTGACGGTGATGCCGCGCGATGACTATCGTTACGGCTACCGGCTGTGGATCGACCGGCGCGGACTGCCGCTGAAGATCCAGCTCTGGGACGCGCGCCACGGCGGCGAGGTGATCGAGCAGATCGCCTTCGCGACCCTGAAAATCGAACCCAGCATCCCGGATGCGGCCTTCGAGCCGCACCTCTCGACGGCCGGTTACCGCTGGCTGCGCAACAGCGCGCCGCCGCCGAAGCAGGGCGGGCTGGTCTGGAATGCGTTGTGGCTGCCGCCGGGCTTCCACATGGCGACGCACGTCGCGCAGAGCATGCCCGGGACCCTGGGCCCGGTCGAGCATCTGGTGTACACGGACGGTCTGGCCTCGGTCTCGGTGTTCGTCACCCGCCACGCGCGGCGCAAAACGGCGCATCCGGCGGTAGAATCGGCGCGTATGGGCGCTTCCAACGTTTTCTCCACCTTCGTCGATGGGCACCGCGTCACCGCGGTGGGCGAGGCGCCGGCGCGCACCGTGCGCTCGATCGCCGATTCGGTGCGGGCGCAGCCGGCATCGTTCCCGGCACTCTCGGGCGGTTCGTTCGCCCACTCGGTGCCACCGCCTTGAACGCCCCGAGCCTGACGCTGATCTCGCGGCGGGACTGCCTGCTGTGCGATGAGATGCTCGCCGCGCTGCGTGAGTTCGGCACCGCGACTGCACTGCCCCCGCTGCGCCAGCTCGACGTCGACTCCGACCCGGAACTGACCCGCCGCTACGGGCTGCAGGTGCCGGTGCTGCTGCTCGGCGAGACGCTCGTGTGCCGCTTCCGCTTCGACCCCGCGGCGCTCAGCCGCCACCTCGGGACCGGCTGAGCACACCCCGGCGAGGCATGCGCCCGGACGGGGTGAAGTAGGGCATATTCGGCGCCGATCTGCAGGTATAATCCGCCCGCCGCTGACAATCTGGCGCGGCAGAACACGCGGCCCGGATTCATGCGGCTCATACGTAACTTTTGCATCATCGCTCATGTCGATCACGGCAAGTCCACACTTGCCGACCGTTTCATTCAGCTGTGCCGCGGGCTCGATGCCCGTGAAATGCACGCGCAGGTCCTCGATTCGATGGACCTCGAGCGTGAACGCGGCATCACCATCAAGGCGCAGAGCGTCACGCTCTACTACGACGCGCGCGACGGCCAGCGCTACCAGCTGAACATGATCGACACCCCCGGGCACGTCGATTTCTCCTATGAGGTGTCCCGTTCGCTCGCGGCCTGCGACGGGGCGCTGCTCGTGGTCGATGCCTCCCAGGGCGTCGAGGCGCAGAGCGTCGCGAACTGCTACACCGCCATCGAGCAGGGTCTGACCGTGGTGCCGGTGATCAACAAGATCGACCTGCCGTCGGCCGACCCGGAGCGTGTGATGACCGAGATCGAGGAGATCATCGGCATCGAGGCGCACGACGCGCTGAAAGTCAGTGCCAAGACCGGCGAGGGGGTCGATGAGCTGCTCGAGGCGCTCATCCACAGGATCCCGGCGCCGCGCGGCGATCCGGCCGCGCCCCTGCAGGCGCTGATCATCGACTCCTGGTTCGACAATTACGTCGGGGTGGTCTCGCTGGTGCGCGTCGTCAACGGCAGCGTCTCGAGCGGGGAGAAGATCCGAGTGGTGTCCACCGGACGGGCACACCCGGTCGACCGGCTCGGCCGCTTCACGCCCAAGCCGATCGTCGAACAGACGCTCGCCGCCGGTGACGTCGGGTTCATCGTGGCGGGCATCAAGGAAATCGACGGGGCGCCGGTGGGCGATACCATCACGCTCGAGAGCCGGCCGAGCACCGAGGTCCTGCCCGGGTTCCGCCAGATCAAACCGCGCGTGTTCGCGGGGGTGTTCCCGGTGAACGCCGAGGACTATGAGAGCTTCCGCGATGCGCTCGCCAAGCTGCGCCTGAACGACTCGGCGCTGCACTACGAGCCGGAGGTCTCCGGCGCGCTCGGGTTCGGCTTCCGCTGCGGCTTTCTCGGTCTGCTGCACATGGACATCGTGCAGGAGCGGCTCGAGCGCGAGTACCACCTCGATCTGATCACCAGCGCCCCGACGGTGGTGTACGAGGTCGCGCGCACCGATGGGCAGTTGGTCTACGTCGACAACCCCGCGAAGCTGCCGCCGCTGAACGAGGTCGAGCAGATCCGCGAGCCGATCATCATCGCCAACATTCTGGTGCCGCCCGATCACGTCGGGTCGGTGCTGCAGCTGTGCACCGAGAAGCGCGGCGTGCAGAAGAAGATGCTCTACCTCGGCACCCAGGTGTCGCTGCAGTACGAACTGCCGCTCGCCGAAGTGGTGCTCGATTTCTTCGACCGGCTGAAGTCGGTGAGCCGCGGCTACGCCTCGTTCGATTACGAGTTCTCGCACTTCCAGGCCGCCCCGCTCGTGAAGCTCGACATCCTGATCAACGGCGAGCGGGTCGATGCGCTCTCGATCATCGTGCACCGCGACAATGCGTATCACCGCGGCCGCGAGCTGGTCGACAAGATGCAGGAGCTGATCCCGCGGCAGATGTTCGAGGTCGCCGTGCAGGCGGCGATCGGCAGCGCGATCGTCGCGCGCGCCACGGTCAAGGCACTGCGCAAGAACGTGCTCGCCAAGTGCTACGGCGGTGACATCAGCCGCAAGCGCAAGCTGCTCGAGAAGCAAAAAGAGGGCAAGAAGCGCATGAAGCAGGTCGGCCGGGTGGAGATTCCTCAATCGGCGTTCCTCGCGGTGCTGCAAGTGGGCCGCAAGTAGCGTGCCGCCGCGATGTCCTCCGCCACGATTCCCTCGCTGCCCGGCAACGGACTGGCGCACTCGAGTGCCCAGTGTTGCCGGTTCGTGCCCAAACTCGTCAATGGAGCCGCCATGCCGTCCGTCGTGATGCAGCTGATCATCGTTCTGTCCTGGCTCGCCATTCCGGTCGGCTTGGTGTGCGTGATCGATGACTGGCTGCTCAAGCCGCGCCGGCTGCTCGCCGCCGAGCCGGCGCGCGAGCCGGCCTTCGTCGCCTGGTGCTATCGGGCGCTGCCGGTGCTGCTGGTGGCGGTGGTGCTGCGCATCTTCGCCGCCGAGGCACTGAACTTCAGTGCCGTGCTGCTGCTGATCTCGGTGGTCACCGGCATCGTGTGGCTGATCGATGCGCTGCTGCTCTCGCGGCGGCGTGCCGCGGCGGCCACCGCCGCGGGCCGCGATCCGCTGAGCACCCCGGAGCCGACCACCGTCGACTACGCGCGCAGCTTTTTCCCCGTCGCCCTCGCGGTGCTCCTGGTGCGCTCGTTTCTGTTCGAGCCGTTTCGCATTCCGTCGGACTCGATGATGCCGACGCTGCTCGACGGGGACTTCATCCTGGTGGAGAAGTTCGCCTACGGGCTGCGCCTGCCGATCACGCACACCAAGATCCTCTCCACCGGCGAGCCGCACCGCGGCGACGTGGTGGTGTTCCGCTATCCGCCGAAGCCCACCGAGGACTACATCAAGCGCGTGGTCGGGCTGCCGGGCGATCATGTGGTGGTGGACCATGACCGCCTGACGATCAACGGGAAGAAGATCCCGCTGCGCATCGACGGGACGTACAACGACGGTTGCTACCAGAACATGCAGCTCGGCACCGAGGACCTCGGCCACCACGTGCACCACGTGCTGCTCTGCCCGGTGCCGCTCGAGGTCACGGCCGATCCGCTGCCGAGCTGCCCGCGCTCGGACGCGCGCGGGTACATCTGCGGCGGCAACCCGCCGCCGGATGCGCTGCCGTTGTTCGAGCAGAGTCTGGTCAAGATGGACGTCCCGGCGAAGCGCTACGTCATGATCGGGGATAATCGCGACAACAGCGACGACAGCCGGGTGTGGGGCTTCGTCCCGCAGCGCAATCTGGTCGGCCGGGCGACCTATATCTGGTTCAACTGGGACATCAATCGCAAGGGCGGCCCGATCTGGAGTCGGATCGGCAAGAAGATCAAGTAGCGGAGGTTGAGCGATGCGCCGAGAACGCGGGATCACTCTGATCGGCTGGTTGGTGTTGCTGACGCCGCTGGCGATCTGTCTGTACGCCGGGCTGCGTCTGGCCCCGGTCTACCTGAACTACATGAAGGTGTCGCACACGCTCGATGAGGTGAGCCACCAGTTCCAGGGCGGCGGCGGCAGCGTGTTCAAGATCCAGAACTCGATTTCGAGGCATTTCGAGATCGACAGCGTCAATTATCCCTCGGTGCAGGATGTGACCATCCGGCGCAGCGGCACGGGCTACCAGGTCGAGGCCGCCTACGTGTCCTATGCGCCGCTGTTCGGCAACGTCACGCTGCGCGTGGCGTTCGACAAGTCGGTGCACGTGAGCGGCGGTGGATAACGCAGAGGGGCCTGAGCGCTGGGTGCGCACGCACCTGAAGCACACGCCGGTGGATGCGGCGCTGTTTCGTGCCGCGCTGACGCACCGCAGCGCCTCGGGCGCGAACAACGAGCGGCTGGAGTTTCTCGGCGACTCGGTGCTGAATCTGGTCATCGCGCGGCATCTGTTCGCGCGCTTCGGTCAGGCCGACGAGGGCGATCTCAGTCGCCTGCGGGCCCGGCTGGTCAGCGCCGAGCCGCTCGGGGAAGTGGCGGCGCAGCTCGGCATCGGCGAGGCGCTGCAGCTCGGCCCCGGGGAGCTCAAGAGCGGCGGCTTTCGCCGCCAGTCGATTCTCGCCGATGCCTTCGAGGCGCTGTGCGGGGCACTGTTTCTCGATGCCGGGCTCGAGGCCGCCGCCGAGTTCATCCTCGCGGCGCTCGCGGCGCGCATCGAGTCGCTGCCGCCGCCGGCGGCGCTGAAGGATCCGAAGACCCGCCTGCAGGAGTACCTGCAGTCGCGCGGGCTCGCGCTGCCGCACTATGCGGTCGAGCGCATCGAGGGCGAACCGCACGATCAGACCTTCGAGGTCAGTTGTGCGGTCGAGGACCTCTCGCTGTGTACGCGCGGGCGCGGCTCCAGCCGCCGGCGCGCCGAGCAGGAGGCGGCAGAACGTATTTTGGACAGCATTGGGAAACACTCCGATGAGCGATCAGCCTGAAGGCGCCGAGCCGCTGCTGCGCTGCGGCTTCGCGGCGCTCGTCGGCCGGCCCAACGTCGGCAAGTCGACGCTGCTCAACGCGCTGGTGGGCACCAAGGTCAGCATCGTCACACCGCGGCCGCAGACCACCCGCCACCGTATCCTCGGCCTGGTGCAGCGTCCCGACGCCCAGATCGCCTTCGTCGACACCCCGGGCCTGCACCGCCAGGCGCGCCGGGCGCTGAACAAGGCGATGAACCGGACCGCGACCTCGGCGCTCGCCGATGCGGACGTGGCGGTGCTGGTGCTCGAGGCGCTGACCTGGAACGGCGAGGACGAGCTCGCGCTCGAGCGCATCGCGCAGGTGCACCGCCCGGCGATCGCCGTGGTGAACAAGGTCGATCAGGTGCGCCCGCGCGAGCGGCTGCTGCCGTACCTGGCCGAACTCAGCGCCCGCCACCCGTTCATCGCGCTGGTGCCGGTTTCGGCACTGAAGGGTCAGGGCCTGGAGGATCTGATCCGCACCATTGCCGCCCAGTTGCCCGAGTCCCCGCCGCTCTTTGCGCGCGACACGCTCACCGACCGCGGCACGGCATTTCGCATCGCCGAGACGGTGCGCGAGAAGCTCACCCTGGAGTTGAACCAGGAGGTCCCCTACGGCATTGCCGTCGAGGTCGAGCGGATGCGGCACGAGGACGGCCAGCTCGCGGTCGACGTGGTGATCTGGGTCGATCGTGAAGGCCAGAAGCCGATCGTCATCGGCGGCGGCGGCGAGCGCTTGAAACGCGTCGGCAGTTCCGCCCGCCGGACGCTCAATGCGCTGCTCGGGGAGCGGCTGCACCTGACACTGTGGGTCAAGGTGCGCGAGAACTGGGCCGACAATGCGCGGGCGCTGAAGGATCTGGGCCTCGACGCATGAGCGCCGCGGCCCGCCGCGTCCAGCTCGCGCCGGCCTACCTGCTGCATCATCGGCCGTACCGCGAGAGCGGGCGGATCCTCGAAGTACTGGTGCGCGCCGAGGGCCGGCTGACGCTGTTCGCGCGCGGCGTGAGCGGTCCGAAGTCGCGCCTCGCCCCGGTCCTGCAGCCGTTTCAGCCGCTGCTGCTGTCGTTCACCCAGGGCCGGGACGCCGGACAGCTCACGGCAGCGGAGTGCGTCGCACCGGCCGTGCCGCTGCCGGCTGCGAGCGTGATGAGCGCGTTCTATCTGAATGAGCTGCTGCTGAAGCTCACGCTGCGTCACGATGCGGCCCCGGAGCTGTTCGACGCCTATGGGGCCGCGCTGGCGCGGCTGCGCGCCGGCGCGGCGCTCGAGGCGCTGGAGGCGGCCCTGCGGCGCTTCGAGCTCGAGCTGCTGAGCGCGGTCGGCTACGGACTGGATCTGGCCACCGAGGCCGGCGGGCAGCCGATCGAGCCGGCGGGCTTCTACCGCTTCCGGCCCGCCCAGGGGCTCTACCGGGTGGCGAGCGAGGAGCCCGGGGCGCTCGCCGGGCATTCGCTGCAGGCGCTCGCGTGCGGTGATCTCGAGGCGGCACGTACGCGTGCCGATGCCCGGGTGCTGCTCGCTGCGGCCATCGCCGAGTGTCTCGAGGGGCGCGAGCTCGCCACGCGCCGCGTGGCCCAGGCGCTGAAGCGGGGGTCGCATCCGACCGCCCGCTACGGGAAAATGCCGCCATGAGCCCCCGGTGCGGGGGCGCTTCAGCGCTGCGGAGAATCCCGTGACCCATGCCCCGATCGCCCTCGGTGTGAACATCGATCACGTCGCGACGCTGCGCCAGGCGCGGCGCGGCCGCGAGCCCGATCCGGTGCACGCCGCGCTCGAGGCCGAGCGCGCCGGCGCCGACAGCATCACGCTGCACCTGCGCGAGGATCGCCGCCACATCCAGGATGCCGACGTGCGCACCCTGCGCGGACTGCTCAAGACCGCCATGAACCTCGAGATGGCCGTCACCGAGGAGATGATCGGGATCGCCTGCGAGGTGCGCCCGCAGCACTGCTGTCTGGTGCCGGAGAAGCGCCGGGAGCTCACCACCGAGGGCGGCCTCGAGGTCGCCGGTCAGCTCGAGCGGGTGCGCGAGGCCGTGGCGCGACTCAGCGCGAGCGGCGTGCGGGTGGCGCTGTTCATCGATCCCGAGCCCACCCAGATCGAATCGAGCGCGCGCGCCGGCGCTCCGGCGATCGAACTGCATACGGGAGCCTATGCCGAGGCGAGCGGCTCAGCGCGCGCCCGCGAACTCGAGCGGCTCGCCACCGGCGCGGAGCTCGCCGCGCGGCTCGGCCTCGAGGTACACGCCGGCCATGGCCTCGACTACCACAACGTGCAGCCGGTGGCGGCGATCGCTCCGATCGTCGAGCTGAACATCGGGCACGCCCTCATCGCACGCGCCGTGTTCGACGGACTCCCGGCCGCCGTGCGCCAGATGCGTGCGCTGCTCGACGTCGCGCGCACATGATCTTCGGCATCGGCATCGATGTGCTGAAGGCCGAGCGGATCGACGGGGTGCTCGCGCGGCACGGCGAGCGGTTCATTGAGCGGCTGCTGATGCCGGTGGAGCGCACGCAGCTCGCCCGCACCCGCCGGCCGGAGCGCTTTCTCGCGATGCGCTTTGCCGCCAAAGAGGCCATCGTCAAGGCGATGGGGACGGGCTTCGCCAACGGGGTGTGGATCCGCGACGTCGGGGTCGTACAGAACCGCCTCGGCAAGCCCGAAGTGGTGTATTCCGAGCGCGGTGAGCGCGTGCGCCGTGCGCTCGGTATCGGCGAGGGTCACGTGACGCTCACCGACGAGGCAGGACTCGTCGTGGCGGTCGCGGTGCTGCTGCGGGCACAATGAGTGCTGCGCTCACCTGAGCGCGAGGATGTGCTGACGCTATGAACTGTCTGGTTTTCGACATCGAAACGGTGCCGGACGTCGCCCTCGGGCGGCGGCTGTACGGACTCGAGGGGCTCACCGACGCGGCGGTCGCCAAAGCCATGTATTCCCTGCGCCGCCAGGCCTCGGGCGGGGAGTTTCTCTCCCACGAGCAGCACCGGGTGGTGGCGATCTCCTGCGTGCTGCGCCGCGGCGATTCGCTCAAGGTGTGGAGCCTCGGCGATGAGCACTCCGCGGAGCACGAGCTCATCGAGCGGTTCTTCGAGGGCATCGAGCGGTTCTCCCCGGAGCTGGTGTCCTGGAACGGTGCGGGGTTCGACCTGCCGGTGCTCACCTACCGGGCGCTCGCTGCCGGCGTGCAGGCACCGCGCTACTGGGAGACCGGGGAGTCCGATCCGGCGTTCCGCTACAACAATTACCTGAGCCGCTTCCACTGGCGGCACCTCGATCTGATGGACGTGCTGTCGGGGTTTCAGGGGCGCGGGCGCGTCTCGCTCGAGCACATCGCGCAGCTGCTCGGCTTCCCGGGCAAGCTCGGCTTCTCCGGGGCGCAGGTGTGGGACGCCTACCAGGCGGGCGATCTCACCGGGATCCGCCGCTACTGCGAGACGGACGTGCTCAACACGTACCTGGTGTACCTGCGCTTCGAGCTGCTGCGCGGGCGGTTCACCCGCGAGGCGCATCAGAGCGAGGTCGAGCGCGTGCGCGCACTGTTGCGCAGCGGCGAGGAGCCGCACTTCAAGCAGTTCCTTAAGGCCTGGGACGCGCTCGCATGAGCCGATCGCGGGCGATCCGTCAGGAGCAGGCCGTGGAGGAGTGCGCCTCCGTTGCGGGGCTGACGCACGAGGGCGAGGGCATCGTGCGCGAGGGCAAGACCGTCTTCATCCCCGGTGCGCTCCCCGGAGAGACGGTGCGCTTCGTGCGCACGCGCCGCCACCGGCAGCACGACGAAGGCCGCCTCCTGGAGGTGCTCGAGCCGTCCGCGGCGCGCGTGACGCCGCGCTGTGCGCATTTCGGGGTGTGCGGCGGCTGTCTGCTGCAGCATCTCTCGAGCGAAGCGCAGCTCGCCCTGAAACAAACCGAACTCGCCGACAACCTCGAGCGCCTGGCGCGCGTGGAGTGTCCGCGCTGGCTCGAGCCGCTCGCAGGCCCGGTGTGGGGGTATCGGCGCCGTGCGCGGCTCGGCGTGAAATACGTGCCGAAGAAGGGCCGCGTGGTGGTCGGATTCCGCGAACGCAGCGCGCCGTACGTCGCCGACGTGCATCATTGCGACGTGCTCGCGCCCCCGGTGGGCGAGTGGATCGAGCCGCTCGCCGAGCTCATCGGCACCCTCGAGATCCGCCAGCAGTTGCCGCAGATCGAGGTGGCCGTGGCGGACAACGTCACGGCGCTGGTGTTGCGGGTGCTCGCGCCACCCTCGGCGGCCGACCGGGAGCGGCTGCGCGCCTTTGCGGCGCGCACCGGGGCGCGCCTGTACCTGCAGCCGGGGGGGCTGCAGAGCATCGAGCCGCTCGAGCCCGAAGGGGCGAGCGAGCCGCTCTTCTACGCGCTGCCCGAGTTCGACCTGCGTCTGCAGTTCGAGCCGAGCGATTTCGTGCAGATCAACGGTGCGATCAACCGCGCACTTGTGGCGCGCGCGATCGAGTTGCTCGCCCCTGCGCCGGGCGAGGCGGTGCTCGATCTGTACTGCGGCCTGGGCAACTTCACCCTGCCGCTCGCCCGCTCTGGGGCGCGCGTGGTCGGCGTGGAGGGCGAGGCGTCGCTGATCGAACGGGCCCGCGGCAACGCGGTGCGCAATGGCATCACCCACGCCGAGTTCCACGTCGCGGACCTGTCCGTCGCACCCGATCCGCAGGTCCCCTGGCTGCGCGGCCCGTACCACCACGTGCTGCTCGATCCGCCGCGGGTCGGCGCCCGCGAGGTGCTCGCTGCGGTCGCGGCGCTGCGCCCGAAGCGCGTGCTGTACATTTCCTGCCACCCGGGCAGTCTCGCGCGCGACCTCGGCATCCTGGTGCATGAGCATGGGTTGACTCTCGAGGCCGCCGGCGTCATCGACATGTTTGCGCATACCGGACATGTCGAGTCGCTCGCGCTGCTGTCCGGACCGTGAGGCAGGTTTCCATGACGCTCGGCCCGCTGATGATTGATCTGACCGGGACGGCGCTGAGCGCCGAGGAGTGCACGCTGCTCGCACACCCGCTGGTCGGCGGCGTGATCCTCTTCACGCGCAATTACGTGGATCCGCCGCAGCTGACGGCGCTGGTGAAGTCCATCCATGCACTGCGCACGCCGAGACTTCTGGTGGCGGTCGATCACGAGGGCGGCCGGGTGCAGCGCTTTCGCGCCGGGTTCTCGGCACTGCCGGCGGCGCGGCGCATCGGGCGGCAGTTCGATCTCGAGGCACGCCAGGGGCTGGCACTGGCCCGTGAGATGGGCTGGCTGATGGCCGCGGAGCTCACCGCCTGCGGCATCGATCTGTCGTTCGCACCGTGCGTGGACATCGATTACGGCGTGAGTTTCATCACCGACCGGGCGTTCCACGGCCGGCCGGAAGCGGTCAGTCAGCTCGCCGGTGCTTACATGCACGGGATGCGCGAGGCGGGCATGGCGGCCACTGCGAAGCACTTTCCGGGGCACGGCGCGGTGAGCGCCGATTCGCATGCGCAGTTGCCGGTCGACCGGCGCGAGCTTGCGGATCTCGACGGGGATCTGATGCCGTACCGGCGGCTGATCGCCAACGGACTGCCGGCGGTGATGGTCGGACACCTGCTGTTCCCGGCCGTGGATGCGGCGCCGGCGAGTTTCTCGCATCGCTGGATCGGGGAGGTGCTGCGCGGGACGCTCGGTTTCCAGGGCGCGGTGTTCGCCGACGATCTGTCGATGGGCGGTGCGGTGGCCTACGGCGGGGTACTCGAGCGGGCGACGCGCGCCCTCGCGGCCGGCTGCGACATGTTGCCGGTGTGCAACGACCGGGCTGCGGTCGAGCAGCTGCTGGCGGGACTGAAGGTGACACCGGCGCCGGCCTCCGCAGTGCGTCTGGCGCGGCTGCACGTGCGCGAGCAGCCGGATGTCCAGACGCTCAGGGCCTCCTCGCGCTGGCGCGAGGCGCAGACGTTGCTCGCCGCCTGTGCGGCCGCACCGCTGCTCGAGCTCGATCCGACCAAACCCTGAGCGGCGTACCGGGTGACAGTTGTCACCCGGCTCCCGTGACGCATCGCACTGGGCCGCTGCGGCACGGTGCGCGATCCTCTGTCCATGGCTTGGATTTACCTCAACCGCGCGCTGCCGTAGAATGCGTGCACTGAACCACGCGTTTGGGTCCGACCGGTCGGGGGACCGAGGGGAAAATAACAGCAGTGGAGGATGTCGGACCACGTGGACTCCAACAATAACCATCAGCTGTTGGGTCAGCTCAAGATCGACCGCAGCCAGCGCGAGGCGGTGCATGCCCCGCGCACGCTCTGGATCGCCCTCGGCGCGCTGCTCGTGCTGGTGCTGCTCGGTGCCGCCGGCTATTTCTACTTCACCCGCGCGCACGGCATTCCCGTCAAAACCGCAATCGCTCAGGCGCCGGCCGGGGCCTCAAGTGCGGTGCTGCAGGCGAGCGGTTACGTCACGGCCGAGCGCAAGGCGACCGTGTCGGCGGAAATCGCCGGGATGCTGACGCATGTGTACTTCCAGGAAGGGCAGTTCGTGCACCGCGGACAGGTACTCGCCAGACTCGATGACAAGGCGACCCGTGCGGCGCTGCAGCAGGCGCAAGCGCAATCGCAGGCCGCCGCGGCACAGCTGCGCCAATACCAGGTGCAATGGGCCGAGGCGCGGCGCGATCTGGCCCGCGATCAGGCGCTGATCGGTCAGCACCTGGTCTCCGTGCAGGCGCTGCAGCAGGCGCAGACCCAGGCCGGGGCGCTCGCCGCCCAGGTGCTCACGCAACGGCGCGACGTTGCCGTGGCGCGCGCCGCGCAACGTGCCGCGCAGGTCCAGGAGGACTACACGGTGGTGCATGCGCCATTCTCCGGGGTCGTGGTCGACAAGCCGGCGCAGGTCGGGGAGATGATCTCACCGTTCTTCGGCGGCGGCGGCTTCACCCAGACCGGCATCGCCACCATCGTCGACATGAACTCCCTCGAGGTCGACGTCGACGTCAACGAGGCCTACATCGACCGGGTGCGCGCCGGCCAGCCGGCGGTGGCGGTGCTGGATGCCTACCCGGACTGGCGCATTCCGGCGCACGTCATTGCCATCGTGCCGACCGCCAACAAGAGCAAGGCGACCGTGCGGGTGCGCGTGGCGCTGCAGAGCAAGGACCGGCGCATCCTGCCGCAGATGGGCGTGCGCGTCTCGTTCCTGCAGCGCAGCGGTGCGGCCGCGGCACACTCGGCGGTGCCGCCGGGAATGGTGTGGGTGCCGGCCTCGAGCCTGGTGCGCCGGGGCAGTCGGACGGTGGTGTTCACCCTCAAGGACAAGAAAGCGCAGGCGCACGCGGTGAGCGTCGGTCTGCAGCGCGGGGACTTGAAGGCCGTGGGGGGGATTGCGGCCGGCACCGAAGTGGTGCGCGATCCCCCGGCGAGCCTCGCGAGCGGAGATCGAGTCAGCATTCAGCAGGAGTGAACGCACATGGGCGCATTGGTCGAAATCCGGTCCCTGAGCAAGGTCTACGAGCGCGGCCGCCAGCGCGTCGAGGTGCTGCACCACATCGACATGGACGTGCAGGAGGGGGAGTTCGTCGCCCTCATGGGCCCCTCGGGGTCGGGCAAGACGACGCTGCTGAACCTGATCGGCGGGCTCGACAGTCCCACGGACGGGTCGCTGACGGTGGCCGGGGAGCGCATCGAGCGGCTGAGTCAGGGGCAGTTGGCCCGCTGGCGCGCGGCGCACGTCGGGTTCGTGTTCCAGTTCTACAACCTGCTGCCGATGCTCTCGGCGCAGCGCAACGTGGAGCTGCCGCTGCTGTTGACGAAACTCTCGGGCAAGGACCGGCGGCGCAATGCGAGCGTTGCCCTGCAGCTGGTCGGGCTCGCCGACCGTGCCACCCACAAACCCGGGGAACTCTCCGGCGGACAGCAGCAGCGCGTGGCCATCGCGCGCGCCATCGTGTCGGATCCGACGCTGCTGGTGTGCGATGAGCCGACGGGAGACCTGGACCGCCAGTCGGCGGAGGACGTCCTCGGGCTGTTGCAGCAGCTGAACCGTGAACACGGCAAGACCATCATCATGGTCACGCATGATCCGAAGGCGGCCGAGCATGCCGGGCGGACGTTGCATCTGGATAAAGGCACCCTGGTGGGGGGGGAGCAGGCTGCCGCATGAAATACCTGCACCTGGTCTGGGCCGCGCTCAGCCGCCGCAAGGTGCGCACCGGCCTGACGCTGCTGTCCATCCTGGTGGCGTTCTTACTGTTCGGGCTGCTCGAATCGGTCAACAGCGTATTCGGCGAGGCCGGTCATACGATCGGCTCGGCGCATCGGCTGATCACGATTTCGAAG